>PJUC01000036.1_pt1 | contig 171442 bp, 142 predicted proteins | sample 1512161 | NCBI WGS metagenome assembly PJUC01 (sample SAMN08177676, study PRJNA422409) | Soil metagenome, whole genome shotgun sequencing project. | isolation source: Soil enriched on filter paper | place: USA: Madison | collected 2015-01-15 | reverse complement strand
CGAACAGAGAAGTTAAGCCCGCCAGAGCCGATGGTATTGCCGTAACAGGTGGGAGAGTAGGTCGGCGCCTAATTTTACAAAGGAGCCCCGTTATCGATAGATGACGGGGCTTTCTGTTTTTATGCGTTTTTTCGTATATTCGGAGGGCTTTGAAAAACTGCCACGTCATTGCGTTACTACGTCATTGCGAGGAACGAAGCAATCTTCCCGCATGTCATGCTGAGCGGAGTCGAAGCATCTACATGTGGCACCCGTACAGATCTTTCGACTGCGCTCAGAATGACAAAAAGGGCCGCATATCGAAAGATTGCTTCCTCGTACCTCCTCGCAATGACGCGGGGCGCCATAGGTCTAACTACTAAATACTAATTACTCAATACTAAAAACTAATTACTAAATAAAATGAAACACCTTTTCTTTTCCATGTTGGCCGTATGTTTTATCTCCTTAACACATGCCCAACGTATTCCCTTGGCTGATTCCGCTGTAACCACCAAACACCAGATCACCGCTAATGGACAAAAATTTTCCTATACAGCCAAAGCAGGTACCCAACCCGTTTGGGATAATGCCGGAAAGGTTTTGGCGACTGTTCACTATACCTATTACTACCGCGATGATATCCAAGATCGCAATAAAAGACCCTTGGTAATTTCCTTCAATGGTGGTCCTGGTTCGGGCTCCGTATGGATGCACTTGGCCTATACTGGTCCGCGGTTATTGAATATTGATGATGAAGGTTATCCCTTACAGCCCTATGGCGTAAAGGAAAATCCATATACCATTCTCGATGTAGCGGATATCGTATTCATCGATCCGGTAAATACCGGTTTCTCCAGGATACTGGATGAAAAGGCAGATCGATCATTATTCTTTGGTATCAATGCCGATATCCGATATCTAGCAGAATGGTTGAATACCTTTGTGACAAGGAACAATAGATGGGCATCGCCGAAGTATTTGATCGGTGAGAGTTATGGTACCACCCGGGTATCAGGACTTGCCCATGAATTGCAGAACAACCAATGGATGTACCTTAATGGCGTGATCCTGGTATCGCCGACAGAATTAGGAATCAAAAGGGATGGTGCTTTGGAAAAGGCCTTACGTTGGCCATATTATGCAGCAGCAGCCTGGTTCCATAAAAAATTACCTTCCGATCTGCAGAGCAAGGAATTGGAAGCGATGCTACCAGAGGTGGAGCAGTTCACCATGGATGAATTGTTACCGGCTATCGCGAAAGGCTCTAGCTTAGATGCCAACAGCAAAGCAGCCATCATTAAAAAGATGGCCAGGTATTCCGGATTGTCGGAAACGGTCATCGCACAGAACAACATGGATATCTCCACCAATCTGGATTGGAAAGAACTGTTGAGGGATCAAGGTATGACCATCGGTCGTTTGGATTCCCGCTATTTGGGAATCGACATGCGCGATGGCGGAGAACGCCCCGATTTTAATGCGGAACTGACTTCCTGGTTGCATTCCTTTACTCCAGCCATCAACTACTACTATGCTAATGAACTGAAGTATAAATCGGACGTGAAATACAATATGTTCGGCAATGTGCATCCTTGGGACAACAGCAATGATAATACAGGGTACAACTTAAGACAGGCCATGGCGGCCAATCCATTCCTACATGTGATGGTTCAATCGGGTTATTACGATGGGGCATGTGATTATTTCAATGCAAAATATAATATGTGGCAGATGGATCCATCAGGTAAATTGGCTCCAAGAATGAGCTTCAAAGGTTACCGCAGTGGACATATGATGTACCTGCGTAAAGAAGACCTGATCAAGGCCAATGAGGACATCCGACAGTTCATTAAATTATCTACCCCGAAACCCGATCAAGCAGCGAAATATTAATGAAAAAATACTTTTTTCTTCTTTTTCTTGCTGTTTCATCAGTTCTGACCCTAAAAGGTCAGAATCTATTGGATGATCTCCCGCAGATCCAAACCAACCTGGAAAAAGAGATCATCCAACAGCGCAAATCGTTGGATGATCGGAAATCCGATCCGGCAAAGGTCATGAACCGCCTACTTGACCTTGGCGATTGGACCTATGTAAACACGAAATTGCCCACGATCAAAGGTCTATCCAGGGTCGATAAAATTGATGTTCAAGCAAAATATAACTGGTTGAACAACGAATTCAAGGCGGTCGAAGAACTATTGAGCGGATTGGACAAAAAAGAATCCAGCCATCTAAAAATCCAGAAATGGAAAGCAATCCTCTTGATCGAAGCTTGGCAATTGGAGGAGGCAGAACAACTGATGAAAGCTATTCTGCCGCAAACAGCGAATAACCTGGATTATCCCATGGTATTGGGGAGGGCGCTGATGCTTCAGAAAAAATATCCGGAAGCATTGCAACTTGCTAACGATCTGATCAAGCGTTTCCCCGATCAGGCAGCAGGCTATTTCCTAAAGGCGGATGTATTTTTCTGGGACCAAAAACCTAAAGAAGCAGAAGCAGTATTGGTTAAAGGCCTGAAGTTGGATCCTTTCCATGCCGATGCACGATTCTATTATGGATATGCCATTTGGAGACGAATTGACGCCACCCAATTAGATGCCATGGTCGGACAATGGGAAATCGCCTTAAAATTGAACCCATTGCATTTCCAATCACATTGGCACCTCGGCAATGGACATACCAACCTTACTTATGCCGATTACCTGGATACACAGGAAAAGGAAATCCGAAAGGACCTTAATCAAGCGGATAGCCTGTTCACCGCCAATAAAATCAATGATTCCTACCAGGTCATCGATCAGATTACGGCAAAATATCCAAACTCTGTATTACCCGCTATGCATAAGGCATCGCTCTTATACAGCGATTTTGATGCATTAGATCGACTGGAAAGATTAAGGAATTCGGAGAAACTATTTATCGAAATCCTTCAAAAGAAAAAGCATTACGGTCCGGCGCATAATGGATTAGCGGCTGTCATCAAATCCAAACGGATCCCCTACCTGAAGACGTATGATCGCATCATGCAGTCCCTTCGGAATCCGAAGATTGATAACATGGAAGATTTCCTGGAAGTCTTCCCCGATGTGGCTTATTATCCTGGGAATGTAGCAAAAGGAATGGCATGGAACCAGTTATATACATCAACGGTTTACTTTCCATTTCTTGTAAAACAGCACCGGCTATTTGTGATTCCACCCTTGCATATCGACCTGGCCATTGCCATGAAAGCACCTTATTTCAGGTTCAATACCACGTTTGACAATAGGCAATGGATGGATATCAGAGGCGTGGGTTCAGGTGCTGCAGCCATCGAATATGTGGAACGTGGTGCTTTTGAGGAACGAAATGTATTGCTGCATGAATATGTGCACCTATTCCACGGCATGGTACTCACCGATGAGCAGAATAGAAAGATCAAATCACTCTATTACAGCGCGATGGAAAACGGTAGGACCTTGGATTACTATTCGCAGAATAATGAGTCGGAGTATTTTGCACAGACCTATCCGGCTTACTTTGAAAAAGTGAAAGTGCATCCCTTGGATTTTAAATCCATGAATACTTTGGCCGACCTGCAGTCAAAAGATCCAGAAATGTATGCTTTCCTCGATCAACTGATCAAAAAAGAAAAGGCATATCTTGCAGGCGACCATAAAGCGATGGCTTCCAATTGGTCTCAGGTTTATTTGAATCTGGCCAATTATAGCAGTAGGAATGACTTGGATGAGGCGATTCGGTTGATCGATACGGCATTACAATATGATGCTGCCTATCTTCCGGCAATCCTTGCCCATGCGGAATTCCTTACCTCCCAAAAGAAATTTGATGAGGCAAACCAAAAACTGAACCAAGCAAAAGCATTGGATGCTGATTATGCGCCAATTTATTTAACAGAAGCGCGATTATTGGGGGCAAAGGATCCTGAAAACGTCGATGACCTGGCGAGATTATACCAAAAAGCCTATGAACTGGAATCGGATTATATGGAACAGGCAAGAATCTCTGCTACGCTCCGTAATTTTTATTTCTATCGGGGAAGGTTAGTTGAAGCCCTTGAAACTGCTGATGAATATATTAAAAGCGGATCAGAGATTTCAACCTACCTGAGGGACAGGAAAGACGAGGCAAAAACATTCGCTGCGTGGCAGCGGGCACTATTGGGCGATAAAGAACAGCTTAAGACTTTAGCACAGATCTCTGCGCAGAAACCACAGAATTATGGCATCCGGATGCAATACCTGGAGGCTTTATTGGCCAATCGAGAAGCTGATAAAGCCCTTGAAAACCTGGATAAGATCTACCCGACCTTACAAGCAACACAAGCTGGACGAGCCGATTTTGAATTGCTGTATGCGGAGGCCTATGCGCAGAAAGGTGACCTAAAATCCTTGTCGGATTTCTTAGCAAAATTAATGGTGAGGGACGGAGATCCTTCAAGAACTTCGCCAGAAAACAACCTGAAAATCACGAGGCTGTTAATAACGCAGCATAAAATGGCAGAAGCTGAAGGTTTCTTTTCTAAAATGGAAGGGGAGCATTCGTCCATTTTTTATGCATCTGAAGAATTGACTAAGGCGCTTTTCTCCATGAAAAAGGGGGATAGTGACGCCGCTTTACTTCAGATCCAGAAAGCCTTGGATTTCTATCCTTATCAGATGGACGCCTTAAAGACCTTAAAAGAATGGTCGATAAAGAATCCTACTGCAAAAATTATATTGGATAATCATTTAAAAACCATGGAAATTCTTCCAAAATTATAGCATCTTTATCTTTTCAATTAACCATATGAATATATACGAACTTATTTCCATCTCCATTTACATGTTGTTAATGGTCTTGATCGGATTTTATTCCTGGAGGAAATCCACTTCCAATTCGGAGGAGTTTCTGATCGGGGGTAGAAAAATGGGCGCAGCCGTGACGGCTTTGTCTGCTGGAGCAGCGGATATGAGCGGCTGGCTTTTGATGGGATTACCCGGTGCGATGTACCTTTCGGGGCTATCCGCAGCATGGATCGCTATTGGTCTTACCATTGGGGCATTCTTCAATTATGTGATCGTAGCGCCTCGATTAAGGGTCTATACCGAAGTGGCCAAAAACTCCATTACCCTTCCGGTATTCTTTGAAAACCGTTTTCAGGATAAGACCCAGCTGCTGAAGTTGGTTTCATCCATCCTGATCTTGGTATTCTTTACCTTATATACCTCAGCGGGAATGGTTTCTGGTGGACGATTGTTTGAATCGGCCTTTAATATGGACTACTATACCGGACTGTTCCTTACTGCGTCGGTGGTGGTGCTCTATACTTTCTTAGGAGGTTTCCTGGCAGTGAGTCTAACGGATTTTGTGCAAGGTACGATCATGGTGCTGGCATTGGTGATTCTTCCCATCGTATTAATCTCGCAGTTGGGAGGCTTAGGAACGACCTTAGATATCATAGAAACCAAAAACAGCAATTACCTCGATCTGTTTAAAGGAACAACCACGGTCTCCATTGTTTCACTATTGGCGTGGGGCTTGGGCTATTTTGGACAACCACATATTTTGGTTCGTTTTATGGCGATAGACAGTGTGAAGGATATTCCAAAGGCCAGAAGAATTGGGATTACTTGGATGATATTTACTGTTGGGGGAGCCATGTTGGTTGGTCTTTTTGGTATTGCTTACCTTCAACAATTTGATCAAGCTACGATGACCAAGTTTGATGGCTCGAAGGAAGCAGCAGAAACCATCTTTATCCATCTTTCCCGTGTTTTGTTCCATCCATTGATCGGAGGATTTTTATTGTCCGCCATCTTGGCTGCCGTCATGAGTACGATTTCTTCCCAGCTTTTGGTGACTTCCAGTTCCATGACCGAGGATATTTATAAGACTTTCTTCAATAAGCAGGCATCGGCAAAGAATATGCTTTTGGTGAGTAGGATTTCGGTATTGATTGTTGCTGTGATCGCTATTCTTTTGTCGCTGACACCTAAGGATAGTATCCTTAATCTGGTAGGTAATGCCTGGGCAGGTTTCGGCGCTGCATTTGGTCCGATCATTATTTTATCGTTGGTGTGGAAAAGGACGACAGCCATGGCCGGTTTATTGGGCATGTTGGTTGGCGCAGCGACCGTTTTGATCTGGGTTTATGTTCCTCATGACTATAAAGCGGTTTATGAAATCATCCCTGGATTTTTATTGGGATTTTTGACCATAGTGGTGGTGTCGTTAATGACCAAACCTGCTTCTAAGGAGGTGCAGGAGGAGTTTGATAAGGTAAATGAAATCTTAAAAGAAGGTTAACCAAGTTTTAAATTAACAAGATTTTTTCAATCAGTTAAAGGCTTGCCGAATATTGGCAAGCCTTTTATTTTTAAATTAGGATAATTGCCATATCTTTGAGCCGCAACCATATACATTATATGTCTCAATTAACTATCATCGATCTGGCCGCAAAACTTGGACTTTCAAAGTCTACGGTATCCCGTGCTTTTCGGAATAGTAACGACATTAATCCGGAAACAAAGGCGCGTATCTTAGCAATGGCCGAAGAAATTGGGTTCTCGCCTAATCTTCATGCTAGTAACCTGCGGGTCAGCAGAAGCCAAACAATTGCGATTATTATTCCTGAATTTGGAAATAAATTCTTCAGCCAGGCAATCAAAGGAATAGAATTGGTAACACGTTCCAAAGGATATCATACCTTGATTTATGTGACAGACCACCAAGTTCAGAACGAAGCATCGATTATCCGATCCCTGTCCAATGGTAGGGTAGATGGTATTCTGATGTCGGCTTCGGGCGAAGGAAATGACCATAGTCATTTGAACCTGTTGAAAGATAATAATATTCCTATTGTGTTCTTTGATCGGAATTACGATGATATCAATACGGTCTATGTCACGGGTAATGATGAAGAAGCCAGTTTCCTGGCAACCGAACATCTCATAAAAAATGGTTGTAAACGAATTGCCTATTTGGTCATCAATCCCAATATTTCCATTGGTAAAGTCCGCATGGATGGTTATAAACGGGCACTAAAAAAATATAAGATTCCTGTAGATGATCAGTTGGTATTGGATACCGTGAACCAAGCGGAACTGAATACGGAAGATATCCGTGAATTATTGAGGGATGCAAAACCGGATGGTATCCTTGCGTCGGTAGAGCGTCTAGCCATTTCCACCTTACGTGTGGCGAAAGAGGAAGGAATTGCAGTGCCTGAAGATCTGAAATTAATCTGTTTCTCTTGTTTGGATATTACCGATCTGTTGAATCCTTCACTTTCCGTTGTAAAACAACCTGCTTTTGAAATGGGAAAAGTGGCGGCCACGTATTTATTTGAATCCCTTGCTAAACCGGTAAAATTAGAGGAACAGCAGACTATCATCCTGGATTCCAGTCTCATTTATCAAGATTCCAGTAAAAAAATATCATAAATTTCTTGCTTAATAAAAAATAACCTCTTATCTTCGAGTAGTTTCGGGAACATTCCCAACTAAACATTGAAATCAATTAAAATTATAAACCTACTGCAATCCATCAATTGTCGTAGCAAAGATTAAATATTAAAATCATCTTATTTTAAAGCTAGAACACCAACTTATTGTTATGGTTTTCCTGTTTGCTGAAGTATCCATGATTTTTTTGCACACATTCTGGGAACGTTCCCAAGGATGCCAATTCGTAAGCATATGAGAAAGTTAATCATATTTCTTTTAATCGCTAATAGTTTGTGGAACTTTACAGCCTGTAAGAAAGCCGTTCCAACCGATGAACCCGATCCTGTAGCAGTAAGTACAGAAGGTTTATTGTCGGTAGAGCAAGGCTTTCTGTATTGGAATGATCAAGCTACCTTGCTATTTGATCCTTCTAAAGGAAATGCAGAATTAAAAGGTGAAAGTGGAGATCTATACCTGCATATGGGTTTGATCACAGCCGCCAGTGCTGGAGCTCAAGATTGGAAAAATGTTATCAGTTCTTGGACGAGCAATGATGCTTCCTTTAAAATGACCAAAAGAAATGATGGTAAATATGCTTTCACATTAAATCCAAGTGTTCTCTACAAACTTTCCAATGGAAATGATGTCAAGTACTTAGCCTTATTGGTAAGAAATGGAACAGGTACTAAAATAGGACGAAATAAAGATGGTTCAGATCTATATATTCCAGTGGCAAAGAAAGAAGGATTAGCCATCCGATTCAATAAACCTATTACCCAACCTACCTACCTGCTAAAAACAGAGCAGGAAAGTTATGCTGTTCAGGAGGAGGTCAGTTTTGAACTTATGGCTAACCAAACAGGGAAAATCAGCCTGAGTTTAGACGGTGTTCAGATCGGTGTTGAAGAAAACAGTAAAACCTTGAAAGCTAGCTATAAATTAACCAAGGTAGGTTTACATAATTTCTTGGCTAAAGTTGAGGCTAATGGTCAGCAAAGCACTCAGAATCTTGAAGTATTTGTTACCGGAACGTCCAATGTGGCGGAATTGCCAGCTGGTGTAAATCCAAATGGGGTAAGCATCGATAGAAGCAACAATACGGTCACTTTTGCACTGACCGCTCCACAGAAACAATCTGTTTTTTTGTTGGGTGATTTTAATCAATATCAGGCTTCAGAAAAATATGCGTTAAATAAAACCCCCGATGGGAAGACCTTCTGGATTAGGTTAATCGACCTTAACCTAAATCAGGATTATACTTATCAATTTATGGTAGATGGCAAGCTTCGGATTGCTGATCCGTATAGCCATTTTGTTTTGGATCCTGCCCATGATGCTGGAATTAAATCTTCCTATATATCAAGTTTGCCTAATTATCCTGCGCAAGCTCAGGGTATAGTATCTGTTCTGAACTTAAAGACATCCTCCTACAGCTGGAAGATCAGCCAATTCAACAAACCCAATCCATACGATCTGGTGATCTATGAGACCTTGGTCAGGGATTTTGTCCAAAGCCATGATTATACAACATTGAAGGATTCCATCAGTTATTTCGAAAAATTAGGAGTTAATGCTATAGAATTGATGCCTATCCAAGAGTCGGAAGGGAATTCCACCTGGGGTTATAACCCATCCTTCCATTTGGCTCTGGACAAATATTATGGAACGCAGGATGAGCTGAAAGCATTTGTTGATGCCTGCCACCAGAAGGGGATGGCCGTGATCTTGGATGTGGTCTTGAACCATGCCTTTGGTCAATCGCCCATGGTGCAATTATACTTTGAGAATGGAGCCCCAACGGCTTCCAATCCTTGGTTCAATCCAATCGCGAGGCATCCTTTTAATGTAGGTTATGATATGAACCATGAGAGCAATCTCAGCCAGACTTTTGTAAAAGACGTTTTAAAATATTGGTTAAGTGAATATAAGGTGGATGGGTTCCGTTTTGATTTATCAAAAGGGTTTACACAAAAGAACTCCGGCACTTCAGAATCGGCGGTCAGGGCATGGTCCGCCTATGATGCTAGCCGGGTTCAATTGTGGAAGATGTACAACAGCTACATCAAGACCATAGATCCTACAGCTTATGTGATCCTGGAACACTTCGCGGATGACCGAGAAGAGAAAGAATTGGCAGAAGCTGGGATGTTTCTCTGGAATAACCTGAACCATGCATTCAATGAGGCCACCATGGGCTATCACAACGATAATAAATCCGATCTCTCCCGCTTATTTGCACAGAATAGAGGCTTTTCTAATCCAAACCTGATCAGTTACATGGAATCCCATGACGAAGAACGTATCATGTTCAAAAACCTGCAGTATGGCAATTCCTCTGGAAGTTATTCCATCAAGCAATTGCCTACCGCTATTGATCGAAATAGCATGGCAGCAAGCTTCCTCCTGTTTGCACCAGGACCAAAAATGATCTGGCAATTCGGGGAATTGGGGTATGAAATCTCCATTGATCAAAATGGAAGAACAGGAGAGAAGCCAATCAAATGGGAATATTTCAAGGATCCGATCCGGACCAAACTCTTCAAGAACTATGCGAAAATGATCCGTATGAAAAAGGCAAATCCTATTTTCCGAAACGCGACTTTGCAGGCATCTTCCTTGAATGCTGCCGTGAAATATTACCTATTGGAAAGTGCTGGACAGAAGGTCCTGATCATCGGCAATTTTGATGTTGTGCAACAGCATCTTAACATCAGTGCTGCCATGGCTGGCACCTGGCACGACAATTTAAATAACCAGAGCAAAACCTTAACAACACAGAGTGGAATACAACTGGCTCCTGGGGAGTACTTTGTATTGAGCAATAACAAACTAAATTACTAAACAACAAAACACACAATTATGAGCAAATTATTTACTCGTGCCATTTTAAGCATCGGATTACTGATGTTGATGAGCATGTCTGTATTTGCCCAGACTGCAAGTTTGACCGGACGTATCACCGACTCGGAAGGACAGGCAGTTTTAGGTGCTACAGTCCAGGTTCAGGGAACTCAAGCGGCAACAGCTTCAGGTCCTGAAGGAGCCTACAGTTTTCAGAACATTGCCGTAGGAAACCAGACCATTACGGTAACCGCCATGGGCTATAAAACAGCTTCCAAAGCAATCGCGATCAAAGCTGGAGAAAACGTGCTGGACATCGTGATCGAAAATACGGCTAGCGATCTGGATGAGATCGTGGTAATCGGTTATGGTGTAACGAGAAAGAAACAGATCTCCGGATCGGTAGCCAGTGTAGGTCCAAAGGATTTCAATAAAGGGGTGGTTAGCTCGCCAGATCAATTATTGGCGGGTAAAGTAGCGGGTCTAACCGTAAACCGTTCAGGTGGAGATCCAACCGCGGGGGCTACGGTACAACTTCGTGGACCTTCTTCCCTGACAGCAAGTTCCTCTCCTTTATATGTGATCGATGGGGTAGTGGGTGCCAATATTGAATTGGTAGCACCCGATGACATCGTATCCATGGATGTGATGAAAGATGCTTCCTCCACAGCTATCTACGGTTCACGCGCAGCAAACGGAGTTATCTTCGTGACCACAAAACGAGGTAAGGCTGGAACCCCAGTTTTAAGTTATAGTGGATACGCCGCAACCGAAAGAATCGCCAACCAAGTAAATGTCCTGAGCGCTGCTGAACATGCGGCCTTTGTGGAAGAGCATGGCTTGGCCGTTTCCCCATCGGAAGCTGGACACACCACCGATTGGCAAGAAGCCATCACCAGAACTGGATTTTCACATAACCATAACCTGTCCATGACCGGTGGTTCTGAAGGAACACGTTATAATGCGTCTATCAATTATTTCAGCAACCAAGGTATTGTGAAAAGAAATGATCTTGAGCGTATTGTAGCAAGGGTTGGTCTGGATCAGAATGCCTTTGATGACCGCTTGAAATTGGCTTTGAACTTAGCCAATAGCTTGAATAAATCCAACCATGTAGACTATGGAATATTCAATGGGGCAGCTCGCTTTGTACCGACTTCTCCGATCATGAGTGATGATCCAACTTATGCTCCTTATGGAGGTTATTTCCAGGTGCCGGGAAGAACAGGCTACATGAACCCTGTAGCGATGTTGAACCAACGCGATGAGAACAGAAACAACAATACCTTATTGGCAAGCTTAAAGGCTGATTTAACTTTATACAAAGGGTTGACTTGGACCAATGTGCTTTCCTACCAACAAAATCAATATGATCGCAAGTACTATATGCACCGTACGGATTTTGATTCCAATGCATTGGGACAGGGTTTTGCACAACGCACGAACCTGAAAAACATCGATCAGATCTTAGAGAGTTATCTGAATTATAACCTAACGAAAGATCAGCATGCTTTTGATGCCATGGTGGGTTATTCTTATCAAAAAACCAAAAACAATGATGGGGTAATAGCACGTTCAACCGGTTTCCTTTCGGATGACTTAGGAGCAAACAACCTGAACTTAGGTACTTTGCCAAATGGATATAATCCTTTCCAAGATTATCCATACATTCTGGAATCCTTATTGATTTCATACTACGGTCGTGTGGGTTATACTTTTGCTGATAAATATATCTTAAGTGCAGCCGTTCGCCGTGATGGTTCTTCAAAATTTGGTGCGAACAACCGTTGGGCAACCTTTGGTTCCGTTTCTGGAGCTTGGAGAATCAGCGAAGAGGCGTTCATGAAAGACCAAACGATCTTTTCCGATTTGAAATTAAAGGCAGGTTATGGTGTTTCGGGTAACCAAAACATTGATCCTTACCGCCAGATCATCATTTTCGGTCCTCGTGATGGGCAATTCTATTACAACGGTGAATGGGTGAATGCCTACGGTGTAAACCAAAATGAAAACCCTGACCTGAAATGGGAAAGCACTTCCATGTTTAACGCAGGAATCGATTTTGAATTGCTAAAAGGAAGATTCTCTGGTTCCGTTGAATATTACAACAAGGAAACCAAAGACCTATTATACGAATATGATGTTCCTTCGCCTCCTTACCAATACAATAGATTATTGGCAAATGGTGCGTCCATGACCAATAAAGGGGTAGAGGTAGTGTTGAATGCGGTAGTATATCGCAACGAGAACTTCTCTTACAATACTTCCGTAAATTTTGCCCGCAACATCAATAAAGTGGGAAGTTTAGCTTCCAATATCGAGAACATCGGGGTATCACAACGCTTTGAAGGTGGTATCGGATTGGAAGGATGGACTGGTCAAACAGCATCTATCGTATTGCCTGGACATGCTTTGGGAACTTTCTATGTTGCCAATTACATCGGTTATGATGAAGCAACCCAAAAAACCATTTACCAAAAACCGAATGGTGAGCTGGTGACCCAAGATCAAATTTCCGCACCGGATGACTATATGGTCATGGGACAGGCTTTACCAAAATTCACATACGGTTGGAACAACAACTTCCAATTCAAAAACTGGGATTTCAACTTCTTCCTAAGAGGAATGTATGGTAACCAGATCTTTAATGCTACCCGTGCAGATCTTTCCAGATTACAACAGGCAAATGTAACCAACATTTCCAAAGATGCTGTAGAAGAAGGAATCTTTGAGACACCATTGATTGCTTCCAGCAGGTTCTTGGAAGATGGGTCTTTCCTACGTCTTGACAATGCAACCTTAGGTTATACCTTCAAAACAGGAAACTTACGTCATATCAAAAATGCACGTGTTTATCTAACAGCACAGAATTTATTTACGATTACGAATTATAGTGGAGTAGATCCAGAAGTAGGCTTAGGTGGTTTGGCACCAGGTATTGATAATAGAAATTATTATCCAAAAACTAGATCATTCTCTATGGGAGTAAACTTCACCTTTTAATCTGTAAGTCATGAAAAGAAATTATAGCAAACTCTATTTAATGGTAGCTCTAGGGCTAACCTTGGCGGGTCAATCTTGCACCAAATTTGATGACAAGATGTACTCGGCCTATACCGAAGATACTTTCCCGAAAACGCCTGAGCAATTCGTGGCCGTTACGGGACCTGTTTATACCTCTGCCAGAGGATATTTCGACAATTATTTCAGTTTACAAACGGGAGGAGCAGATGAAGTAGTGGTGCCAACACGTGGTGGTGACTGGTTTGATGGTGGAAAATGGCGCGATATGCATTTCCATACCTGGTCGTCTTCCCATGAGGTGGTGAGCAATACCTGGGATTGGGGTTTCAATGCCATCGGTACCTGTAACCGGGTATTGAGTATCCTGGAAAATGCTCCGGATTCCGATACCAAAGCACAGACTTTGGCCGAGATCAAAGTAATGCGTGCCTGGTATTATTACCTGATGATGGATGCCTATGGAAATCTACCTTTGGTTACTTCCTTTGATACGGGTACAGAATTGCCTAGTACCAAACCCCGTGCAGAAATCTATGATTTCATCGTGAAGGAATTGGAAGATAACTTGGCGAATCTGAATGAGGAAAAATCGGAGGCTACCTATGCCAGACCGACGAAATGGTTTGCCCATGCTTTATTGGCAAAGGTATATTTGAATGCACAGGTTTATGCGGGGACTGCCCAATGGAATAAAGTTGTGGAGCATTCCAATGCGGTAATCAACTCTGGAAAATACAGCTTAGAGGCCGATTTTTTGGCCCAATTTAAGCCAGATAACGGTTCTTCCAGTACAGAACCTATCTTCTCCATTCCATTTGATGCGACCCGCGCAGGCGGTAATACCCTTTTCTTGCGTGTATTACACTATGCCCACCGCCAAACCTTCGAGTTGAGCACCAACCCTTGGAATGGCTGGAGTACACAGCCTGCTTATTTCGACTATTTTGAGAACGATGATATCCGGAAGCAACAATGGTTATATGGCCAGCAATATACTTCTACAGGCCAACCTTTGGTTTATGACAATGTCAACATTGTGATCGATCCTTACGGCTTTAACTTGTTACCGGGATCAGATTTCGATATTGGTGGGGCCAATGATGGTGGTCGTTTGGCTGGAGCACGTTGTATCAAATACTACCCAGACAAAAACCAGTTGAACAATAATGCTGGAAATGATGTAGTGGTAATGCGTTTAGCAGATGTTTACCTGATGAAAGCCGAGGCTATTCTTCGTGGGGCAACCAACGGAAATGCGGGCGAAGCATTGACAGCAGCTAACATGGTTCGTGGAAGAGCATTCCCTAGCACGCCCTCTAAACAATTCACTGCAAGCAGCTTGACCTTAGATGCCATCTATAGAGAGCGCGCGTTGGAATTTACATTTGAGTTGACCCGTAGAACGGATATGATCCGTTTCGGAAGATGGGAGAATGCGCAATTGTTCAAACCAGCAAATGCTGCAGAAACCTATAAACGTCTTTTCCCAATTCCGGCAAAAGCCAGGGCGAACAATAACAACTTAACACAAAATCCAGGTTATACCAATTAACAGAAAGATCATGAAATTAAACATAAAGAATAGCTTATTGGCCATTGTTGGTCTCAGCATATTGTTCTTCGCTTCCTGTAAAAAAGTGGAGCATGGAATCGATGAACAGGTAGTCTCCATCAATCAGGGAACTACATCCAGCATTCAGGTTGGAAAACCGCTAAAAGTAGGATTCATCAGTAATATGGTTTCTGATTTTGAATTCGCCGTGGTGAAGGACTCCAGCTCTTCGGAAGCTTTATTTACCGAGCAGGTAAATCTGGAAGGGAATAAGATCGTTGAAAAAGAATTTGACCTGAAGTCGAACGATACTTGGGTGGGTGATGCCCTATTGAAGATCACATACCAGGCCAACGGTCAAACGGTTAGTAAATTCAAAGCGATCAGCTTTACCGAGAGTAACCCTGTGATGTACATTGTAGGTGGTTCTATTGGTGCGGGATGGTCTCCAGAACTTTCCGTTGCCATGAAACTGCAAAATGCAGATAGCAAGACCAAATTTGAAATCTATGAATATATTGATGTAACCGGCGGTGGTTTTAAATTCCTACCAACCAACATCAACTGGGATGGAGCGTATGGAAAGGGGACTGCAGCAGGATCATTATTACAGGATGGCGGCGCAGGAAACCTGGAAGCTGCAAGCTCTGGTTTCTACCGTATCCGCATGGATGCAGAGGCACTTACCTATGAATTGCTGAAAACCAATTGGGCTATAGTTGGAAGCGCAACACCTGGTGGCTGGGAAGCAGATACGGATATGTCTTTTTCGAACAGCAAAGGAACATATGTATGGAAAGTCAAAGCAAATCTAACAGCAGGTGAATTGAAGTTCAGGGCAAATGATGCTTGGGATATCAACCTGGGTGGAAGTTTAAGCGAGCTTACGCAAGATGGTCCAAACTTGGCTATTGCTGCTCCTGGGGTTTATGATATCGAATTGAGTCTACACCCATCTGGATATACCGCTAAGATTACTAAAAACTAAACGATAGGGAGCCCAGCTCCCTATTCTTACCTATTTTATATGAGAATCTATCTTTTGAGCAGCATATTTATGCTGTTGCAGACTCTTATTGTCTTTGGTCAGGAGAAAATCCAGCGCATAGAACCCATCAATTGGTGGGTGGGAATGAAGGATACCAAGCTGCAATTGATCCTTTATGGACAAGGTATTGGGAAGTTGACGGCCAAATCTCCTAAAGCAGGATTTCGTCTATTGAAACAACATCAAGTAGAAAATCCCAACTACCTGTTCTTGGATATGGAAATAGCTGCTGATGCGAAGTCTGGTGAATATCCTATCCAATTGTTCGATGGGAATAAACAGGTGTTCAGCTATGGCTATCAACTTAGGGATAGAGACCAGAAGCAGGTAAAAGCACAAGGGGTAAATGCCTCTGATTTTATCTACCTCATCATGCCCGATCGCTTTGCAAATGGAAACCCAAAGAATGATCAAGTAAAAGGAATGCGGGAGATGGCGGTCAATAGGGATTCCATGTATTATCGACATGGCGGTGACCTCCAAGGAATCATCGGCAAACTCGATTACCTGAAGGACCTGGGAATTACAGCCGTATGGTTAACTCCAGTCTTAACCAATGATATGCCCCAAGCTTCCTACCATGGATATGCGAATACCGAAAATTATCAGGTAGACCCTCGTTTTGGAAGTAACCAAGATTACCAGAACCTGGGGACTGAACTGCATAAACGCGGGATGAAACTGGTTCATGATGTGGTACCGAACCATGTAGGTATTTACCATTGGACGGTCATGGATAAACCGTTTTCCGATTGGCTACATGAATGGCCATCCTTTACCCAAACCACCTATAAGGATCAAACCATTTTTGACCCTTATGGCGCCAAGGAGGACAAAGAACTAATGGAAAAAGGATGGTTTGTGAAGACCATGCCGGATATGAATCAACAGAATCCGTTTGTCGCAAAATACATCACCCAGAGTCATATCTGGTGGATCGAATATGCTGGTGTAGATGGGTTCCGAATAGATACCTATCCCTACAATGACCTGCAGTTCATGGCAAACTGGACCGATAGGATCCGAAGAGAATATCCAACCTTCAGTTTCTTTGGAGAAACCTGGGTACCAGGTATTGCTAACCAGGCTTATTTCCTGGGTGGACAACAAGTTGGTCAACCTGTGGACACTAAATTGGAAGGTGTTACGGACTTTCAGTTAAACTATGCCATTTCCGATGCCCTTAAAGAGCATAAGGATGGCGCCAATAGGTTATATAGTACCTTGGGCGCCGATTACCTTTATCCCAACCCCTATGCACATGTACTGTTTTTGGATAATCATGATAAGGATCGCTTCTTTTCTGTTGTTGGTGAAAACGTGGAAAAATATAAATCAGCGATGAGTTGGTTATTGACCTATAGGGGTATTCCACAGATCTATTATGGTGCTGAAATCTTGATGAAAAACTTCAATAATCCTGATGGGTTGTTAAGGGAAGATTTCAAAGGTGGGTTTCCCGGTGATAAAGTGGATAAGTTCCATCAAGCTGGAAGAACAGCGCAGGAAGAAGACATATTTAGGCATATCCAAAAATTGGCCAATTTTAGAAAGAATAATCCTGTCCTTCAAACTGGAAAACTCCAGCATTATGTCCCAATTGACAATATCTATGTTTATTTCCGATACAATGATTCCCAAAAGATCATGGTTATAATGAACCTCAATAGCGAAGCTAAAAGCATCTCCTTAGATCGTTTTGATCGCATGATTGGATCAAACAGCTTATTTGATTTGCTAACCGATAAAAAAGAAACTGCAGGGGAGATCAGCCTGAAACCATTTGAAACAAAAATTTACAAGCTCCAAAATAAATAAATGAAGAAGATCACTGCATTGTTAGAGAAAGCCGAAGCCGTCATATTTGATTTGGATGGAGTGTTGGTGGATACCGCCGTATTTCATTATCAGGCATGGAAACGATTAGCTGATGGGCTGGGAATCCCTTTCGATATTGAAAAAAATGAAGCATTGAAAGGTATCAGTAGGATGGACTCCTTAGACAAAATTTTAGCTTGGGGGGAGGTCCAAAAAACTGACGCAGAAAAACAACAATTGGCCGAACGGAAGAATGAATGGTATCTCGAATTTTTGGATACGATGAAAACCGGCGATGTACTTCCAGGGACGATTGCCTTGCTAAGTTGGTTAAAGGATAACCAAAAGAAAATTGCATTAGGTTCTGCCAGTAAAAATGCACCGGCCATTTTAGAGAAAACTGGAATAATGGAATATTTCGATGTGGTTATTGATGGTAATTCCGTCAGTAGGTCGAAACCAGATCCCCAGGTTTTCCTCTTGGGAGCCGAAAAATTGGGCGTAAATCCAGCAAACTGTGTAGTCTTTGAAGATGCGCAATCGGGTATCGAGGCAGCTATAGCTGCTGGGATGGAAGTAGTGGCCGTGGATAAAGATGCGGTATTAAGAGATTATGATGAACGAGTTAATAGTTTAGTGGAGGCGATTTAAGTATTCCTACTTATGAAAGATTATATTATTAAAGACGCTTGGCAAATCATCGAAGATGAATTTAGACCGGCATATCAGGAAATTTCCGAGAGTCTATTTTCCATTGGAAATGGACGGATGGGGCAACGGGCGAATTTTGAAGAGGATTATTCGGGGAAATCCCTTCAAGGTTCGTATTTGGCAGGGGTATATTATCCGGATAAAACCCGTGTAGGATGGTGGAAGAATGGCTACCCAGAATATTTTGCCAAGGTAATCAATTCGGTCAATTGGATTGGTGTTCATGTGCTGATCGATGGGGAAAGATTGGATCTAGCCAAGGTAAAAGTGGATCGATTCGAACGGGTACTTGACATGAAGAATGGTCAGTTGATCCGAAGCTTTGAAGCAGAGATGGAAAACGGGGCTAGAATCGAAGTGAAAAGTATCCGGATGTGTCATTTGTTCTTATCCGAAACGGCTTCATTGCACTATCAGATCAAGGCGTTAAACCAGGATATGGACATCAGTTTAAGTTCCTATCTTGATGGGAATGTGCTGAATAGGGATAGCAATTACGATGAGAAATTCTGGGATTACGAAGGGCATGAATTAGGAGGGAATTTCCAGCATTTAACGATGCGAACCAAAAAGACCGGATTCTTAGTGCGTACGGATCTTGCTTCGAAGTTCGAATACCAAGGGAAAGCAATCAATAAGAAAAAGAAAATTGATGCAGTGGCGAAAGTTGGTGAAAAGATCAACCAACATGTGGAGAAAGATGCTACCTTAAGCTTGATAAAATATGTGGCGATACATTCCAGCACGAACCACTCGGAAACAGAACTGGAATCCTTGGGGATAGAAAGATTGAGCTGGCTTTTTGAAAGGGATTTTTCAAGGCTCATGAAAATGCAGGAAGAAGCCTGGTCAAAGATTTGGGAGGATGCGGATATTGAGATAGAAGGGGATGTATCGGCACAGCAGGCCATCCGATTCAACATTTTCCAATTGTACCAAACCTATACGGGCGAAGATGCTCGATTGAACATAGGTCCTAAAGGATTCACGGGCGAAAAATATGGTGGGGTGACTTATTGGGACACGGAAGCTTATTGTTTGCCGTTCTACATGGCTACCAAAGGCGAGGATGTGGCTAAAAACCTGCTGATCTATCGCTACCACCATCTGGAAAAAGCCATTGAAAATGCAGAAAAGCTGGGCTTCAAAAATGGAGCTGCCCTTTATCCGATGGTGACCATCAATGGGGAAGAATGCCATAACGAATGGGAAATCACCTTTGAGGAAATCCACCGGAACGGCGCCATTGCATTTGCCATATTCAATTACATCCGATACACGGATGATGTGGACTATTTGGCATCCCATGGTTTGGAAGTATTGATCGGAATTGCTCGATTCTGGGCACAACGTGTCAACTGGAGTGAGGATAAGGACGCTTTCGTTATGTTGGGGGTTACAGGGCCAAATGAATACGAGAACAATGTGAACAATAATTGGTATACCAATACCATGGCATCATGGTGCTTGGAATATACGTTGGAAAGTTTGCATACTATGCAGGATCATGCGCCGGAGAAGTTCCATGAGATTTTCAAAAAGCTAAAATTAAAGGATGCTGAATTGGAAGAATGGAAATCAATCATCGCGAAGATGTATTATCCCTATGATGCTAAAAGAAAAGTATTCTTGCAACAAGATGGGTTTTTGGATAAGGAACTGATACCTGTAACGGAATTGGATCCAAAAGAAAGGCCACTGAACCAGAAATGGAGCTGGGATAGGATCTTAAGATCTTGCTATATCAAACAGGCAGATGTATTGCAGGGCCTGTATTTTCTAGAGGATAGGTATGATCTGGAAACCATTAAACGGAATTATGCGTTCTACGAACCACTCACCGTACATGAGAGTTCTCTGTCACCTTGTGTCCATGCCATTATTGCTGCGAAAATCGGAAATCCCGAGAAGGCCTATGAGTTCTATCTAAGAACCGCACGATTGGATCTGGATGATTATAACAACGATACGGAGGATGGACTTCACATTACTTCGATGGCCGGAACCTGGATGTCCATTGTGGAAGGTTTTGCAGGTATGCGCGTCAAAAAAGGGATGTTATCTTTTCAACCATTTATTCCTAAAAACTGGAAGCGGTATTCTTTCCATATCCAATTTCGGGAGGTACACCTTAAAATTACGGTTACACAGGGGAATTTTGAAGTTCAAAACAAATCTGGAAAGGAAATAAATATTATATTTAATGGCGATGTGATAAGTATCGCTCCCCAACAATTAACCAAACAACGCACATGAAAAGTTCTCTAAGCAAACCTAGATTGTCTTTAGCGCAGATTATCCATATGAGCATAGGATTTATGGGAATTCAGGCCGGATTCGCTCTTCAGAATGGAAATGCCTCTCGCATCCTTCAGGACTTTGGTGCAGATGTGGAACATCTTTCTCTATTTTGGTTGGCTGCGCCCATTACCGGAATGATTGTTCAGCCGATCATTGGCCATTATAGCGATAGGACGTGGAACGGTCTGGGGAGAAGGAGACCCTATATTCTTGTTGGAGCCATCCTAACGAGCATTGCCTTGTTGCTGATGCCCAATATTGCTTGGTTTACTGCCATCTTACCGCCATTGATGGTTGGAGCTGGTATGTTGATGATTATGGATGCCTCCATCAACGTGACTATGGAACCCTTTCGTGCTTTGGTAGGTGATAATCTTCCAAGTGAACAGCGAAGCTTGGGATTCTCTGTACAGACCTTTATCATAGGGCTTGGAGCTGTCATTGGATCGATGTTGCCTTATGCGCTTACCAATTATTTCGGCGTATCGGGGAAGGCCGTTGATGGTTCAGTCCCTTTAAATGTTATCTATTCCTTTTATTGCGGGGCAGCCTTATTAATCATAACCGTTTTGTGGACAGTTTTCAATACCAAAGAATATTCGCCAAAAGAATTGGCAAGTTTTGAAGGGGTAGCGGAAGTGCAGGAGGTGGAAACGGACAATAAGGGATTCTTTGCAAGTTTGAAGGAGGACTTCAAACAGATGCCGCTGACCATGAAAAAATTGGGCTGGGTACAGTTCTTCTCTTGGTTTGCTTTATTCACTATGTGGGTATATACCACACCGGCCATTGCAGAGCATGTCTTTTATTTGAAAGGAGCCGACAAGAAACAATTGTTTGCCGATGCAGGGAATTGGGTAGGCGTATTGTTTGCGGTTTATAACGCGGTATCTGCCATCTACTCCCTCTTCTTGGCAAAAATAGCATCCAAATTGGGACGGACGCATACCCATGCGCTCGGTTTGGCCATCGGTGGAATCTCGCTGGTATCCATGTTCTTTATTCGGTCGGAGTACTTATTGATCCTACCTATGATCGGAATCGGGATAGCTTGGGGAAGTATTCTTGCTATGCCTTATGCTATCCTAAGCGATAGCCTGCCGGCAAAAAAGATGGGTGTTTATATGGGGATTTTCAATTTCTTCATCACCTTCCCACAGATTATTTCCGGATTTTTTGGAGGAATGATCATCAAGCACCTTTTAGGAAACCAACCTATTTTAGGCCTAGCATTGGCAGGAGCCTGCATGCTTATTGCCGCATGGATAGTAAAAAGAATTAAGGAGTAATTTAAAATTGCTCCTTCGACTTTTCTATAATAGTTAACTCTTTTTGTAATTCCTGCAATAAGGAATCTTTACTTATACCTTGTTGCGTTTCTAATTTTAAGTTCAAATAAATATCATAAACCTGATACTTATCCTTTCCATAAATACTGTCAATCACTTCCGATAAGGCATACTGTTTAATATCTAGTTTATAAATCCGATCGTTTTTACTAATCATATCAAATTTTTCAATAGAACGATCTCTGAAGTTGGATTCATTGACCTCCAATTGTATATGATTTTCATTTAATTTGATTAGTGGATTGTTGAGCTGGATGATAACCAATCCCAAAGAAAAAGCCATTAAATTCCATAGGGCATGCTGTAGAAAAGCAGCAAAAAAATTAATGCGAACGCGGATAAAACCTAAACTAATTCCGCCTATCAATTGGGAAATGACGATGAATATGGAAAGAAAATAAAATAAGAAATTATTATTATCAAAATTGCCTAAATGCACAAACCCGAAGAGGATTACACTGCTGTAAAAAATCCATCGGTAATACTTACGCCATGTATTTCGGGAAATAATAAAACCATAGAAACCTTTATACTTGATCAAAAATCGAAATAGGATCTCTTCAACTAATGGTACGAAAATAACACCCATCCAAAATACGTTCCAAGGTGTTTCGAATGTATTATCCATTGTACTTACCATGGGATTGATGTAATCAATCAACATGTAGATAGGAAAGATGAGGATTAAAATAGAAACATCTAAAAGAAAGATGGTGAAAAAAACTTTAGTACGGGCAGATGGATGGATAGGCCATAATCTGCGATCTGAAGGGTTTTTTATAAAATGCCAATAGTGGCGAAGGATCTTTAGCATATAAATAATAACGAATTTAGCATAAAAAAAGGGCAGTCTTATTAGAACCGCCCTTTATTAAACAATTGTATTTAATCTAAAATCGGAGTTAATTGATATCCTTGTTTTTTCAACAGTTCGATCATGCCATTCTTGCCTACCAGATGCCCAGCACCTACAGCAAATAAATAAGCCTTTTCTTTCATCATATTTGGCATTTTTTCCATCCAAGCATGATTACGATCATCTAGAAATTTCGCTTGTTCTTCTTCACTTAAATAACCAGATTTCAAAGTTAGGTTCTCGATTTCCTTTAGGTTCTCTGAAAAATAGGCCTGTACCAATTTCTTTGTCGATGCTTCCAATCCTCCCTCAATAGTTAGGTAATTGTAGAAATCCTCAGGCGAAAACAGGTTGTTCAACAGGTTAAACTGGAATTCAACGGTTTCTAGTTCCGCAATAGGCTTACCATTAACTGCAGGTAAATTGCGGATCTCATTTTCCATCATCTTAACCGTTTTAAAGTCCGAACAGGCAAATGAACGCATGGAAAGGATAGATATCACTGCTGCAGGAGCCACCTGATCAAAAATAGCAGGAGGAATTTGATAGCTGGTCATGATGCTATCGATTACCTTCTTTTTTGCTGGGTCAAAATCCTTAAAGAATTCCAGGTTTGGTTTCATAAACTCTTGCACCTTGGTCATATTTTCAGGATTCGCCATATCGATTTCGAAGGCAATGGCTTCAGCTTTTTGAGCAACTTCCTTCACCTTATCCTCCATTTTGAAATCCTCGGCACAAGCCATGTGCAAGGTTCCGAATAGATAAGAATCCTTGGTCAATCCATTTCCTGAAATCTTCCATAGTAAAGTGTTCTCCTGTGCAAAAAGTGCCACAGAAAAAAGCAAAGCGAATGCGGTTGTGAATAATCTCTTCAAAGTTAGTCTCTTCATATCAATGTTGTTGTTTTTAATCATTAGTAGGTATTCGGCATGATTTGTTACAAAAATATATATCTAAAAATTATTTCAATACCGAGAAGTTGATTTTGCTAGGATGTTCCGGATCTACATACAACCTATGGGTATTTTTGATGTAATCAGTGGCCTTTGCCTGGTAGATATCCATAAACTGATTCGGATTCCGATCCGCTAATGGAAACCAGGTATGTTGAATCTGAACCATGATTTTATGGCCTTTTTTAAAGGTATGGGCTACATCTGGCAAATTGACTTTTACATTCGTGATCTCATTAGGCGTGAATGGTTCTGGTTTACTGAAACTGTTCCTGAACTTCCCGCGAAGGATCTCCCCACGGACCAACATCTGGTAGTTTGGCATCACGATATCTTTGCTCAGAGGAGAAGTGGCCGTACTGGTATCCGGATAAACATCAATGACCTTTACAATAAAATCAGCATCAGTTCCTGTCATGGAAACATGAAGATCAGCGATGATGGAACCCGCCATGGTCAGGTCTTTTTCCAGAACCTCCGTTTCAAATACCAATACATCCGGCCGGTTCGACACAAAACGTTGATCGGCAATCATATATTCTCGAGTTCTATTGCTGATGATGCCTTCCTGAAAAGGAACCGGTTTATTCGGGTCAGATTGGTATTCTATAAAGGGATGGCTCTTTGCAGGTTGCTTAGGACTTAATTTCCCATCCGCCTGTAGGAATAAGCTGGATGATGTGGTGTTCTTGCTTGGCCAAGAATCAAAGGTTTTCCATTCATTGGAACCGGTGAAGAAAACATTCGCCTCGGCAGCCTTAAAATCTCCCTTCCCCTTTAAGTAATACTCAAAGAAAGGCAATTCAAATGTTTTTTGATAATGTGTACTGGTTTCTTCGCCAAATCGGATATCACCAAAGGAATCTCCTTTTGATCGAACCCAGCCTCCATGGAACCAAGGCCCCATTACCAAAATGGAATTATTGTTCTTATTCCTTTTCTCGATCTGTTTATAGGTTTCAAAGGCGCCATAGGTATCCTCCGCATCGAAAGTTCCGCCAACGACCATAACCGCTGGTTTTACATCGTTTAAATGCTGGGTAATGGTCCTGGCCATCCAAAACGTATCCAAGGTGGAATGTTTCGCGAGGTTATCCCAAAATTTAACGGTATGGCTGAGGTATTTGTTCTTCAGTCCTGAAAGCGTAGGGTTATCCATAAAGAATTTCGAATAATCCTTTGATGCCAATTCAAAACCTTTCGGACCTTCTTTTTCAGTGATCGGTTTTGGTCTTGGGGCATCAAAAGTATACATGAAACGGAAGGCATCCATCAAAAATAAAGCCCCGCCATGGTGGAAATCATCCCCAATAAACCAATCGGTTACCGGCGCCTGCGGCGAAACGGCTTTCAAAGCAGGGTGTGATCCGATCAATCCCGCCGTTGCATAAAAACCTGGATAGGAGATCCCGTACATACCCACTTTTCCATTATTGTTCTTCAGGTTTTTCACCAACCAATCGATCGTATCATAGGTGTCTGTACTCTCATCGATCTGATGCTTATTCTCCTTGGTCCTTGTCGGGCGGATATCTTCAAAAGTACCCTCGCTCATCCATTTTCCGCGAACATCCTGATACACGAAAATATAGCCAGCCTTCATCATGTCAGGGAAATTTCCCAGGCTGTTCTTATAGCTGTCCTTTCCATATGGAGCTACGGTGTATGGGGTTCTATTTAAGAGGATGGGGAATTTTTGGGATTGATCCTTCGGAACATAGATCGCGGTGAACAACTTGACGCCATCCCGCATCGTAATATATTGTTCTATTTTGTCGTAATGTGTTTTTACGTAATCGGCATCGTTGGATTGTGCCCGGATTTGTAGCCCGAATAAAGAAATCAGGATACAAAAGATCAGTAATCTTTTCATTTGCTTAGGTGTTTTAAAGAACAACAAGATAGGAATTTTCGAGGGATTTTGGTTAAATTCGTAAGAAACAAAAACAGCATAATCATGAGCATTAAACAAGGCTTTTTAATTGAGATGGAACATGAAACCAATAACACCAGAAGGATATTGGAGCGTGTAACGGATGAGCATTTATCCTACAGACCACATGAAAAATCAATGTCCTTAGGCGATTTATTGGGGCATATCGTAGAACTGCACAGCTGGGTAGCAGAGGGTCTAACCAAGGACAGCTTTAACTTAATGACGGATTATAGACCGTTCAAACCTACTTCTGTGGCAGAGATAAAAGAAAGATTGGAAGCAGCTTATAAAAAGAACGTAGAAACAGTCAATAGTTTTGATGAAGAGGAGTGGTCAAAAAAATGGAAGCTACATGTCGGTGATCATGTTATCTCGGAAGTACCTAAGATTGGTGCTTTTAGGTTTATCATCCATAACCACCTGATCCACCACCGCGGACAAGCGACCGTTTATTTACGATTATTGGATATCCCGGTACCAGGATTGTACGGTCCTTCGGCGGATGAACATAAAAAATAAGGCTAGCCGCTGATAGAAAGCCAGAAATTTAATATTTCTGGCTTTTTTAATATATTGACTATTAGATTTTTATAATATATTTTTACTTTTTTTCATTTTGGATGTAATAGATCGGACCTGTTGCCTGTCTTGATAGTAAATAAGCGATAAAACAATGAACCAAGAAACCTTTAAACATACGGTATTTGTCCATAAGGATAAACTCTACCGCTTTGCGAATAGGTTTTTGGAACATCAGGAAGATGCTTTTGATCTGGTGCAGGAAGTGATGATGAAACTGTGGGAAATGAGGCAGCAATTGTCGGGACTGCATTCCATTGAGGGCTATGCGATGAACATGGTCAGGAATATGGCCTACAATAAGATCGAAAGGTTGGGAAGGCAGGCGAAATACCTCGGACAATTGCAGGATGATGTGCAGGTGGAAAGGTATCCTTCGCTAACGCAGGAACTGGTGCTCAAATACATCGACGCCCTGCCGGAAAAGCAACGGCTTGTGATGTACCTGAGGGATATTGAAGAATATGAGATTTCGGATATCGCTGATTTGACAAACCTGGAAGAGAATGCTGTTCGTGTAAACCTTTCCAGAGCAAGAAATACTGTTAAGGAACGATTAACAAAAGTTTTTGATTATGAGAAACGAAGAATTGGATCGATTAAAGGCTAAGTACTGGGCTGGCGAAACCAGCCTGCAGGAGGAACGCCGATTGAAGGAATTGGAGGGGGATGGGTATTTCCAATCGCTAAAGGATTCTCCAGAAACCATGGATTGGAACTTCGAAGATTTCTCAGAAAAGTTGGAGGAATCGGCAGGACAACCAAAAGAGTTCGCTGAAAAAGACAGGGAATCGGATAGACCAATAATCAAAAGACTTATTCCTTTTTTGGCTATTGCTGCCAGTTTATTGATCGCCTTTTTTGTGGTAAACCGTTTCCAAGATCAGGAACAAGAAAATAGGGATAGGATTGCACAGGTGCCAATTACTGAAAAGGAAAAAGTTCAACCCTTGGAAAGGGAAACAGTTCAGCCTATCGATAGTGAGCAGGTTCAACCAGTAGAAAAAGAAAGCACTGGTCTATCTTCTTCAAAAGGAACATCCAAAGGCACCGATACCAGAATGGCAAACAAAGTAAAGCAAATTGCCAAACCCAAAACACAACCGGCTCTCGAAGAAGCACCAGAAGAGGAAATGTATGTGGAGGTAAATGGTGTTCGAATCTACGACGAAGAAAAAGCCTTAGCCGTTACCGAAGCAGCCATTCAGTTGGCAACCACGAACCTGAAAGCTGGAATGAAAGGAATTGAAAAAGTAAAATACTTACATATTGAAATCTAAAATGAAAATGATGAAAACGTTAATGTTAGTGATGAGTCTCTTCTTGGCGACGATGGCTCAAGCCCAGATCTCTAAATTGGATAAGATCTTCGAGCAATATAAAGAACATAAGGGGGTTACATCCATCAAGATCGGCAAACCGATGTTCAAGATGTTGAACAAACTAAAGATCGATGACGCTGATGTGGAAGTGATCAAGCCCTTATTGGGAAAAATAAACTCCATTAAAATGTTGGTGCTGGAAGGTGAAAACAAAGGAATCCAAACTGAAGTTTCCAATGCGATCAAGAACCTGAAATACGAAGAATTGATGGTGATCAATTCCGAAGGGAACCAGATCAAATTCCTGGCAGAAAATGTAGAAGGAGATTACCTGTCGAATCTTTTGTTGAGCATTAACTCCGATGAGGATACCGTATTTATGATCCTGGATGGCTCCTTAAAATATGATGACCTGAATGCTTTAGTAAATAACGATAAATAATAAATCTAACCAACCATGAAACGTATAATAGGAATTTTAGTTGCCGCAGTCATTTTAATAGGAACACAGAGCTGTTTTGTAAAAAGAGGATCGAACATGGCATTTGTCGATCGGTCGGATCTATCCAGGGATGCAGAAGTGGTTTCTGTGAGTGTGCCAGGGATATTGATGAAAAGTTTTATCCGTGGGGAGATCAAGGAACTTAAAGAAGAAGATCCCATGTTGGCCCTAGCCTTGAAAAAGATTAAGAAGATTAAGTTTATGGCAGTTGAAGGTGGTCAGGATGGAGAACGGGTATATAAGAATTTCAGCAAATACCTGGCGCGGAATAATTACGAGGAAATGATGAGCATCCACAGTGATGGGGCCAGGATATCCATCAACACCTTGATGAAAGGGGATAAGATCAAGAAGATATTATTGGGGATCAATGAAGATGGCGACCATGTGTTTGTAGACCTGAAAACCGATATCGACCTGAATGAATTGAACCAATTGGTTGAATACTACGAAACCAATAAAAAAGATATTTAAGGAAAATTTGTTTGTTGTTTAGTTTAATAAAAAAGTCCTTGCTGTAATAGCAAGGACTTTTCCATTTCTTATATGTTCGATTACTTCGCCAATTCTTCAGCGATAGCTTTTCCAATTTCAGCTGGAGATTCTACTACACGGATACCACACTCGCGCATGATCGCCATTTTCGCAGCAGCAGTATCATCTGCACCACCAACGATTGCACCAGCGTGACCCATACGACGTCCCGGAGGCGCTGTTTGGCCAGCGATGAAACCAACTACTGGTTTAGTACCATTTTCTTTGATCCAACGAGCAGCTTCCGCTTCCATACCACCGCCGATCTCACCGATCATGATGATACCTTTTGTTTCTGGATCGTTCATCAATAATTCTACCGCTTCTTTAGTGGTTGTACCAATGATTGGGTCACCACCGATACCGATAGCTGTTGTAATTCCTAATCCTGCTTTTACCGTTTGATCTACCGCTTCGTAAGTCAATGTTCCTGATTTGGAAACAACACCTACAGAACCTTTTTTGAAGATAAATCCTGGCATGATACCGATCTTCGCTTCTTCAGCAGTGATGATACCTGGACAGTTAGGACCGATTAAACGGGAGTTTTTGTCGCTCAAGTAAGATTTTACTTGAATCATATCTTTCGTAGGGATACCCTCTGTGATACATACAATTAAAGCGATTCCTGCAGCAGCAGCTTCCATGATCGCATCAGCAGCGAATGCTGGTGGAACAAAAATAATAGAAACATTTGCGCCAGTAGCATCTACAGCATCTTGTACCGTGTTGAATACCGGACGGTCTAAGTGACTTTGTCCGCCTTTGCCTGGTGTAACACCACCAACTACGTTTGTACCATACTCAATCATCTGAGATGCATGATAAGTACCTTCGTTTCCGGTAAAACCTTGAACGATTACTTTGGAATCTTTATTAACTAATACACTCATTTTGTCTTATTTTTTGCTACGCAAATCTACTATTTTGATATGACTTCTAAAAATTGTATAGCTAGGTATTTTGTTATTTTTTGATAAACTTTAGTTTATTGATGAAATCCCAAAGCACGATGCCGATCGTTACGGAGACATTGAAGGAATGTTTGGTGCCAAATTGCGGGATTTCAATCGTGCCATCAGCCTGTTGAATCACCTCTTCTTCCACACCATGCACCTCATTCCCAAACACTAAAGCATATTTTTGCGCTTCCTGAGGTTCAAAGGTCTCCAAAGAAATACTGTTGTCGGTCTGTTCCACTGCATATACCTGAAATCCTTCGGCTTTTAATTGATTGACGGCGTCAATGGTTTCTTTGTAATATTCCCAAATCACCGATTGGGTTGCGCCTAAAGCTGTTTTTTCGATCTCCCGATGGGGAGGGGTGCCGGTGATCCCACATAGCAGGATGCGGTCGATCGCCAAAGCATCTGCCGTCCTGAACGCCGATCCCACATTATGCATGCTGCGTACATTGTCTAAAATGATAGCTATCGGGTTTTTTTCCTGCGATTTAAAGGTGTCTACATCAACTCGATTCAGCTGATCCATGGATAATTTGTGCATGTGCAAAGATAACAATTTCGAAAAATTAAAAATGATTTTGAATATTAGATTATGAATGTTATTTTTGCAGTCCGAATTTAGTATAAAAGATTAATAATATTATATAGCTAAGAGAAATGGCAAATCATAAATCTTCGATTAAAAGAATTAGAGCAAACGCTGCGAAGCGTCTAAGAAACCGTTACCAAGCAAAAACTACTCGTAACGCCATCAAAAAATTACGTTTAACAACTTCAGCTGAAGAAGCTAAAGCTTTATTACCTCGCGTGGTATCGATGCTTGACCGTTTAGCAAAGAAAAATGTTATTCACAAGAAAAAAGCTTCTAACAACAAATCTAAGTTAACCAAGTTCGTTAACAAGTTAGCATAAGTTTAGGCTTTTTCCTCAAAGATATTTAGGGATGCAAACAGCATCCCTTTTCTTGTTGCTATACTATCTCTTTAGTAGCGCATCCACCACTTGTTTCAATTTCGTCTGATCTGCTTTATAAGGGCTTAGATCATACAATTCTACCTTGCGGAAGTCGATAGGGTGGCTTTCACTCTGTAAATAGATGAATCCTTCCGTCAATAATTTACCATCCGGTTTTTCTGCAGGATCGTAATTGATCACATTTCCGCCTCCGATCTGTGGTTTGTTGTAGGAAAGAACCACTTGGTTGTCGAGGATATGTTGGATAACAGAATCACCCAATACCAAAAACTCCGCCGTTACCCATTGATCTCCGTGATAGGTCTTGGAAGTGGAGCTCAAACAGTGTGGGGTAAACAATTTATCCTTGATCACTACATTGGTTCCAGGCGTACATAGGTTGGAGTTCGTACGTTCATTTTTACCATCGCCGCCCAATAGTTGGCCCTCAATGGAAATCGGGAAATCCTGATCTTTCAACATGGTCTTCGGATCTTGGCCATGCAACATCGCACCACTGTTTCGCCATGCCCATCCTTCACCTCCTTTTGTCTGATCACCTACAAAACGGTATTCCACTTTTAACAGGTAATAGCTGTAAGGCTTTTTGTAGGCAAGGTGGCCATACTGCTGATTAAAGTCTGAATAACCATCGTACCTAACCTTTAATAAACCATCTTCTACCCGGAAAGTGTTGGCGTAGTTTTCGCCTACTTCATGCAATTTGATCTTTGGCGTCCAATCCTTGATGTCTTTACCATTAAACAATTGGATCGGCTTGGGCGTCTTTACGCCATTCTTCGCCACTTGTGAGTTGGCCGAACAGGCGCATAAAGAGGCAATTGCAATTGCAGCAATAAATTTGTTAAATTTCATGGGGTTTAAGTTATAATAGTAAATTTCTATTTTTCACGTATTCACTCGGACGAACACCGATCACTTTGTTGAAGGTATTGCTGAAAGTGGGTAGGCTATTGTACCCAACCCGAAGCGCCACCTCATTCACACTCAATTTATCATCCAATAACAATTTTAGGGAGGTCAACATCCGTAGGATCGTGAAATACTGGATATACGACATGCTCAGTTCCTTTTGGAATAACCGGGCAAGTGTTCGTTCAGAGATATCAAAGTGTTCCGCTAAGGTCTTAAAACTGATGTTTTCGGCAATGTTCTGCTCCAGGTAGGCAATGATGTGTTTAAGTTTATCATTTTTGGGATAGGGCAGCGCCAATGGAAGTTCTGTTTGGGAGATTTCCGGAAGGATTAATTTGAAGGCCTTTGCAATGGAATATTTAGGTTCTTCATCCGGAAAGATATTTCCGTTCCATCGATTGGTGAACATGATCAGTTCGATCAGCAGATCATTCACCGGATAGATATTCACTTTATCAAAAAAGTCCGTGTCGGTTTCGAAAGGTGGGAAGTAGAGGTTCCGCATCACCACTTCCGGATTACTCGGATGAATGCTGTGTCTTACATCAGCAGGAATCCAGATATAATGCCTTGCCGGCAAAAAATAAGATTTCTCTGGGGTCTTTAAAAATACGACACCGCCTTCGGTGTATAAAAATTGACCTTTATGGTGCGAGTGTTCCACAACCATTCCTTCGCCCATTACGGCATGATGGCAATAGATACTGTTTTCATAGGTATCTATATCCGTCATATAATATTTGTCAAGGTATTCCTTTTGCATGCAGACTATGCTGTAAATGAACGATAAATTTCCTGTTTTTATTTGATAAAACCAAAATAGGAGTATATTTATGTGTCAAAAAGTAAGTGTCTAATTTTGATAATTTTTAATTTAAAATATTGATTAATATTGCCTCGCTCTTAGAAGGAGTGAATAATACCAAACATATGATTGAAAGAATTCGTTTAGAGAAATTAAGAGATAAAGTCACCACAGCCGAGGAAGCTGTAAAATTAATTGAGAATGGTATGGTGGTTGGCTCAAGTGGATTCACCAAAGCCGGCGACAGTAAAGTAATTCTACCTGCTTTAGCGGAGCGCGCAAAAACTGAGGATATCAAGATTACCCTAATGACCGGTGCTTCCTTAGGCCATGGAACCGATGGTAAATTGGCCGAAGCGGGAGCATTGAAAAAACGGATGCCTTTCCAAGTGGATCCGGTACTAAGAAAGAAGATCAATTCGGGGGAAGTATTGTTCATCGACCAGCATTTGAGTGAAAGTGCAGAACTGTTGCATAATAAAAACCTTCCGGATGTAGATATCGCTGTGCTGGAAGTCGCTTTTATCGATCGGGATGGAAGTATAGTGCCGACCACCTCCGTGGGTAACTCGGTTACTTTTGCCGCTTTGGCAAAGAAGGTGATCTTGGAGATCAACACTTCGGTTCATGAAGATGTATATGGTATCCATGATATCTACCAAGCAGAAAACTATCCGCATAGAAATGTGATTCCTATTGTGGCACCTTGGAATAAGATCGGCAGGAAGACCATTCCTTTAGATCCAGAGAAGGTAGCGGCGATTGTATTCACCAATCAACACGATAGCCCGGCGGATATTGCGGAACCAGATGAGAAGACATCCAACATCGCCAAACATATTCTTGCATTCTTTGAAGAGGAAGTTCGATTAGGGCATTTGACCGATCGTTTATTGCCTATCCAGGCTGGAATCGGAAAAGTGGCGAATGCGGTATTGACCGGTTTCAAACATAGTAATTTTTACGATCTGACCATGTTTTCGGAAGTATTGCAGGATTCTACCTTTGACCTGATGGATGCTGGAATCCTTTCCTTTGCATCTGCATCATCGGTGACGGTGTCTGCGGCATGTTATGATCGGGTGTTCAATAACCTGCAACGATATAGGGATAAGTTTGTGCTGCGTCCGCAGAATATTTCCAATACGCCGGGATTGATCCGTCGTTTAGGGATTATTGCTATTAATACGGCGATTGAATTTGATATCTATGGAAACGTGAATTCGACCCATATTGGTGGTACGAAGATTATGAATGGTATTGGTGGATCCGGGGATTTTGCAAGGAATGCTTACCTTAGTATTTTCGTTACGCAGGCTGCGTCGAAAGAGAATAAGATTTCGCATATTTTGCCGATGGTTTCCCATACGGATCATACGGAACATGATGTGGATATTTTGGTGACGGATATAGGCTTGGCGGATCTAAGGGGATTGGCGCCAAGAGAAAGAGCACAGAAAATTATTGATAATTGTGTGCATGAGGATTATAAAGAAGAATTGCAGTCTTATTTCGATAGGGCTTGTGAAAGGGGAGGACATACCCCACATTTATTGGAGGAGGCCTTTAGTTGGCATATCCGTTTCAATGAAACGGGTTCGATGAAGAAGTAAAGTATACGTCATTGCGAGGAAAATACCTCCTCGCAATGACGGGATTTAAACTCAATGACCTTCTATCTCCTTCCAGGAAGATAAATCTGGAATCCCAATCCAAAACCTATCCCACTGGCCTTATCGCCCGTATTAATATTCGCTTTGGAATAATTATACCCAAAAGTTCCTTCCAATGCCACTGTCTGCGTAATAAAATGTGCATAACCCACATTCGCACCTACATTCAATCCAACTCCGCTACCTGCAGAACTTCCAGCAATACCAATATCACCTTGTCCAAAGAAACGACCGGTCGCACTAGCACCACCTGGGAAATAATAACGGATAAATGGTGAAATACCATATCCCCATTCATTATCCAAATCCTTAACAGCTTTTAAGTTTAGATTAGCCTGCGCACCAATGGCAATACCATCAGCAATAAAATATCCGGCTCTTGGCATCAGGGCAAAGTTGAACGTATTGGACTCAAAGGCATAACCAATATTTCCAATCGAACCACCTACCATCCAATTGCCTTCTTTGATAGGCTTCATACCCACATCAGCAGAGGCTTGTGGGGTCGTGTTGATTTGCGCATTGGATATGCCGAACATACCTAATGCAACAGCAAGGGTAAGTAATGATTTTTTCATGATTTATATGTTTTAATTTCTACTTATAAAACAAGCCATGAATCAAAATGTTTGGATTTTATCCTTACCAGTCAATTACCAGTTAATATATGTAGAGGTTAAGCTTCTTTTTTTGATGTAGAAATCCAGGGCCTTCCAAGCTTCGAAAGGACGGTCGGTCGATAACACATCCGCACCTCTTTCCACTAATTCCGCATATCGTTGGTATCCCGATTTATCCGCAGCCCTATCCAAGTTGCCCATGGTGCCCAGAATAGATTTGATACCGTGCTGGCGAAGGAGGGTGTATAAGGCAGTATCAGGTTCTGAAGTTCCTACAAAAGCGATCAAACGGTTGTCAGGAATCCCCATATCGCTCAGTCGGGTAAGGTCATCCTGGTTCTTGATCGTGGCAGAGATCATCAAGTCTGGAGCCAGCTTATTCACCGCCGAAGCCTGGTTCGCCGAATAGGTAATGACGATGGAACTCGCTTCTGCTTTAGCCTCCCGGATCACTTCCAGCACCCGTTCATATGGAACCGATTTTTTGATGTCCAAGGTGAACAATACCTTTCCCTTTCCCCAATAGAGAATATCCTTTAACGTAGGAATCACATAGTCCGTCACACGACCATCATTATCCTTCAGTTTCAGTTCCTGCAATTGGGCAAAGGTTTTGTTTGCCAGCTTGCCTTTTCCCGTAGTGGTTCGGTTCAACGTCTCATCATGCATCAGCACCAATACAGAATCCTTGGTCATTGCAATATCGATCTCCATAATGGCCGGCATTTCACCTGCAACCTTTCCGATGGTGGTCAGACAATTTTCAGGATAGCCATCATGTGGACCACCACGATGGGCACTCACCAATGGAATGGAACCTTCTTCGTAGGTAAGAAATTCATACAGTTCATCCACCGTATTTATATTGAACCAATTATGAACCTTAGGTGTTTCATCTGTCAATACAGGTCTTTCGCCACGAAAACAACCTACCGTCAACCCGATAAGCAAAACAGCAAATAGTCCCTTAAATATTAATTTCTTATGGTTCATTGATGATCGTAATTTTGTACCAAGGCTACCAGATCCTCCAAGGAGGTATTGATCTGATCTACCTGTATATGTGCGCGGCTATAGAACGGTTCCCGTTCTTCCAATTTTTCTTCGATAAAATGCAAAAGGTCGTCGCCTTGAAGCCCCTTCAATGCAGGTCGCTTATGGATATCCGAGTTGCTCAGCCTATTCCACAAAGATTTTGGACTGTGCTTCAGGTACAAAACGGTGCCTTTATCCAAAAGCCAGTCCATATTGTCGAAATAGCAGGGGGTTCCGCCGCCTGTCGAGATAATCCCTTCCCTGTTTTGGCTGGCATGTAGGGTTTCCTGTTCCAATAAACGAAATTGAGCTTCCCCATACAGGCTGAAATATGCAGGGATGGACATCCCTATTTTTTCCACCAGTTCATGGTCCAGATCGATAAAGGGAACATCCAATGCTTTCGACAGTTTCTTGCCCCAAGTGGTTTTCCCACTACCCATAAAACCAATAAGATAGACGGGTTTATTCATTATTCGGCTTTATCTAAGTAATTTTTGATGATCTCTTCCTTGCTTGGGAAATTGATGGACGACCATTTTTTGATCACCGTACCGTTCAGCATCAACATCACCCCAGGATTGGAGCGAACCATACTTTTCAATGGAACAGCATCCACATAGAAGGTCTCCAAAACCAGATCCATCTGATCGTTCAGGTAATTGACCTCATCGGTGGATGATGCCGTTGCCAAGATCGCACGGATATTATAATCTTCCGAAAGATCCCGAATGGTATTATTGATCTTATCCAACGCCTTCAGGTCAATTGGAGACATTTTAGATACGTTCGTACTGGTAACAATAAAATTATAATAAGGATTGTTGATGATCTCTTCCGTCAGGTCATTGCCATCCATATCCGATATGATCAAATCTGGAATCTTCACCTCATATCCTTTTTTGATCAAGGTAGTTTTTGGATCCCCAACGATTTCCCAGTTCTTATCCTCCCACATTTTCTGGGCTATATAATCCTTATCGTTTACCTTTTTGGTTTCATTGGTCGTCTTGTTTTTCATCTCATAGATATGCTCATACACATCCGGTTCTGCACCTTCAGGAATCTTCATCTGCTCGGGAATGTTATTCCCTTCTTTGTAAGGAAGGAAATCCACAAACGGCAAATAATACAAGGTAAAGATCCCTATTCCAAAAGAAACGATGATGATGAAAAGCGTCAATAGGTTCCTTGTAAATAAACTTTTGATCGTTGGCTTGATCTGCCCTCTATAAATAAAGATGATGATGATCAGGGCCAAAAGCACCAGGTCTTTATAGAAAGATTGCCACGGCGTCAATGGAATGGCATCACCAAAACAACCACAGGATTTTACAGCGCCGGAATAGGCGGAATAAAAAGTCAGGAACGTGAAGAAAATAATCAATAGGAGCAATCCCCAAGCCACCTTCCGTCCAGCTACCCCGATCAATAACAGACCACCCAGGATGATTTCCAGCGCACATAGGAAAATTGCGATCCAGGAGCTGTAATCATTGAGGAAACTCATGTTGAACACATGGAAATATTCCTGCAATTTATACCCGAAACCCATCGGGTCATTGGCCTTGATCAAGCCGGAAAAAATAAACAATAGACCCACAATGATGCGGGAAATCCATAACAGGATATTTGGTTTTGCAGGTTTGCTCTGCGTGTAGGGCTGTGTAAAAGTCATTTGAAATCGTTATTTGGCCAATCCGAGTTTGATTAAAGCGAATACGGCGTAGTTTAACATATCTTGATAATTGGCTGCCAATCCTTCCGAAACAAGGGTCTGTCCATTGTTGTCTTCGATCTGTTTGACACGTTGTAATTTCATCAGAATCAGGTCGGTCAAGGACGAAACCCGCATATCGCGCCAAGCTTCTCCATAATCATGGTTCTTCGCCAGCATCAGGTCCCTGGTTTCCGTCACTTTCTCTTGGTACTTCGCTGCAACTTCTTCCACCGGAAGTTCCATTGGGTCTTCATCGGTCAGTTCCAATTGCATCAAAGCGATAAGACAATAATTTACGATCCCGATGTATTCATCGATGATCCCTTCCCCAACTTTGGAAACTTTTTTCACCTCCAAGGTACGGATGCGTTGGGCTTTGATAAAGATTTGGTCGGTAATGGAAGAAGGGCGCATGATACGCCAGGCTGTACCATAATCCTTGGTTTTTTTTAAAAATAATTCCTGACAGTGATGGATAATATGATTGTATTCCGTTGTGGTGTTCATAAAAATTATTGATAGCTCAATTTCACAAATATAGTTAGAATATACTAAATCCCTTACCTTTGGGATATGAAACATCCGCTTAATATGAAAAAACCAGAGATACGGGAGGTCAATATCATCCGATACATTCAGCCTTTTAGGGAAGGTGGATCCTTGCCGGGCTTGGTGGATGCCGATGATGGCTTCAGTTATGTGATCAAGTTTCGTGGTGCAGGACAGGGTAAAAAAGCCTTAGTGGCCGAATTTATCGGAGGCGAATTGGCGAGGTTTCTGGGGCTTCGCGTGCCTGAAATGGTGTATGCCTGTCTGGATGAAGGCTTTGGCAGGACGGAGCCGGATGAAGAAATCCAGGACCTGTTGAAATTTTCAGTAGGAAAAAACCTTGGCGTGAGCTTCCTGAATGGCGCCATTACCTTTGATGCCAATGCGGATCAGATCAGTGCCGAAGAAGCTTCCAAGATAGTCTGGTTGGATGCCTTATTGATGAATGTGGACCGTACTGTCAAGAATACCAACATGCTGGTCTGGCATCAGGAGCTATGGCTGATAGACCATGGGGCAGCCCTGTATTTCCACCACAGCTGGGATAACTGGGAGGATCATATCGAAAAACCTTTTGTACAGATCAAGGATCATGTCCTGCTCCAATATGCTTCGGAAGTGGATCAGGTGGATGCAACCTATAAATCACTTTTTACCAGAGAAAATATACAACCTATTCTGGAGGCCATTCCTGATGAATGGTTGGCCGACGAGGTTCGCGGACTTTCCGCTGATGATGTTCGAGAGGTCTATGTGGCGTTTTTAACCCGGAGAGCAGCGGCTTCCGCTGTCTTCGTAAATCAGATCCAGCATGCAAGATAGGACTTTATATGAATATGCCGTGGTACGTTTGGTCCCTCGGGTAGAACGTGAAGAGTTCGTCAATATCGGTGTGCTGTTGTACTGCCGAAAACAGAAATATGCCGAATTGTTGTTCCATATCGATGAAGAACGATGTAGCCTATTGCACAAAGAAATAGATTTTGAGCAGATCTATGCGCATCTGAAAAGCATGCAGCATATCTGTAAAGGAAATAAGGAGGGGGGAGCATTGGCGATGTTGGATCAGACGGAAAGATTCCGTTGGATCACGGCAAAACGCAGTACCCTTATCCAATGTTCTGCAGTGCATCCCGGTTTTTGTCTCGATGCCGCAGAAACCCATCAGGAACTGATGGAAAAACTTGTTTACCCCTAAACCCTAATTTTTTTATGCAAGAATTTTACCAACATATCTTTCAAAAACAGCAAGCTGTTCAGGATATGCCAAGTAACAAAAGAATAGGCCAATGGGCCATTGCACTGCTGCATCTGTTGTTTCCGGAACGTAGTTCCAGCAACTTTTCCGCAGTAACGGATGTAGAAGCTGCATTCAAACAGGCTGAACTCGATCTTTATGAACTCCTGTTGAAGACGAAGGCTTGTGGAACCTGCGATATCAAAAGGATTTCTCAAGAGTTCTTTGAGCAATTGCCACATGTGTATGAAACCATGCTGACCGATGCACAATCGATCATGGATGGAGACCCGGCTGCCAAAAGCCTGAATGAGGTGATCCGTACGTATCCCGGTTTTTTTGCTATTGCGATCTACCGTTTGGCACATGAACTCCATAAACAGGAGATCCCTTTGATTCCAAGGATCCTGACCGAACATGCCCATTCCAAAACTGGGATTGATATCCATCCTGGGGCTAAAATAGATGAATACCTGCATATCGATCATGGAACGGGAATCGTTATTGGGGAGACCACGGTTATTGGTAAGCACGTAAAGTTATATCAAGGGGTTACCCTTGGTGCCTTGAGCGTGGAGAAGAACCTGGCAAATACACAAAGGCATCCGATCATTGAAGATCATGTGATCATCTATGCAGGAGCGACCATTCTAGGCGGCGAGACCGTTGTGGGCCATCACTCGGTCATCGGTGGTAATGTATGGCTCACAGCAAGTATTGATCCGTATACGACGGTATATCATCAGGCAAATTCAAAATTTATTGACAGTAAACCCATCAAATAACACTAAACCCAAATAGCATGGCAGGAATAATAGAGACGATAGGAAATACGCCATTAGTGGAAATCACGAGATTCCATGACAACCCAAAAGTAAAGATCTTTGCTAAACTGGAGGGTAATAATCCCGGTGGGTCGGTGAAGGACCGGGCGGCATTGAACATGATCCGTTCTGGCCTGGAGCGGGGAACCATTACAAAGGATAGTAAACTGATAGAGGCGACCAGTGGAAATACCGGTATTGCCTTGGCGATGATCGCGAGTATGTATGGACTGGAAATGGAACTGGTGATGCCTTCGACATCGACCAGGGAAAGAACCTTGACCATGGAAGCATTTGGTGCGAAGGTGACTTTGCTGGAGACGATGGAGATCTGTAGGGATTATGCGGAGGAAAAGGCGGCCTCAGGGGAGTATGTGATCTTGAACCAGTTCGCTAATCCGGATAATTATGAAGCGCATATTAAGACAACTGGGCCGGAGATCTGGCGGGATACCAATGGAGGGATTACCCATTTTGTGAGTGCAATGGGAACAACGGGAACTATCATGGGTTGTTCGATGTTTTTGAAAGGGAAGAATCCGGAGGTGCAGATTGTGGGCTGTCAGCCTACGGAAGAGGCTAGTATTCCTGGGATCAGGCGTTGGCCAGAGGCTTATCTGCCGAAGATATTTGATGCGAGTAGGGTGGATAGGGTGATTGATATTTCGCAGGAGGATGCGACGCAGAAGGCTAGGGAACTGGCAAGGAAGGAAGGGGTATTTGCGGGCATGAGCTCCGGTGGAGCTTTTCATGCAGCTTTGAAAGTAGCGAATGAGATCGAGGAAGGGGTTATTGTTTTTATTGTTTGTGATAGAGGGGATAGGTATTTGAGTTCGGATTTGTTCGGGTAACGTAATGGCATTGCGCCATCCGTCTTTTACAATCAATAGGGCAAAAGCGTATTTATGTTAGACGAGTTCCCAACGGTTTACGTTCCAAATATCGAACAATTACCGGCAACAGCCCGAAGCAATAAAGTTGCTACTATTTTGGCTTGTCAAGATATTTCGCAAATGGTTGATAAATACGGAAAGGAAAAAAGCGAGAGTATTTTAAATAATTTAGGTAATCAATTCTTTGGAAGAACGCCAAGCATTGAAACAGCAAGACGAGTACAGGCGTTATTTGGCACAATGGATAAAGAAATGGTTAGCACAAGTTACGGAGAGAATATAAGCACTTCATACAGCGAAAGAGAAAGCAATATTGTGAAGCTTCAAGACTTAGCCAATCTGAATACGGGTACATTTTATACCACATTGGCAGAGGGCAAAAAAGACAAGGTATTTCATCAATCAAAATGGATAAGACCTTTGTAAAAACACAAATAGAACCTTTTAATCAAGTTTCACAATCGGAAACAGAAAGGGCTTACACACAAGTTAAAAACGATATAGAGCATATTTTAATACGCATATAAACGTTTAATTCATAACTTAGCATCTCATTTATCATTTTTATGATGATGAGATTAAAAAAGGTTGTCGGGGCTTATGCTCCGACTTCTTTTTTTAGGGTGGTCATGCTTTTTTTGGGGTGGACATTTGGTATATTTGACTATTGGACATTCTTTTTTTTTTTAATTGAATTATATTGATATTAAAGAAGCTGTAAAAGCTACAGGGAAAAGCGAAAAAACAATACGAAGATTTTTGTCTAAGGCTGAAAGCAAGCCTTTTATAGAAAGAAAGGATAGTAAACTTCTTGTAGATGTAAATTATCTATTTGCCTCATATCCACCTATTAAAGAAGATAAAAAAGAGGGTGGTCAAATATTGGGCATTGGTTCTAAAGTGTCTATGGACATTGAATTTATTGAGCTTAAGAATAAGTTAGCATTATATGAACAAGAGATTAAGCACAAAGAACAACTTTTAAACGAAAAAGATAGTCGTATATTGGATTTGCAAAAAGCAATGTTACTATTGGAAGCCCCAAAAGAACAGGAACTTCTAATACTAAAAAAGAAGCGATGGTGGAGATTATTTTTTTAATATTTCATATTAATGAAAGAGTAATCTGTATTTATAGCTATAATATCTATATTATTTATAGAATGTAATTTGAGATTATCAACTATTTGTTTAAAAGCATTTATAGATAATTTTGAGAAAGTATTAGTCCAAAAAAATACTATTGTTACTTCTTGAGTTTTTTTGTCTATTTTATATATACTTTTTATATCAGAAAGATTTATACTCCTATCTTCTACTGCGATAGCAGACTTAGGAATAAAATAATTGAATTTATTATCATAATTCCAATTTAGACTTCCAGTTATAGAACCTTTTGCAAAACAATTAGCGTGAAAAGATTTTAGAGTATCATTTTTAAAATATAAAATCTGAATAGGTTGTAGTAAACTATTAGTTATAGTAGTATCCAAAAGTGAATACTCTTTAAAATTACTATCTTCTCCTATGTATGAGGATATTTGATTTTCCTTGTAGTGAGAATTAAAAAAATATAAAGTTTTATCATATTTTTCCTGATTGAAACTAGTCATTAACTCAATTCCAAATATTTTATATAGAATGGGTCTACATGAATGTAGAACCATTAATATAAAGAGTGTTAAAGTAATTTTTATAATATATCTATACATCATTACTGATTTATTTTAACAACATCTACAACAATCAGTTCGGGGGTTGATAAAAAATGTTTATCAGACCCATTTGATTTTGCAATAAACTCTTCTAATGATAACTTAGAAGAATCTTTTTGAATAACAGCTTCTTGCTTTGAACAAGATGATATAGCGAAAGTCGCTATAGTTAAACTTAATAATAGTTTTTTCATAAAAAATAGTTTTTTGGTTATTTATTAACCTAATATATATTTTTTTTTGAAGAAAAAAAATAAACTGTGTTTTATTTTGGCAAAACTCCTTTTTTCTGATAAGTTCCAATAATATAAGCAGGTGCATTTTCTACCTTTATTTCTCCTTTTCGAGCCCTCTCGTTAACTTTCTCAACGAACTTGATAAAATCATCATAACCATCATTGCAAGGCTTACGTCATTGCGAGGCTTACTTCATTGCGAGGAACTTTACCCGTCATTGCGAGGAACGAAGCAATCTTTCGATTAGTGTAAAGATTGCTTCGTCGTGCCTCCTCGCAATGACGGGGGCACGGCCCTTCGGCCGCTAGTCCCATTACCTCCTCAATTCTATCCCATACTGCGTCTTATCCCTACTCCAAATCTCAAAAATCGGATCCCCTTTTGAACTCAGCCCACTATGGTTCCAGTTATTTCCTTCCACTTTCCCATCAAAACCCAACTTCGCGCCAACCCTTGAATTATCCCTGGAAAAAAACAAAATCTCCTCCGTATACTTCCCATCCTTAAACACATACTTTCCACCACCAGTACCATAAAAACCTTTCTCCGCTGGATTAATCGCTATCCATTGAAAATACCCATCCACCAAGATCTTGATCGTCTTCCTATCCCCAACCGCAATATCCGAAACCTTATCGCCCTGCTTCCGACCAGTAATCCGCCATAATCCATCCAGGTCCTGTTTCCCTAAATTCACTCTATCCATCTTCACCGATCCCATTTCCAAAAACCGCGGCCTCCATTTGACTTCAGTCTTTTTAACGGTCCCAATCTCCTCCGGCTTCAGATCATTATATTCCACCTTCACTTCAATCCCATCTGCTTTCATGGTAAATGGACCACCCCAAGTACCCAAATACTTATTATCCTCGTAAGTGATATACGAACAATAGCCATCACTCAAAAGCCAAAGGTGGTTAACATTTCCATCCTTCCGATGGAACGCCCCATTCATTTTTATCTCTCCCTGTGCAAAAGCTGTCACAGAGAACAACAGGGTCATCAATAGTACATAGATTCTTTTCATAACGCTTTGTTTTTGATTATCAACTAAATATAATTAAAACCACTAAAACCGCAAACAGTTTTAGCTTCCTTAAAATGGTAAAGTAATTTCGGTTTCCAAAAGTAAAGCCTAATTTTGTCGGCATATAATTCAATTCCCTTGCAGACAAAGAATTTCATCTTCCTCGTAATAAGCTTTCTTTTCCTTTTTATTGGTCAAGCAAATGCACAATTAGATTCCCTCAGATCCGATTCCTTAAAGACACATAAAGACTCCTTAACGATCGATCTTCAACCGATCGTCAATTGGAAAGACAGCATAAAAACACCCCTGAATCCCGTTCGGGAAAAGAAATTCTGGCGCGCAGGTACAGAGTGGTTCCTCGCACAGGCATTTCCAGCCTCCTTCAACCGTTTCATTACCAAAGATCCGTATTCCTATATCAGCTTTCAGAATTTCCTGGATCATCAACGCTTGAGTGCCTGGGACTGGGATGATAACCAATTCACCACCAATCAGATCGATCATCCCTTTCACGGGCAGATCTACTTCAATGCCTTTCGGAGCAACGGCTATAACTTTTACCAATCCAGTTTGGCCACTGTTGCAGGTTCCTACATTTGGGAAACAGCAGGGGAGACCCAGCATCCGTCCATCAACGACCTGGTGAACACCACCTTTGGTGGAATTCTCCTCGGGGAGATGATGCACCGGGTATCCAGAAACATCCTGGCCAGAAGTAAGCATGGGCATAATCGCATTGGCAATGAAATCGTGGCGACCCTGGTCAACCCGGTCAGCGGTTTGAACAGGTGGTTGGATGGTAAATGGGGAAAAAAGGTGGACGACTATTTCGTGGTGGATTCTTCCATTATATCTGCCGAAGTCGATGCCGGGATCCGTCGTTTTGATGCCAAAGACGGAGATTTCCTGAACAAGGGCAAGAATGCTTTTTATGGCAGGCTGCGGTTTAAATACAGTAACGGCGATCATAATTACAAAAGACCATTTGACCAGTTCAGTGTAAACCTGGAGTTGGGAAATGGGGATAGTTCCTTTATCAATGCCGTGAATGTTCATGCCCTGTTGTACGGAGCCAAATTTTTCAAATCCCAACGAGGAAACCATTACGGTACCTTGAACGCGCATTATGATTTTTATAATAACGATGCCTTTTTCTATGGGGCACAAAGTTTGAACTACAATTGGCTTTCGGAATTCCGATACAAGAAAGGAAACCGGTTGAATCTTAGTGTGGGGGCAGGGGCAGTGGTGCTGGCCGCAGTGCCGGATCCTTACCTGCTTTATGGTGCCAGCAGGAACTATAACTATGGGCCAGGTGCTTCCTATCGTTTCAAGGGCGAACTGATGCTGCTGAATACCTTTCTGTTGAGCGCCGATTACAACGGTGGAGTATTCTTTACCATCTCCGGAACAGACTCTTATTACGTGCTCCATGGCTTGAATGTGGAAGGCAGTCTACGGTTATATAAACGTTGGTCCATCAACCTGAGCTCGGGTTACTTTAATCTTCAGGGTCATTTCCGGGATCAGCAATATCCCGATTTCAATAGGGAGTACCCTTACGGTAAACTTTCCATCGGCTATAATATTTTCTTTTAGAAGACAGGTTACCTTCGGTGCAAAAGCATACTGAAACTAATGTGAAAGTATGTAAAATGTATGCTTGATATACTTTTCCTATACTTTAACCCTGCTTTAAGCCTACTTTAACCCCGATTCCTACCCAAAACCAAACCTATTTTGGAGCAGTAGGTTAGAAGCCACCTGGAGAAAATGGATAATATATGTTCTCGAAAGAAAACATCCAATGCAATATAATAATAAATGTGGCTCAGGAGAAAACAGACTGGTATATGCTTTCTATCGCTGTAAATTCTTCTTCGGTAATTTCCGGAAAATGCTTTTTCCTGCGATTTGGAAATGTTCCCTTATTCTGATGGATAAAAACGAGTATATCGTTGGCTCTTTTATCCGGCATATCTATCAGTTGCAAAAGTTCTGTTATGAACTCATCGTATCTATCCAGAAACAACAATTCTTCGGACAGATCCTGTCTGATGGTTTCCTTTATGGCTTTAGCCAGGAAAATGGTTTGAAGTGTCAGGTCCGGATATTGAAAGTATGCTTTTACTTCCCCAGGATTCGTGATGATAAGTTCTCCTTTGTCATCTTTTATAAACTCCACTCTTGTCATTAGTGGTTTGGAATACGCTTCGAGCACTGCGTCATATTCCTGTATATTGCTGACCATGTGCGCCGAAACCGGAATAATGACATCCTTACCGACAAATCCATCTCTTATCAGCATATCATGAATAAGAAAGCGGTGGATACGTCCATTACCATCAAGAAACGGATGGATGAAAACAAAACCGAATGATATAATGGCAGCACGTATAACGGGCGAAAGCCCTCTTGTTTTCTGCTCTGTCAATGCCAATGCTGCCATCATCGGATGTACCATCTGAGGAATAGGGCATATATAGTGATAGATATCTTCCATACGATAATTGCTCTGGCCTATGTAATTCTGAAAATCGCGATAGCCGTCCTGTTTATATCTCGGATCTACGATGACATTCTGCAACCTTGTAAGGCTTTTTTCTGATAACACTTCCGAAGCCGGTTCTTTTCCAGCTTCGTACAGCAGGTTGACAAATCGGTTTATCCTGTCCGGAGTCGGTTTTTCGCTTTCTATTTCATAGGAAGATTTGGTTTCCTTCCGATATAGGTATTGTGTCGCCCTGTTAAAAATTTCCGGAGCATATTCCGCTTTCAGGTTTTCTACCTCTTTCCCGAAGTCAATTTTCAAATATTCTTCGATGATAGCATTCTTGCGTATTACCGGACAAAAATCAGATTCTCCAAGCAGGTTATCATTTATGCGCCACCTGTTGCTTTTACGGATACTTCCCGTAATATATTTATTGCTATCGATAAGATCAATATAGTTGCCGCTGATTACCGATTTTAGATCAAGCTCGCTTCCTGTGAGCCATTCGTATATAAAGCCGATCCTTCGGGAATATCTTCCTGAAGGGTTATTTTGGATATAGCCTAAAATTTCATCGGATCTTGTGTGTCTGAAAACCGCCTGCATAAAATCAAGATTAAAGTCGTCATATTTCAAGGCAAATTCCAGGTGTGCGGTAATGCTCTCTTCTAAAGGAGCATATTTCGGACCGTATATTTCCTCAATTGTTCCATCTATAGAAACTTCCATTTTATTTCTTGTACCGATGTAGGAACGATGAGTTAACCTGTAATCATTAAGCTCTAAATGTTGTTTGAGCCATTGATATCCCGCTGCCTGATTTCCCATAATGTGCAGTAATTTGTATTTAACTGTTGTAAAAGTATTAAAAATAAGTTTGTTTGCAGTAAAATGGTTTAGAAAATAAAAAAACAAAAAAAGAGCTGTATCAAATGAATGATACAGCCCTTTTTCTATTTTATAACTAATTCGTAAAGCTTATTTGCTTTCTAATGCTTCGAATTTATCGAAATCAATCTTTTTAGATTTGATTTTGATGGTGTTTTTCAACTGATCGAACACTTTCAATGCTTTTACCTCTTCGAACAAACGGTTTGCCTGTTCTCTATCTGCTAATAATTGCATAGCAAATTGTTGCAATTGCTCATCAGTAGGCTCTTCATTGATGTTGTACATCTTGATCTGTGCATAGATACGTTCTTTTGCTAAATCAACCACTTCGTCGTATTTAACTTCCAGGTTGTTTGCTGTAACGATGCGGTTCTCGATGATCGTCCATTTCAAGTTGCTCAAGAAATCAGCGAATCCTTCTTCGATTTCTTCTGGTTTCAAGTTAGGGTTAGTAGCTTGTAACCATTTTTTCAAGAACTCCTCAGGGAATTTAGCATCAACTTTCTCCATTCCGAACGTGTATAGATCGTTGCGAAGACGTTGTGCCGAATTTTGTTTGAATAGGTTTTCTACCTCTTCTTTTACTTTTTCGTTGAATTGCTCTTCTGTGGTTACTTCACCAGCAGGGAACAATTTATCGAAGAACTCTTGGTTCAGATCAGACTCTTCCAAACGGTTGATGTTCTTAACGGTCAACTCGAATTTTGTTTCGTCCAAGTTTTCTGCCTCATCTTCCGTAACACCTAAGATACGCGCTAAATCCGCTACTTTGAAAGCTTTCTTCACATCGATCTTTACGCTATCATCTTTTTTCAAACCAACCAATGATTTTTTGATTTTAGCATCTTCGATGATGTCCGTACGTACAGAAGTTGTTTTTTCGATACCTTCCTCTTTATCTTGTTTCAAGGTAGCGTATAATACGTCACCTTCTTCAGATACTTCAGGATTGGTCATTTTACCGTAGCTACGACGTAGGTTTTTGATACGTTCTGTTAAAGTAGCTTCGTCTGCTTTGATATCGTATTCAGTGAATTCAGTTTCTGCTGTGAATGGAGTTTCAAATTCTGGAGCTAAACCAATTTCGTATTTGAAATTGAACGTATCCTTGAAATCCCAATTGTAAGAAGCATCTTTATCTTCATCTGTAGGAAGAGGTTGACCAAGAACTTCTAATTTTTGTTCGCCAATATACTCAGCAATTTTATCGTTGATGATTTTATTGATTTCGTCGAACAAAATTGATTTACCATACATACGTCTGATGTGACCAGTAGGTACCATTCCTGGGCGGAATCCAGGCAATTTAGCCTTTTTTGCTTGATCCTTGATTGCTTTATCAACTTGCGGGTTGTAATCCTCAGGAGCTATTTCCACTTGGATGTTAGCGTTGATGTCATCAATTTTCTGATGTGAAATATTCATATTCGTTCTTTAGCTTTTCGCAATTTAAAAAAAAATCCTCCTGATGGTTATTTTCAGGAGGATATCAAGTGCGGAAGAAGGGACTCGAACCCCCACGCCTTGCGGCGCCAGATCCTAAGTCTGGTGCGGCTACCAATTACGCCACTTCCGCAGTTAGGATTTTATTGAGCCACAAAGATAGAAACCTATCCAATATATGTCAAGTCTTTTTTTGCCTTTTTTTATCTATTTACTGTAAGTGGTTGTTTGTGAGCAAGAAAATTTATATTCCTGAAAAAATATGAAAATATTATTTGAAAGATTCGATTATATTACCTTACTTTGAAACACAAAGTACTTTTATGAACCAGCAAGATTTAATAAAAGAAATAGGTCAGATCCGTTCGATGATGGAAAAATCATCGAAGTTCATGTCCATCAGTGGGCTCTCAGGCGTGTTGATCGGTTGTATCGCATTGTTAGGGGCGACCTTGGCCTACTTTACGGTTTATGGCACCATCTCTGAATTTGGATATCGCGATAATTATGTCCTGGAAGAGGATGTCTTGTGGAAACTGATCTTGATTGCCTTAGGGGTGCTCTTACTTTCCATAATCCTAGGACTGAGCATGGCGAAGGCGAAGGCAAAAAGAGCGGGACAGACCATTTGGAACCCGACGAGCAAGGCGCTTTTGAAAGCCATGGCGATCCCCTTGATGGCAGGTGGCTTATTTACCTTGATCTTGATCAGCAAAGGCGTATTTTCTTTGGTCGCTTCTAGTTTGTTGATTTTTTATGGACTATCTTTGGCCGCAGCTTCTGTTTTTACCTTTAGGGAGGTGCGTGTACTGGGGATCCTGGAAATCATTCTTGGCCTATTGGCGCTGGCATTTCCTGGTTATGGTATCTGGTTCTGGTCTTTGGGATTTGGTGTATTGCACATCATCTATGGATTGATCGTTCATAAGAAATACGAAAAGTGAGTTTAGATTTAACGCTATATGATAAGGTTTTAGAAAATAGGATTAGGCTTCAGATCATGAGTATTCTGATGGCCAATGATTCCTATGATTTTAACTCCTTGAAAGAATTGCTTGATGTGACAGATGGGAATCTGGCTTCGAACCTGAAGAGTCTGGAGAAGGAGGCCTATATTACGGTGACCAAAACTTTTGTTGACCGTAAGCCAAATACGCGGTATAGTAAGACAGATAAAGGTGCGAAAGCCTTTGAAAATCACTTGCTGGCCTTGGAGAATTTGATAAAACAACAGTATAAATAATTTTTTTTGTAGCACAACTTTGAAATACAAAGTACTTTTTAAAATATTAAAATAAAATGAGAGGACTTCGCTTAAAATTTATGCTTTGGCTGTACACGCATTCATCGAGGATTTATGCCCAGATCTTTAAAGCCAATAAAACGCCCTGGGGGATTAGGAAAGAAGAGTTTTTGGATTATCCTGTAGGTTCTATTGGGTATCAATTGGGAGTATTCTATCAGGAGAAGGGATTTGATGTGATGCCTACCTTGGAGAACCATGATGTTTTTCATGTGCTGACCGGTACGGGAACAGATATTCAGGATGAGATTGCCATGCAATATTTATTGTTCGGCAATGGAAAGGTGAGTTTGTATCTGTTGGGGATGCTGTTTGTGGGAACATTTGTTTTCCCGGAGCATTTTAGGTATTACAGGGAATCGTATCAGAAGGGCAGGTTTTATGGAAGGTTCTATGATGTGGAGTTTAAGGAGATGCTGCATTTTAATTTGATAGGTTATAGGTCCGTCATTGCGAGGAGGTACGAGGAAGCAATCTTTCGACTAGGGTGAAGATTGCTTCGTTCCTCGCAATGACGCGGGAAATAATAAAACAAACAACTAATAAAACACAACAATTAATAAAATAAACGCATGGAAAGTTCAAATATCAACCCAGAAAACAGGCCAATATCAACGCCTTCTTTATTTGATCGAATTACGCAATCCGTAATTCTCAAAATATTCATCATCTTTTTTCTAACCCTCATCATGCTGATCCCTTTAAATATGATCAATGAATTGATCCAGGAAAGAAAAGGGCGGGAAGCAGTGGTTTCCCAGGAGATTGCCATGAAATGGGGGCAGGAACAGGTCATTTCGGGACCTATCCTAGCTGTTCCTTATGATATAACAAATGAAACGGTGGAAACATTATCCGACGGCACAAAAAGAACGGTCTACAATAATGTCACCAATTATGCCTTCTTAATGCCCAATCAGGTAAACATCCAGGCACAGGTAGAACCCGAATCCCGAAAAAGAGGGATCTATGAAACCGTTGTCTATACCACCCAGGTAAAAGTCAATGGCGATTTTGCAGGCTTTGATCTGGCAACCTTAAAGATCGATCCCAATCTATTGAAATGGAAAGAATCAAAATTATTGGTCGGAATCGAGGATTTTAAAGGGTTATCCAAAAATCCGGTAATGACCTGGGGGAATGAATCTAAGGAAATGTTCAAGAATAACCTGGATCTAAAACTGTTCAATGGCAATCTTCATATCGATCTTCCCTTGGAGAATGCGGAGGCTGCCAAACAAAAATTCAGTTTCCAATTGGATCTTCGGGGATCAAAATCCTTGAATTTCCTGCCGCTTGCCAAACAGACACAGATCAAAGCTGCTGGTAAATGGGCAAATCCAAGTTTCAACGGCAGTTACCTTCCCAATGATAGGGAGGTGAAAGACAGTTTCACGGCAAGTTGGGATATCCCGGCCTTCAACCGGAAATTACCTGCACAATGGCTGGGAGAACCCTTTAACATCTACCGTTTTGACGGTTTGGACCTCAATACGGAAGACCATACAGCGGCGTATCCACCGGGATCCTACATGGCCGAATCGGCAGTAGTTGCAGCCGCAGAATCTGCCCATGCAGCAGGTTCCAACCTGGAGATCTCAAGCGATCTGGATATGGTACAGATCAATTTCCTACCTGCGGTAAACAATTATAAAAAGACCGATCGGGTAGCTAAATATGGTATTTTGGTGATTGCATTGACCTTTGTTTCCTTGGTTTTCATGGAAGTGATCAAGAAACAGCGGGTGCATCTCATCCAATATATCCTGATCGGATTTGCCATGGTGCTTTTCTATGGTTTATTATTGGCCATCTCCGAACACCTAGGATTTAATATAGCCTATTTAATAGCTTCCTTGGCGACCATGTTGCTGATTGCGAGCTTTATCAAAGCCATTACCAAGAATACCAAATCAGCACTGCTGTTCGGGGTCATCCTGTCGATTTTCTACCTATTTATCTTTGTGCTTTTACAGCTGCAGGATTATTCGTTAATCGTGGGAACAGTAGGTATCTTCCTTATTTTGGCTGTTCTTATGCGTTTGTCAACCAAGATTGATTGGTACCAATTTGAAAGAAAATGATAAGATTAGGCAAAGAATCGATCAGGATGTACCTGAGCAGTATCTGGTGCTTATGGTTCAGCCATAGGCGTTGATTTAATGGTTAATATTTCGCTTTGCCTGCCAACTTTAGTAAATTGGCAGGCAAAATGAAATCACTATGCGAAAGATAACCATTATTGGCGCATGCTTATTAATCAGTAATATGGCTATGGCACAACGAACCAAGGATCTTCCAGATAAGATGGATAGGCAGAAACTTGCTGTAAAAACAATGTATACCCCAGGATTGGAACCCTTATCGCCCAAAAAACTTTGGGAATTAGGTAGGGTGGCCGCTGAAGGCCTCTCCAAAGATGGAAAGACATTGGTTTATTCAGTTTCGAACTACCAATTTGATGAAAATAAGTCCGAGAAGAACCTGTATACCATTCCGGTAAATGGGGGTGTCGCCAAGCAGTTCACTTCAGAAGCTGGATCGGAATCCGTTCTGAAAGTGGAAGAAAATGGGGATGTGCTATACACATTTAAAGGACAGATCTGGAAAAAGAATATCGATGGTTCGGAGGCAAAACAGCTCACGAATATAGAAGGTGGTCTTGAAAATGTGAAGATCTCTCCGGATGGCAAGAAGATCATGTTCAGCAAAGCGGTCTTGATCAAACCATACCATTCCGTGGATAAATATAAGGACCTGCCAAAATCAGATGTTTATATCTACGATAATTTGGATTACAGGCATTGGGACAGTTGGATGGATGGCCGTTTCAACCATCCGTTTGTAGCCAGTTATGATAATGGACAGATTGGAGAAGCCAAGGATATATTGGAGGGTGAAGCTTTCTATTCGCCACAGATGCCATTTGGTGGTGCAGAAGATTTCGCTTGGGCACCGGATAGCAAATCTGTTTTTTATGTGTGCAAGAAGAAATTCGGAACTGATTATGCCCAGAGTACCAATACGGATATCTATCAATATGACCTAACAACAGGTACGACCAAAAACTGGACCGAAGGCATGTTAGGCTATGATACCCATCCTGAATTTAATCCAGATGGTAGTCTGTTTTCCTGGTTGAGTATGAAAACCGATGGCTATGAAGCGGATAAAAACGATATCTATATCCTGGAACCTGGGTCCAACCGTAAGGTAAACCTGACGGCCCATTGGGATGGAACGGTGAATTCCTTTACTTGGAGCAAAGATGGTAAGAAAATATTCTTTACTGCACCTGTGGGTGGTACCGTTCAGGTATTTGAATTGGGCGTGGAAAAAGGGGTATGGAATAAAATGCAGCCAAAGATCAGCCAGATCACGAAAGGCGATTTTGATATTACAGGCATAGTAGGAGAGACCAAGGAAGGTCTGGTATTGACTTCCACCAAAATGACCCGTGCGACGGAGGTATTTTTCTTCCCGTTCAAGGGTAAGGAATTGAGACAGATCACGACCGTGAATGATGCTGATTATAGCAAAATGGCGGCAACGAAGGTGGAAAGTAGGGTTACGAAGGCGAGTGATGGAAAAGATCTATTCTCCTGGGTAATCTATCCGCCGGATTTCGATCCGAACAAGAAATACCCAACCTTGTTGTTTTGTCAGGGGGGACCGCAATCTGCGACTACACAATCGTATTCTTTCCGTTGGAACTTTCAATTATTGGCTTCTCAGGGCTACATTGTGATAGCACCAAACCGTAGGGGTATGCCAGGTTGGGGTGTGAAATGGAATGAGGATATTTCTAAGGATTGGGGTGGACAGGCCATTCGGGATTACCTATCGGCTATTGATGAGCTTTCGAAAGAGAAATATGTGGATAAGGATCGTTTAGGTGCTATTGGTGCAAGTTATGGCGGTTATTCGGTGTTTATGTTGGCAGGTGTGCATGAAGGAAGGTTTAAATCGTTTATTTCGCATTGTGGGTTGTTTGATATGGAATCTTGGTATGGTACAACAGAGGAGCTGTTCTTTGCAAACCATGATCTGGGCGGACCTTATTGGGATAAGGCAAATGCTAAAACCTATACGGATTATAACCCGATGAGGCATGTGAATAAATGGGATACACCGATTTTGATTTTCCAAGGGGGTAAGGATTTTAGGGTGCCGATCGGGCAAGGACAGGAAGCTTTCCAAGCAGCGCAGTTGAAGGGGATTAAGAGTCGGTTTGTGTATTTACCGGAGGAAAACCATTGGGTGTTGTCTGGGCAGAATGCGCAGGTATGGCAACGGGAGTTTTTTGGTTGGTTAGGAGAAACTTTGAAGTAAGGTGACTTTGAAGTAGAAGGAGGGAGAAGTACGCGTCATTGCGAGTAGTTTTAGTCGTCATTGCGAGGAGGTACGACGAAGCAATCTTTGGACTAATCGAAAGATTGCTTCGTTCCTCGCAATGACGGTTACTTCGTATCTCTTTTTCCGAAAATAGAAATCTTAAGATATTTCCCTGGATTTTTCTTCAAATCCTCAATCAACTGATTCAAACTTTCCGAAGAATTCGCCAGATTATTATACAACTTTTCATCGTTCAACAACAAGCTCAACGATCCTTCCCCACTATTGATCTTATCCGTTATCATCCGCACCTGCAACATCGCTTGATTTGCATTATCCACCGTTTCCTTGATCTGCGTTTTGGAAAGATCATCAGAAAGGTTATCAATGTTAACCAGGATAGAATTGATCTTACTGTTATGTTGCTTAAAGTTATTCGTAATCGACTCCAAATTCGCCAAGATATTAGTCAAACGAGCTCGCTCGCTACCCACCATGCCATCAACATCGCCCGTAATCTTTTCCAGATTCTTTAAAGAAACCGAAATACTATGTACCGAACTTTTGAAATCACGTTGGAAATCGGCATCCAATACCGAGTTAACCCCCGTTAGCACCGAATCCAATTTAACCACCAGATTCTCGATCTTCTTCTGTAGCGGTTCTACTTTTTCCATCAGGTTCGCCTGTACATCCGATAGCAAAGGATCGCCATTACGTGCCATGGTCGTGCTATTTCCCAATTCAAAAACAATGGCCTTACTCCCCAATAAATCCGCAGACACAATCCGTGCTACCGTATTGGATGGAATATCCACCTTATCATCAATCTTGAATTCTGTTTTGATCTTGCCGTTCGGCTGAAGGGTCAATTTTGAAACCCGACCGATTTGGTAACCATTCACCAACACCGGTTTGGAAACAGCCAATCCATCCACATTATCATATTCTGTGTAAAAAATGTTTTCACTACTAAAGACATTATTGCCCTTTAGGAAGCTGTATCCAATAAACAACAAGGCTACGGCGATAATGGTAAGTGCGCCAACTTTAGTTTCATTAGAAATTTTCAAAATGATCCGATTTAAGAGTATCTATAAATATTTAACCACCAAGTTAAGAAAAAGTTTATCTTTCAAAAGCTTTTCGGTAGGTATTTATTGCATTAAACAAATCTGTGACAATGGCTTCCTGCCCAGCTGCAGAGTTCATGTAGCGTTCCTCTTCGGGATTACTGATGAATCCTATTTCCGTTAGTACTGCTGGCATACCCGCTGTGGCCAACACCGCTAAGGACTGCTCTTTTACCCCTCTATCAGTGCGGTTGGACCCTTTGAACTGGTCCTGCATATAGCTTGCTAAACGGATACTCTGCTCCCTATATTTCCTTTTGATCAAGGAGAATATGATATAGGATGATGGATCCTTTGGGTCGAAACCACCATAGTTTTCCTTATAGTTTTCCTCCATCAGGATGGAAGCATTCTCTCGGATGGCCACATCCTGCTGCCCTGTACGGCTAAAACCTAAAACCAAGGTCTCCGTACCGGAGGCTGACGTGTTCAATGTTTTTTGGGTCACATATTTTCCTCTACTGTTTTTTACCCTTCTGCTGGTAGTACCTCCAGAGTTACAATGGATGGAAATAAAAAGATCGGCATTGTGCTTATTGGCAATGGCAGGTCTTTCGTAAAGTTTAGGATAAATATCGGTTTTGCGGGTATAAATAACTTTTACGCCTGGCAGTTCCTGTTCGATTCGTTTGCCTAATTTTAGAGCTACCTGCAGCGCGATATCTTTTTCCTTCGATACCCGACCTACAGCGCCTGAATCATGACCACCGTGTCCTGCATCAAGTACAATCGTCCGCATCTTTTTTACGGAACTACTTTGATTTGGATTTTGCGGGTCTTTAGGAGTAAAGGAAGCTAAGACGATGACTGATAAACAGATGGCCATACGTCCGGCAGCCTTAAAAATGTGTTTTCTCGTGTTTTTAAAAGTGTCCAATTTCAATGTATCTTAATGCTATAATCCTGAACTTGTTTTATAGCGTTTCACTGCATCAACAATGTTGCCAACAATTTCTTCCTGTCCTTTAGCGGATAACATGTAGTTTTCTTCATCGGGGTTGGAAATGAATCCAATTTCGGTTAAGGCCGAAGGCATACTCGCAAATGCCAGTACCGCTAAAGATAATTCCTGAACGCCACGGTTTGGTCTGCCCTGCTTTACATATTCATTCTGGATATAAGAGGCAAATTTAATGCTCTTGTCCCGATAGGTTCTTTTCAATAAAGAGAAAATGATATACGAAGAAGGATCTTTAGGATCAAAACCACCATAGTTTTCCTGGTAATTTTCCTCCATCAAGATATCCGCGTTCTCTCTCACGGCTACGTTGGATTCCCCTTTCTGTAATCGGTTATAACCACATACAAAGGTTTCTGTTCCACTCACACTAGGTCTGCGGATTACCCGACCTTTCGAATCATAATCGGCCGAGTTACAGTGAATGGATAAAAAGAGATCCGCCCGATTGCGGTTGGCAATGGCGGAACGCTCATGGAAAGGAACATCCACATCTGTTTCCCGCGTAAGCATAACCTTTACACCCGGTAATTCTTTTTCAATAGCATCTTTCAGTTTTTTTGATACTTGCAAAACGATATCCTTTTCGGCAGAAATCTTTCCTCTGGCGCCAGGAATTCTCCCGCCATGACCCGGATCGATAACGATCAATCGCATCGCTTTATTGCCAGAAACTTCGGTTGCAATGGGTTCCTTTGCGGAGTCGCCCTTACTGGTTCCGACGTAAATACTTAGAAATAAGATAGGTAGTGTAATGCCTAAAATGCTTAGGACTGATTTTGTTCTTTGATTAAGATTCATTTCCAACTTCTCCTTTTAAATATCCAACAAAATGCTTTTTAAAGTTATTTGTTAAATATGTTTAACTTTATCAAAATCCTAATTATTGTAATAGATTTTTGACTATTTTTGCCATCAAGAGTTTAAAATTAGCACAAAAATAACATTCATATTTCATTTTGAAGGCTTTAAGTTGTTTTTTCCTTACCCTTTTTCTTTTTTTTTGTGGGCTGTCTTTGGTAAAAGGGCAGGTGGAAACTAATTCCAGAGGGACAACTGTTACAAAGGACACTTCCAAAAACGAACTCCAGGATACCAGTAAAAACAATTTCAAAGAAGTTTCAGGACAAGATACGGTGCATATGAAAGATGAGGGCGGTCTGGAAACCGTGGTCACCATTTCTGCCAATGATTCTTCCTGGAACGAGGTCCGCAAAAACGTCCTGCACCTGTTCAAAGGTGCCAAAGTGAAATATGAAGGCTTCGAATTAGCGGCCGACTATATCCGTTTGGATAGGAATACCAATATTTTATTTGCGTCCGGAGTGATCGATCATAACGGGAAATACGTTGGTAGACCAGTCGTGATCATGCCAGGAGAATCGCCGATTGCAGTTGATTCCCTGCTGTATAATTACAAATCCCAAGTGCCTAAAACCTTCGGGGTAATGACCGAAGTGGATGGAGGATATATTCAAGCCCGAGAAGTTCGAAAGAATATCTATGATGAAATGTCTTTGTACAAAGGCTTGTACAGTACCTGTGATCTGCCTTATCCGCATACCCACTTTGGTATTCAGATCAGCAAAGGGGTGATCACCCAGAAACAGATTATTGCCGGACCATCCTACCTGGTGGTTGAAAATATTCCCTTAAAATTTATTGCTATTCCATTCGGATTTTTCCCTAAACAGGATAAGAAGAGTTCCGGATTTTTATTTCCATCTTTTGGTGAGGATGCCTCCCGTGGTTTTGCCATGCGTGATCTGGGTTGGTACCTGACCTTCAATGATTATTGGGATTCGGAAATCAGGGGTAACCTGTATTCGAAAGGAACTTGGGAAGCTAGTGTAAGGACTCAATATTTGGTGAACTATAAATTCAGTGGTAACTTCAATATCCGATATGGTTCCTTCGTGGAGGGGGTAGAAGGCACACCAAGTTATGGACGCAGTAAGGATTTTAACTTTACCTGGAACCATACCCAAAGACAAGAGGCTAATCCAGGGACTTCCTTTACGGCATCTGTAAACTTCGGTACCCGTTCTTATCTGCAGAATTCTGCTGCGGGTGGAACATACGATCCTCGCGCATTGACCAATAACCGATTGAATTCTTCCATCGCTTATGGAAAAGTATTTGCAGATGGCAAGGTCAATTTTACCTCCAACCTTCGGCATGAGCAGGACCTGACCACGGGTCGGGTAACCTTGGATCTACCGACCATCAGTTTGAACGTGGCCACCTTTAATCCTTTCGATAGTAAGGATCGTGTTGGGGAACAGAAATGGTACCAGAAGCTAACGGTAGGTTATAGTATGCAGGCGCAGAATAAGATCGTAACGTTTGATACGCTTTTGTTTAGAAAAGAAACGCTACAGGACTTTACCAATGGGATGCAACATAATATTCCGCTTAGTTTAAGTTTGAATGTGCTGAAATATTTCCAGTTCAATACCTCCGCCAACTACACCGAGCGATGGTATTTGCAGTCTGTTCGTAATCGTGTAGCAAACGAGGTTTTTGGTTATAGCACAGTTCGGGATACCATCCAAGGATTCAAAAGAGCCTACGATTATAACCTTTCCAGTGGACTATCAACCAAGGTATATGGTATGTATCCTAAAATGGGTAAGATTGAGGGGATACGTCACGTGATTACCCCATCGGTGAACTTGAATTATCGCCCTGATTTTGGAAGGGAAAGATATGGCTATTACCGTAATTTTATTGATGAAAATGGCGTGAACAGGAAGTATTCCATCTTTGATGGTGCACTTTATGGATCGCCAAGTGAAGGCCGTTCCTTAGGGATTGGATTCTCAGTAGATAATAATATTGAGGCGAAGATCAGGGATGATAATGATACCACAGGTAATGGATTCCGAAAGGTTCCTATTATCCAAGGTCTAACCTTCTCGGGTAACTATAACATGGCGGCAGACTCCCTGAAACTATCCACCATCAGTTTCTCGGGACGTACCTCGTTGTTCAAGGAAAAATTAAACCTGAATTTCAATGGTACATTTGATCCTTATTCGTATGATCCTTATACGGGAAGAACAATTAATCGCTATGCAATTAAAGATGGTAAACTCGCTCGTTTGACGAATTTCGGACTTTCCTTTGATTATAGTTTTAACCCGGAGGCGAACAAAAGCCGGAATAACAATATGGATTCCCTGCGGAACAGCATGCCGAACCTAAGTCCGGAACAGGCGCAGGCACTATCGCGCATCAGTACCGATCCGAATGCCTTCGTGGATTTCAACATTCCATGGAATGTTGCGGCATCCGTTTCCTTTAATTATGCGCGGGTTTTTGATGACGAAGAGCAAAGAATGCGAAGCGTGTTGACCAACACGGTCAATGTACATGGGGATTTCAATGTGACGCCAAAATGGAAGATTCAATATAATACCGGTTTCGATTTTGTGCAGATGAAGGCCAGTTTGACCAATATCAGTATTTACCGGGATCTCCATTGTTGGGATATGTCGGTTGGTTGGGTTCCTTTTGGGCAATACAAAAGTTATAACATAACCATCAGGGCTAAGGCATCGATCCTTCAGGATCTGAAGTTATCGAAACGGCAGAGTCATTTTACCTTTTAGAAAAACTTAAATCTTAAAAGCCATGAAAGCTGAGATTATTACCATTGGTGATGAGATCCTGCTGGGGCAAATCGTGGACACGAACTCGGCATGGCTTGGACAGCAATTGTTCGACCTGCAGATTCATGTTCAACAGATAACCTCTATAACAGATAGCGAATCCCATATCCTTCAAGCTTTAACAGCCGCTCAAAGCAGGGCAGATGTGATCATTTGTACGGGTGGATTAGGCCCAACCAAAGACGATGTAACCAAAGCGACCGTCGCCAAGTTTTTCAATACCACTTTCGTTCATAATGAAGAGGTCATGGTTCATGTAAAGCAGATTTTTGAACGCTTTAACCGAACTATGCCCGCCATGAATTATGGTCAGGCTGATGTGTTGGCCAATGCGGAAGTTCTTTTCAATGATTGGGGAACAGCGCCTGGCATGTGGGTGGAGCATGAAGGGAAGGTGTTTATTTTTCTTCCGGGAGTACCTTTTGAAATGAAGAACCTAATAACCCATCGGGCTATCCCTAAGCTGAAGAATTTTCACAGTGAGGAAAAGTTAGTGCTGCGCTATATATTAACTGTTGGAATAGGAGAGTCACACTTAGCCGAAACGATCGCTGATATCGAGGATGGTTTTCCGGAGCAGGTTCACCTTGCCTACCTACCTAAGATCGGTATGGTCAGACTTCGGTTGACGGTTTCTGGAAATGATGTGCAGCAATTGAATCTTTTAGCGGATGAGTTGCAAGAGCAATTGATTGCAAGAATTGGGAAGGCTGTTGTTTCTACGGAAGATATCAGTTTTGAGGAAGTGCTCATCAAATCCTTTGTGGCGGACAACTGTACCTTAGCCACCGCAGAGAGCTGTACAGGCGGAAATATCGCACGTGTGATTACGGAAGTTGCTGGAGCAAGTGAGATGTTCGAGGGCGGCATTGTTTCTTATTCGAACCTGGTGAAAGAGACACAGCTGGGCGTGTCGGAGTCGACCTTGGAGGCTTTTGGAGCTGTTAGTGAAGAAACGGCTGTGGAGATGGCGAAAGGGGCAAAGGAACGTCTCGGCACGAGTTATGCAGTGGCTACTACGGGAATTGCTGGGCCTGGAGGTGGATCGGAGGAAAAGCCTGTGGGTACTGTGTGGATTGCTGTAGCGGGTAAGAAGGAGGTGCAAACCAAATTGTTCCGTTTTCATGGGGATCGGCAGATCAATATTGAACGGGCAACCGCGCAAGCCTTGCTGATGTTATGGAATTTATATCGACAAGAGAAGGGCGATTAACAGAATTATATTTTTTGTAGGTTTTTATTCAAACGATTATATTTTGTTTCCTTGAGTTTCAACTTTTAATAAGTAACTTAGTGGACTAACAATCCAAATAAAAAATAGATGGCTATATATAAACTTTTACTTCCTAAGATGGGAGAAAGCGTATCAGAAGCTACGTTGACAAAATGGGTGATTCAGGTTGGAGAGCGCATCGAGGAAGATGATGCTGTCGCTGAGATCGCTACGGATAAAGTGGATTCCGAAGTGCCATCTCCGGTTGCTGGTATCCTTAAGGAAAGGTTGTTTGAAGAAAATCAGGTAATCCAGGTAGGCGATGTCATTGCATTGATCGAGGTTGATGGCGATGATGATGCTGATAATTCAGGAAATGTTCAGGATGAAAAAACGAATGATTCCGAGCAAAACATAGAAGAAATACAAGTGGAACATACGGAAGAATCTGCTGATCATGATGGAATGGATGCTGCTGAAGCATCAACAGAAATTCCTGGAATGGATCAGGTGGATAGCCGTGCTGCTGAAGATCATAACCAAGCTGCGGAAGCTGGGAATTCTGGTATTCGATTTTATTCCCCATTGGTTAGGAATATTGCGCAACAGGAAGGGATTTCCCAACAGGAGTTGGATGGAATTACTGGCACTGGTGCAGAAGGCCGAGTGACGAAACAAGATGTTTTGAATTACATCCAGCAAAAGGCAGGAAGTAATCATACGCCAAAAGTGGATTCATCTTCTCCAACTAGGGAGTCTACAAGTTCTGTAGCTCCAGCATCTTCTGGAACATCTAATGCAGGTCAATCTATGACAAGTCCGGCTCAGGTGGTGAGGAATTCTGGATCTGACGAGATCATTGAAATGGATAGAATGCGCCGTTTGATCGCAGATCATATGGTGAATAGTGTGAAGACTTCGCCACATGTATTTTCGGTGGTGGAAGCTGATGTGACGAACCTAGTGAACTGGAGAAATAAAATCAAGGATGCCTATAAAAAAGCTGAAGGGGAGAACATTACTTTTACACCATTGATTGTTGAAGCGATCGCGAAGGCAATTAAGGATTTCCCGATGGTGAATGTTTCAGTGGATGGATATAATATTATTCGCAAGAAAAACATCAATATTGGTATGGCGGCGGCTTTGCCAAGTGGAAATCTGATTGTTCCTGTGATTAAAAATGTGGATCAGTTGAGTCTTTCGGGGATTTCCAAATCGGTGAATGATTTGGCAAATCGTGCGAGGGGCAATAAGCTGAAGCCGGATGATACGCAGGGCGGTACTTTTACATTTACGAATATCGGTGCGTTCGGGAATATCTTTGGCATGCCTATTATCAATCAGCCACAAGCAGCTATCTTAGCTGTAGGAACCATTAAAAAGAAACCGGCTGTTTTGGAAACTGAATATGGTGATGTGATTGCTGTAAGGCATATGATGTATATCTCGATGTCTTATGACCATAGGGTAATTGATGGCGCTTTAGGCGGAAGTTTTATTCGAAGAGTAGCTGATTACTTAGAAAACTGGGACGTAGAGAGAACGGTGTAGGTTATTGGTTGTTGCGACGATCTCGTCATTGCGAGGAACGAAGCAATCTTTGAACTTATCGAAAGATTGCTTCGTCGTACCTCCTCGCAATGACGAAGTTTCTTACAAAGTTTTACCTCCTCGCAATGACGAAAGCCCTCGCATTGATGCTTTGAAGCCTTCGCTATCCTACCTCAATTAACTTCTTTTTCACCACATACTGATACCTCAAAAACAACAAGACAGAAGAGGTCAGCAATCCCAGCGTCAAGCCATACCAAATCCCTTTAACACCTACATTCCAATAAATCCCCAACAGATAAGCCACCGGTATACCCACCACCCAATACGCCACAAACGTAATAAAAGTAGGGATATTCACATCGCCCATACCCCGCAATACACCCAATCCAACCACCTGCGTTCCATCAAACAATTGGAATCCACCTGCAATGATCAATAATGGGGCAGCCAAAGCAATAACCGCCAGATCCGTTGATATAATATACGGTAGGTATTGATTAAACACCGCAAATATCAAGGCACAGATTATCATAAAGACTATCACCAAATGATAGTAAACAGTTGCAAACTTCCTCAACCTGAAAAAGTTCTTGTTTCCAAAACTATTCCCAACCTTAATGGTTGCTGCAGAAGCAATTCCACTTGCCATCATATAAGTCATCGCAGCAAGCGTAATTGCGGTTTGATGTGCTGCCTGTTCCACTGCTCCGATCATCCCTGCGATCAAAGCCGCCGCAGCAAAAGCGCCTATCTCAAAAACATACTGCATAGCTACCGGAGCACCAATCTTCAGGATGTTTTTCATGCGATTCCCATCAATGAACTTTACCGAAAAATGCTGGATATACCGTTTGAAATTCGATGAATTCAATACATACCATGCCATAACGGCCATCATCAGGATACGGTCCACCAAGGTGGCAATACCCACACCAACAACGCCCATTGGCTTAATGCCAAACATCCCTTTCACCAGCACAATAGCCAAGAGCACGTTCAGCACATTTCCCCAAATGGTAATGTTCATGGCCTGCTTGGTAAAACCCAATCCTTCGGCAAATTGCTTGAAGGTATTGAACAGCATAAGGGGTAATATGGATAAGCTCAGGATCAAGAGATAAGGTTTGGCGGTTTCTACCACAAGCGGATCTTGGTCGGCATGTTGCATGGCATACATCGACCCGAAATACACCAACAAGAACAGCAGGATAGCCGAAATGATGTTCAGCCAAAAACTGTTGGAAAGCAATTTGGCACATTCCTGATAATTCCCGCGTCCATTTTCCTGCGCGATTAGCGGTGTTAATCCGAAGGCAATACCAAGACCTATCACCAGGACTACCATAAAAACAGAATGTACCAGAGAAACAGCAGCTAATGAAATCGTACCGGCAAAATGTCCAACAATAATCGTATCCGCTGTTTGAACCAAAGTATGGCCCAATTGGGAAATCACAACAGGTCCGGCTAATGCCATGCTGCTGAGGTAGTACATTTTGTTGGATTTGTAATAATTGAACATATCAAATCGGGTTGGAGTGGGCAAATGTACAAAGTTTTAGGATATTATTTTTTATATTTGTGTACCAAAGGATGTACACAATGGCCATAATAGAAACTACAAGTAGAAAGTTTAGAGAGCGTCAAAAGGATTTTTTTGACTTAGCAGACAATGGTCAAAAAATTGTAATCAAACGCGGAAATAAGCAAGCTTATGTATTGATGCCAATATCAGAAAATGATTTATATTTTACTGATGAAATGGTTCAAAGAATAAAGGAGGCTAAGCAGGAAATAAAAGAGGGGAAATCGATTACATTTGAATCAGCTGAAGAATTAGATAAATACATACAGTCCTTATAAAATGCCCTATAAGATTGTCTTATCTAAAAAAGCCGAATTTGATTTAAAATCATTACAAAAATCTGAGCCTAATTCCTATAAAAAAGCAATTCTATTAATTAAAGAAATCGCAGAAAATCCTAGAGAAGGAAGAGGTAAACCTTCTTTGAAAAAATATGGATTGGCTGGGTTTTATTCTAGGAAAATTTCAGAAAAGCATAGGCTTGTTTATGCTATAAATGATGGGATTTTATGTGTGGATATTGTTTCTGCAAGAGGGCATTATAATGATAAATAATTAAACCTATATTTCTAATTACAGCATTTTTGTGTCTAAATATTTACAGATAACAGTTGGCGAAAAAAAATAATACACTTACCTTAGCTCTATTAACAATTTTTAAAAGAAATGAATTTAGCGTTTTTGAATATAGGTACCCAAGAGATGGTGTTGATCCTGATTGTGGCGTTGTTGTTGTTCGGAGGGAAAAAACTACCTGAATTGGCGAGAGGACTGGGAAGAGGCATACGCGAATTTAAAGATGCTTCCGAAGGCATCAAAAGAGAGATTTCCGATCAAATCAATAACTTTGAAAAGGAAATTGATGATGTAAAAGCAAATATAGAAAGCGAACCTGAGCAGCAAAAAACACCTACGAATTACCAAAATGAGGAGGCTCTGGCCAATCAAGATACTGATCAGACAGAAAATGGCGAGGTAAAAGAAAAGAAAACTCCACATTTTTCGGCTCCTGCTGGGACTTATACCCATCAGCCTTATGCAACCCCAACACAGGATGATTATTACAGCTATGGTTATAACGACCATTTCGAAGATAATAAAGACGTAGACCAAACGGCGGCTAAAGAAGATCAACCATCTACTGGTACTGATCAAACAAAAAATGAAGAAGGTAAATCTTCTTCGGATGAAAATCCATCTAAAAACGCCTAACAATATTTAAGCATAAATCCTTAAGCTGTTGATGTTCTTCAACAGCTTATTTTTTCTATAACATTTGATTATGAGTACATCCCACGAGTTTATCGTATCGCAAGAGCTAGCGCTTAGCGAAAAGCAAGTAAACAGTACATTGGCCCTATTGGATGAAGGTGCTACCATTCCTTTTATCGCAAGGTACCGTAAAGAGGTTACCGGAAGTTTGGATGAGGTGCAGATTGCGGCGATCAGAGATCGTATTCAGCAATTGCGCGATTTGGATAAACGCAAGGACGCTGTCTTAAAATCCATTAGTGATCAAGGGAAATTGACCCCTGCTTTAGAGGAGCAAGTGAAAACTGCCGAGACCATGGCCATTCTGGAGGATATTTATCTTCCTTACAAGCCAAAACGTCGTACTCGGGCTTCCATGGCGCGCGAGAAGGGATTACAGCCATTGGCCGATATCCTATTAGCACAGGATAAGATCGATCTTGATGAAGCCGCTGCAGATTATATCGATGCGGAAAAAGGTGTGAACAACCTGGAAGAAGCATTGGCAGGAGCTAGAGATATTCTTGCGGAGCAGATTGCAGAGGATGCCGAAGTTCGATCTCATGCAAGAAAGATCCTGATGGAAAAAGGGAAGTTTGTTTCTAGGGTGGTGCCAGGAAAAGAGGAGGCAGCCCTTAAATACAAGGACTATTTTGAATGGTCTGAATCCCTAAAAGATGCGCCATCCCATCGGGTATTAGCGATGCGTAGGGGCGAAAAAGAAGAATTATTGTACCTGGATGTGGATGTGGAAGAGGAACAAGTCCTTCCGGGTATCGAAAAACAATATATTAAAGCCAAGAACAGTTCCAGTGAACAGGTTGAACTGGCGCTATTGGATAGCTATAAGCGCTTGTTGAAACCATCCATGGAAACAGAGGTTCGCGTTCTGACTCGCCAACGGGCGGATGAAGAAGCGATCAAGGTTTTTGCAGACAATGTACGCCAATTGTTATTGGCCGCACCACTTGGTCAGAAACGCCTATTGGCGATTGACCCAGGATTCCGTACGGGATGTAAAACCGTGGTACTAGATGCCCAAGGGAATTTATTGGAGAACACGGCTATTTTCCCACACAATGGTGCCGGAGGAATGGCAGAGGCCGAGAAAACACTCAAACATTTAGTTGCTAAATACGATGTGGAAGCCATTGCAATTGGTAATGGTACAGCGGGTCGTGAAACAGAAGATTTTGTCCGCAAATTACAATTATCGAATGTGACGGTGGTGATGGTGAACGAAAGTGGAGCTTCCATTTATTCGGCTTCCGAAACCGCAAGGGAAGAGTTCCCCGATTATGATGTTACAGTTCGTGGTGCAGTTTCCATCGGTAGAAGATTGATGGACCCATTGGCCGAATTGGTGAAGATCGATCCAAAATCCATCGGAGTAGGTCAATATCAACACGATGTGGATCAAGGGAAATTACAGAATGCCTTGGATGATACCGTGATTTCCTGTGTGAATGCAGTTGGGGTAGAGCTGAATACCGCTTCCAAACAGATTCTTGCCTATATCTCCGGATTAGGGCCAGCATTGGCTCAGCAGATCGTTAATTATCGTAAAGAAAATGGGCCGTTCAAATCCCGTCGGGAGTTGAAGAAAGTGCCTAGACTGGGCGATAAAGCCTTTGAACAAGCAGCAGGTTTCTTACGGATCCGAAATGCAGAGCACCCTTTGGATGCCTCCGCTGTACACCCCGAGCGTTATGCTTTGGTAGAGCAGATGGCAAAAGATCTTAAAGTTTCGATCGAGGATCTGATGAAGGATGATAACTTGAGAAAACAAGTAAACCTACGGAACTATACCTCCGAGGAAGTGGGATTGCCAACCCTGAACGATATCATGGCTGAGTTGGCAAAACCAGGATTGGATCCACGGGAGAAATTTGAATCCTTTTCCTTTACGGAAGGAGTCAATAAAATCAGCGATTTGAAGGTCGGGATGAAACTTCCAGGAATCGTCACGAATATCACGAATTTCGGCGCTTTTGTGGATATTGGTGTGCACCAAGATGGATTGGTACATTTAAGTCAATTAGCGAATCATTATGTTTCCGATCCACATGAAGTGGTCAAAGTGCAACAACAGGTGATGGTGCAGGTGACGGAGGTGGATGAACGCCGGAACCGAATCAGCCTAAGCATGAAAACAGAAGATAAAGGCCAAAGGAAGCGTTCGGATTTCCGGGAGACTGGAAAATCAGATCAAGGGAAACGAGAACAGGGTAACAGGTCGCAGGGCAAAGGAAACCATGGAAGGAGAGAGGCTGAGCCCGAAACCGATATGGCTAGTAAACTTGCAGCCTTGGCAAGTAAATTTAAATAGATATAAAAAATGGCTAGACTTCAACTCTAGCCATTTTTATTTGTTCTCGAAATAATTGTTTAATTTCAACCATGACTATTCAAGAATTCAAAGCCTCATTAAAAGAAAATCATCCCGATCCTTCCTGGTCCGTACATCTGAAATCCCTTTGGTATGATGCAAAGGGCGATTGGAAAACTGCTCATGATTTGGTGGATCAACTCACGGATTTACCTTCTGCACATCTACATGCTTATTTGCATCGGGTAGAGGGCGATCTATGGAATGCCAGGTATTGGTACAACCGGGCCAAGCAACCCGAATTTACCGGTTCCCTGGATCAGGAATGGGAGTCCTTATTCCAACTTTTTAAAAAGGATTAAGATTATGCTTTACTGTATCCTGCCTAGGCAAAGAAAAAGGTTTGATACTATCCTGTTTTGTTTTGAAAGTCCACATTCTGCGCCAGAATTCTCCTAGGGTATTGAATTCCTGGCGATAAACCAATCCCACCGCATTGATATAATCATCCGTCGGTGTAAATAGAATATTCCTTGTATTTAAGCGATTATAAGCGCGGAAAACTAAACTTCCATCCCTTCGCACCCTATAGGTCAACTCCGCATCTGTAGCTACCTGATTGGAGAAAAAGGTCAGATCGGTGGTCTGTATATTCCTGCGGTCCACAATTCCTCCCGTCAATACCAATCGATCATTGAAGAACCTAAAGGAAGCTGAGGCATCATTAAAGGATCGGATATTAAAATCCAAGAAATTAATATTCAAGGATTGCGCTAAAATATTATTAAGCTGATTGAAGGCGATCTCCGTTCCGGCAGACAATAAGGTATTGTTCACCTCCCGACCAACATCATTGGAAGAACTTGCCGTAAAACTTCTTCGGATGATCAAACTCAAGGCCTGTTGGTTCACATTGTTTGCATCGCTTAAATAAGCCTGCAGTTCATCCTTTACATACGGGTTTTGCGGGAAATTCAAGTCGAAAGTAACATCCGGTTGGCTTAGCGTACCTTTGATGTTCATATCAGCTTGTGCCAACACGCGTTCATCCTGCCCAGCTCGCCCGGCTGCATTATAAAGATCGCCGATCGATGTTCTTTGTTGGTAAAGCGCCACCAAGTTAATTGTTGCTCCAGACGGTGAGCCCGTCCAACGGATGGTCCCCCCTTGTTTGATGTCAAAATACTTGTTGATAAAATCCTGCGCGGTAAAATGGAATTTTCCAGAACTTACGGTATAATCTCCGAACATCTCAAAATCCCCCAAACTCGATACCTTCAAGGTGATTTCCCCATTACCTGTCCCTTTCAGGGAACCAAGATCTGTCTGTAGGTTCACTTCCGCATCGGGGGTCAGCACCAGGTCCATATTCATGGTCATTCCCTTCAGGAAATACCTCGAAGCGTTCTCTTTATTTTCACTGGAATCCTTACTCACAAAATAGATGAAATCGCTATCAGATACCGTCATGGCGGTATTAAAAGGGATACTGATGACCGTATTGGCCTCGGATCTTGCTTTGATATTGATGTCGATAGCAGAGGTCTGGCCTTTGAATAAAAAGTTCCCCGTAGCAAAGGCCGTCCCATAATAAAGGTTATTGTCCTTGAAGGTGGTGTTCAATATCATCACATTATTCGTTGCCACATCCACATCAATATAAGGATTGCTTAATTTGTTCAGGTCGATCTTCCCGTTGGCTACCGCTTGATGTCCTTTGGTATCCGTGAAGGTCAAATTATCCAAAATAATGTTGTTCTTGTCTACCAATGCCGTCTGATTGCTGAAGTTATAAGCTGTTTTCAGGTAATTAACATTAAAGGATGCGTTCTGAATCTTTGCTGTTCCGTTGAACAATGGATTCTTCAATGTGCCATTGATCTGGATATCGGCATTGATCCTGCCTTCCAGATTAGAAGCCAAATTGCGGACAAATGGTTGCAGCAAAATCAATTCTGCTTCTTTTAGGTCGCCCTTCAGATTTAATTCCTGGTCGCCCTCATCCACTTGATAAGTTCCTTTCAAGGTAAGCCCTCGGTTCAGTTCATCCAATAATTGGAGATCTAAATTAGCCACTTTGGATTCCGGCACATAATCTGCCAATAATTTCAAATGCCCGATGGGGATTTGATTATAGACTAGCGGGGTAGTGCTCACATCAGCAGATAGATAGGGTTTTCTGAAAATGGAATTCACTTCAATATTACCGTTCAGCTCTCCACTTAACTGAATGCCCATAGGTGCCAGAATACTTTCTAGGGAATTTAGGTTAAAATGGTTGAATGCTACATCCAATTTATCATCCTCATTTGACAAAACCCCGTTAAATGTCAACAATTGCTTGCCCTGGCTGGCCTTCAGGTTCTGCAGGAAGAATTTCCCCTTAGAAACACGCATTTCTGCATCTTTGTTGAATTCCCAAGGATCATTATTAACCACAATGGTTGATTCATTGAACTTGATGTATGCGGGTTTATTATGCGCAAAATGGATATTCCCATTCAATCGCAGGTAATTTAAATCGGTTTCATTTGCCGCATTGACCGAGAACATCAAACTGTCTTTTGCCAGTACATTGTTGATCTCGATATTATTTACATATAGACTATCATTTAAAAACAGCCGATCTGCCTTGAGGTCAAGAGAAAAGGCCTCTTGATCCGCATTTTCCTGCAGATTTAGGTTTTGCAGGTTGATGCCTTTGTATTTGACCAAAGGACTAAAAGCATGGAATTTAGCGGTATAATCCTCCGAAGAAAAATGGGCTTCTAAATAAGCGCCATCTTCTAAGGTCAGGTTGGGGTCCAAGAACGCAGACACAGGTTCAAAGGATTTGATGTTGAACTCCAGGTCAAATATCTGGGGGTTATATGGTTCCAGATCGAAGCCTATTGCTGGTGCATAACGCATCGCCAAAGCATTAAAATAGGGAACAATGGTATTCAAATCGATCAAGCCGCGCATCTCCGCATCCGCCACATTGGACTTTAAACTGAAAAGCCTGTCCTTTTCATTACCCTGTGCCGAAAAATAAACATCATTGATGGAAAACTCGCCCTTACTGGTTTCCATATTGATCTGGTCACTATAAAGGTCGCCCACCAGATTGTTCAGGTTGTTTCCTTTTAATTGGGTGTGGATGCTAGTATTATAGATCAGGATGCTGTCTTTTTTAACCAGCCCCATTTTCTTTAGGTTGACCTGCTCAATATCAGCGTAAATGTCGTAAGAAATTTGAGGTTGCTGAAGGTCTATAGAAGCATCGTAACTCAACCTGATCTGGGGATCTTTAATATCCCCAACGGCTTGGATAATGCGGTTCGCTAAGGTCGCATTGACGAATAGGCTATCGTATTGATAATTCTCAAACTGGAAGTTTTTTAGATCTCCTGCCAGATTCAGTTCCAATCGATCCAATTCCAGCCCCTTACCTTGAAAATCGAAATCCATTCCGGTTTGTCTCAAACTATTGGATCCCAAAAGTTTGCCTAATTGAAAATCTGGACTTTGGAGGTGACCTTGATATTGAATGCCTTGTTTGAGGTTGATGTTTGTCTTGGCAATGATATCGCCCAAGGCCGTTTGGAAGTTACCTTCCACATCAAAAAGATTGTAAAGCCCTTTAAAAGTTCCGGCAAACTGCAGATGTCCTAAGGCATGTACTTGTTCAGGCAGCTTGAAAGTGGAACGGTTGGCCAATTGAGGAACCAAGAGTTCCACATCCTTGGCTGAACTGTTCAGTTTTTCCAGGTCAAAATCAAAAATGGTCCTGTTGATATCAGGTAAGCCTTTGATACTGAAATCACCTTTCAGTTCCGTTTCCTTTCCGGTTTTCAGATGGGCATCGCTGGCGTATAATTCCGCTACGGTTCCATCCACCTTAGCCTGGATGACATGGGTTTTGAACTTCACGAACTTCAGATCAGGCGCAAAATATTCTATATCCCTAGAATCCACAAAAACATCCTCCAAGGTGCTTTCAATCTGCACCTTATTGATGAAATCGCCAAAATCAGCAAATTTCGAATAGGTGAATTTTAAATAGCGGCTTAAGGAGGAATTGTTGCTGATGAGTTTCAGATCATCAAATTCCATGGAGGTGGAGCTGATCTTGGTCTGAGCAGTGAGTTCCCTCAGGTGAAAACCTGATTTTTCTTTCAGGGTTAATGCCCTTAAATTAGCCTCAAACCCTAAGGTGTCAAATTTTATTTCATTGATTGCGCCAGAAAGGTTGATGATATCCAGATCAGAAAAATCAACCCCTCGGTTATGGTGTTTGAAACGATGATTGACCAGTTTGACCTGGTTGTTCTTGAGTACAATATTATCCAATCGCAATTGCAAAGGCTTGCTCTGTTTTCCTTCTTTCTTTTTCTTAGGTGCGAAGTAATCAACCAAAAACTTAAAATTAGAACTGTCTTTATAGAAATGCAGGTTGGCTTTTGCTTCCTCGATACTGATTTCCTCAATGGTGATCTTGTTTTCCAAAATCTTGCGCAGCATGAGGTTGGCATGCAGTTCTTTGGCAGAAAGCAATGGCTTGCCCGATTGATCGGAAATCTGAAATCCAGTAAGGGTGAGTTCTGAAAATGGACGGAAGTATACACGTTCCACCTTAACATCAGCTTTTAACTCTTTGGACAGGTAATTGGCGACCTTATGGCTTACATAGGTCTGCACAGAAGAGAATTGTAGCGAGAATAACACGATCGACAGCAATGCAAGGATGCTGAGCAGGCAAATCAACGTTATTTTCAGTATTTTTTTGATACTTTTGTACTTTATTTAAATTACTCTCTCAAAATGGCCATCATACTCGGAATAGAATCTTCATGTGATGAAACTTCGGCCTCTATTTGTATAGACGGCGAAATTAAGGCAAATATTATAGCTGGTCAAGCGGTACATGCGAAATATGGTGGTGTGGTTCCGGAGTTAGCCTCCCGAGCACATCAGCAGAATATCATCCCTACGGTAGACCAAGCTATTGCTGAGGCAAAAATACATAAAAATGAGATAGATGCAGTAGCATTTACACGTGGACCTGGACTTTTAGGTTCTTTATTGGTGGGAACCTCCTTTTCGAAGTCTTTTGCCCTGGCTATGAATATTCCATTGATCGAGGTGAACCATATGCAGGCACATATCCTGGCGCATTTTATTGATGATCCTAAGCCTAACTTTCCGTTCTTATGTTTAACGGTTTCTGGTGGTCATACGCAGATTGTGCTGGTGAAGGATTATTTTGAAATGGAGTTGTTGGGGGAGACCCTTGATGATGCTGCTGGAGAAGCTTTTGATAAAACAGCGAAGATATTGGATCTGCCTTATCCCGGTGGGCCATTGATCGATAAACATGCACAAAATGGGAACCCGGAGGCATTTAAATTACCGGAGCCTCAGATTCCGGACTTGAACTTTAGTTTTTCGGGCTTGAAAACGGCGATACTTTATTTGGTGCAAGGGGAATTGAAGAAAGATCCTCGATTTTTGGAGGAGCGGATGGATGATCTATGTGCATCGGTACAAAATAGGATTGTTTCTATTTTATTGAATAAATTGAAGAAAGCGGCGAAGGAAACAGGGGTGAAGGAGATTGCTATTGCGGGTGGTGTTTCTGCGAATTCGGGGTTGAGGAAAGGCTTGTTGGAAATGGGTGAGAAGTATGGTTGGAAGGTGTTTATTCCGAAGTTTGAGTATTGTACGGATAATGCAGCGATGATTGCGATAGCGGGATATCAGAAGTTTTTGAAAAAGGATTTTGTAGGACAGGATATAGCGCCATTGGCAAGGATGCATGTTTAGGTTTTAAAACTACCTAAACTCCACCTTAACCTCTACCTTTTTCCCATCATTTCCCAAGCTCCAATCCGGGCCGTTCGAAATAATCTGAACAGCTTTCTGGTTCAACACCGCATTACTAGATTTCTTAACCTGTATCTCCACCGGCCTTCCCGCATTAGAAACATCAAACACCAAGGTCACAGTTCCCTTACCCAATAAAGATAGACCTGTCTGATCCTCCAGGTATTTCCTAAAAGCCGACCAACCCGCCAAAGGCTCGGATTTTGTTTTTCTCGCTCTACCACCTACTCCAACAACAACCACCTCATCCAAACTATGATTCGATGGGGCCAGCTGTACCACCTTATTATTACTTGCAATTATTCGCTTGCTCTCATATCCTAAAGAAATCAATTCCAATTCTTGGCTATTTGCCGACAAAGGCATAATATACTGACCGGAAGAATCGGTAATGGCAATTTCATTCGTTTGAACATCCCTAACCGTCACATGATCCAATGGTCTCCCTGAAACCTGATCCAACACCAATCCCGTTACGATGGTCTTTTTGTCCTGGGCAGAACCAACACGCGCAACAGCTCCAGTAATAGTTTCCTTTTTCGCTGCACTATTTATTCCCCGGATAACAATTTGATTATCAGTTTGTACCCCCGAAACTTTTCCTGCTATCCTATTATCCACAATCATATCCTCATTCCGGAAATCATAAGTCGTATCCCGCCATCTTCCAAAACCCATCCGATCTGCCTCTGCAGCCACTGGTGCATCTGGGAACCTTAATTTCGGCCGCTGAATTTCTACTACAGCATCTTTAGATGCCCGGCGTTGAGGCGCTTTCTTTTCCAACATGGCTATTTCCTGTTCAGGCTCGAACAATTCATCCGCCAAACTATCTATAGGAGCCACATTCGTTGGGCTATCCATCGGTGCCGCCTGATCTGCCGCGGCAATGCTTTCCTCCATTTTTACCTGCTCCACATCACGGTTCAGATACCAAGTCAGTCCAATCCCAAATGCCAATACCAATGCTGCGGCAATAGACATCCAACGTATATAGCCCATTTTTTGGATCTTCTTCGGATGCGTACGTTCGTAAATAGCAGAATCAAGATCCTTTTTATCCAACAATTCAGATTCGCCCAATGCCTTCTCCTGCTCCAAACCAAGGATGATGTCCATCAAGAATTCATCCTGATGGGATGCCTTTTCAAGGGCATACATCTCCGAAGGACTCAGTTCCCCGTTGACATATTTCCTTAAATAAGCAATATCAAAATGATTATTCATTTCCACTCCTTTCCATGCAGTTCTTCAGATTTCGCTTTCCGTTCTGAATATAACTCTTAACATCATTCAGGCTATAGCCCGTTATTTCTGAAACCTCTTTATAGCACTTCTGTTCTATAAAGAAGAGTTGTATACTCTGTTTTTGTTTATCGATCAGCACCTCGATACAACGTTCCAATTGGGAAAGTTGCTCTTCTTTGTCCTGATAGTTTTCCTCCTGATGCAGGTTTACCCCAAATTCCACAAAACTGTCTGTAACAATTTCCATTTTATTTTTTGCAGAACGCAGGGCCATCAGGCAATGGTTCTTGCCAACAACATATAACCAACGTGGAAAATCTTGGATATCCTGTTTCTTTACCTTTTCGATCAGTTCTTCGAAAATCTGCATGACGGCATCCCGGCTTCTTTCCGGTTCTTTGAAGTATCGGAGGCAAACATAGTATAGCATTTCACTGTGCCGTTGAAACAGCTCACCTAAATAGGTAAGATCTCCAGCCTGCAGATAGGCTTGGAGCAATTCCTCATCGGTATGGTTGGTCTGTTTCGACAAAATGCTACGGCTTTATAAAAGCTGAAAATTAATTTTTTTTTCTCGTTTATGGAAATTTGTTTTTTTCTGCATCCCATGTCAAAAATCAACGCGCTATGAAAAGATTACTATATGTTTTCGCTTTGCTGTTTGCCCTAGGAGGTATGAGCCAAGCCTTTGCAGCCGAAATTACAGGCTATGTGAAAGATAATTCGAATAAACAGCCCATTGTCGGGGTGCAGATTATGGTACAAGGGAAAAATCTGGCCACTACCTCGGACAAGAACGGGTATTTTAAGATCCAAGCAGACAAAGGGGATGTATTGGAATTTTCCTACATAGGATTTGAAACCAAGACCGTAAAAATTGCCAAGAAATTGAATTTAGAGGTTTTTATGGAGGCGAGTTCTATGCAGTTGGATGAAGTAACAGTCATGGGATATGGGCAGGTGAAAGCGCAAAAACGTGTAGGGGCAGTTGTGGCATCCCACCATCCCGGGATGATGGTTCGGGGTATTCCAAGTCATGTGCAATCAGAATCCTATCAAAACATTGATGAGAATAAGTTTATTTCGCCGCTGAAGGAAGCTTTATCCACTTTTGCGGTAGATGTGGATGCCGCATCATACAGTAATGTACGTAGGATGATCAATTCGGGAACTCTGCCGCCGAAAGATGCGGTACGGGTAGAGGAGATGATCAACTATTTTCAATATAATCTGCCTGCTCCAACCAATGGGGATCCAGTAAAGATTTTTACCGAGTTGGCGACTTCGCCATGGAATAAAGAGCATAAACTGATGCGTATAGCACTTAAAGCTAAAAATATGCCTACAGAAAAATTGCCTCCATCCAACTTTGTGTTCTTGATCGATGTGTCTGGTTCTATGTTTGGGCATAATCGCTTGCCATTGGTGAAATCGTCCCTGAAATTATTGGTGGATCAATTAAGACCGGAGGATAAGGTAGCCATTGTGACCTATGCCGGTTCAGCGGGATTGAAATTAAAAAGTACCGCAGGTGATCAGAAGATGACCATCAAGAATGCGATCGATGAATTGGAAGCTGGTGGTTCCACTGCTGGTGGTGCCGGAATTAAGATGGCCTATAATATAGCTCGGGAAAATTTCCTGAAGAATGGAAATAACCGTATTGTATTGGCAACTGATGGGGATTTCAATGTGGGTGCATCTTCGGATGAGGATATGGAAAGCCTGATCAGCAGAGAGCGGGAGAGTGGTGTGCATTTAACCGTTCTGGGTTATGGTATGGGAAATCTGAAGGATAGTAAAATGGAGATCTTAGCGAATAAAGGTCATGGTAACTATGCTTACATTGATAATATTGCGGAAGCCAGAAAAGCCATGGTCACTGAATTTGGTGGAACGATGTTCACGGTGGCGAAGGATGTGAAGATCCAGGTGGAATTCAATCCTGCTTATGTGCAGGCTTACCGATTGGTGGGGTATGAGAATAGGTTGTTGGCCGCTGAGGATTTTAATAATGACCAGAAGTTGGGCGGAGATATGGGAGTTGGCCATGCGGTTACTGCGATCTATGAGATTGTTCCGGTAGGGGTGAAGAGCTCGGCTATTGGAACGGTTGATCCGTTGAAATATCAGGAAAATGGAAAATCTAAAGCAGGTGCTTTGAATGGCGAATTGGCTACGGTGAAGTTCAGGTATAAGGATCCGAAAAGTGAGGTAAGCAAATTGCAGCAAGTGGTGGTGTCGGATAAAGCTGTTGGAATTGATGCAGCAAGTGAAGATTTTAGGTTTGCAACAGCAGTTGCGGAGTTTGGGATGTTGATCCGTAATTCAGAATTTAAACAACAGGCTAGTTTTGCCAGTTTGATCGCTAGAGCAAAAGCTGCCAAAGGAAAAGATGATGAAGGTTATAGGGCAGAGTTTATCAGGATGGCAGAGAATAGTAAGTCTTTGATGGATACTGGGGGGTAATAACCGTCATTGCGAGGAACGAAGCAATCTTTCTCCCCTCGTCATTGCGAGGTACGAAGCAATCTTCAAACATGTCATGCTGAGCGCAGTCGAAGCATCTGTTCGTTAGTACCCGTACAGATCCTTCGACGATGCTCAGGATGACAAAGGGCATTAAGGATGACAAAGTCCAAAGATTGCTTCGTCGTACCTCCTCGCAATGACGTAAACACTATTCCTTGATTCTATTAATTAAATCCATATCGGCACCAAGGATCCTAATCACATGAATGGTTGAAGAATTAATAATGCTATAAAAAATAATATGCTTTTTGGCAAGGAAACCTAATAAACCATCATACACTTCGAAATATTTCTTGCCAATTTTGGGGTTCTTGGCTAGGTATTCACAAATACCGATAAGGCTTTCATAATATTTATCGGCCTGGTTTTCAGACCAGGTCTGATAAGTATATTCGTAAATTTCCGAAAGATCTTCCATAGCCTTATGGCTCAAGAAGTAATTAGCCACGGTTTTTTATCTTGGATTTAATCGACCTAAGATGTTTTTCTGGGTTGAAATCTTTTGAAACACCACTATCTAAACCTTCTTGAATGGCATTTTTTAAATTTTGGACTCTGTTTTCCTCGGCTTCTAAAAGTCTTAAGCCAGCTCGAATTACTTCACTAGCATTATTGTATCTCCCTTCAGCGATTTTCGCGTCTACAAAATCTAAAAAGTAATCTCCTAAAGAAATTGATGTATTGCGTCCCATTATTAAATAATTAATAGAGCTAAAGTACCAAATTTTGGTAATTAATACAAAACATTCCTTTTTTACTTCTCGTGCTTCTGTTTTTCCTTCCATTGCTGCGCAAAGGACTTATCCGCAATCTTTGGCAGTTCCCTTTGATCTCCCCAAGCTTTCTTGAAAAAATTGCGCACAAAGAAATTCTTCATCTTTCCACCAAAAAAATCAATCCATTTTCTTTTTTGTATCGCCCAGGTGAACATCTTCCAGCCTCTAACCTCCATTGGAGCAGCTAAGCCTTCCTGAACAGAATCCCTGCGGTTCAACAACAACATCTTTTGGATATCGATCCCCACCGGACAAACCTCTGTACACTTTCCACACAGCGAAGAAGCATAACTCAAATGCTTGAATTCCTTCATGCCGTTCAGGTGTGGAGAGATCAATGAACCAATAGGTCCTTGGTAGGTGGTTTCATAGGTATGGCCACCAATGTTCTGATAGATCGGACAAACATTCAAACAAGCACCACAACGTATACAATATAAGCCTTGGCGCTGGTCTTTCTGCTCCAATACATTGGTCCGACCATTGTCCAAAAGGATCACATACATCTCCTCTGGACCATCTCTTTCGGTTCCTTTTTTAGGGCCAGATAATAAGGTATTATAAACGGTCAGGTTCTGACCAGTTCCATGGGATGCCAATAATGGCCAAAATAAATCAAGGTCATTGATGCTTGGCAATACCTTTTCAATACCTACCACCGCGATATGAACTTTAGGAAAAGTGGTGGTCAACCTGGCATTTCCTTCATTCTCCGTAATCGCAATACTGCCGGTATCTGCCACTAAAAAGTTGGCACCCGAGATACCAATATCAGCGCTAGTATATTTCTCCCGCATGATCTCACGGGTTTTCATGGTCAATTCTTCTGCTGAAGATTCCAAGGACATATCAAATTTCTCGTGGTAGACCTTCGCGATATCTTCCAGACTAAGGTGCATCGCAGGGGTCACGAAGTGATAGGGTTTATGCCCTAATTGTTGGATGATATACTCGCCTAGATCACTTTCAACCGTCTCAATCCCTTTTTTCTCCAAAAAATCATTCAGGTGGATTTCTTCGGTTGCCATCGACTTTGATTTGATGACCGATTGGGCATTATGGTATTCCATGATGCGCCAGATCTCCTCTTGGGCTTCCTTCACATCGTTTGCCCAGATTACCTTTCCACCATTTGCCGTAAAATTCGACTCGAAATCCAATAGGTATTTATCCAGATTTTCAATAGCTTTCCATTTGATCAGGTTAGCCTTTAATTTTGAATTCTCCAGATCAAAAAATTTGCTTTTCCCTTTTTCAAAGGCTATATTATATTTATCAATTCCTGTATTGATAATCTGACGATGTTTCAGATCAAAGGATTTCTCCAAGCTATCTTTAAGGAATTTATCAGCAATAGTTTGTGCCATAGGGGATGATTAAGCTTTCGTGCAAAAATAAAAGATGAAAGGTATGATGCCAATTTTAAATATAAAAAAAATCTGCTAATTTTCATGCAGCTAAAAAATCAAAAAGCCTAAATGGATTTTCCATTTAAGCTTTTTGAATAAGAAAGAAATATATTCTTTTACTATTTTATTCCCAGACCCAACTCGTCCAATTGTTCTTTCGCGATGGTAGCTGGCGCATCGATCATCACATCCCTTCCAGAATTGTTTTTCGGGAAAGCGATGAAATCACGGATCGTTTCTTGACCACCAAGGATAGCCACCAAACGATCCAATCCAAAGGCCAATCCACCGTGTGGAGGAGCTCCGTATTGGAAAGCATTCATCAAGAAACCAAATTGGTCCTGTGCCTGCTCAGGCGTAAATCCTAAATGCTTGAACATCAAGGCTTGCATATCTTTATCATGGATACGGATCGACCCACCTCCGATTTCATTTCCATTCAATACCAAGTCATAAGCATTTGCGCGAACTTTTCCAGGATCGGTATCCAACAAAGGCATGTCTTCTACCTTTGGTGAAGTAAATGGGTGGTGCATGGCGTGATAGCGCTCGGTATCTTCATCCCATTCCAATAATGGGAAATCAATTACCCATAATGGTGCAAATTCATCCGGCTTGCGCAATCCTAAACGATTACCCAATTCCATACGCAAGGCACTCAATTGCGCTCTAACTTTATTCGCTGGGCCAGATAATACCAGAATCAGATCCCCAGCTTTTGCACCGGTCGCTTCTGCCCATTTTGCCAGATCCGATTGGTCGTAGAATTTATCAACGGAAGATTTGAACGAACCATCCGATTCACATTTCACATAAACCATTCCCGAAGCACCAACCTGTGGACGTTTTACCCAATCGGTCAGCTCATCGATCTGTTTACGGGTGTAAGATGCCGCGTCTGGAACAGCGATACCTACCACCAATTCCGCATTATTGAAAATGGCGAAATCCTTATGTTGTGCTACCGCATTCAATTCGCCGAATTTCATACCGAAACGAATATCTGGTTTGTCATTTCCATAAGTACGTATGGCCTCATCAAAAGTCATACGTGGAAATTGCTCCAATTCGATCCCATGGATGTTCTTCAAAAGATGACGGGTCATTCCTTCAAATACATTCAAAATATCCTCTTGCTCCACAAAAGACATTTCACAGTCGATCTGGGTAAACTCCGGCTGTCTGTCGGCACGAAGGTCCTCGTCACGGAAACATTTTACGATCTGGAAATATTTGTCCAATCCGCCCACCATCAATAATTGCTTGAATGTTTGCGGCGACTGTGGCAAAGCGTAGAATTGTCCTGGGTTCATGCGGGAAGGAACAATAAAGTCCCTAGCGCCCTCAGGTGTAGATTTTATTAAATAAGGAGTTTCCACTTCACAGAAATCTAAGGAAGAAAGGTAATTTCTTACTTCTTGCGCCACCTTATGACGGAATAACAAGGAGTTCTTCACCGGGTTCCGGCGGATGTCCAGGTAACGGTATTTCATCCGGATATCTTCACCTCCATCGGTTTCATCCTCGATCGTAAAAGGAGGTAGCTTGGATTCGTTCAGGATTTCCAAATTGCTCACCTTTATTTCGATCTCTCCGGTCGGGATTTTGCTGTTCTTGCTGGAACGTTCAATTACAGTTCCTGTTACTTTGATCACATACTCACGGCCCAATTCGCGTGCTTGGCTACGTAAAGCCTCGTCGTCCTCACTGTTGAAGGTCAATTGGGTGATGCCATATCGATCACGAACATCGATGAAGGTCATTCCGCCCAAGTCACGAGATTTCTGTACCCACCCACTAAGGGTTACCGTTTTTCCCAAGTCTGTGATTCTTAATTCGCCACAGGTATGTGTTCTATGCATGTGTTCTGTATTATTTTTTTGCGCTACAAAATTATCTGATTTATCCGAGAATAAAGAATTATAAATAGGCTAGTTTTCTATGTAAAAAGCACTTTTTCATACCAAATTCGCCCTTAAAGCATGCTTAAAGCAAGGTTTTAGCATGGAAAACTATGTCGAACATACATTTTACATACTTTTAGGTTACTTTCACCTTGCTTTTTTAGCGAAGGAAACCCCTTGAAAAGGCTTCAAAAATCTGCATTCTCCCTAGTCCTCCACTTTGCCCCACATTACCTTTCATTTTGCCATTTTACTGCTTAATACCAAGCCATTTAACCCAAAAATACCTTAAAAAACATCTCTATGATACATTCATTAATTTATTGCGTTTCAATACAATCCCTTGTTTTTGACCTATTTAAGGCTGTTTTTGTAGGCGGATGCCTATGTGGAAAACTTTTTTGTGGGGCATTGTGGGGGATTGTGGGAGAAAGTGTATACTTTTACATTAAAATTACCGTAGAAGTCAAATAAATGAATCCATTAATCGGCGAGTTCGAATGTAAGCTAGACACCAAGGGAAGATTGGTGGTCCCTGCCGCGCTCAAAAGGCAATTGCCTGATGTAGAGCGTGAAGGGCTAGTGGTGAACCGTGGATTTGAGAAAAATTTAGTGATCTATACCAAGGAAGAATGGAACAAAAAGATGTTCCAGCTTTCTAAATTGAACCAGTATAATGCGAAGAACAGAAACTTCATTCGTCAATTTATGCGTGGGGCTACGGAGTTGACCTTGGATGCTGCCGGACGTGTGCTGTTGCCAAAATCATTGTTGGAATATGGAAACATTCATGGCGAAGTATTCTTGCAATGTACGTTCGATAAGATCGAGGTTTGGGCAAAAGAGGAATACGAGGCATTGATGGGCGATGCTGATGAAGCAGATTTCGCATCCTTGGCAGAAGAAGTAATGGGTGGATTTGATTTCGGAGGAAGTATCGATGAGTAGTGAAATTGGATACCATGTACCTGTCATGTTGCAGGAATGCATCGATGCATTGGCAATTGATCCGAATGGTACCTATGTAGATGTAACGTTTGGTGGCGGTGGCCATTCCAAAGAGATCTTGAAACATCTGGGCGAAAACGGTAGGTTATACGCCTTTGACCAAGATCCTGATGCGGTTAAAAATGCGTTGGATGATCCAAGGTTCAAATTGATCCATCAGAACTTCAAGTTCTTAAAAAATTATCTGCGCTTAGAAGGTGTTAAGCAGGTTGATGGGATCTTAGCCGATCTAGGGGTTTCCTCGCATCAATTTGATGCTGCAGACCGTGGTTTCTCCATCCGTTTTGATGCGGACCTGGATATGCGGATGGATCAGGTTTCGGATCTGGATGCGAAAAAACTATTGAATACTTACCCGGAGGAAGAGTTACATCGGATTTTTGGGATGTATGGGGAGATCCAGAATGCAAAATCCCTGGCGAAGGTGATCGTCACAGCGAGACTGAACCAAGAGATCCAAACGGTAGCGGAATTGAAGCAGGTGATCCAGAAGTTGGTTCCCAAAGGAAAAGAACATAAATACCATGCGCAGGTTTTTCAGGCCTTGCGTATCGAGGTGAATAAGGAGTTGGAGGCTTTGCAGGAGTTCTTGTTGCAAACAGAAGCTGTTTTGAAGCCGAATGGCAGATTGGTGGTGATGTCCTACCATTCCTTGGAGGACCGATTGGTGAAGAACTTCATGGCAAAAGGGAAATTCAAAGGTGAAGTAGAGAAGGATTTCTTCGGGAATGAGATCAAACCATTCAAGGTGATCAGCCGCAAAGCGATCGTAGCGAATGCCGAAGAGTTGGCAAGAAATAACAGAGCACGGAGTGCAAAATTAAGGATTGCAGAAAAGATAGGATAGGGATGGCGAATAGGAATACCATAAAACAAAAGGAACTGAGCGAAGAAGTTCAGGAGGAGATGTCGGATGCTTTAGAAGAAAAAGTCGAAGAGACCGAAAATTTCCTCAAGAGCTTTTTCTCCAGCCAAAGGTTGTCCACTTATCTCGTTGCCAAGAATTTGCCATTTGTGGCTTTTCTTGCTTTGTTAGGCCTGCTGTATATTACGAACAGGCATTTGGCAGAGAATACGGTTCGTCGGATCGATAAGTTGGGAAGAGAAGTGAAGGAATTGAGTTGGGATTATAAATCATTGAATGCGGAGTTAATGAAATTGACCACGCAGACAGAAATAGCAAAGCGTGCGGATACCCTAGGGTTGAAAGAGCGTACCGAGCCACCAATAAAACTGGAGATAGTAAAAGAAGTTAAATAGTCACATTAGCAAGAAACATGAATATTAGGAAGACCATTTTGATGAGGGTATACCTGGCGTTCGGGCTGATGGTATTTGGTGCCCTTTTGGTTTTTGGGAAGTTGCTTCACCTGCAATATGTTGATGGTGATCAATGGCGCGAAATGGCGGATAGCCTGACCATACGCGAGCGTGTGGTAGAGGCTGCGCGTGGCAATATTTATTCTAATGATGGCAGTTTGCTGGCTACTTCGGTGCCAGAATATGATATTAGGTTTGATGCGATGGCCATTCCATCCGAGCATAACGATGTCTTCAATGCTCGGGTGGATTCTTTGGCCATAAACCTGGCGAAATACTTCGGAGACCGTTCTTCGAGACAGTACCTGACCCAACTTAAGGAGGCCAGGGCCAAAAAACAACGCTATGTCTTGATCAAGCGTGCGGTGTCGCATCAGCAATTGAAGGACTTGAAGAAGTTTCCTCTTTTCAAGAATTTCAAATCAGAGAAAAAACGCTTTTCTAGCAGTTTGATCGCGGTTCGTGAGAACAAGCGCATTTTGCCTTTTACCAATCTGGCGGCTCGTACCATCGGTTACAAGAACACCAAAGGCGATACGGTTAGGGTAGGTCTTGAGGGTGCTTATGGCGATTATATCGAAGGAAAAAGCGGGGTGCAATTGATGCAGCGCATTGCGGGCGGTGTTTGGATCCCGGTGAACAGAGAGATGGAAATCGCGCCAACAGACGGTTCGGATATCATCGCCACCATCGATGTGAATATGCAGGATATGGCGCAACGTGCCTTGGAAAAGCAATTGCAGATCAGCAATGCCGATAACGGTTGTGTGGTATTGATGGAGGTTCAGACCGGAGAGATTCGTGCGATCGCCAATTTTACCAAGGATGGTGAAGGTATTTATAGAGAGAAATTCAACTATGCCATAGCGCAAGGAGCCGACCCGGGTTCTACCTTTAAGGTTGCTTCTTACTTGGTGGCATTGGACGATAAAAAGGTGGATTTGAATACCGTTGTGGATGTAGGTAATGGAACGTATAAAGTTCCTTCGCATACCATCAAGGATTCGCATGCACCTAAAAAATCCCGCATGACGGTATTGGAAGCCTTTGAGGAATCTTCCAACGTGGCGGTTGCCAAATTGATCAATCAGCATTATGGTGCTAATCCGGAGAAATTCACTGGAAAATTGCATGAATGGGGATTGAACCAACCATTGGGAATTCAGATCCCTGGGGAGGCGACGCCATGGGTGAAAATGCCGGATAGCCGTTCATGGAGCAAATTATCCTTGGTGCAGATGGCTTATGGCTATGAATTGAAACTTACTCCATTGCAGACATTGACATTGTTCAATGCGGTTGCCAATAACGGTAAGATGGTCGCGCCTTTATTCGTAAAGGAAATCCAGCACTTGGGTCAACCGGTTAAGAAATTCGAAGCGAGAGTGATCAATAAGCAGATTGCGTCTCCAGAAGCGATCAAGTCTATGCAGACGATGATGAAAGGGGTGATGGACGAAGGTACAGGTAAGCGTTTGAAAAGCCCATTGTATACCTCAGCCGGCAAAACGGGTACTGCCCAAATGGCCGATGGTTCGAGAGGATACGGACAAAGAAGATATCAATCCTCTTTTGCTGGTTATTTCCCGGCAGAGAATCCAAAATATTCCATGATCGTGGTTATCCGTAACCCTAGGAATGGATACTATGGAGGTTCGGTAGCTGGACCGGTTTTCCGCGAGCTGGCGGATATGGTCTATGCCAATGACCTTTCCCTGCACCATACATTTGGCCAACGCCAAGTGAATGTAGCAGGAGAGAAGGTGCCTTACACCTTAAGAGGATCTAAAGAAGCGACTGCAAAAGTATATGAGAAGTTAGGGTTCAAAACAGTGAACTGGAATGCGATTGTTCGCTCAGAAAAGGATTCCGCAGGCGCATGTACCACCCCTACAACATTTGCCATTAATGAGGTGAAAGAAGGGGTAGTTCCGAATGTAAAAGGTATGGGCTTGGTGGATGCCATCTTTGCGATGGAGAACGCTGGCTATAAAACCACGGTGCGTGGAAAAGGAAAAGTTATCAATCAATCATTAGCAGCGGGACAGCGATTGAAGGCTGGAACGCATGTACTTATAGAATTAAATTAAGATGTTGTTAAAAGAATTGTTGCACGGCATTCCGGTACAAGATTACCGCGGCACTCTGGAGACAGAGGTGAAAGCCATTTGTCTTGATTCGCGAAAAGCGGAATCGGGAAGTGCATTCATTGCAGTTCGAGGACATCAAACAGATGGTCATTTATTTATTGAAAAGGCAATCGCCTTAGGCGCAAGTGTTATTGTTGCGGAGGAGATGCCTGAAGATATACAAGAAGGAATTGTATACGTACTGGTTGCTGATTCTGCCTATGCACTTGGCGTAATTGCAGGTAATTTTTACGGCAATCCTTCCCATAAATTAAAATTGGTTGGGGTGACTGGTACCAATGGTAAGACGACCATTGCGACTTTGCTTTTCAATCTTTTTGGAAAATTGGGTTACCATGTGGGCTTATTGTCGACCGTGCAGAACCAGATCGGGGATCGGATCATTGCCTCCACCCATACCACACCTGATCCTATTTCCTTAAATGCTTTATTGCAGGAAATGTTACTGGATGGTTGTGATTATTGTTTTATGGAGGTCAGCTCCCATGCGGTAACTCAGCAGCGAATCGCAGGTCTGCGTTTTGCAGGTGGGATTTTCAGCAATATTACCCACGATCATTTGGATTTCCATGGCACTTTTGCCAACTATATTAAAGTGAAAAAGAAATTCTTTGATGACTTAGACAGATTTGCATTTGCCTTGACCAATATCGATGATAAAAATGGTCAGGTGATGCTTCAGAATACTTTTGCCCACCGCAAGACCTATGGCCTACACCAAATGGCGGATTTCAAAGCCAAGATTTTGGAAAGCCATTTTGATGGAATGTTGTTGCAGATCGATCAACACGAACTGTGGGTGAAATTGGTAGGGCATTTCAATGCCTATAATTTATTGGCAGTTTATGGTGCAGCTATCCTATTGGAGCAGGAGACCATGAAAGTGTTGACCGCACTTTCAGAGATTGCGGGTGCCGAAGGTCGTTTTGAGACTTTAAAAGCTAAAAATGGCGTAGTGGCTATCGTGGATTATGCCCATACACCGGATGCAGTAGAGAATGTATTGGAGACCATCAATGAACTCCGCCAAGCTGGACAACAGGTATTTACTGTGTTGGGATGTGGTGGTGATCGAGATAGGACCAAACGCCCGGAAATGGCTGAAGTGGCTTGTCGCTTGAGCGATAAGGTGATTCTGACGTCTGATAATCCAAGATCCGAAGATCCAGCAGCGATCATCAAGGAAATGGAAGCCGGTGTACCTGCCGATAAAAAGAAGAATGTATTCTCCATTACCGACCGTAGAGAAGCTATCCGTGCTGCTTTTCATTTGGCACAAGAAGGGGATGTGATTCTAGTGGCCGGTAAAGGACATGAGAAATACCAGGAAATCAATGGGGTGAAGAACCATTTCGATGATAAGGAAGAATTAATTAAAATTTTTAACGAACATAACTAAACGGATGTTATACTATTTATTCACTTGGCTTAATGAGCATATTCATATCCCTGGAGCTGGACTTTTCCAGTTTATCTCCTTCCGGACGGCCATGGCAGTTATTGTTTCGTTAATTATCACCACCGTATATGGTAGCCGTTTGATCCGCTTGTTACATCAGAAACAAGTTGGCGAAACGATCCGCGATCTGGGACTAGAAGGGGAAAAGAAAAAGCAAGGAACACCTACCATGGGTGGATTGATCATTATAGCGGGTATTCTTATTCCAACCTTGTTATTTGCCAAGTTGGATAATATCTATGTGCTTTTAATGATCATCACCACCGTATGGATGGGAGCTATCGGTTTCTTGGATGATTATATCAAGGTATTCCGTAAGAATAAGGAAGGATTGGCCGGTCGTTTCAAAGTGATTGGTCAAGTAGGTTTGGGTGTGTTGATCGCCGTGACGATGTATTTTCATCCGGATATCGTGGTTCGCCAGACTGTTTCCAATCCTTCGTCTTCAAGACCGGTGGAAGTGATCATCAATCCATCAACCGGTGAGAAGACCTATGCTGAAAACGTAAAATCCACGAAGACCAATATCCCTTTGTATAAGAACAACGAGTTTGATTATGCCAAGGTGTTGGATGTGTTCGGATTGAATAATGTATGGATTACCTTCTGCCTGTTTTTGGTGGTTGTGGTCCTGATCGTAACGGCGGTTTCCAATGGGGCTAACCTAACCGATGGTATTGATGGGCTGGCTACAGGAACCTCCGCCATCATCGGGATTACGTTGGCGATCTTAGCTTATGTATCCGGTAACATCATCTTTTCAGATTACCTGAACATCATGTACATCCCAAATTCTGGAGAGCTGGTGATCTTCGCGGGAGCTTTTGTTGGAGCATGTACTGGTTTCTTGTGGTACAATGCCTATCCGGCACAGGTGTTCATGGGGGATACGGGTAGTTTGACCATCGGGGGTATTATTGCTGCCTTTGCCATCCTGATCCGTAAGGAATTGTTGATCCCGGTATTATGTGGAATTTTCTTGTTGGAAAGCTTGTCGGTGATCCTTCAGGTTTCCTATTTCAAATACACGAAAAAGAAATTCGGTGAGGGAAGACGCATCTTTTTGATGTCGCCATTGCATCACCATTATCAGAAAAAAGGATATCATGAGTCCAAGATCGTTACCCGATTTTTAATCGTGTCCATCATCTTGGCCATTATTACGGTAGTAACATTGAAAGTAAGATAAGCAGATGTCGAACATTGCACATACCTATTACCCACAGTCTGGATGCCTCGTCATTCTTGGCGCAGGAGAGAGCGGCGTGGGAGCTGCCATCCTTGGGAAGGATAAGGGCTTTGATGTCTTTGTTTCGGACATGGGTTCTATTTCTGAGAAATACCTGCATACGCTTCAGGAAGAAGGGATCGCGTTTGAGTCGGGTCAACATACTGAAGACTTGATCGTCAATGCTGACCTGATCGTCAAGAGCCCCGGCATCCCTGAAAAAGCGCCATTGATCAAACAATTGCGTGGTATGGGAAAACCGATCATCTCGGAAATTGAATTCGCGGCACAGTATACCGATGCAAAATTATTCTGTATCACGGGTTCCAATGGCAAAACTACGACCACTTTATTGACCTATCATCTATTGAAGCAAGGAGGGTTGAACGTGGGGCTTGCAGGGAATATCGGGAACAGCTTTGCCTTACAGGTAGCAAGGGAACAGCATGATAGCTATGTATTGGAGATCAGCAGTTTCATGTTGGACGATATGTACCATTTCCGCGCTGATGTAGCGGTTATATTGAACATTACACCTGACCATTTGGACAGGTACGATTATAAGATGGAAAATTATGTGGCTTCCAAGTTCCGAATGGTTCAGAACCAACGAGCAGAAGATTATTTCATCTATTGCCAGGATGATGCAGAAACAGTAGCTGCCCTGGAAAAACATCCCACAGCAGCGCAATACCTGCCTTTCACCCAAGAGGGAGAATTGAGCATTGGTGCCTTTGTGGATGCCGACAAGAACTTGAACATTTTAGTACCAAATAGAGAAGCTTTTACCATGAATATTGAAGAATTATCACTGCAGGGCAGACACAATGTTTACAACAACAGTGCAGCAGGTTTAGTAGCCAAAGTACAGGAACTCCGTAACCAGACGATGAAGGAAAGTATGGGTTCTTTTGTGAATGTAGAGCATCGCTTAGAGCATGTTGCCTGCATCGGTGGAGTCAATTACATCAATGATTCGAAAGCGACGAACGTGAATTCGGTTTGGTATGCTTTGGAAAGTTTCAGCACGGAGATCGTATTGATCATGGGTGGAGTAGACAAAGGGAATGATTATGAAATGTTGCGTGATTTGGTGAAATCCAAAGTGAAAGCGATCATCTGTATCGGTAAAGATACAGGTCGTATTCACGAGGCTTTTGAGGATGATACCGATGTGATCGTGAATTCAGCTTCTATGAGCGATGCGGTACAGATTGCTTCGCATCTAGCGAAAAAAGGAGATACGGTTTTGTTATCTCCAGCATGTGCGAGCTTTGACTGGTTCAAGAATTATGAAGATCGCGGCGAACAATTTAAGGATGCAGTAATGCACTTATAAAAATATAGCGTTATGATGGAACACATTTTTTCAAAACTAAAGGGAGATAAATGGATCTGGATCATCGTGATCCTGTTATCCATTTGGTCGCTATTGGCTGTTTACAGCTCGGTAGGTCCTTTGGCATACAAAGAAGGAAAAGGTACGGAAATTTATTTGTTTAAGCACTTCTTTACGGTGGCCGCAGGTTTTGGTTTGATGTATCTATCCCATAAACTGGATTACCGCTATTATGCCGGTATTTCCAAATTATTGATGTTGATCACCATTCCTTTGTTGTTATATACCTTGTTGTTTGGTAGTAAGGTAAATGATGCAAGTAGGTGGTTGACCATTCCGATCATCAACCAGACGTTCCAGACCTCGGATTTGGCGAAACTGGCCTTGATCACTTTTTTGGCAAGGATGTTATCCCGTAAGCAAGAGGAGATCAAGGATGTGAAGAAATCCTTTATTCCGATCATGGGAGCTGTTTGTTTGGTCTTTGTATTGATTGCCTTGGCCAACCTTTCCACAGCCTTGATGCTGTTTGGTGTGAGTGTGTTATTGTTGATGATCGGTCGGATCAGTTTCAAGCAGATAGCCGTAGTATGTATGGGTGGTGCTGTACTTTTGACCTTGGTCATGTTATTAGGACCACGTAAAGAAACTTATGTCAGTCGGATAAAAGGGTTCTTTCAAACGGAATCTGTACATGAAGGCAATACTTCTTTTCAGGATGATAAAAACTTCCAAGCGAACAATGCCAAGATTGCCATCGCGACAGGAGAGATGTTCGGAAAAGGTGTTGGTAACTCCGTTCAGCGGAATTCCTTACCACACCCTTACTCGGATTTTATCTTCGCGTTCATCATTGAAGAATATGGAACCGTTGGAGGCGCAGTACTCTTGTTCTTATATATAGCCTTGATGTACCGGATCATCCGGATTGTGACCATGAGTCCTCGGGCGTTCGGTGCTTTTCTAGCAGCAGGCCTTGGATTTAGCTTGACCATTCAGGCTTTGGCGAATATGGCGGTGGCCGTAGGTCTAGGCCCGGTTACTGGGGTTCCGCTGCCATTGGTCAGTATGGGAGGTACTTCCATCTTGTTCACTTCGATCGCTTTGGGAATCATCTTGAGTGTGAGCCGAAATATTGAAGAAATCAAGAACAAGGAAGAATTGGAGCCCGCAAAAGTAAGGGCACCAAAGAAAGTAGTAGTAGGTACAATTTAATAGCATAAGAGATGGCGCATCGAATCATAATTAGTGGCGGAGGAACTGGGGGACATATTTTCCCGGCGATTGCCATCGCTAATGCGCTAAAAAATATAGCTCCAGATACCGAGATCCTTTTTGTAGGAGCAAATGGTAAGATGGAGATGGAGCGGGTTCCAGCAGCAGGATACGAAATCATTGGATTGGATATCGCTGGGATCAATAGACAATCGATGTTGAAAAACATCAGCCTTCCATTTAAGATGATCAAAAGTCTATGGAAAGCAAGACAAGTTCTTAAAGATTTTAAAGCAGAGGCAGCTATTGGTGTTGGCGGCTATGCATCGGGACCCTTGTTGATGATGGCCAATATGATGGGCCTTCCGACAGTGATCCAAGAGCAGAATTCATTTGCTGGGGTGACCAACAAAAAATTGGGAGCAAAGGCAAAACGTATCTGCGTGGCATACGAAGGGATGGATCGTTTCTTTCCGAAGGATAGGATCTTGTTGACAGGAAATCCGATCCGTAAGTCATCAGTGGCTATTGAGGGGAAAAAGGAGGAGGCTATGCATGCTTTCTTTTTGGATGCCAAGAAGAAAACCGTTTTGGTAACAGGGGGTAGTTTAGGCGCAAAAACCCTGAACGATTGCATCAAAGCAGGTATTCCGGCCTTCGTTGCTCAGGATATTCAGGTGATCTGGCAATGTGGAAGCTACTATTACGAGAAGCTGCAAGCAGAATTTGGAGACTCCCTTCCGGAGAACATCAAATTGATGCCATTCTTGGAGCGCATGGATTATGCTTATGCAGCGGCGGATGTGATCGTGGCAAGAGCTGGTGCGGGGACCATATCTGAACTATGTGTCGTGGGTAAACCGGTTATCCTGGTTCCTTCGCCGAATGTATCGGATGATCATCAGACCAAAAATGCTTTGGCATTGGTGAACAAGGATGCGGCAGTGATGGTTAGGGATGCGCAGGCTGGTTCGGAATTGGTGGAAACCATCCTGAACCTGCTATTTGATCCTGCAAAGCAGGTCAGATTGAGCGAAGAGATCAAGAAGTTGGCATTGGCAGATGCAGATGAAGTCATTGCAAAAGAAGTATTGGAATTAATAAAAAAATAAAGAAATGAATATCGACAAAATAAAAAGAGTTTACCTACTGGGCATCGGAGGAATCGGCATGAGCGGATTGGCTCGTTATTTTAGTCGTTTGGGATGCGAAGTGGCCGGGTATGACCGTACCTCTACCGAGTTGACCAGAACCTTGGAGGCAGAGGGATTGGATATCACTTATACCGATGATATCAGCACCGTTCCGGCTGTTTTTAAGGAAGCGAATGAGGAGACGCTTTTGATCTATACCCCTGCAATTCCGAAGGATTTGGCACTTAAGGCCTTCTTTACGGAACAGGGCCATGAATTGTTCAAAAGATCTCAGGTATTAGGATTTATTTCGTCAAGCCGGTTTACGATTGCCGTAGCTGGTACCCATGGGAAAACGACAACTTCCACCATGGTTGCCCATATATTGAAAGATTCAGGTTACGACTGTTCAGCTTTCTTAGGTGGGATCAGTACCAATTATCAGAACAATGTATTGTTCGGTGATAATAATGTGGTTGTCGTTGAAGCCGATGAGTACGATCGTTCTTTTTTGACTCTTCATCCGAATATTGCCATAGTAACCTCGGCGGATGCCGATCACTTGGATATCTATGGTGATCCGGAAGAATTGGTCACTTCCTTTAAACTATTCTTGGATAGGGTGGTGGAAGATGGCGATAAGATCGTGAAAAAAGGTTTACCATTCTCAGGAAACATCACGTATGCCCGTGAGGAGAAATGTGATGCTTTTGCAGAAAATGTGCATGTGAGAGATGGGGAATTCTATTTTGATTACCATTCGGAGACTTTGGTTTTAAAGGATGTGCATCTGGGCATCCCGGGATTACATAATGTAGAGAATGCCGTTGCTGCGATTACTGTAGCGAATCTGTTGGGCATCGAAGCGGATAAGATCCGTACGGCATTATCGAATTTTGCAGGCGTTAAAAGACGTTTCGAATTTATCGTTAAGGATCCGTCACACATCTATATTGATGACTATGCGCATCATCCGGAAGAATTGAGGGCCTTTTTGACCTCGATGAAGAAGCTGTATCCGAACAAGAAACTGACGGTGGTCTTCCAACCTCACCTGTTCACAAGAACTCGTGATTTTGTAGATGGATTTGCGGAAGTCCTTGGATTGGCGGATGAGTTGTTGTTAATGGAGATCTATCCGGCTAGGGAGCTGCCTATTGAAGGAGTGGATTCTTCTTGGTTATTGGAAAAGATCAATCTGGAGAATAAAAGATTGGTAAGTCCGGAGCAGGTATTGGAAATCATTAAAGCTGAAAGCCCGGAATTAGTGGTTACGGTAGGAGCAGGAGATATTGATAAATTGGTTAAACCGATTAGCGAAGTATTACATGTTGGATAAAATAAGAAATATCAAATGGCGTCAGGTCGGCTACTTCTTTCTGAGCATTATTGCGTTGGTAGGGGTGGGCATGTTGATGAGTCTGGTCAATAAAAAGGATCAGGTTCAGGTGTGCTCGGCCTTGAAAGTAATGGTAGAAGGAAAGGAGACTTTTATCGACCAGACGGATATTACTTCCATGATCCAGGAGAAATTCGGACGCGTAGTGGGAAGACCATTGAACGAAATCCCTTTGCAGAAGATCGAAACCGAGTTAAGGAGATCGCCATATGTTTCGGAAGCCGATGTACATATGGATATGGATGGAACCATGAAAGTACAGGTGATGCAACGGGAAGTTGTGCTACGCGTGATCAACCAGAATGGACAGGAATACTATGTGGATTCCAAGAATCAGAAGATTCCGGTAACCCTGAAATATGTTCCGCATGTGATGGTTGCGAACGGGTTTATCGGCGAAGGCTATAAGAAATCCTTGGAACCGGTACAGACAAAAGCCGTTAAGGATTTGATCAAAGTGGTGGAGGAAACGAAAAACGATGAATTATGGTCAAACCAGATTGTTCAGCTCTATGTGAACAATGAGCGTGATATCGAGATTGTGCCTCGTGTTGGAGACCAACAGTTGGTAATCGGGAATGCCGATTCATTGAGCTATAAACTGGATAGGTTGACCAAGTTCTATACCCATATTCTTCCAAAAGTAGGCAATGATGCCTACAGTAAGGTGAATGTAAAGTATGGTGGTCAGATCATTTGCGAGCGAAAAGGAGAGTGGTTTATGGACAGCTTGCAGATGAAAATAAATAAAGACAACTTAATGCGTTAAGCAGACAAACAAAGAAGAAAAAAAGGAATTATAATATACAGCATCAAACACAGCATATGAAACCTAGAATTACAGAAAATGAAAAAGAGAATCCAATCATTGTCGGATTGGATATCGGTACCACGAAGATCTGCGTAACGGTAGGTCGTCGTAGTGGTGCTAACAAGGTGGAATTATTGGGTGTAGGGAAAGCAGAATCTGCAGGAGTGAACCGTGGTGTCGTTGCCAACATCCAAAAAACGGTAACCAGCATCCGCGAAGCAGTGGCAGTGGCCGAAGGACAATCCAACGTTGACATCAAAGTGGTAAACGTAGGTATTGCCGGACAACACATCAAAAGTATTCAACACCGAGGTATCTTGACCAAGAATGACGATGATGAAATCGGACGGATCGACATCGAACGTTTGATTTCGGACATGTATAAATTGGTATTGCCTCCAGGAGAGGAGATCATCCATGTTTTACCACAGGAGTTCACAATCGACAATGAGCCTGGTATCAAAGAACCGATCGGAATGGCGGGAAGACGCGTAGAAGCAAACTTCCACATCATCTCGGGTCGTGTGACTGATATCAAGAACATCAAACGTTGTGTGGATAATTCTGACCTTGAGGTATCGGAATTGATCTTGGAACCATTGGCATCTTCAGAAGCTGTATTGGATGAAGAAGAAAAAACTGCCGGTGTGGTATTGGTGGATATCGGTGGTGGTACTACGGATGTAGCGATCTTCCATGAAGGGATCATCCGTCATACAGCGGTTATTCCTTTGGGAGGTAACATCGTAACGGAAGATATCCGTCAGGGATGTTCGGTATTACGTAATCAAGCGGAGCAATTGAAGGTTCGTTATGGTTCGGCTTTGGCAGATGAAAACAAGGATAACGAGGTGATCTGTGTACCTGGTATCCGTGGAAGAGAGCCAAAGGAGATTTCTGTTAAGAACTTGGCCTATATCATTCAGGCAAGAATGGAAGAGATCATCGAACATGTATATTATGAAATCAAAGCTTCTGGCTATGAAGATAAATTGATCGCAGGTATTGTGATCACTGGAGGTGGTGCACAATTGAAACATTTGGTTCAGTTGGTGGAGTACATCACAGGTATCGATTGCCGTATCGGATATCCGAACGAATACTTGGCAAAAACAGATATGTTGAACAAACAGGCATTCGATGAATTGAAGAGCCCATTGTATGCCACAGGTATCGGTTTGTTGATCAAAGGTATTCAGTCTATCGAGGAAGAGGAGAAGCGCGACGAGGAGAGAACGACAAGAAAAACTCCAGTTGCAGGGAAAGAAAAATCCAAAGATGACGTTAAAGTTATAGCGGAAGGTCAGAGCAGAAAAGAGGGTTGGTTATCCCGTTTCTTAGGAGACTGGATCAAAGACGGGGCGGACATTGACGATGATACTTTCATTGGAAAAAAATAATTATCAACATCAGTATGTTTTTTCCACAATTTAACAAATGTGGATAACTATTGTTAATATATTGGTAATATTACATTAGAATTGTTGAGTCAAGTTGCGATAACGTAATAGATTGATGAAGAATTAAATAGGATAAATTATATGTCGATACAATTTGAAATGTTAAAGGAGAATTCATCAATTATCAAGGTAATTGGTGTAGGTGGAGGCGGCGGGAATGCTGTAAACCACATGTACAAGCAGGGAATTAGTGGTGTAGACTTCATCGTGTGTAACACGGATGCGCAGGCATTGGAGTTGAGTCCTATCCCGAACAAGGTACAATTAGGAGCAAGTTTAACGGAAGGAATGGGTGCTGGTGCCGATCCTGATGTGGGTGAGAACTCGGCTATCGAGAGTATTGAGGATATCAAACGGATGTTGGGTACCAATACGAAGATGCTTTTCATCACAGCAGGTATGGGTGGTGGAACCGGTACTGGAGCAAGTCCGGTATTGGCGAAAGCAGCAAAGGAATTGGGGATATTGACCGTTGCGATTGTGACTACTCCCTTTACTTTCGAAGGTAAGCGTCGTCGTATGCAAGCTGAGGATGGCTTGGAAGAACTACGTAAATACGTGGATTCCTATTTGGTGATTTCGAACGATCGCTTACGTGAGATCTTCGGAAACCTAACAATGACTGCTGCCTTTGCAAAAGCAGATGATATCTTAACCACTGCTGCAAAGGGTATTGCTGAAATTATTACTATTCCGGGTTATGTGAACGTCGATTTCAAGGATGTTCGTACCGTAATGAATGATAGCGGTGTTGCTATCATGGGTAATGCTGTGGCAAAAGGAGAACAACGCGCACTAGATGCTGTAACTGGCGCATTGGCCTCTCCATTATTAAAAGATAATGAAATTGAAGGTGCTCGTTACATCTTATTGAACATTACTTCCGGTACACGTGAAGTAACCATGGATGAAGTAGCTATCGTAACAGATTATATCCAAGAGAAGGCTGGTCTTTCGGCTGATCTGATCTGGGGTAACTGTATCGATGAGGACTACGATGAGGAACTTTCTGTAACCATAATCGCGACTGGTTTCCAAACTGCGGAAGAGCGCGTGAAAGAAAAAGAGAAAGAGAAGATCGCTATTCCCTTAACACCCGAAGTTCAAACTTCGGCTTTCGTAAAACCAGTAGCAACCAATCAGTTTGTTGAGCGTACTGCACAGGAGCCTTCGGCTTTTGTAAAGACTACACAACCGGCGGAGCCAACAACTCCACAAGGTCCGCAAGCTGATCTGTTTTCCAATAAAGTAGCGTCTGCTTCACAAGCAAATGCAGTGGAGAACAAAGAACCAAATTTGATTCGTCATACCTTGGAGCTTGAAGATAGTAATGACGTGGAAGAGGTAGAAGAAGATCCAAATCCACATGGGTTTGAATTGAAAACTTCTCCATCGATCTTCGAATTCAAATTGCCAACGGTATTCGATGCGTATAAAACCAACGAAGAGCCGGAGGAAGTTGCTCCACAGGCGCAAGCACAAGTGCAGCCAGAACCTCAGCCAAAAGCTGAAGTTGAACTGGAAGAGGCGATCAAAGAAGAGTCCAATTTTGAGGATCAACTGATGAAAACGAAAGAAAGAATCCTTCGTTTGAAAGAATTGAGCATGAAATTGAAGTCTTCGAACGGTCTTCAGGAATTGGAGAATGAGCCAGCTTACAAGAGAAAGCAAAAGACCTTGGATGATGTGCCACATTCTTCCCAATCACAAGTGAGCCGCTTTACCTTATCGTTTGATGATGGTGAAACGGAGATCAGACCGAACAATTCGTTCTTGCACGACAATGTAGATTAATCTTATCCTATTTAATACTAAAGGGTGGTCTGTGAAGACCACCTTTTTTGTTTTTAGTTTTGTTTTTTGAAAAAAGATGTTAATTTAGAGGTAGTTACTAAAAAATTATCTCAATTAAATCTAACAATTATGGCAAGTATTGATAAATTCAAAGAACTTAAATCAGTTATCGATGGATTGGAAAATGATGCTGAGAAATTCTATTCAAAAGCAAATAGCGCTGCTGGAACACGTGTGAGAAAAGGTTTGCAGGATGTGAAAACATTGGCTCAATCTTTACGTTTAGGTATTCAGGATCTGAAAAACAAGAAATAGAAACCTGAGAAAACCTTGTTACAGTATAAGCCCTATCAATGGGCTTTTTTTATGCGCAAATACTATTATATTTACAATATGAACAAACTTCAAAATCCTATCTGGCTGATGAGCTCGGCCTATAATCAATTGACTCAAGATGAATTGTTGGATGCGGCAAACGCAGCGGGTGCACAAGGGATCGATCTTTGTGTTTTCCGTAGGGATGGTACCAGACAGGACCATACCGCGACCCATTTGGATTATGAATCCTTTGGACCGGAGCAGGCTAAGGCATTGTTGGATAAATTCAATGCGAAAGGATTACGCTTGTCCTTAGGGGCCTTTGAGAATATGATAGGAGGCGAGGAAGATCAACGTGTAAAAAATCAGAACCATTTGTTGGCCTTGATCCGGATCGCGCATTTGTTGGGTGGTGATGAGAACGATGTGAAGGTAGGGACCTTTGTGGGGTATAACCATGAATTGGGTAATCAAATCGATGGGTTCCAACGGAACTTAGAAGAATATAAAAAGGTCTTTGAGCCGATCGTGAAATACGCGGAGGGTTTGGGTGTGACGATTGTCTATGAGAATTGCCCGATGGAGGGCTGGAGATCATCCCGCTATAGCAGTACATTTAATAATTTGCCTGGTGTCCTAGCTGCCCGTAAATTGATGTATGCGATGATCCCTAGTGCTGCTCATGGCGAGATCTACGATCCTTCCCATGATATTTGGCAGAATACTGATCCGGTGGATGTCATTGACGAAATGGACATCAACAGGTTGAAACGTATCCACGTTAAAACAACTCGTATGAACTACGGAAAGGCCTATACCGAATGGGGAGGGATGTATCCAATGCAATATGTATCGCCTGAATTGGCAGAATTAGCTGGGGTAAGCATCCCTCAGCACGATTGGGATAGACATCATTATACCGCGATGTTACCTGGATTTGGGGGTACAGATCATATGGATTGGAATGCCTTTGTGGAGATATTGCACGAGAGAGGCTTTTCTGGGCCGTTTGAGATCGAGAACGAGGCTAAGAACTCCAAGGATACCCATAACATGGGAGCGATCAACCAAGGGGCTAAAAACACGGTCAATTTCCTTGCGCCATTATTGTGGAGCTTGGAAGATAAAGGCTATACCTACACTGAACAAAGTCCATTAAAAGCTGTGGATAGAAAAGATATCCCGCTTCAGACCATGGATAGTTTGAAATAAGATCTACTTTATTTTGAAATAAAACCTACTTTGCAGGTATAAAAGAAAAGGAATAACCAAGCGGTTATTCCTTTTCTGTATTCATTTTGAACAACGAAATCAAATCAGGGATATTGGTTACCCCTAATTTTTCAAATATTCTGCTCTTATAGGTGCTTACAGTCGATGAACTCAGGTTCAATCGGTTGGAAACCTCAATGATCCCCAGGCCTTCGATCAAGTGTCTGGCCACATCCATTTCCCGGTTCGATAATTTGAACAATGGGTTCAAGCTATCGACCTTGGATTTGCTGGTGGTCAATTTCTGCACGTAAAGGTCTTTGATGGCATCTGACATATACCTTCCTCTTTCGAAGATGCTGTTGATGGCATTGGTGAACTCTGTCATGCTGGTTGTTTTGTTCACATATCCAGCAGCTCCTGCTTCAATGTAGCGTAAAGCATAAAGGCTCTCATCATAGGAGGAGAACACCAGAATCTTTAGATCGGGCTGGATTTCTAAAATCTCTTTAATGACCTTAATGTTATTTCCTCCAGGCATGTTGATGTCCAAGAGCAATAAGTCGTACCTGTTATTTTTTAGCTCCCCAAAAACTTCATCATACGTTTGTGCCTGGGTAATCTCAACAGCCTTAATGGTCTCCTTGATGGCGGTTGATACACCTAGTCTTACTATGATGTGGTCGTCGGCAATTAAAATTTTCTTCATATTTACACGATCACTAACCGGGATTTCTGCTTTTTTGACTGTGTGATTTATCAATAGGCAGGGTTTATTTATTATTTATAGTAGTTAATTTATTTCTTCAAATATAAGATATTCGTGACAATTCACTTCACCTTAATTTTTTTTTGTTAAATGTAGTTCATAGCCTACTAAATATAGACAAATAATTTCGGAATTATTTTATTATATCATCCTAAAGCGTTTTTTTTGTCGATTATTTGTTTTAAATTTCAAATAGCAAATAAATTTTTCACAGTTAAGACTATTTAATAAGATGGGATTTTTAAAAGAGTTTAAAGAATTTGCCATGCGTGGCAGTGTCATCGATCTAGCGGTCGGTGTGGTTATTGGTGGTGCATTCGGTAAGATTGTAACATCTTTAGTGGATGATATCATCATGCCTCCGATCGGTTTTATCACAGGTGGAGTAGATTTCTCCAAGATGAAATATGTGATCAGCGAAGCGAATGAAGCTGCCGGAACTGCTGAAGTATCGATCAACTATGGTAACTTCATCAACGTATTGATCCAGTTCTTGATCATTGCCTTCTGTATTTTCATCGTGATCAAAGGATTGAATTCATTGAAACGCGAAAAACCTGTTGAAGAAGCAGCTCCAGCTCCTCCAACAAAAGAAGAAGTTTTGTTGACAGAAATCCGCGATTTATTAAGAAATAAATAAGCCGTTTCTGCGCATTAAAAGCAAATTATGCAGGAGATAATTCCCAATTAATTTGCTTTTTTTTATTTATTATATCCTGAGTGTTGCGGAATTGTGAAATAAACTTTATTTTTGCATTCCTCTTTTGAGGGATAAATTGATTAAAAGTATAAAAACAAGCATAAAAGCGTCATGAAGAGAACATTTCAACCTTCGCAAAGAAAAAGAAGAAATAAACACGGATTCAGAGAGCGTATGAGCTCTGCAAATGGTAGAAGAGTATTAGCTTCTCGTAGAGCTAAAGGAAGAAAACGCCTTACAGTTTCTGACGAATACCGTCACAAAGGTTAATCCAAACATCGCCGGTGATACGTCGACCGAGCTAATTTAGCCGGCTCTATGCACATCGAGATGAAAAAATATACATTTACAAAAGAAGAACGATTATGTAGCAAAAGGTGGATCGACCATCTTTTCGATAATGGTTCTTCTTTTATTGTATATCCTTTCCGGATGGTCTATACCCAAGCTCCTTCCGAAATCCTATACCCCGTACAAACAATCATTTCAGTTTCCAAGCGTAAGTTTAAGAAAGCGGTCGACCGCAATTATTACAAGCGTCGGATGCGCGAGGCCTATCGTTTGGAAAAGCATAATCTTTACGATTTTTTGACTGAACATTCCCTACATTTGCTCTTGACCATACAATACGTGGGCAAAGAAGATATGCCTTTTGCCGAAATGCAGGCGAAAATGAAGCAAATGCTCTTAAAATTGAAAAATGAAATTGCTAAATCTGATCTGGGAAAAGGGGATTAAACTTCCCATCAAATGGGTATTCCTTTTTATTATTAGGTTTTACCAGTTGTTCATATCGCCCTTTTTAGGTGCAAGTTGTCGCTATTCGCCAACCTGCTCCCAATATGGGAAAGAAGCCATCCTGAAATATGGCCCTTTCAAAGGCGGTTGGATGACGGTAAAACGGATCGCTCGTTGTAACCCTTGGGGTGGTCATGGTCATGATCCTGTTCCATAATTCTACTATGTCAAACTGCTATATCCTTTCCATCGAAACTGCAACACAGGTATGTTCGGTTTCTTTATCCAATAACGGTCGTTTAGTTGATTCGGTGTTCAGCAATGAACCCAATATGCATGCTACGGCATTGACGGTTTTCATTCAAGAACTATTGGATAAGACAGGTCTAACTTTTCAGGATCTGGCAGCACTCTCTGTAAGTATGGGGCCGGGCTCATATACTGGTTTGCGAATAGGGGTTTCTGCGGCTAAAGGACTGTGTTATGCATTGGATATCCCTTTGATCGGAATAAATAGCTTAGAAGCGATGTTAGGTGGTTATCTGATGAAACATGAGCATGCAGGGGAGAAGCTGATGTTATGTCCCATGATTGATGCCCGGAGATTGGAAGTCTATACGGCCTTTTTTGATGCTGATGGAACGCCTCTACAGGAAACCCATGCCCTGATCGTGGATGATCAAACCTTTGATGCTTATTTGAAGGAAGGTTTCCAGGTCGTTTTATTTGGAGCTGGTGCGGATAAGTTCAAGGAGATGTTTGCCTCCAAAGAGGGGTTGAGTATCGTTGAGGGCTTTGAATCCCATGCCTCTCAGCAAGGGAAGCAGGCCTATGAGAAATTCAAGCAGCAACAATTTGAGGATGTTGCTTATTTTGAACCTTATTATCTGAAGGATTTTGTGGTGACCAAGTCTAAAAAGAACCTACTATCCTCTTAATTCTATAACCAGCGTTTTCTTTTGAACCAGATATAGATCAAGGCAGAAAGCGCCATCATTACCCCAATAATGATCGGGTATCCATAGTACCATTCCAGTTCAGGCATGTATTTGAAATTCATGCCATACACCCCTACGATAAACGTTAAAGGCATAAAAAACACGGAGATGATGGTCAGCGTACGCATGATCTCATTGGTATGGTTAGATTCGATATTGAAATAGATGGACAGCAATTGTGCCGTGTTCTCACTGATATTGCGGTATAGGGTATTCGTTCTGGAATAGATATCCCGTAGATCTTGCGTATAGATGTTCTGGTATTCGGGCATATGGAAATAGTCCACGATATCTTTGTACAGGGTCAGAATGATCCGGATCAAGTCAACCTGTCTTTTCAAATAGTATACCTTTCGAAGGAAGGGTTTTCTCCGGCTATGCAGGAAAACAATCTCTTCATAATCATCCAGTTTCTCGGAAAGATCGGAAATGATCAAAGTTTCAAACGATTTCAATGAGGATGATACCAGGGTATTCACCAAGCTTTTGCTGGATTTCAGTTTTTTATTGGTCTTATCCAGATCGATCAGTTCGGAAAGGAAATTGATTTCATTCCGATGTACCGTGATGACAAAGTCCTGTCCATAGAATAGGGAAATTCGATTGGTGATATCCGTTAGGGTATCGGAACTTTCTGGAAAACTCTCCGCAATGTTCCGAAGGATCAGGAAATGGTATTCTTCAAATTCTTCGATTTTTGGTAAATGGCCGATTTCCAGGCAATCTTTGATGGAAGCATCCTTAATGTTGTACCTTTCTTTGAGATCTGTAAAATCATCGATTGAAGGGTTGAAGATGTCGAACCAGTCGAACCCATTGTCTTCCTTCCTGAGAATCTGTTTTACCATAGTAGCATAATTATAACCGAAAATTAGGGAGATTTAAGGATATATCAAAAAAATGGCAGCCTGTATTTTCAGACTGCCATTTTATATCTTGATGAAGAATTAGCTCTTCATCTGTTTTATTTCTTTGCTGGAGTTTTATCCGCGTATTCTTTGTTCAAAGCGTCGATCACTTCTTTGGTGATATCCATCTTTGGATCAGCATAAAGAACGGCAGGGTTGGTTTTTGAATAAGTCAATACCAATTTGTACCCTTTATCTTCGGCGTGTTTCTGAAGGTATGCTGTTACTGCAGTATATACTTTGGAAAATTCAGTCTGCTCTTCTTGTCCAATGGATTGACCAGCATTCTGCTCCATACGTTGAAGGTCACCTTGCAAACGAACCAAACGTTCTTCAGTTGCCTGACGTTCCGTTGCGCTCATGCCTTGACCTTTTTGTTGATATTCCGCTACTTCTCTTTGGTAAGCTTGTCCTTTTGCCTGGAAATCAGCTTGTGCTTTTTTGAATTTCGCTTCTAATTTAGCGCGTACATCTTTGTAATACGTGTATTTTTCAGATAAAGAATCTGAATTTACATAAACGATCTTCTCATCTTGGGCAGTGGTTGGGGTAGTTGTTGCTGCTGTAGTGGAAGCAGTTGTGTTATCTTTTTTTGCTTCTTGGTTACAGGAAACGATTGCTGCAGTGGCAACAAGACCTAAGGTCAATTTTACTAATTTATTCATTCTTTTCTTGTATTTCGATTTTCTGAAGAACAAACCTAAGATAAAAAAATGAAATTTCACCAAAAATGCATGAAAAGCTCGCAAATAATGGCTTGGAAGGGGATGATCTTGGGAGAGTACCCGACCGTATTTTTAAGCGTTTTATGTTTGATTATTAAGGTAATTTTTCGTATTTTTGAAAGTTAATCAACAGTAATATTAATTCATTTTCATGAGCGAAGAAAACAAAAAACCTTCAACGTATTCAGCGGATAATATCCAGGTTTTAGAGGGATTAGAAGCGGTACGTAAGCGTCCATCTATGTATATTGGTGATACGGGAGTAAAGGGTCTGCATCACCTGGTTTATGAAGTAGTCGATAACTCAATTGACGAAGCTGTTGCCGGTTATTGCGATGACATCGTTGTAACTATCCAAAAAGACAACTCTGTTTCGGTAAAAGATAATGGTCGTGGTATCCCTACAGGTATCAACAAAAAAGAGAATAAATCGGCATTAGAGCTGGTTATGACGGTATTGCACGCCGGTGGTAAATTCGATAAGGATACGTATAAGGTATCTGGCGGTTTGCACGGTGTGGGGGTATCCTGTGTGAATGCATTATCCACCTTATTGCGGGCAGAAGTTCATCGTGAGGGTAAGATCTTTGTGCAGGAGTATGCACAGGGTAAGCCTCAGTTTGATGTAAAGGAGATTGGTGAGAGTGATAAAACGGGAACAATTGTAACATTCCATCCGGATCCGGAGATCTTTACCACAACCATCGTCTATAACTATGATACCTTAGCGAACCGTTTGAGAGAGCTTTCTTTCTTGAACAAAGGGATTCGATTGACATTGATCGATGAGCGCGAGGTATTGGAAGATGGTTCGTTCCGCCAGAATATCTTTTTCTCAGAAGGTGGTCTACAGGAATTCGTGAAATTCTTGGATGGAAATCGCCATGCCTTGATCCCTGAACCGATCTATGTAGAAGGAATCAAGCAAGGTATTCCCGTAGAGCTTGCTTTGCAATACAACGATACATATGCGGAGAATGTACATTCTTATGTAAATAACATCAATACCATCGAAGGTGGTTCTCATGTGGCTGGTTTCCGTAGAGGATTGACCAGAACGTTGAAGAAATACGCCGATGATTCGGGATTATTGAAGAATTTAAAAGTAGAGATTACTGGTGATGACTTCCGTGAGGGATTGACTGCGGTAATTTCTGTTAAAGTTGCTGAACCTCAGTTCGAGGGACAGACAAAAACCAAATTGGGTAACTCGGAAGTAATGGGTGCGGTGGATGTTGCGGTTGGGGAGATCTTAAGTGCTTATTTGGAGGAGAACCCAAGAGAGGCCAAACAGATCGTACAGAAAGTGATCATTGCTGCCCAAGCACGTGCTGCGGCTCGTAAGGCCCGTGAGTTGGTTCAACGTAAAACGGTTATGGGAGGTTCTGGTTTACCTGGTAAACTGGCCGACTGTTCGGATAATGATCCAGCAAGTTGTGAGATTTTCTTCGTCGAGGGGGATTCTGCGGGTGGTACGGCCAAGCAAGGTCGCGACCGTAGAACGCAGGCGATCATGCCTTTGAGAGGTAAGATCCTAAACGTGGAAAAAGCCATGGAACATAAGATCTATGAAAACGAAGAGATCAAGAATATGTTCACGGCATTAGGGGTTAGTATTGGTACTGCTGAGGATTCCAAAGCATTGAATACCGACAAACTTCGTTACCACAAGATCATCATCATGACGGATGCCGATGTCGATGGATCGCACATTGCGACTTTATTATTGACATTCTATTTCCGTTATATGAAGGAGTTGATTGAGCGGGGATATGTTTATATCGCTACACCTCCTTTGTATTTGGTGAAGAAAGGTAAGGATTTCCAATATGCATGGACAGAAGATCAGCGTTTGGCTGCTATTCAGCGCTTAAAAGGCGCGGGTAAAGAGGATAGTGTTCATGTGCAAAGGTATAAAGGTCTTGGTGAGATGAACGCGGAACAATTATGGGATACTACGATGGATCCGGATAAGCGTACCTTGCGTCAGGTGACTATTGAGAACGCCGCAGAATGTGATCGTATTTTCTCGATGTTGATGGGTGATGAAGTTGCTCCTCGTAGAGAGTTTATCGAAGCGAACGCGAGGTATGCGAAGATTGATATTTAATTGGTAGATATTAGATGATAGATATTAGACGATAGATATTAGACGATAGATATTAGCGTGAAATATTGAGAAAGGCAGTTCATTTTGAACTGCCTTTTTATTTGGAGGGATATTTAGCTTAGGGAAGACCGCGTCATTGCGAGGAGGCTATCTCGTCATTGCGAGGAGGTACGACGAAGCAATCTTTCGATTAGTGTAAAGATTGCTTCGTTCCTCGCAATGACGCCTTCCTTCGCAATGACGCATTCCTTCGCAAAGACGCATTTCCTCGCAAAGACGGGGAAAATGGCATGAAAAATGCCTTTTCCTTATCAAAAAAGTAACCTAACCTATGAGTTTCGCTATAAAATCATGGTTAAAGCATGCTTAAACCGTGTTTTTATATACCAAACATTCATTTTACATACTTTTATATTACTTTCACCTTACTTTCAGTCCGAAGCAAACCTGGCTTCATAACTCCCAAATAATAATCAAATATTTCCCAAATAATATCTTAATAACCACCAATTAATAACCCAATAACGTCCCAATAATATCTTAATAACAGCGAAATAACAACCTAATAATAACCTAATAATAACCCAATAACACCCTTATAATATATTTATAGCATATTGATTTTAAATATTTTACAGAAATAAAAACATCAAATTATGCTTCGATATCTCCTCTTTCTTTTTCCCCTCATAGCCCTTATTCCCAACCTCTCCAATGCCCAAACCGAAGAAAAAATCCTAGAAGAAATATCCTTATCCGCATCTGATCCTGATGTCTTTACCGAAGATCTTACCGCACAACTCGAACTCCTAAAGCCTCTACAAAAAAATCCACTCAACCTCAATACCATCTCCGAAGAGGAACTCCAACAACTCTTCTTTCTCTCTGCCAACCAAATCAATCAATTCTTCCTACACCGACAAAAATCAGGACCCTTCCTTTCCGTTAATGAACTGCAAGTCATTCCGGGATTTACCAACGAAGTGATTACCCTTATGCTTCCCTATATCACTGTTAAAGCAAGCCATACATTAAAACTAAGAGATCTCCGTAAAAAATCCCTCGACAACTCTGCCTGGTCTATGTTCACTTATTCCAGGACTTTACAACTTTCCAGAGGCTATCAAATAACAGATCCTGATCGCTCCAAATACCTTGGTAGTCCAGATCGTTTACTGGCCCGATTTCGTTGGAGCCATCAGGATAAACTTTTCTTTACCCTCAACATGAAAAAAGATCCCGGCGAACCATTCTTCGCTGCCAAACAACGTCTTGGGTTTGATTATTATGCAGGTTCCATATATTACCGAAATAGCAAGCAAGCAAAACATCTTATCCTCGGCGATTTTCATGTGCAGCTTGGGCAGGGGCTCATGCTCTGGACAGGCCCACAATTTGGGAATCGCAATGCCATTGCACCGATTCTCCAGCAACCAATAGGCATCAGGCCCCATACTGGCATGACCGAAAGTCGGTTCTTCCGGGGGATTGCTGCCTCTTTCAAAAAAAAGAATTTTCAATTTATCCCTTTTCTATCCTACAAAAAAGAAACAGCCAGCTTAAACCATTTACCTGATTTAGGTTGGGTCGTGACCTCCATCAATTACAGTGGCCTCCATCGAACGCCTTCTGAACAAAGAAATCGACAAACTACAGGAATTTTTAATGCTGGAACCTCCATGCATTGGTCAAACCTGAACTGGAAATTAGGGTTGGGCTATCTGTACAATCAACTCCAGTACCCTTTACAACCACGACCAACCTATTATAATCAGTATCGTTTCAGGGGGACTACCCTCCATCAGTTGAATGCGCATTACCAATACAGCTTTTATAATCTGCTGTTGTATGGAGAAACCGCCCATAGCCTAACTTCGGGTTGGGCAAATTATCATGGCCTTACAGCCAGTCTTGGTCGAAAGTTTTCCTTCAATATCCGATATCGACATTATCAACCCAATTACCAGCAGTTCTTTGCGCAGTCCTTCCAGGCACAAAGTAATCTAGGAAATGAACAAGGAGCTTATTTGAGCTTAGCCTATCATCCTTCCCGAAAATTCGATTGGATAGCCAGTTTCGATTATGTTCAATTTGAGAAACCAAGGTATCGGGTTAGATTACCTTCCGAAGGTTGGCTACTCCAATCCCAAATGAGCTATAACTGGTATAAAAAGGGTTATTTAAGACTACGGTACCAATATAAATGGTTACAGGAGAATTTTCCAGCGGAAAGTAAACTGCAAAATAGTATAGCCAATGTCTTGAGACATCAGTTAAGGTTGAACTTTCAGTACAAATTAACAGACAGTTGGATGCTCAACAATCAGTTAGAAGGGAGGCATTTTGCCAAAGATGGCGCATATGCTAAAAAGGGATTATTAGTCCTTCAGGATGTGATCTGGAAAAAACCGGGAAATCCTTTTTCTGCAAACTTGAGGTTTGCTTGGTTCAACGTGGATAGTTATGATGCGAGAATCTATACTTACGAGAGAGATGTTTTGTATGCTTTTTCCTTCCCATCTTTTTTCCGGAATGGCATCAGAACTTATGCAAATATAAAATGCCGTATTGGAAAGTCTTTGGAGTTTTGGGGCAAGGCTGCCCATACCCATTATTTTGGGATTGATGAAATGGGATCGGGCTTAGATCTCATCGCAGGAAATCAACGAACAGATATCAGGTTCCAGATCCGCTATTCATGGAATTAGGGAAAATAGTATTAGGGAAATATATATTCGTATTCCTACTCTTTTTCTTGGTTTTAGGATATTTAATTGCCCAGTACATAACTTGGTCCAGCCCCTTTATAATATTTTTATGGATAATTGGATTGGCTATTTTGATGGTCTATCACACCCGATTAATCCAAAACCATTATAAAGCCAACACCTGGATGATAGCTTTATTGCTCACTATTTTTTCCTTGTTGAACATGAAAGAACATTTGCCAGACTCTAGGTTGAAAATGGGAAAAGACCAAAAGGTATTGGCAAAGCTAATTGCCGAACCAAAAATAACGAACAGGCAGGTACGCATGGAAATAATGATCCTTGAAATTCAAGGGCAATCCATAAAACCTTCCAAAACCCTAGCCGTTTTATGGAAGGATAGTCTTTCTAATTTCCCTTTTCATTTAGGGGACCAAATAACTTTTAAAGCGAATATAAAAACCATAAAACCTGCCTATAATCCACATCAATTTGATTATAAATCCTATTTAAAAAGTAAGGGGATCTATTTTCAAAGTGAAGGGAAGGCTGGAGAGGTAAAGCTTATAAAAAGACACACAGGCTGGAATTTCTCCTACTGGGCTAGAAAACAACAAATCAATTTTGCTGATAAATTCAACACCTTGATGCAGGACAAAGAAGCCTTTCAGATTGCTTCGGCCATTGTTTTTGGTTATCGAACAGATTTCTCGGAAGAGATTACCCAAACCTTCGCCAATACCGGAACGATCCATATCCTAAGTGTATCGGGCTATCATGTGATGCTGGTATTCTGGTTTTTAAATATCATCCTTAAAAATTTTGATACCTACCTAGGAGGTCCTGCTTGTAGGTATGTGCTTGTCCTGATCATCATATGGCTCTATGCAGCCATCTGTGGCTTTGCTCCACCCATCCAACGGGCAGCTTTGATGATCAGTATTTTTATTATCGGCCAGTGGCTGCATCGTTTCCAGTTTTCTGTCAATTCTTTGGCGGCCTCCGCCTTTCTATTGCTCTGCTTTGATCCCCATATGCTCTTTGATATCGGTTTTCAACTCTCGTACTTAGCCGTGTTAGGATTGATCCTTTTCACTCCCTTCTTTAAAAGCCTAATGAATCATGAAAAAAGTTTTTTTAAGAAAATGATTTCCTTACTTGCTGTTTCCTTATCTGCACAATTGATCACAACTCCGCTTGCCTTGTACTATTTTCATCAGTTTCCAACCTACTTTTTACCTGCCAACCTGCTTTTTACACTTCCATCCAGCATGATGGTTATTGTTGGTGGTATCTTAATGATAAGTCCTTTCCACAGCATCAATACCTACTTCGCCATAATTCTGGAACATATCATCAAGTTCAGTTATTCCATGCTTACCTGGTTGGATAGATTACCAGGTTCAAGTATAAAAGGGATTCAAATGGATGGATATGGCTTACTAATAAGTTATCTATCCTTGCTTTTATTAAGTGTCGCCTATTATTTCAAACATATAAAATCGCTGTTCCTAAGTCTTTTAATGTCTTGCCTGCTGGTTGGATGGGGAATGTGGAAGACCTTTTCGAAGCAAAATTTTAGCGGGCTAAGATTATATAATGTTCAAAAGGATATTGCATTTGCCATTATAAATAATGGCCAAGTCACCTTGTTTAGTAGTATGGATTCCATCCGAGACAAAAGGTTGAAATATGCCGTTTGGCCAGACCTGGAAAAGTTTAAAGCCTTAAATGAGATTCAGTTTGTTCGATTAGAGAACAGGATGGAAGGAAACATAAGCCTCCAGGGAAAGCTATGTTTAATCAGGAACAACAAGCTTCCTAAACAAACAAATGCTGCTGAAACCTGGATATTTGACGCATCCAATTCGGACCGGTTTATTCTTGAATCCATTGCTTTATTGGATGCCAAAAAGCAGCCTTACTATATTTTGAAGGATAATTTTGCGTATGTTTGGGAGAACAAGGCACATGGAAAAGACTAGTCTGGAAATATTAAAGCAGTATTGGGGATACGATCGGTTCCGGCCTTTGCAGGAAGCCATCATCCATAATGTATTATTAGGAAAGGACACCTTAGGCCTGATGCCAACAGGGGGAGGGAAATCCCTTTGTTTTCAGGTTCCAAGCCTGCAGATGGAGGGTATATGTATCGTAATTTCTCCTTTGATCGCGTTGATGAAAGATCAAGTCGAGAACTTGCGTAAAAGAGATATTCCTGCCATTGCCATCTTTTCAGGAATGAGTTACCGTGAGGTGGACATTGCGTTGGACAACTGCATCTTTGGGAACATCAAATTCCTTTATCTAGCACCAGAAAGGCTCTATTCAGATCTTATACAGGAGCGGATCAGGCATATGAAGGTTAATCTCTTTGCCATCGATGAAGCACATTGTATTTCCCAATGGGGCTATGACTTCAGGCCACCATACCTTGAATTATCTAAACTCCGTGAACTTCAACCCAATGTTCCTTTCTTGGCATTAACGGCCACAGCCACACCCAAAGTGGTGGAGGACATCCAAGAAAAGCTAGGATTTCGAGAACGGAATGAATACCGGATGAGTTTCCGAAGGGAAAACCTAGGTTATATGGTTTTTGAGGAGGAAAACAAGTCGAATCGCATGTTGCGTGTCATCAAGAAGATGGGGGGCTCAGGGGTGGTCTATGTACGGAATAGGCGCGAAACACAGGAGGTAGCTAGGTTTTTGCTCAATCATGGCGTACCTGCTGATTTTTACCATGCTGGCCTTGACATGCCCAGCAGGATGAAAAAACAGGATGCCTGGACGAATAACAAAGTACGTGTCATTGTTGCCACCAATGCCTTCGGCATGGGGATAGATAAGCCCGATGTTCGTTTTGTTGTCCATCTGGACTTACCGGATTCCTTGGAAGCCTATTACCAAGAGGCAGGAAGGGCAGGTAGGGATGGCAAAAAAGCATTCCCGGTATTGCTCTATCAACAAGCCGACAGGGATAACCTATGGCTGAATATAGAAAATGATTTTCCCGATGTTAAATTTATCCAACAGGTATATCATTACCTCTGCAATTATTTCCAGATAGCCTATGGCGCTGGAAAAGGCCTGGTTTATGATTTTGACCTTGTTGAATTTGCCAAAAAATATAAACTGGAAGTTCTAAAGACAATCAGCGCCCTCAAGTTTCTGGAAAGGGATAGGTGGTTGAGTTTGAGTGAGTCGGTCTATATTCCTGCTCGATTTAAATTTGAAGTTGATTTTCAGGAACTTTATAAATTCCAGGTGCAAAGCGCTTTTTTCGACCCTTTAATAAAAGCTATCCAACGTCTCTATGGAGGAGTATATGATTATTTTGTGCCCATCAATGAATTTGAATTGGCAAAGCTGATCAAAAAGCCTTACGAGGAAGTTGTGAAGATGCTGACCATGATGCAGACCCAAGAAATCGCGACTTATCTTCCCAAGACCGATGCACCACAATTGGAATTCCTGCAGGCCAGGGTCGATTATAAAAATCTCTATATCGATAGCCAATTTATTGCCATGCGAAAGGCCTACAAGCAGGAACAGGTGAAGGCCATCTACCAATATCTGGACGAAAAAATCTGTCGAAGTCTGGCTATTCAACGTTATTTTGGGGAGGAAAGTGAAGAGGTATGTGGCGCCTGCGACCTCTGCCTTACCCGCGATTTCAAAGCCAACGAGGCCGAAAAAATAGCCTTGGAAATCCAGCAACTTTTGATCGCAAAACCCATGTATCTGCATGAACTGATCGAAGCCCTACAGATTGGCAAGGAGGAACTCCGCCTCCAGACCTTGCGCAGCCTATTGGACCAGCAGAAAGTCCTCCTTCAGGACGGGCTGTATTCCTGGAATGGTCTATTATACCGATAATCAATAAGTTATTTATACGGTCTTCTGGTTATTGCTTCTTTATTTGATAAAAAAAATGATAAATTAGTGATAACCAAATAAACTTTCTATGGAACAATTTATTATCTATTTACCAGCAGTCTTGGCTGTTTTGGGTCTACTCTTCATGCTGGTTAAGTCCGGATGGGTAAACAAACAGGATGCCGGCGATGGCCACATGCAGTCCATTTCCAAGAGCATTAAAGAAGGAGCGATGGCTTTCCTAAAAGCAGAATATCGTATCCTTTTGATCTTTGTTGTTATCGCGTCCGTTGCGCTTTTCTTTGTATCCACTTTGGTGGAAACCACGCATTGGATCATTGTGGTAGCTTTTATTTTTGGTGCCTTTTTTTCTGCCCTTGCCGGAAATATCGGTATGCGGATCGCTACGAGCGCCAATGTAAGAACCACCCAGGCCGCTAGAACGAGCCTACCTCAGGCCTTAAAAGTTTCCTTTTCGGGAGGTACCGTAATGGGATTGGGCGTTGCTGGATTGGCCGTGTTGGGTTTAAGTATCTTCTTTCTTTTGTTTCTAAAAATGTTTGTGACCAATGGTGGTGATTTCGTTCATGAAATGACCATTGTGTTGGAAGCCTTGGCTGGATTTTCCCTAGGGGCGGAATCCATTGCCTTATTTGCCCGTGTGGGAGGTGGTATTTATACCAAAGCAGCAGATGTGGGGGCAGATCTTGTAGGAAAGGTGGAAGCAGGTATTCCGGAGGATGATCCGCGGAATCCAGCTACCATTGCTGATAACGTAGGTGATAATGTGGGCGACGTGGCCGGAATGGGAGCGGATCTATTTGGCTCTTATGTGGCAACGGTACTAGCATCTATGGTGCTAGGAAATTATATTATCCGAGATATGTCGGAAGCTTCGGGCACCGTCTATACGGATGCTTTTAACGGTATGGGGCCTATATTACTACCGATCGTCATTGCAGGAGTTGGTATTTTAGCATCCATCCTTGGAACCTTCTTGGTGAAGATTTCCAATAATGACGCCAAGGAGGCGCAAGTTCAGCGAGCCTTGAACATGGGCAACTGGACTTCCATCATTTTAACGGTGATTTCCTGTTATTTCCTGATCCAATATATGCTTCCGGAAACCATTCAGATGAAGTTCTTCGGAGAAGGATTTAAGGACATTTCCCGCATGAATGTGTTCTATTCAACGATTGTTGGATTGGCTGTTGGTGGATTGATCTCTTCCTTTACGGAATATTATACAGGTCTTGGTAAAAAACCGGTGCTGAATATTGTACAGAACTCCTCCACAGGAGCAGCAACTAATATCATCGCTGGTTTAGCGACCGGAATGAAATCTACTTTTTCTTCGGTATTGTTATTTGCTTTGGCGATCTGGGGATCTTATACTTTGGCCGGGTTTTATGGAGTAGCGATTGCTGCCTCAGCGATGATGGCGACTACGGCGATGCAATTGGCCATTGATGCTTTTGGACCAATTGCGGATAATGCCGGTGGTATTGCGGAGATGAGTGAATTACCAAAAGAGGTGCGGCAGCGTACCGATGTATTGGATTCCGTGGGTAATACTACCGCAGCGGTTGGAAAGGGCTTTGCCATTGCATCGGCGGCTTTGACGGCATTGGCCTTATTTGCAGCTTATGTAACCTTTACAGGGATCGATGGTATCAATATTTTTAAGGCGGATGTATTGGCCGCTTTATTCATTGGCGGAATGATTCCGGTGGTGTTTTCAGCTTTGGCAATGCAGTCTGTTGGTAAGGCGGCGATGGATATGGTGAATGAGGTAAGAAGGCAGTTCCGGGAGATTCCAGGGATTTTGGAAGGTACTGGAAAGCCTGAATATGGGAAGTGTGTGGATATTTCTACAAAAGCGGCTTTGCGGGAGATGATGTTGCCTGGTGCGATTACGATTATTACACCGATTATTGTTGGGTTTGTGATGGGAGCGGAGGCATTGGGTGCTTACATGGCTGGTGTAGCGGTATCAGGGGTGTTGTGGGCAATCTTTCAGAATAATGCTGGTGGTGCTTGGGATAACGCGAAGAAATCTTTTGAAGCTGGGGTGATGATTAATGGGGAGATGACTTTTAAAGGTTCGGAGGCGCATAAAGCGGCTGTTACGGGGGATACGGTAGGTGATCCTTTTAAGGATACTTCTGGACCGTCTATGAATATTTTGATTAAGTTGACTTGTTTGGTGGGTTTGGTGATCGCGCCGATATTAGGTGGTCATCATTTGAAGGAAGTGAGTAAGAAGGAAAAGGCGGGGGATAAGAAGGAGATGGTTAGCCAAGTTGCTGAGCAGGAGTTGGTTAGCCAAGTTGCTAAGCAGGAGATGGTTAGTAAGGTGGATAAATAACCCGTCATTGCAAGAATCTACGTCATTGCGAGGAGGCACGACGAAGCAATCTTTCGATTAGTGTAAAGATTGCTTCGTTCCTCGCAATGACGCAGTTTTTCTACTTAACAATACTCATTTCCACATTCTCCGATCTCGCATTAACCGTTGGATCATACATACACTCCAACGTCGTAATCCCCGAATTAAACCTTCCCAGATTATTCGCCTTCACCTCATACTCATAAGTAAACTTCCCTTTACCCAAGCTATCAAAGAAATAATTTGTCGAAGCATCTTTCATCGTAAAATAAAACCTCTCCCAATACCTATACCCCGAAGGCTGATACACTGGTTCCACACCTGATGGTCTACTATCCTTCAAATGCACGTATTGCAAAGGCTTATCATTTATCACCGTAATTCTCACCTTAATCTTCTCACCAAGAACAGCCTGATTACTCACCACCCATTTACCATCCCGTTCCACCAAGTATTCCTTGCTAACCTTAATCTCGTTCGTACTGTTCTTCACATCCTCCACCGGCACAAAATATTGATGGTAAATTCCACCAAATATATTCCGAACATTATTGTTCTTCACCGAAAAACGTGTATCCTGATTTAATTCCTCCTTTGGAATTACCTTGGAAGCCTGACCCAAAACCTTATCATCCATAGCCAGTTCATTTCCATTCATCCGCACCAACACCGTATTCTCCAACGAAAAGTCCTTCGGATTATTTGCCAATAAAATCGCATAGATCGCATCCACCGTCATCCAGGTACTGTACCAATAATTCGTTTCCTTTTTATAGAAGAACCACTGACTGATCGGCATCAATTTACTTGGATCATGCATTTTATAAGCTTCCAAAACATAAGCCTGCATGGAGATGCCATTGTAATATTTTTCATTACTCTCCCAATACATTCCTTTTAGTTCATCCAGGATCACTTCCTGCTGCAGCCTATTCCTGATCTCTGTCGATTCCTTGCCTGTTCCGAACAATTGGTTCACGATCCATGCCTTAGCAGCTAACCCTGCAGGCCTATTCGCTGTTAACAATGGCGCTATCGCCACTTTACTCTTCAATTTCCCTTTTATAGCTTCAGAAATAGGGAACTCAGCAGACCAATATCTGCGTGCATAAAGGTAATCCAAAGCCGTACTTTCAGAAGCCTTTGGTCCAAATACAGCACTAGTTGTATCCAGGTAACTGGTCAGTTTTGGAAGGATGCCTTTCATCTCTTTACTGATCAAGCTCTTATCCAGAGTCAATGTCTTACCCATGATCTCCAGGATCCGGATAGAAATATAAGGATCCGCTTTGCCACCATCAAACCAAGGGAATCCACCTTCACGGGTTTGATTCTTAACGATCTTCTGCTCGATCGCCTTTAACTCCGAAGTAAAGTTCGAACGGAATAATTTGGCCAATTCCTGCAATTTTTTGCCATCATTTTCAATGGTCTTCAACCAAGGCATTTCCTCCAGTTTAAAACTGTTCAGCTCTGCATTGGATTCCATTTTGCTCTGTTTATCCTCCGTATTCAGTTTTCTGAAATAATCGGAAATTGCAGGATAGCTCTTGTCCACATATTGCAGTACTTGTAGGGCAAACCATTTGCTCGTCAATTGCTCTGTACATTCGTATGGATAATTCTTTAGGTAATCCAATGCGGAAATAATCTCCAGGATAGGATTGCTTTGGATCTGAACCTTAGCCTGAACATTTTCCTTAGCAGCTATTTTGATCAGGTATTCCTTTTCTTGATCCGGTTTCAACATGATCTTCTCCGAATCGGTAATCAGCACCTTATTGGTCAGGATCGGGATCTCAGATAGTTCACCATCCGAGAATTCATCTGTTCCAGCAATCACTTTGATCTGAACCGTTGGATAACCAGCTGGTATTTTTAAGGTCCATTCTATTAATCCATGCGTATTTTCTTTGGTTTCAAAACGGGTTATCGCTTTTTCACCAATAAATTTATTGCTGATCACCTCATTGTTTTCCGGGTTGATGACCTCGATCTTTGCCGTTCCTGAAAGTGCTTTCTTGCTTAGGTTTTGGATCTGTGTTTTGATCACAATTTCATCCCCCTCCCGGAAGTAGCGAGGTAGATTCGGGCGCACCATCAATTGTTTCTGGGTTTGGGTATAGAATGTAGCGGATCCAGCATTCAATTCCTTGTCATGGGCAAATAGCTGCAATTTCCATTTGGTCAATGCCTCCGGTGAATCAAATTCAAAGGAAACATTTCCCTCAGAATCCGTGTAAAGAGTAGGGAAGAAGAAGGCCGTTTCCTGAAGATTGGTTCTGGTCTTTACATCCGATAATTGCTCATTCGCCTGTTTACCGAGCTTGCTGGTTACAATAAGAACACCATTTGCCCCTTTCGATCCATACAAAGCAGTCGCTTCCGCATCTTTTAAGACCTTAAATTCCGCAATTTCATCCTTATTGAAACTATTGAACTCTTCTTGACTTACAATTTCGCCATCGATGACATATAGGGGATCATTAGCACTTTGGGAGGAAGTTCCGCGGAGCATTAAACTTGGTGATACATTCACTCCTGCTACTTTCCCAGCTGCAGTAACAGTAACTACTTCCTCGATGACTTGACGACGTGAGGATCCGTGAACTCCATCCGAGTAGGCGAAATCATAAACTTTATTTTCTCCCCAATATGGCGTAATCCAAAGACCATAATTTTTTATACTTGGGAATTCGGTGCCTTTTGTATTTCTTACTTTAAAGTTCCTAAATAGGGAGTAAGAATCACTCGATGCATAAAAATTGCCATACATATGGTTGTTATAATAGGATTGGAAATATGGATATTGCTTGGAAAAAGATGAGCTGAAATAATTACCTTGGAAAACATCCAAGGAAGCATCGTACATACTGGCCAATACTTCTGCCTGCATCTTTTCTTCTTTTTTAGTGATGGTAAAGCTCCATTTCTCTTTTTGTCCAGGCGTTATCTTATCCCGAAAAGTTTGGGTTTTGATCTCCACTGATCGGTTTTCTCGTTCAATTGGGATATTGATAGGTAAAGAGGACAATTTGTTGTCGAAGATTAACATGGCTTGGAACAGCATATTATTGTTCAGCTGTTCTTCGGTAAGCTTGAATTTATAGACAATTCTCCCATTATTCCAGGACAATACCTGCAAAGGAAGTTTTTTGTTTCCAATCTGGCTGAATAAATAAAGACTCTTTGCTTCTTTTAAATCCGTAAATAGTTGTAGGGTCACTTCATCCCCTTCTTTATAACTCGGCTTATCCAACGTATAGGTTAGGAATTCAGAATGAAGACTTTTTCCAGTCGCTTTATCAAACACATTTACTAATGCTTGTGCTCGGATACTATCCTTGCCATGAATGGATAAAGCTTTGATGAAGTATCTTCCACGACCAAATAAATTAGAATCTATTTTGACCAACGTGGTATCCCGAGTATCGAAAGAATAGCTTTTGATCAGTTCCGATTTTTGATCACCAATAAATACATCATCAAAAATGGTCGGGAAATATTCTTTATATTCCGAATTGGAAAATAAATGAAAATCTACATCCCTAAAATAACTCCGCATGTTTTCCGGAACCACAACAGTAGGATCTTTTACTTTCAAGATCTGTACATCCCCAGCAAATTTCAAGGGTTGATTATTGTTATTTAAGGTGTGGACCTGGATGGAAGACCATCTATATTCTTCTACATTCCTTGGCGTTTGAATTTGTATCCGCCATGGTTTATCACTGTATTGATAACTGGAAGCTGCCGATTGCATTTCACCATTCTGATTGACTACCTCCACCTCATAATTCAGCGTGAAATCGGTAAATGTATGAAAGGTGGAATCCATCAATGGGACTTTGATGGTAAATTTTCCAAGTTCATTGGTCGTCGTAGTCGAATCGACAAAAAGACCATTTTTGTACTGCTGACCCCGTGCACTATAGTTTACTTTATAATGTACACTTGCGCCGACCAGAGGCGCGCCATTTAAAGACATGGCTTGACCTTGGAAAACCGCTGTATCTTTTTTCCTATAGGTCTCTTTATTGGTTTCCAGCTTAACTTCAAAGGTTGGTCGTTTATACTCCTCTACCCGAAAGCTTATTTCGCCAAGCTGCAGATCCATCTGTTGAAAGGATAATCTAAATCGACCTGCCAATATAGGATTTGGTAAGTTGAATTCTCCATGAATGGATCCATAAGCATTGCTTGTCAGTTCCAAGGAGTCAACTTTTCTAAAATTTACATCATGTAAGTAGACCTTGATTTTCTGATCGGCCAATACCCTGCCTTTCAGATAGTGATCATTGTAGATGATTCCTTTGAAGTTTAAAGGTTGGCCGGGTCTATAGATGCCTCTGTCTAACATGGCATTTATCCTGACTTCACCCTCTATTTCTTCTTTTTCTTTATCGTATCGGACATGATGAGCTGTTGCCGGAAAGTCCGATAAATTTATAAATTGATTTTCATCAGTTAAATAGATATAATAATCCTTAAAATCCCTGATGTCTTTCTTTTCGTTTGTTTTGAAAAGGTAGAAACCTCTTTGGTCTGTTTTTATCTTCTGGATTAATTTCAGAGGATTTTTATCATAGAATTCGTATAGGCTGAATGTTTTGTTTGCATAGGGTTGCCCGGTTCTTCTGTTGATGAATAAAGTATGATACTCATCGTTGTTTTCATTTTCTTTTTCTAGGCTTGATGAAAAGAAGAAATCAGTGATATAGAAATTATTGATACTTACCTTTTGGAATTTATCATCATCCTTAAACGCTGCGTTATTGGAGATTAAGATGGTATAATGTCCATAAGGTAGGGGATTGATTTTATAGATGGTGCGCTTGGATTCTCCAACTGCTAGGTCTTTTATGGGGAATACCTCCTCATAGGCCAACGGTGCATCTAAGCTGTTCACGAAGGTCGTACTATCATACTTTACTGTAAATTTTTTCAGTTCCTTAGGATGGTTGGTCGTCCGATATACCCGGATATAAAGCTGGTCTACATTCCTCAGTCTTAAGCTAATCGGTGAATAGGAATTCTGCAACTGGAATTGCTTCATATCCATTCCAATTTCTACTCTTTTAATGTCCTCATTCAGGTTTTTTGCATTATTTAGCCAAGGAGAATTAGGGTAATTTTTTTCAGCTTCTTCTACCAAAGCTAGGGCTTCCTTTTTATTTCCCATATAATATTGCTTATGTGCTATTAGATAAAGCAAATAAGCATTATAATCACTGGGATAGGTTTTCATGATTTCCCGTAATGATTGGAAGTAGAGGAGGTTGTTATTTGTTTTTAAGGCTGAATTTTGGGAAGCAAAAAAAGTGGCGGAAATTTTATAGTCTTTGTTTTTATTTAAGGCCATGATTTCCTGATGCAGATTTTGATAAGCACTTTTATAGCTGACCATATCTTTTTTAAGAAAAGATAGGTAATTGATGCTTAGATAATGGAATAGGGTAGGTGTGAGTTGTACATTAGTAAGATCCGAAAACATGGAACTCCAATTCTCTGTTTTTTCTGCCTTTAATCTGTCCTTGTTTGTTAAAGAGAGCTTATACAGGGAATCGATCATGTCCCATTTTTGTTGATGCTCTGCCGCTACAAATTTGTTGCTCGAATTGCTGAGGTACCTGTGAAGGTTGTTTTCGAGGAAGGAGGCATAAAAATTATAGAGTACATCTTTTACCAAGGGTTTGGCGGTGGAGATGTTATTCTGAAAAAGCTGGTCGATTTTTTCGAATTGGTTATCGTCTGTGGTATTAACGGCTGCGACTTGGGTTTCAGCCAAAAAGGCTCTTAACCAGAGGGCGTCATCTTTTCTTTTTAGGGATTCAGCTTTTATTCTTGCTAGCAAGGGTAAGGCTTGTTCGTAATTCTTTATGCTGAAGAGGCGATCTACTTCTAGCCAAGTTTTGGTAAGATCATTTGTTTGTGGAGAGATTTGTCCTATTGAAAATAAAGGGATGAATAGGAGGAGAATCCAGAGTGCTTTTTTCATAATGGTGTTGGTAAGTTGATGAATGCCATATGCTTTTATTCATCTGATGCAAGATAATATAGAATTCCATAATGGAGGGTAAAAAAATATTTATTTTATTTGTTTGCAGGACGTTGTGAGAATTACGTCATTGCGAGGAACGAAGCAATCTTCAGATCCTTCGACTGCGCTCAGGATGACAAAGTCCAAAGATTGCTTCGTCGTGCCTCCTCGCAATGACGGGGGTGTCGTGCCTCTTCGCAATGACGCATTATTCCCATCAAAATCCTCACTTAATCATCTTCTTTACAATATCCAACAACAACCCCAACCCCGGATTTCTATTCTCCTCGTTCCATACCAGCGACAAGGTGGTCCGTTGCGGAAGATGACTCAAATCCAGAAAATCAACATGCGTATGATACCCCTTTTTCAACGAAGAAGGCACGATCGCCACGCCCAATCCCTGACTGACCAAATTAAAAATACTCAATGCATTCACCGTCTTCAAGGTCACATGCGGCTCAAAACCATGGTCATAAAAAATACTCATCACCAAATTATAATACGAACTACTATAATCCTTCGAGAACAGAATAAAAGATTCTTTCTGATAATCCAAGATATCCACCTTTTTAATGTTCTTATTCTTCGCATCCTTAGGAACCACCAAACTAAAATGATCCGTTAAAACCGGAATCGATTTTAAAGGCGGAAATGCCTTTTCCATCCGAACAAAACCAAAATCCAATTCGTTCTTCAGCAACATCTCCAATTGAAACTCATTGGACAACTCATTCAAAGTAATATCAATCAATGGTTGTTCATGCTTTAGACTGACCAATAATTCTGGTAACACAGTCTGCACTGCCGAGCCAATAAAACCCAATTTCAACGAGGTCAGTTTTCCTTCCTCGATCTTTTCCACCTGTTCCTTGATCTTTCCCAACTGGTTGAACAGCAGATCCACCTCCATCTGCAGGTATTGACCCGCAGGCGTTAGAGAAACCTTCCGCTTATCCCTTTCAAACAATTGAGCCTGATAATAATCCTCCAATTGCTTGATCTGCCTCGATAATCCAGGTTGTGCGATAAACAAGCGCTCTGCTGCCCTCCTAAAGTGCAGTTCCTCCGCCAAAACCTTAAAATAATGCAGATGTCTCAGTTCTATTTGATAATTCATAGTTATCAATTGATGAAAAAATTGGTATTACTAATTATCAAATATAGGGGCTAAATTTGGTATACACAGATAATTATGATGAAAATATTTAAATACGGTGAAGATTTTTTGAGCAGTTCCCAAGCTGTCGCTATTGCAAAAGGAGAGTTAAAAGGCGAATTGAGTGAAGAAAGCAAAGCAAAGGTAAACCAAAGTGCCCAATATGTACAGGATATTGTTGATGCTGGAAAAGTGGTTTATGGTATCAATACAGGATTTGGTCCTTTATGTACAACCCTGATTGGAGCTCAAGATACCCGTAAGTTACAAGAGAACATCCTGATGAGCCATGCCGTAGGTGTGGGTGAGGCCATCGATAAAGAGTTAAGTAAATTAATGTTGATCCTGAAGGTACAAGCTTTGGCAAAAGGATTTTCAGGAGTTCAATACAGCACCATCGAAAGGATCATTTGGCATATCCAAGAGGATGTGATCCCAGTTGTTCCAAAACAAGGTTCAGTAGGTGCATCGGGCGATTTAGCGCCTTTATCCCACTTGTTCCTTCCTTTGATCGGTTATGGTAAAGTTTGGCAGGATGGAAAAGAGGTTCCTACCGCTGAGGTATTGAAGAAACATAATCTTTCTCCGGTTGCCCTTGGGGCTAAAGAAGGATTGGCCTTGATCAATGGAACCCAGTTTATGGCAGCCCATGGCGTAAAAGCCGTAGTGGAGATGAACCGCCTGATGAACAATGCCGATTTGATCGCGACCCTGATGATCGAAGGATTGAACGGTTCCATCAAACCTTTCTATACCGAATTACATCAATTAAGACCGTATAAGGGAAATAGCTTTGTAGCTGCTACAGTTTTTAATCTCTTAAAAGGATCCGATATTCTGGAATCACATAAGAATTGTTCCCGCGTTCAAGATCCATATTCCTTACGTTGTATCCCACAGGTTCATGGCGCATCCCGTAATGCCTGGTTACACTTCAAGGAGATCATCGAAACGGAAATCAATGCTGTAACGGATAATCCTATCATCATCAACAATGAATTGACCATCTCTGGAGGTTCATTCCATGGCCAACCGATCGCTCTTCCTTTAGACTATGCGACCTTGGCGGTATCTGAATTAGGAAATATTTCCGATCGTCGGGTTTATCTTTCCTTGGAAGGAGAGACCAATGGCGTTCCTAAATTATTGATGAAAAGCACAGGATTGAACTCTGGTTTTATGATCCTGCAATACAGTACAGCAGCTATTGCCTCCGAAAATAAAGGATTATGTTTCCCGGCAAGTGCCGATAGCATCCCAACTTCTTTGGGGCAAGAAGACCACGTCAGCATGGGTTCGATTTCCGGAAGAAAACTGTTGCAGGTGTTGGATAATGTGGATAAGATCTTGAGTATCGAACTGTTATGTGCTGCTCAAGCGAAGGATTACCATGCACCGTTGAAATCTACGGCGGTAGTGGAAGCCATCCATCAACATGTGCGTAAAAGCATCCCGCATATCGAAGAGGATCAACCTATGACCGATATCCTAGATGCTGCTTTAGCTTTAGTGAAATCTGGCGAGTTGGTGGAGTTGGCTAAGGAAGTTTCCGAGAAGGAAGGTGTTGCCTATTTCGGTGCAGGAGTAGAGTATTTCGAAAACTATTAAGCATGAACAAAGCGCTTACGTTAATAGGTCCTTTCAAGCAATTGGTCAGCATGGCCAATTTGCCGATGAAAGGGGCATTAAAAGATAGTCAATTACAGATCCTGGAAAATGCAGGTATGCTGCTAGAAGGGGATAAAATTAAGGCTATTTCAAATTTCAACGATTTAAAGGCTCAGTATGGACAAGAAGCGAACTTAATCCTTTTGCAAGGAGATCAAGTTGTACTTCCGGGGTATATCGATTGCCATACCCATATCGCTTTTGGCGGAAACCGTGCCAATGATTTTGCCATGCGTAACGCCGGTAGTTCTTATTTGGAAATAGCAGAAGCAGGTGGTGGGATTTGGAGCACGGTAAAACATACCAGAGCCTTGACCGAGGAAGAATTGACTGAGGAGATCCTGAAACACGCAGATGCCTTATTGGAACAGGGGATTACCACCATCGAGGTGAAAAGTGGGTATGGATTGAATGTAGTAGAGGAATTGAAAACCCTTCGTGCGATCAAAAAGGCGAATGAAATCAGTAAAGCAGAACTGATCAGTACCTGTTTGGCTGCGCACATGTGTCCGAAAGATTATGAGGGAAGCCCGGAATCGTACTTGGAATGGATTTCAGAAGAACTGTTCCCTATCTTAAAAGCAGAAGGATTGACCAATAGGATCGATGCCTTCGTAGAAAAAAGTGCGTTTACCGCAGAACAGACCAAGCCTTATTTTGATAAGGCGAAAAGTATGGGCTTTGATATTACTGTCCATGCCGACCAATTCAGTACCTCCGGTTCCGCATTGGCCGTTTCGGTAGATGCGGTGTCGGCCGATCACTTGGAAGCTTCCACTTCAGAAGAAATCCAAGCCTTGGCAAATTCCAATGTGGTTGCTGTGGCACTGCCAGCTGCATCCTTGGGAATCGGTTGTACATTTACACCTGCCCGCAAATTATTGGATGCCGGCGCATGTTTGGCCATCGCCACTGACTGGAATCCAGGTTCAGCACCGATGGGAAAATTGATCGAAAGTGCCAGTATCCTAGCATCCATGGAAAAACTGAGCAATGCCGAAGTCTTTGCCGGTATAACTTTCCGCGCGGCCAAAGCACTGAACTTAAAAGATAGAGCCATCTTGAAAGCTGGAGCTTTAGCCGACTTTATCATCTATGAAACAGCTAATTATCAGAACATCACCTACCTGCAGGGTTCATTAAAACCTGCACGGGTATGGAAATCCGGAATGGAAGTATTCCGCAAAGGCGAAAATCTTTAATATTAAAGAACAATGAATTTTCAAGAAACGATTATACAGGGCATTCCGAAAGAATTGCCTGCAAAAACCAAGCTTGATCCAAGTGTAAGCCATGCGCCAAAGCGCAAGGCCATCTTAAATAAAGAAGAAGAGAAATTGGCGCTGCGTAATGCGCTACGTTATTTTCCGAAGGAATGGCATGCCGAATTGGCGGCGGAGTTCCTGGAAGAACTTCGTGAATATGGCCGAATCTATATGTATAGGTTCAGACCTACTTACGAAATGTATGCACGTGGTATTGAAGAATACCCTGCAAAAAGCCAACAGGCTGCAGCAATTATGCTGATGATCCAGAACAACCTGGATCCTGCCGTGGCACAACATCCGCATGAATTGATCACTTACGGTGGTAATGGTGCAGTGTTCCAAAACTGGGCACAATACCTCGTGACCATGAAATACCTTGCGGAAATGAGCAATGAGCAAACTCTACACATGTACAGTGGTCACCCGATGGGGTTATTCCCATCTTCCGTTCATGCACCTAGAGTCGTGGTAACCAATGGAATGATGATTCCCAATTACTCCAAACCAGATGATTGGGAAAGGTTCAATGCGCTGGGAGTAACCCAATATGGGCAAATGACCGCAGGATCCTATATGTATATTGGTCCGCAGGGTATCGTGCATGGTACTACAATTACGGTGATGAATGCTTTTAGAAAACACCTGAAAGAAGGCGAAAGTATTGAAGGGAAAGTATTCTTGACTTCAGGATTAGGCGGGATGAGTGGTGCTCAGCCGAAAGCAGGTAACATAGCAGGTTGTATTACGGTATGTGCAGAGGTTAACCCTGCCGCAGCGACCAAACGTCATGAACAAGGATGGGTAGATGTGTTGGTCGACAACATGCCTGATTTGATCGACCGCGTAAGAACGGCCATGAAAAACAAGGAATTGGTTTCCATTGCCTATATCGGCAACATCGTGGATGTATGGGAGCAATTCTATGAGGAAGATATTTTTATAACCGTGGGATCAGACCAGACCTCCTTGCACAACCCTTGGTCTGGAGGTTACTATCCGGCAGATATCAGTTTTGAAGAAGCCAATGAATTGATTGCCCATCATCCAGAACGTTTTACCCAGGAAGTACAAAAAACCCTGGTTAGACATGCAAATGCAGTGAACAAACATGTGGCTCGCGGGACATATTTCTTTGACTATGGTAATGCCTTCCTATTGGAGTGTAGCCGTGCCGGAGCTGATGTATTTGCAGCAGATGGGGTGAATTTCAAATATCCTTCCTATGTACAGGATATTCTTGGCCCAATGTGTTTCGACTACGGCTTCGGACCGTTCCGTTGGGTTTGTACCTCCGGAAAACCAGAAGACCTGCGTTTAACAGATCAGATTGCTTTGGAAGTGATGAAAGAGATCCAAGCGGATGCACCTAAAGAGATCTATCAACAGATGGCCGATAACATCAAATGGATCGAAGAGGCAGAGAAAAACAGGTTGGTGGTAGGTTCTCAGGCAAGGATCCTCTACGCGGATGCTTTGGGAAGAATGCGCATTGCAGAAGCCTTTAATAAGGCAGTGGAAGCCGGTAGACTTTCTGCTCCTGTGGTTCTCGGAAGGGATCACCACGATGTGAGTGGTACAGATTCTCCATACCGCGAAACCAGCAATATCTATGATGGCAGTAAATTCACGGCCGATATGGCTATCCATAACGTGATTGGAGATAGCTTCCGCGGAGCAACCTGGGTTTCTATCCATAACGGTGGTGGCGTAGGTTGGGGCGAAGTAATCAACGGTGGTTTTGGGATGTTGTTGGATGGTAGCCCGGAAGCTGATCAGAAATTGAAACAGATGTTGTTCTTTGATGTGAACAATGGTATAGCCCGCAGAGCATGGGCAAGGAACAAAGAAGCTCAACAAGCTATTGAAACCGAACTTAAACGTACTTCTACACTACAGGTAACACCTGCCATTTTAGTGGAAGAAGATATAATTTCTAACCTTTTAGACTGATAATATTATGGAGGCATTAGTACAAGTTTATTACCATCCCGTAGACAGAAATCTTTGGACAGGGAGAATTGATGGGACCGATGAATCATTTTTGCGTTGGCATCAGAAAATAGAACTAATAGATCTGAATGATCATCCTCCATTAAAAGGTAAAATTGTTTTTTTAGGTTTTGTCTGCGATGAGGGTGTTCATAGGAATCAAGGTCGGGTAGGGGCAAAAGAAGGTCCTGAAGCCTTACGGAAATCCATCTCCAATCTACCGGTCCACTTTGATGGCAAGACCAAACTACTCGACGCCGGAAATGTGGTCTGTGTAGGCGAGGATCTGGAAGAAGCACAACAGGAACTGGCAAACAAGGTAACACAGATCGTGAAAGCAGGTGGTTTTCCAATTTTATTGGGTGGTGGCCATGAGATTACCTATGGACATTTTAAAGGCTTACAAGCCGCTAAATCAGGAAAGATTGGCATTATTAATATCGATGCCCATCTCGATATCCGAGCAACGGCAGACGGAAGGGCTAATTCGGGTACCGGATTTTACCAGATTGCTGAGGAAGCCAAACAGAACAATAGTGCTTTCCGCTATATGGCCATCGGTATTCAGGATATCAGCAACACCAAAGCCCTGTTCGATTATGCAGATTCAATGGGAACTAAAATCGTGAAGGCAGAGAACATCCATCACGAACAGATCGATCCGATCATCCAAGAAATATTTGAATTTGCGAACGCTGTAGATCATGTCTATCTAACTATTGATATGGATGTATTCTCACCGGCATTTGCGCCCGGTGTGAGTGCATCCTCTTTTCAAGGAATCATGCCTACGCACGGCTTCTACCGCATTTTTGAAACCATCATGAACCTGGACAACCTGCGCAGTATGGATGTGGCTGAGCTTAATCCATTGTACGATATCGATAACCGTACAGCCCGTTTGGCTGCAAACCTTATTTTCAAAGCTGTACAGAATCTATCTTCAAATGCTTAAATTAGTTAAGTATTTAAAAAAATAGGGAGAGACATGTCAAATATTGATTTCATAAAAGAAGAAACCGCTGCGGATATTGGGAATTTTATGGTCGGAAGGTTATTGCCTTTCCGTCAGAAAAGAAGTATTGGTCCTTTTGTATTTATTGATCACATGGGGCCAGCTTGTTTGGCAGACCATGAAAACTTGGACGTTGGTCCTCATCCGCATATCGGTTTATCCACGTTGACCTATCTTTTCGAAGGGTCTATTTTCCATCGTGATAGCATTGGTTCGGCCATGGAGATCAAACCTGGTGCAGTAAACTGGATGACCGCTGGAAAAGGGGTTGTCCATTCGGAAAGAACGCCTGAGTATTTGCGGACCAAGGATAAGTTTTTGCATGGCTTGCAGATCTGGGTCGCTTTGCCGAAGGAACTGGAATTTCAAGAACCGGAATTCCATCATGTGGAAGCGTCGGATATTCCTGCTTGGGAAGAGGATGGTGTTAGTTATAAATTGATTGCAGGGGAAGCTTTTGGGAAGAAATCGCCTGTTCCGGTTCATAGTAAACTGTACATGATGGAGATCAAAGCGAGTAAGGATGCCTTGATCGATATCCGTGGAGAGCTTTATGGAGAGAGTGGTTTGTATATTCTGGAAGGGGAGATTTCCAGTAATGGACATGATTATGCGCCAAAACATATTCTGATTACGAAGGATGCGCATTTGTGTTCCTTTGAAATGAAGGCTGGGACGACTGTATATATTTTTGGTGGTGAGCCATTTCCGGAGGAAAGATTTATTTATTGGAATTTTGTGGCTACTTCAAGGGAAATTATTGAGGAAGCGAAAGATAAATGGCGGAAGCATGAGTTTCCGAAAGTTCCCGGGGATGATGGATATGTTCCTTTGCCGGAACCTAGGAAGTAGGGGGGGCGCGTCATTGCGAGGCCTTACGTCATTGCGAGGAACGAAGCAATCTTTCGAATAGTCCAAAGATTGCTTCGTCGTACCTCCTCGCAATGACGCAGGGGCTCCTAGCAATGACGTAGAAGCTCCTCGAAATGACGATAATACTACCGTTCAATCACCGTATCCTCCCTCGCTCCCCATTCACTCCAAGACCCATCATACACCGTCACATTCCTACTCCCCAAATGATAAGCGGCCAAGGCTAATATCGCTGCCGATACCCCGGATCCACAAGTGAATATATTCCTATTCCCAATTGGGTTATTCCCAATCGAGTTATTCCCAATTGGGTTATTCCCAATCGGGTTATTATCCTCTGCCAAACCACTTTCCGAAACCAACTTCCCTTCGAAAACCCGTCTCAACTCCTCATCCTCCTTATAATCAATCCCCTCCAAAACCCGATCAAAAGGAACATTCATAGAACCAGGAATATGCCCCGATTTTAAGCCCGCTCGTGGCTCCGGCGCAGTACCATGAAATCTTCCCTCACTTCTCGCATCAACGATCATCTGACCATCCTTTCCTAATCTCTCCATCAAATCCTCCGTTCCAATCATCCAATCCTTATCCTCCCTTGCCACAAAATCACCTTCCAATCCATCAACCTTCCTATACGCATCCACAATCGGCAACCCTGCAGCCTTCCAAGCCGGCAATCCTCCACGCAAGACATAAACCTTCTCCACGCCCATCAATTTAAACATCCACCATGCCCTAGGACTGGAATAGATCCCCCAACGATCATAAACAATAACCTTATCCCCTTGATTTATCCCCAATTTCCTCGCTTCCCTTTCAAAGACCTCAGCATCCACCATCGTATGCGGATATTTACTTTCATGATCTGAAAAACTTCCCTCAATATCAAAGAACAAACTTCCAGGAATCAGTTCCAACCGGTCCCGATCCATTTTCTCATTAACCTTATCAATGGTCGCATCCAAGAGCACCACCTGATCATCATTGATCATCTGCAAGGCCACATCCGTACTAATCAGTGGGCTTTCACGCCTTTCCATCTTATCCATAATCATTCCTTAAAAAGTTTCAAATCCAACAATTTCCTTTCCTAAAGCTAAGGAAATATAAGGCATAAAAAAAGCCCCGAATCTTACATTCGGGGCTTTGGATTATGTTTTAAAATCTAATTATTTAGATTTTTTTTCATCATCTTCCATTTGCTCTTTCAATTGAGCTAGAACGTCAAGATCACCTAAAGTAGATTTCTCTACAGAATCTTTAACTTTCTTCACTGCTGCGTTAGCAGTTTTAGCTTCTTTTTTACGAGCATTGAATTCCTCGATACGAGCTTCAGCTTTAGCATCTTCCCAGATACGAGAGTGAGAAATCACTAGACGTTTGTTCTCTTTGTTGAATTCGATGATTTTGAATTCAGCAACTTCGTCAACTTTCAATGAAGAACCATCTTCTTTTACAGAATGTTTGTTAGGGCAGAAACCTTCAACACCATATTGTAAAGCTACGATATCTCCTTTGTCACCAACTTTGATTACAGTACCTTCGTGAACAGAACCTTCAGTGAAGATCGTTTCGAAAGTATCCCAAGGGTTTTCCTCTAATTGTTTGTGACCTAAAGAAAGTTTGCGGTTTTCTTCGTCTAATTCCAATACCACTACATCTAATTTCTCACCAACTTTAGTGAATTCATTAGGGTGGTTAACTTTCTTAGACCAAGAAAGATCAGAAATGTGGATCAAACCATCGATTCCGTCTTCTAACTCAACAAATACACCGAAGTTAGTCATGTTTTTAACAACTGCTGATTGTTTAGAACCTACTGGGTAACGCTCAGTGATGTTTTGCCATGGATCTGGAGTTAATTGTTTGATACCTAAGCTCATCTTACGATCGTCACGATCTAATGTTAAGATTTCCGCTTCGATTTCATCACCTACTTTCAAGAACTCTTGAGGAGAACGTAGGTTTTGAGACCAAGACATTTCAGATACGTGGATTAATCCTTCAACACCAGGGATGATTTCTAAGAAAGCACCGTAGTCAGCTACAGTAACGATCTTACCTTTCACTTTAGAACCGATTTCTAATCCTTTGTCTAAAGATTCCCAAGGGTGCTCTGATAATTGTTTTAAGCCTAATGCAATACGTTTTTTCTCGTCATCAAAGTCAAGAACTACAACGTTGATAGTTTGGTCTAATGCCAATACCTCTTTTGGATGCTCGATACGGCCCCAAGAGATATCTGTAATGTGAAGTAATCCGTCAACACCACCCAAGTCGATGAACACACCGAAATCTGTAATGTTTTTAACAGTACCTTCCAATACTTGACCTTTTTCCAATTTCGCAACGATCTCTGATTTTTGGTTTTCCAAATCGTCTTCGATCAATACTTTATGCGATACGACTACGTTTTTGAATTCGTGGTTGATTTTTACCACTTTGAATTCCATCGTTTTACCTACGTATACGTCGTAATCACGGATAGGTTTGATGTCAATTTGAGAACCTGGTAAGAATGCCTCAACACCTTTGATGTCTACGATCAAACCACCTTTAGTACGTGATTTAACGAAACCATCAATGATTTTGTCATTTTCCAATGCATTGTTGATCTCTTCCCAAGATTTTTGTGTTTTAGCACGTTTGCGGGATAATACCAATTGACCGTTTGCATCTTCTTGAGATTCAACGAATACGTCAACAGTATCACCTACTTTTAAGTCAGGTAAGTCACGGAACTCAGATAATGCTACTAGACCGTCTGATTTGAAACCGATGTTTAATACAACATCTTTGTTGTTGATTGATACAACAACACCTTCAATAATTTCACCTTGATTGATTTGGTTAAATGTTCCAGCATATTCCTCTTCCAATTTAACACGCTCAGCATCGCTATAGTTACCGAATGCTTTCTCATCAAGATCCCAGTCGAAGTCTCCTTGTGGAGTACTCCAAGTGTTCGATTTGATCTCATCGATCAAATTTGAATCTGCCTCAGACTCAATCTTTTCAGTGTCCTTCACAACTTTTGTGTCAGCACCTTGTAGCTCTGCGTTTTTCGCCGCTAACTCTTTTTCTGCTTCTTGTTTTTTTGCCATTAATTAATTTTCTCCTTTTCCCTACGTGGTAGGGACTGCAAAGATACGAAAAAAGTTTATTTACAAGAGTTTAGATGAAAAAAAGTTTAGCCTACCGGAAGGCCTTGGATTTTACTCCTGATCGTCGAATATCGGATAGATGGTTTTCAGGATGGTTTCCGTTAGTTTTTTCTCGTTGAACGGCTTGATCAAGATACCGTCAAATCGAACACCTCTTTCCTTCTCTAACCGCTTAACTTGGTCATTATCAGAGGATGTGGCTATTATTTTCACGTGGTCAAAGGCCGGGTTGATGCGTAATTTGAGGAGTAGTTCATCCCCTGTCATTACCGGCATATTGATGTCGGTAATGATCACATCTATCTTTTCGCGGTCCATGATCTCCACTGCTTCCTTACCGTTAGTTGCCGTAAACACTTGCTTATGTAACGAAAAGAACTGCCGTAAATAGAGCAGATTCAAAGCGTTATCATCAACAATCAGCCAGCTGATGTTTTTAGGCAGGTCGTTCACCCGATTAGCCTCGATATTGTTCTTCCGGCGGAACCTTGGTGCTGGAACAGGGATCTCCACAATAAAAGTGGTACCTGCGCCAGAAGCAGTCTTGAATCCGATCTTGCCTTCCAGCATGTTCACGATGTTTTTAGTGATGTAAAGACCTAAGCCAACCCCACTATCCACCTTGGTAGATTTATTTACCGTATAGTATTTCTTGAAGATGTTCTTCTTCAGGTTATCGGGTATCCCTTGTCCCTGATCGGATACCTTGATCAACAACATGCCATTATCATTGATGTAGATGCTGGTGCGAACAACGCCTTTGGCAGAATATTTAATCGCATTGCTCACCAGGTTATGTAAGATCTGCCGAACCTTGACTTCATCGGTGTAGATCACCGTAGGTGCGTCGGGCTGTACATGGTAATCTAAGGTGATGTTCTTTAAGGCAGCCTGGTTCTGATGTCCTTCGATCACTTCCATAACCAATTCTTTGAAATCAAAGAAGCTCGGTTCTATCGCGTCGTGCTGATCGATCTTGCTCAGGTTCAGAATATCATTGATGGTTTTGGAAGTCATGGTGATGTTGGAATAGGCCGATTCCAACAGGAGGATATCCTTGGGCTGATAGAGGTCTTTTCTACTCTTCAAAAGGTCCACGATGCCGATCAAGGAATTTAAAGGCGTTCTGATCTCGTGGGTGATCTCTGCGAGGATGTCTGTCTTCTGTTCTGCCAATTTGGAGGCGTACACTTTTTCTTCCATCAGCTTCCTTTCGTAATAGGCTGAGAAAAATTGGTAGTAGATCAGGATACAGATGATGATGAATACAAAGGTGAGGGAGATGATGATCTGCCACCTAAACGTCTCTGTACTGGAGATCAAGGAGATCAGATCACGATCGGTTTTTTCCTTTTGTATCTGAAAGCGTTCATTGTGGATGATCCGGACCAATTGGTTGGCACTTTGCAATAAGGTGAAATTATCCGCTAACAGCGCCCTTTCATTTTTCCGTAACCGGTTCAGGGTTTCCTGCAGTTCATTTAATTTGGTTCGAGTAAAGGTATTGTTCTCTTCCAGGATCTCGACTAAGGTCTCCTGCAGCTGCAAACGTTCTGTTTCGTAAGTTTCATAGGCCTCGACGTTGATGGTATCCTGTTTTTTCTGGAATATACGTTGCAATAGAGGTTTTCTGTCCAAAAGGATCTGCCTATTGCTCAAGCTTTTATTGCTACTGAAAATACTGTCCTTCTCAATTTTACGAAGTGGCAGATCAAACATGGAATCCTTGGAGGTTTCTTGGTGGAAATTCCGTAGGGTCTCTGATGCCAGGATCATGGAGTCCAGTTTAGCGTTCAGTGATTTATATTTCGGTATCAGATCCAGCACCTCCCTGTTGGATTTTGGTTGGTCATCATACCACAGATCAGTCAGTTCCTTAATATTGATCAGGGAATCAACGGACTTCTTTAGATGGACCAGCTTGTTCTTGTAGTTTTCATAATCCTCACTGCTATAGGTGATGGAAAACTCCCGGAAATCGTGTTCGACCTCATTGAATATATCCAATAAATCGGAGAAGTCATTTTTATCGCTATTGATGGATACGTAGATGGATTTGATCCGGTTCTGTATGGATTTATATTGGATGAACGAAAATATAAATACGATAACGAAGGTTATGAAAAGGATGATGATGGAAAATAATAGGATATTACGGACATTTCTGTTCCGCTTTGAGCTCCTCAATAAAGTCTTGTCTTCCATATTCGACACAAAGTTAATTAAAAAGCCAAATAAATTAACAAGATGGTATTTAAGTATTGTTTGGTTTAAAAGAGTTGTACACCCTTGGCTTTACAATTTTAATACTTTGTTTTGATAATGCAATACTGGCATTCAATTCAAAGCCAATAATAAGAATTAATGCGTTAATATACATCCAGATCATCACTACGATCAATGTTCCGATGGAACCGTACAGTTTGTTATAGGCCCCGAAATTGTTGATATAGAAGGTGAAAAGGGAGAAGGAAAGCATGGCCAAAAGGGTGGCTAAAGTAGCACCCGGCGTGAAAAGTTTCCATTTTTTTGTAGAGGATGGTCCAAACTTATAGATCAAACTGACCGTAAAAAAGTAGATACTGAAGAGAATCAGCCACTGGGCGATCTTGATCAGGGTGGCCCAAAAATATTTTAGGTCGTAGTCGATATGTGTTTTGAGGTAGTTGATCAAATAGTTGGAACCCGCATAAAGTGCAATGCCGACCACCAGTGCGAGGACAATAGCGAAAACCAATCCCAAGGCGATAACCCGCCGTTGTAGCCAAGTCCTCGATTCTTTGGAAAGAGCCGCTTTATTGAAGGTCATCATAAGGGTAGTCATCCCGTTGGTGGAGAAGAAAGTGACCAATACAAATACCACGGACAATAACCCACTGTTCTGTCTTTTGATGATATCGATCAGTGTAGTCTGTAGGACCTCAAACGCATTGTTCGGCAAAGCCAATTGGATAAGATCCAACAATTGTTCCTGAAAATTATCGACCGGGATGTAAGGAATCAAGGTGAACAGGAAGATAATCCCTGGAAATACCGCCAACATAAAGTTATAGGCAAGGGAAGAGGCTTTGTTCAGAATGGATTCCCGGGCAATCTCTTGGAAGAAAAACACCAGCACGGTATAAAGTGGCAACTTCCCAAAACCGGGTAGGGTGGCTCCTTTAGACCATTCTATCAAACGGTCATAGGGCCTTACACGAAGAAGCTGTTGGTGTACTTTTTTCATTATCCTCCAAAAAATGGAGCCATTTTATCAACGAAAACCTGTGGTGGTTTGCAGGGTCTACCTTTCTCCATATCAACAAATACCAATTGGGTGAATCCGGTGTTCAGCAATTCGCCCGCTTCGTTAAATAGCTCGTATTCAAATTTAATCCGAATACCTGGTTTTTCCCTAATATAAATATTTATTGTGATCAAATCATCATACTTGGCGGCCTTTAAGTATTTGCTGCTCAAGTCTGTAACAGGTAGCATGACGCCCATGTCCTCCAACTCCTTATAGGAAACACCGGTGCTACGCAACATCTCCGTACGTGCTACTTCATAATAGGAAGCATAGTTACCATAATAAACATAACCCATTTGATCCGTTTCGGCATACCTGACCCGGATTTGATGTTGGTAGGAGAACATAACCTTATTTTTTGATGTTTCTTTCGTCCAATGCTTTTTGGAATTTCCGCGCGTTCACCAAATGTTCTGCAACGGTTTCTGCAAATAAATGGTATCCGGAGAAATCATCCTTTGCACACATGTAGATATAGTTATGATGGTCGTAGTTCAATACCCCATCAATAGAGGCAATACTCGGCATCATGATTGGCCCTGGAGGCAATCCCTTATATCGGTAAGTGTTATACGGATTATCAATGGTTAAATGTCTGTTCAGAACCCTGCGGATGGTAAAGTCGTTGTTTGCGAAGATCACCGTAGGATCGGCCTGCAATAACATTCCTTTCTTCAACCGATTAAGGTACAGCCCTGCAATCTTCGGCATTTCATCCACGTGCAGTGCTTCCCCTTTAACGATGGAAGCCAATACGCTGACCTCCTGTGTGGTCAGGTTCAATGCTGCCGCTTTGGCCTTACGGTCATCATTCCAGAATTTTGTGTACTCCTTGGCAAAACGATCGATGATCTCTTTAGGATCGGTGTTCCAGTAGATTTCATAAGTGTTCGGAATGAACATGCTGAAGAAGTTATCTTTCGTGAACCCGTATTTTTCCGCCAATTGCTCATCGTTCAATAGTTGAAGGAAGGCGGTGGAATCTGCTTCAAATTCCCTGCCCAATAAGCCTGCAAAATTTTCCTTTAAACGGATGTTCTGAAACCTGAATTTAACGGCTTCCTGATATCCTCCGCGAAGATTTCCAATGAATCTGCGGTTGGAAAGGTCTTTTGACAATTTGTATTTACCGGCTTTGATACCTGCCGATTTCAGGTCCATAAATTTCGCCGCATATTGAAACAATGCCGGATTGCTGACTACCCCTTCGCTTTCTATCCGTTTCATTACTTCCTCATAAGGCTCATTGCTCTTTACATAAAAGTAGGGCTCATCGGTGGCGATGGATGGTGCCATGAAGGTAAAATAGGCAAAACCTGCAGCGGTTAATCCTATGATCAATACGATGATTCCAATAAATAATGGAAGGCTTGATTTTTTTCTGTTCTCTGCCATGTTATGGGTTTAGCGGGGTTGGTGTTACAGGTGCTACTTCTTTTGGTTTGGACATGATCACATGGATCGCCGAACCGATGGAAATAATTCTTGCGCTGGTGTCTGGACTTTGGCTTTCGATGATCGCATTCAGGGAATCGTTGGATCCATCTGCGAATTTCACAGAACCCAATACCAATCCTACGCCAGCCAAAGCAAATTTTGCTTCGCTCAAAGGCAATCCCACCAGATTAGGGATTTCCACCTCACTATCACCACGTCCATTACCCAAGATCAAGGAGATCTTCGATCCCTTAGGAACCATTCTTCCAGCACGTAATGGCTGTCCTGCAAATTTAACATCCAATACCACATCTCTAGCGATATCATTGATATAGGTAGTGTCCGCAATCTTCAAGGAATGGTTTTTCAGGATAGCCGAAGCTTCGATATAGGTCTTGTCGATCACTTCTGGGAATGCAATTTCCGGTGCAGATTGGGTAATGATCGTCAAATAGATGGTCCGACCGCCTTTAACATGCGACTTCGGGTCTGGATCCTGATCGATGACCAAACCTGGTTTCGCATCCATCTGATAGATGGAGTCTATTTCATATTCTAAGCCTGCCTTATCCAAGATACTTAAGGCTTCATTGATATGTAGGCCTTTCAGCACTGGAACCTCCTGGGAGTCCCCATGTTTGGTGTAAATTTTCAGTCCAAAATAAATAAGGATAAATAGGACAATCAAGAAAATTATAGACCCGATAAGGTTTTTCCTGAAAGTGGCTGTCCTCAGGTATAAAAAGAGTTTCGACATCGATCTGTTGCTTTTTTAGTGTTGCACTATCAATATTAATTCCATTTTTTAGAATTTTCGAATTATCGATAGAATATAAGGGCAAAAATATTCGTTTTGTTTACTACATTTTTGCTATATTTAATCTGTGTTTATTTCCTTTAAACACAGTTTTTAATTTTAGTTTTTAACCCTTAGGGGCTCTAATTGGGGCTCTACTTTTTTAGATAAAAAATGTCAGTAAATACAGATAAAAGTATCGGCAAGCCATTTTTAAAAAGCAATAACCCATTGGAAAAAAAATGGATTATCTGCATTAAGTATAAAAACGCCAATGGAGACCACAAAGAATATAAAAGAACGTTTGATTTAAACAAGCCCCCATTCGTAATTAAGGGTATTGTAAATACTAAGGCAAATATAGTAAAGGCAAGGGAAAAAAGAGCTACTCAATATATTAATGAATTGATTAATGATTTAGATTCTATTGAATTTGATATTGATAGGGGGGATTTTGTTGAGAGTATTTTAGACAAACCTCTTAAGGGATTTATAACAGATTGGCTATTATGGAAAAGGAATAAGGTAAAAGCTTCAAGCTTCCAACGGTACACTGAAAAAATAAATGTACTGAATAATTGGTTGTATGATAATAAAATCCCTAACATAAGCCTTAAGAGATTTGATTATTCAACCTTTAATAAGTTTCTGAATTATGTTCAAACAAAAAATAGTAACATATCCTACAACTATTATCTATCGTTATTTAGAAACATTTATAAGTATTTGACCAAAATACAAGATATCCAAGGTTTAAATAATATTACAGATAGGTTTGAGAAATTAAAAGAAAATGATACGGAAAAACACGCTCCCTATGCTGATTACAACCAAGCATTTGGAGACTTAACTGATTACAATCAAATGTTAGGTTTAATGTCTAAATGGATATTTTACACTCTACACCGCATCAATACTTTGACCTCATTACAGCTTAAGGATTTTGACCTTACAAAAGGTATTATTAATATTCCAAGTGCCAAGATTAAGACCTCAAAGAAATTAACAATTAGAATTTCAAAGCATTTACTGCCTGAATTAGTTGAATATGTTTCAGCTAATAAGCCACAACCTAATGATTACTTTTTTGGAAATTTCGGAATGATTAAGAATGCTGTAAACTTAGACAAAACAGATGTTAGGATGTTTGGAAAAAATAAAACATCGGTAAAAGTATTCAGTCAATTATTCAGGTTATTCAAGCAAAAGAAAACAACGGATACTAACTTATTTACGCACCACCACACGCTTTACGGTTTCAAGCACAGCGGAATTGGATATTATAAAAATGCTGGACTTAATGACCATCAAATAATAAAAATTACTGGGCATTCCAATGTGAGTATTTTGGCAACTTACTCACGCCAATATGAAGCGGTAATTGATGAAGAGTTATTTAATTCATTACCATAATTTGATATATTTAAATAAAAAAATTTACAGCTATGATAAGTAAGGAAATTGAACAATTGGCAAATGAGAAACTATTGGAGGTAGAGAAAAATATTAGTGATGAGTTTGTTAGTTTTCATATTCTTTCCAATGAAAGACGTTATGAAGTTTCAGCAAATTGGAATGGTTATAAATGGGTAATCTATAATATAATAGAAATAAGTTATGAGTGAAATATATTATAGAGAGAAGGTAGTTAAGCTACATAATAAGTTGTTCCTATCTACTAAAAGTGCAAGGTTTAATTTTATTGATAATGATGACCATTGGGACACAGCTTATATGGCATCTAAAACAATTAAGGATGATGCCACCATTCGAGAATGGGATAGAGTATGGTCTGAACTAACAAAGAAGAAAAGTCCATATATAGAAAGAAGTGATTTTGTTCATACTATCTTAAGTAAGCAAAATCGTAGTTTAGAAAAATATCTACTCTTTGTATTAGAGCAATACGGAGAAGTTATTAGAAAGTAGATATTAAGATTTTAGGGGGCTCCATGGCGAAGCCATGAGTAAAAGCCCCCCCCCCATTAAATAACCTATACAATACCCTCCAATAACCTTGTAATAACCCCCATAATAGTACCCCTCTACCTAATAAATTCAACATCTTCAATTGTCATAATAATTACGGTATCCGCCTATTCAATGGTTTAAACACGGATTACGCTACACGCTGAGGTGCCCCTTTTAACCAAATTCGCATCAAAAATTTTTTGGGAATTTTTCAGGACTAAATTTTAGACTACTAATTGTATCATATATGGTACAAAATTAATATCATTGATAATCAACACGTTATACAATAAATTATAATTAATGGTTAAATAAGTGTCACAAAAGACTATTTATTATTAAACGTTGAACACTATCTATATATAGAGTATAATATATATAGTTAAACAACAATGAATAACAACATTAGCGGAGTGTATGAATTAACAGTTAATCAGACATTCAATATTAACGGTCACGAGTGGCAAATCAGGTCTAAAGGAACAAGGAAATATATAATTGACAATACAGAGGATAAGTACATAAGTGGTCTATTCCAAGTTAAAGGCTATGAGGATGAATTTAGCTCCTTTGATTATGCAGGAGGTTACTATCTATTTAGTATAGAAGACGGGTTTGCATACATCCAATTCGTAAATGAAAAAATTTTAAAATAAAAAAAATATATGATTAGAACCAAAAGAGCATCACAGGTAAAAGGAATAAGATTGAATGAATTAGAGTATTCAATAATTCAAAAGCACTTACAGAATTACGGATTTACGGATTTACGGGATTACATCCAACAATCAATAATTAAAGATTACTTGGCGGTTGCGGTTCACCGCATCCACTCAATGAAAAAAAGTTAGCTAACTGATTTGGGTTTGAGGCATTCTTGATATAGATTAGCTAAAAACGGTTTACGGGGTAAGCTATCTACAGGGGGGCAATGTCCGCAGGACATGAAAAAGCCCCCCACAATAAACAGAGATTTTAAAATAAAATAAAAAAGCCTTATGAGGTTGTAACATTCCTTATAAGGTCTTACTCAGAAAAAATATTGTCACATTAATTATTTGGAATAAAACAATGGTAGGAATCAATACAAATAGAATAAACAAACAAGCATACAACAACAATATATTGTATCAATTATTTGGTACTAATCCTTATATCAATTATTCATTAACATACAATGACATTGACACAAAAACAAATACATTACGGATTACGGGACTTGATGCATTGTATATATATGGTTTAAATGTATTCGTTAAAATTGTAGGTAAACCAACTAATTATACACCTGAACAAGCAAAAGAGAGGATTAACCAACGTAGGAGAGAAAAGTATGCCAAGCAGGTAGAACAATATAAAAAAGATACGGATAGAACATTATCAATCAACAATAAAGATACCATTGTAAAAGCCACTAAAGAGTTCTATTCATCACATTATCAATTCAATTATTTCATCAGTTTACAGCACGGCTTTGTACTTGATAGTGGGGATAAAAAAGCCTGTAAAACAAGTCAAGATTATCAGTCAATCAGGAACCAGGATAAATATCAAATAGCTAAAATATATTCCCTTGACCAATGTTTAAATGAAGCATTAGCCTACATCAAGAGATTAACTAAGAATGGTATTCCAATATATGACAATTGGTATGTAGCAATCCATAAAAGCAGGTATGATAATTCATTTCACGCCCACATTGCAATTAACATAGTTGATGCTTCAATAATGAATGTTCATACCTATTTACAAAATAGGTGGCATAAAAGCCAGCGCAAAAAGCAGATGGTAAAAAAAGTATATAACCTGAAAGAAGCAATTGGTTATATGAATGAAGAGAAAAAACGGATTAACGGGGATACGGTATATACATTAGATAACATTGATAAACATTCTAATAGGCTATTTAGCCAAAATGATATTAATGATTTGGAATACACAATGAATACATTTGACCACCCATTAACACAAGCACGTTTACAGCAATTCAAAAAAACAGCATAGCAATTTACTATTTAAATTATATATGAATAGGCAACAGTAATGCCTTATTTTCGGAGCCTTACTTTATAGTAGGGCTTTTTTATTGGGCTTGTTCATGGTCGAAGACCATGTAACCGCCCACACCTAATTATCCCATTAAAATAAATGGCATCTAATGGCATAACCTTACAATCGCTAACGCCATTAAATAACAGGCATTAACAGGCATTTACCAATTAATAATATGCCAAAATATTCTATTTTCAATCAATTAAAATAACGGTATATAACGCTTTAATCAATGTTTTATTAGTTTTCATTCAATCAGTAAAAAGAATACGGATTACGTTAATTACGGATAATGATTTGAACATCAAATATATATCATAATCAATCATTTGATTATAGGAGATGTTACTGCCTATTTACCCATTCCCAACACCTCAAATAACAAGCATAGGGTTAGCTAGAATCAATTATTTTATAAGAATGATACAATGTATACACTACTAAATTAAATGGCTTAAAACGGCTATATATGGATGCAATTATTCCACTTAATTTAGGGGCAAGTGAACGAATGGCGAAGCCATGAAGTTTAGCCCCACTAATCGGAAATTGTATTATATTTGAAATATGAATTTGAATCACTCAAATACAACTTTTTGGCAGATTAGGGTAATGTACAATATCTCAATAGACAGGAGTAATGTCTTATATATTCTTGACCAATACAATCGTATTATTGAGTTAATGCAGATTGATTTAGCCAAAGGAGAAAGTTTTAAATTCATTATGCCTAAGGAGAAATTTGAGGATGAAAACAAAGAGTTTTTTGAGGAATATTTTGATGGGTATGAGGATGTTATTGACTATCAAGAATTAAAAGAATTATATCAATACATAATCAATCAGATACAACGGATTACGGAGTACGTTAATGAATATCAATCCTATGGTAAAAAGATAACCAAACATACAAAGCTATATGACATTATTGATTACCTGCAATTACAAGAACAAGCCAAACAATCAAATACAATAGATGAAAATTCAATTCAACAAATTGCAGACCAACTAAAACATTACATAACACAACCAAATACAATTTCAGATACCAAAGGAAAACGGAAAACGCCACGCCAAATGATTGAAGCGGATAGACTAAAAAAAGCTCTTAAAAGGAAGTCAAAAGATTAGACCATTTTGGATAAGTAGGGGCTCTAATTGGAGCTCTAAAATTTTAAATAGCTGTAAATCAATATAGATGTCAAAAATATTCGTTTTTCCTCGTATCTCAAATTATATTTGTTTCTTCAATGAATTATATGAAAACTAAAGTAGCCTTAATTACGGGTGGGTATACCGGAGAAGCGGAAGTTTCCTTCAAAAGCTCCGCTTTTGTGTACTCCCAATTGGATAAAGAAAAGTATGATGTGTATCCCATTGCCATTAATTTGGATGGTTGGTATTTTACCGATGATCAAGGAAACAGGTATGAGATAGATAGACAGGATTTTTCTTTGGACATCAACGGCAAGATCAATTTTGATGTGGCATTTATCATCTTGCACGGTACACCGGGCGAAGATGGAAGGATACAAGGTTATTTCGACATGATCGGATTACCTTATACCAGCTGCAGCGCATTGACCTCTGCCTTGACCATGAATAAAGGCTATACCAAAGCGATTATACAGGATATCCCCCAATTATACGTAGCAAAATCGGTGTTGCTTTTTGAAGCGCATCGTGCAGATGCTTTTAATACCGTTAAGGAAAAATTAGTGCTGCCCTTATTTGTGAAGCCGAATGCTGGTGGTAGTAGTATCGGGATGAGCAAAGTGAAATCCTGGGATGCGCTCCAAGAAGCATTGGATAATGCTTATGATGCAGAAAATACCGGAAAGCAGGTTCTTGTAGAAGAATTTGTGGTAGGACGTGAATTTTCCCAAGGTATTTATAGGAATGCTCAGGGCGAACTGCAGGTGTTGCCGGCTACAGAAGTACGAACCACTCGTGAGTTTTTTGATTTTGAAGCGAAATACACCCCAGGACTGACCGAAGAGATTACTCCAGCCGATCTGAATGCCGATCAGAAAAGTCGTGCAGATGAAATCATCAAGGAAATATATATCCGTTTGAACTGCAGTGGGATGGTAAGGGTAGATTTTTTTATGGAGAATGAAACGGATAAATTCTTTTTTATTGAGATCAATACCGTACCGGGTCAGACCCCGCAGAGCTTTATTCCGCAACAGGTTAGGGCCTCAGGTAGAACAGAAACTGCTTTTTACGGCGAATTGATCGAAGCTGCGTTAAAATAGCGGAATCTAGCAACCACATTTAAGGATTTTTAACCTTGCTTTAGGATTTATTTGGTTATTTTTGATGGTTAACCATTTAAAATGACTCGATTATTCTACCGGATAATTTACTTATTTGTTATTTTCTGTTCCCAAGGATTTGTGTTTGCCCAAGATAGTCTTATTCAAAAACCTATTGAAAGGGAGACTATCATGCAAGGGGGGTATAAAAACCTGATCAGTATTGATTTTCGGGCGGCAAAAGTTATACCTACCGCACCTTTTTACAAAGGGATGGATAATGATTATTCGCTCTCCGAAAAAGGTGTCTCTGCTCATCTGCAATATGCTTTTGGTCTGCCTGAAGGTTCGTTTGGGAATTGTATTTTTCCCCAGACGAGCCAGGGCATAGGTCTTGCATATTTTAATTATGGGAATGCAAAGGAATTAGGGAATCCCATGGCCGGTTATATTTTCCAGAATGCGGAGATCCTACGGTTAAACCAATTATTGGGCCTGCATTATGAATGGAATTTTGGCCTATCCACGGGTTGGAAATATTTCGATACGCATGGTAATCCCAAAAATGTAATTATCGGTTCCAAGGAGAATGCCTATATCAATGCGGGTCTTTTTCTGCGCTGGTATTTAGCGAAGCGCCTAGCTCTGAATACGGGCTTTGATTTCACCCACTTTTCCAATGGAAATACGGAATATCCCAATTCAGGATTCAATACCAGTAGTTTTCGATTAGGCTTACAATATGACCTATCGAAAAAACTTCCAGAAGCCGATAAATGGCGGATGAAGAAGCAAATCCCAAGCTTTGAACGTCATTGGAGCTATGATATGGTGGCTTTTGGATCATGGCGTAGGAAAGGGGTTTATTTCCTAGGTAATCAGATTGCGTCGCCACACCGTTACCCTGTATTGGGGGCATATATTGCACCTATGTATAACTTTGGGTATCGCGTACGTGCGGGAGCATCCCTGGACCTGATCCATGATGGTAGTGCCAATGTGTATACCAAGGATTATATTGTAGGTACGGAACAGAAATTCTTTAAACCTTATTGGAAAGAACAGATTGCAGCAGGGGTATCAGCAAGAGCAGATTATATCATGCCGATATTTACACTGAGTGTAGGATTGGGAACCCACTTCCTTAATCGTGAAGGGGATTTTAAGGGGACATACCAAAGTTTTGCCCTGAAAACAGGTGTGAGCAAAAGTTCATTTCTGCATATCGGGTATTCCATCAAGGATTTTCATGAACCTAATTACCTGATGTTAGGACTGGGATACCGATTCAATAATAGAAGAAATTCCTTATTATCAATTGTCAAGTGATCAGGACCTGACTCCCTTAAAATAGGATAAAATAGGTTTAAGTTCGTGGTTTAAGCAGGTTTGAACCATGGTGAAAGTAGGTGTTTAGTATGCTTGACATACATTTTATATACTTTCACATTACTTTCACCTTGGTTTTAGGAAGAACCAAACCGGTCTTAATTGAGTTTCCAAACTCCATTTGGAATGCAAATGAAGCTACAATATTTAGAATGGAACAACTCAATTATTCGCAAAAATAGTGTTTCTAATTTATTGCTGTTTTACTGCTGATTTATGCTTTACTTTAGTTTTATTATTTGAAATGGAATTCAAATTCGTCCTTATATAATTCCATGAGTGCAGGTAATGAAATACATTCAATTCCCAATTCTCGACACATTGTTGGTATCTTCACAAACAATTTATTATCGTTACTTTCTGACGTTTCTTCAGTAACAATGTAAACATCTTCTTCTGAATTCAAATTTAAAGCCAATAAGACGAGTCTCATATCAGCAATGTTTTACAAAGATCATATTCGTTTATCACCCCTTCATAAAAGGCTGTTTGAATAGTGGAAATAAGTAATGGAGAATTTATTGGTTTAGGTACGGCACCTTTTCTTTGGACGCCATTTTGTTTATCTAATTCTTTTTGTTGTTGATCTTCTAATTGTTTTAGCCTAAACTGTTCATCAAACTCAGCTTTTACCTTCTTGTAATCTTTAGGTGAAATTTGATTATTTAGTAAAAGTCTGGTGAAAATAGCTATTTGACTTAAATGCGTGTTTTGAGATATTTTCTCAATTATTCCAAAATTATAATCATTTAATTCACTTGCTTTTTCAAGGTTATCAATTACATTTCCATATTCTCCTGCAATAAAATAGAAGGCAAAATCATTACACCATTTTTCAATTTTTGATAAGTTATGGTTTGCCAAATCGGCTAAATCCAAGGTGTCAACTTCTTCAATATTTAAAAGATAATGCCCTAATTCGTGAGCCAATGTAAATATTTCACGTCTAAAAGAACTTTGTTGTCTTTTCAATACAATTACATTAGGATTGAGAAAAAAGCCATCAATATTTGCTTTTTCTTTTTTATTCCAAGTTTCAATGAATTCAAAAACTAAAATATTTTTTTCAGCGAATTTGGAAATCAATGATTTTAAGAAATCTCTCTGGTTGTTTTGAAATATAGGATATAGAATTTCACGAATTCCAAATGCAGTTTTCTTAGGATTGTCACTGGTATTAAAAATTGGTAGGATTCTATCGGTGTTAATGTCAGCTAATTTTGAAATTGCTGATAGCGAAATTTTAAACTCTTCAAATTGATTTACTATTTTCTTAGCTCCAATATTTAGATCTGCATCAAATTTTGACTTTCTAAAAAAGATGCTTGCATCCTTAGATATTTCCGGAGATTGAGGGTCTAAATAGAAATGTAATCCTTTATTAAATATTTTGTCAATTCTTTTTAAATGACTGATCTTAATATTTTCGGAAAGAATTTCTTCTTTAGTTATAGGGGTTTTTAGACCTTCATTAATAAACATAAGAAGCTCATCTATCGTCATATTGAATAATGATAGCAGATATTTAAGTCTTTTTATGTTTTGTTCTACTTTCAAGAATTTTAAATTATTAATACAAAAATACAACTTAATTTACATCTTTAAGGTTCATTTTTGTAGTCAAAAAAAAGAGCTGCTATCTTAAAATTAGCAGCTCTTTTTATCATTAATTGCTTAAAAACCTATTGCAATTGGTTGAATAAGAATTTAAAAGTCCCGTGTGTTTGTGCCCTGAAGTTGATATCATTACCAAAGGAAACCAATTTTCCTTTTCCAATATTCGTTTCAAAGGCCAAAACGCCATCCTTCAGGTATTTTTCTCCCCAAGACCAACCTGATTTTAATACCTTCTCACTATCAAACCAGATCAACGGTGTTATATCCTTATTGGTGATCTTATACAGATTGTCATTGGAATAATAAAGATCGATCTGATCCGCATATCCCCAGGTGCTCGGTACACCCGAATTTACTTTTGCTGTCAATACAGAACCTGGCGTATAGAATTCCGTCCTTTTTAAAGGTACCTTGTTTTGATCGACCAATGCATCTTCCACACCCAATTTCAGGTGTTCAGCAAGATCGGAACTGTTGCCGATCGTGATTACCTTGCCGCCTTTTTCCATGAACTCCTGCAAGACAGGGATGGATTTTTCAGCACTCAATCTGCCCCAACGATTTGTATATTGTGCCGGAATATGCTCAGGCATCGCCATTTCTCCTCTGTTTCCAGACCGAGTCGTTGTGGAAGTTCCAAATCTTGGGATCGCTCCGCCAGGGAAAATCAAAACATCAAACTTACTGTTCAGATTGCCCTTGTCGATATCCGCAGGAAAGACCAGCTCGAAATTATAATGGTGCTGTTCCAGATTGAACCTTAACCAGCCCGATGCCATAGAACCTCCATAGGTATCCCATAAACCAATCCGAAGGGATTTTAATGGTTTTACACTTTTTGGAAGGGCATTGGCGCCTGCTGCATCAAAGGTAAGCGCCATATTTCCCTTGTTCTCGATATAGAAATCTCCTGAAACCTGATCACGCCAAACCTTACCTTTATTGTTCAGTTGTTGGTTGGCGATCTTATAGCTGTCATTGATCTCCGCTGGCAATTTAACGAATTTGCCAACCGGTTTTTTGCTGTTCAATAGGGAGATCTGTTCGCCAAGGGTAAGGTCCTGGAACGGACCATTGAAATCATCCAATATGCGATCGAACTTAATATCCATCAGGTAAGCCAAGGTCCAACCTGCCGCATCGTAGGGAGGAATCGGAGGACCTCCTGGGTATTCGAAATCATCAGGATGGTCCTGTGGTTCGAACATGTCCAAGATGTGCGGACGGAAAGCCTGGTTGGTTTTGATCACATAGCTTCCGGCAGGGTAAGATTTGCCATTGACCGTAAAATCAGCCGTTGCCTGTTTTACTTCGATGCCGTTTTGAATCAACGCATTGAGGAATTTTTTGGCCGTACTGAAGTCCTTTTGGTCGGCTGGCAGAATATATCCCCTTGGATCCCGCAGGTTTTTATTCCCGAACAAGGTCTCCAAACTTCTTTTTTCGAAACCTCGGGTCATTTCTCTGGTAGAGGAAATGTTGCTCCCTTTCATGGCCGAATCAATCAATGCTACTTTACTCGGTGATAATGGCCAGAAATCCTTGGATCCTCGTTCAATGGAGTTGCGCCCCATCCGATAGATGTTGTATAACACCTCATCCTTATAGCGGGCAGCATAGCCCATTACCGCATAATTAAGGGAAACGGAGTAATCAATGGATTGTTGGAAATGCCATTTCTGTGGGATGACAGGGTTCTGTGTATCGCTGGAAGGAATTAACCTTTTGGACACCAAAGGAATTTCGTAGGGTGTGGGATTTCCGATGATTTCGGTCAATAAACCGATCATATTGTGGAAATAGGTGGTTGTTCTTAGCCCACCATTATACCAAGTGGAAAAGACGGAACCACCTTTTGCGGTATATCCTGGTTTATTTTCGGCATTCAGTCTGGAAGACATGGCTGCTCCAAGGGCATCGATACCCGACATCAGCAACGGATCGAATACATAATTGAAAGGATCCCGATAGGGTGCTCCAGCCACCACGGCCCCAGCAGGTGCCGTTTGATGATGGTTGTACATGATCTGCGGGTTCCAATCGATGAACAATTGCCTTGCAATGTTCTGGCTTTCCTTTAGGTTGAGCATAAAGAAATCTCGATTGTTGTCATGTCCAGCATATTTTTGGTAGAGGACAGGAATTAGACTGGTGCTTCTTTTTTGCGGGTCAGTATGGCGCATATACCAATCGCCCACCAGTTCATGGCCATCGGGATTGGCATGTGTCATTAGTATGATCGAATTATCCAGGATCCTCTTGGTCTCTTCATCGTTAGCAGATGCTAGGAGATAGGCCGTTTGGATCAATTGGTGGGTAGCCACCACTTCGGTAGAATGTAGTCCGCCATCTATCCACACCACGGATTTTCCCTCTTTCGCTAATTGCTTGGCGGCCTCTTCCGAGATCTTTGCCTTCGCCATATCCGTAGCGATCTTCTGGTACTTCGCTAGTTCCTTCAGGTTTTCCGGCGAACTGATGATGAGCATGATCTGGTCTCTACCTTCTTCGGTTTTACCGATCACCTGTAGCTTTACCCGATTGGATTGTTGAGCCAGTTTTTTGAAATAGGCTTCTGTTTGGGTATAGTTCGCGAGTTGATAATCATCACCGATATTAAATCCAAAATGCGATTTCGGATGGCTGACTTCCTGGGCCTGTACCGATTGGAAAGCAAGTAGGGCTGCAGCGATCAACCAAAAAGGTTTTCGAAATTTTATCATAATTAGAAAGGGTTAAATAATCATCATAAAGATAGAAAAGGATTATGAAAAGCTTCTTTATTTATCCGTATAAAATGCACTTTCACGATAATATTACATTTCGTATATTTGGGTTTGATGAGAATTAAATAATATGATTTTAGTTGCAGATAGTGGTTCATCAAGATCCGATTGGATGCTCCATCTTCCAGATAGTAAACCCTTAAGTTTTAGTACCAAAGGCCTTAATCCATTTTTTGTGAGTGAAAAGGAAATCTTTAATACCCTTTCCGGTGTTCCAGAGATCATTCCCTATATCAATGAGATCAATGAAGTGTATTTCTTTGGTGCGGGATGCTCTACGCCTGATCGAAGGGAGTTGGTGTCCAATGCCTTGTCGGAGATCTTTCCCAGCTCTTATGTGGCGGTGGAAAGCGATTTGCTGGGCTCTGCCTATGCTACTTTTGGTTCGGGCAAAGGCCTGATATCTAATTTAGGAACTGGGTCGGACATCAGCTATTTTGATGGTGAAGGTTTGTCCACAAGCATCCACGGGATCGGTTATGTGTTGGGAGATGAAGGTTCTGGTGCCTGGTTCGGAAAACAATTGATAACCGCTTATCTCTACGAATCCATGCCCCGGGATCTGATGCGTATCTTCCAGGAAGTGCATCCGATTACCAAGGATATCATTATCAAGAATGTTTACCAAAGGGACCGTCCGAACGCGTATTTGGCAAGTTTTGCGAAATTCATGGGGGATAACCGTTCGCATCCATTTATCGATAACCTGCTGAGGAATGGTTTTGATGAATTTGTGCGGACAAATATCATGACTTACCCTAACTTCTGGGAATATGAATGCCATTTTGTGGGTCAGATTGCCTATAATTTTGATATCCATTTGCGGGAGGTGTGTAATCTACATGGGGTTAAGATTGGCACGATTTTGAAGAATCCTATAGAGCAGCTTTTTCATTTTGTAGTGAATAGGGAGCTGAATGTTGAAATATAAAATTTAAAAAGATGATTTATTCGATATTAATGGTTTTTACCATGCTGTTTAATCAGCCGACGGTTTATGATTATAGCTTTAAGACCTTGGATGGGAAGAAGGTTTCTTTGTCTGAGTTCAAGGGCAAGCAGATTTTGATTGTCAATACGGCTTCAAAATGTGGTTTTACCAAGCAGTATAAGGAATTGCAGGAGTTATCTGATAAGTATGGAAAGGATTTGGTCGTGATCGGATTCCCTTCGGATAATTTTAAAGGTCAGGAATTTGATAGTAATGAAGAAATTGCAGCCTTTTGTGAGGAGAATTATGGCGTGAAATTTTTGTTGTCGGAAAAGGTGGATGTGACAGGGGAGAAGATGATTCCGTTGTTCAAGTATCTGACGACTGCGAAGAACCCTGATTTTACCGGAGCAATCAATTGGAATTTTGAGAAGTTTTTGATTGGTAAGGATGGGAAATTAGCACATAGATATAGATCGAAGGTTACGCCTTTGGATGAAAGTATTGTGAAGGAGTTGAAGTAATTTTAGCTCTAGCGTCATTGCGAGGTACGAAGCAATCTTTGGAGGTACTCTGCGTCATTGCGAGGAACTCTGCGTCATTGCGAGGTACGAAGCAATCTTTGGACTAATCGAAAGATTGCTTCGTCGTACCTCCTCGCAATGACGAATAATGACTAACAATCCTCATCTTCCAGTCCAAAATAGCAGCCCCTGCATCTTGGCTCATACTTATCCTTCTCGCCAAGCAATACCCTAGCATCATCCAATTGCGTCCGGTAAGAATAATTCGCTGGCGCGCCACATTGCACACATACCGCATGCACCTTCGTCACATCCTCTGCTATCGCCATCAAATTTGGTATCGGACCAAAAGGTTGCCCCAAATAATCCATATCCAAACCCGCTACAATAACCCTGATCCCACGATTCGCCAGTTCCTCACAGACATTCGGCAATTCCTCATCAAAGAATTGAGCCTCATCAATCCCCACCACTTTCGTATCATTACTTAACAACAATATCGCGGAAGAATGGGATACTGGCGTAGAAGGAATCGCATTGCTATCGTGCGAAACCACTTCATTAGCAGCATATCGGATATCGATTTCCGGCTTGAAAATCTCCACCGGTAATTTGGCAAATTGTGCCCTTTTGAGCCTCCGAATCAACTCCTCCGTTTTTCCAGAAAACATCGATCCACAGATCACTTCGATACTGCCAATACAATCTCTTCTACGGTGGAAATTATGTTCAGAAAATAACATCATAGGACTTCGTTTTGCTTACGAATATCAGAATAAAATCCTATTTTTGATTGAGCATCATCGAATAAAAAATCAAACTTAGTCAAACTCAGTTGGTTTGTTTTTTGTTCATACAGGAGAACAAGATAGAATAATAAAGGATCAAAACAGCATTATGGCTTATAAAGAACAAGATATTTTAGGTAAAATCGGCGACTTATTGGTAGAGATCAATGAGCAGTACGCTTCATTGGATGGGAATCAGATTTCAGGACATCGAACAGAGATCCTTTTATTGGCCGCTCAGGCAAAATATTTGGCTGCACACCTTGATGTATTGGCCAACCTACAAGGAGAAAAAGAACCTCGATTATTGGCTGCTTCATCGGTTTCAGATGAAACTGTGAAAGAGAAATCATCTAAAGAGGAGTCTACAAAAGTTGAATCTGCGAAAGAGGAAGATACTGTTTTTACCCCGGCGGTTCAGGTGGACGAACAGGAAGCGGATGATCAACCGGTCGTAAATGAGATTCAGGAAGTGGAGGCTGATGGGAAAATTGAAGCGGAAACAGCAAGCCCAGAAGCAGTAAAAACCGAAAAAGAAGAGGTATCGAATCATGATGCTCCAGTGATAGAAGAATACGACGAAGAGATTCCCTTCTCCAGTACCTTTGGAGCGAAGAGCAACAAAGAAAATGATGCGGTAGTTGAGGAATATCAAGAGGAAGAAGAACAAGAACAAACAACGGTAAAATCTGAGGATGAGGCTAAGGATGCTGAAAATGATTTAGAAAACCCAGAAGAAGATAATAAACAGGAAGGTGAAACCGACGCGGATAAAGAGGAATTGGCGGAGGCTACTACTTCCATCACGGATTCTCTGCAATCTCCAGTTCATACTTCAAGTTCCAATTACACTTCTGTTAGACCAGCTTATGAAGAAGAATCTAAGGAAGACTCCAAAGTAGAAGCTAGGGAAGAATCCAAAGAAGAAACAACTCCTGAAAGATCCTCGTCAATCTCCTCTGAACCGGTAGTAAACCAGGTTCGCATTGAGGAAAAAGAGGTAAGAATTGAGGAACCAGCGGAAAAAGAGGTGACATTGAATGATCTTGCCAAACAAGCAGAGGCGAAACCAAGTCGTCCATTGACATTGAACGAACTCATCCAACAACAGAAACGTGCTGGATTGACAAATGTACAGCAGTTCAATACCTCTGCTAGCCGAGGTTCAGAAACTGTAGTAGATCTTAAAACAGCGGTCAGCTTGAACGATAAGCTCATGTTCATCAAAGATCTTTTCAACGGTTATAGTTTAGCCTATTCCGAAGCGATCGAGCTCTTGAACAGGTTTGATAATTTTGCGGAGGCCGATGCCTTTTTGCAGACCAATTATGCACTCAAAAATAATTGGGCAACCAAACCGCAAACGGTAGAAAAACTATATTCCATTCTAAGAAAGAAGTTCGTTTAACAACGATAAGAAATAATTAGATCCGAATAAGGATCATGTCCAAATAAGGGTCAAATCCAATAAAAAGAGGTCGGTCGCCATCAAGCAACCGACCTCTTTTGGTTATTTAAGATGCTAAACCTTTGTTTATAGTCCGAATTTCATCCAGTGGTTACCTTCATGCCCATAGATGAAATATTTGGATTGCACGATCTCCGCTAGGATCTCTATATCCTGCAAATAATCTGATCGTTGGGAACCAAAAGCTGGCTTTTGGATAATGTATACCTGATTTTGTTCAACAGCCTTGCTTCCTTGGTATTGGGTGCTCAACAAGGTAGGCAACTTACTCAGGAAATCAGGGCTTTCCTGAATGAAAATCAAAATATCAATTTCAGCAAGATCATTTTCCAAACCTGCTTTCCTTCCACCGGCAACAGCTAAGATCTCTTCCAGGTAATCCGGTTCGATCTGCGAAGTGGATAGGTTCTGGATAAGCACCACAGGTCTGCTTTCCATAGGGATGAATTTTAGCTTATGGATAAGGATATTGATCTCCTCTTCGAGGGTTTCGTGTGCTTGTGGGTTGGTAGATGCTAAGTTGTCCGCTAATGCGGTATAATGTTTTAAATGATCCATTCTTGGAAAAAATATTGTTGCTGCAAAGGTAAGCAAGCTCGGCAAAAGAACCTATAAAGATTGTCAAGAATCCTAAATTATTCGTAATTTGGATGTTTTAAAAGATAAAATCATATGTTCGATAAATTATTTGAAGCGCAACAACGTGCAAAGGAGATTAAAGAGAGATTAGACCATATTTCCGTATCTGGAGATGCTGAGGGTGGTAAAATACGTGTCATTGCAACGGCAAATAAGGAGATCAAGGAAGTGAAGATCGATCCGGAGTTTTTGGCAGAGGCAGATCAGGAAGAATTGGAAGAGTTGTTGATCGTAGCGATCAATAAAGCATTGACCCAGGCGGAGAATATCAGTCAGTCGGAAATGCAGGCAGCTTCCCAAGATCTTTTAGGAGGATTGGGTGGATTAGGGAACTTATTCGGAAATAAATAATCAATCAAAAGAATTTAATATGAAATATACCTATTATGGACATGCCTGTTTTGAATTTGATTTCGATGGGACGAAAGTCCTTTTGGATCCTTTCATAACCTATAACCCCATTGCTAAAGAGGTGCGCGCGGAAGATTTAGCGCCAGATTATATTTTTCTAACCCATGGACATGAGGATCATGTGGCGGATATGGTAACCGTTCAGAAGAAGAAGAATGCGACGGTTGCGGCAATTGTGGAGACAGCTGCTTGGGTGAAGAACCAAGGTGTGCCTGCTGATAAAGTAATTGATTTTAATCTGGGCGGAATCCTTACGCTGCCATTTGGGAAAGTGAAAATGGTTTTTGCGGCGCATTCTAATAGTACGCCAGACGGTAGTTACGGTGGATTTCCTGTAGGATTTGTGTTTTTTGTGAAAGGGAAGACGATATATGTTTCTGGAGATACAGCATTGACGATGGAAATGAAGTTATTGGAAAGGTATCAGGTGGATTATGCATTTTTGCCAATTGGCGGACATTATACCATGGATGCGGAAGATGCGGTGATCGCTGCGCAGTTTATTAAATGTAAACATGTGGTAGGAACGCATTTCAATTCTTTTCCGCCGATAGAAATTGATGAGGTTGCTGTAGGGAAGTTATTCAGTGAAGCTAATGTGGATTTGACTTTACCAGAGATTGGTAAGAGTTATGAGTTGTAAATAAACGTCATTGCGAGGCACGAAGCAATCTTTCGATTAGTGTAAAGATTGCTTCGTGCCTCGCAATGACGTTATCCTCGCAATGACGTATATCGACTAAAAAAACTGCTTATTAAGCGATAGTCTTCGATCTATTGATATGGAATTGTACCAGATCATCAATAGGCGAACGCAGGATCTTACCCACTTTCATTCCATACTGATCTGCTTTTTCTTCCAATACATTTCTGAAATTATACCCAACTGAACCAATACAATTAAACGTATAAGATTGGTAATCTGGGTATTTGCTCACCAAATTGTTAAAGAATGCTTCGAACGCATCATCAACAATCTTGCGTGTATATTGAATGTTTACATTATTATCATAAACAAATTTACTGAAGCTTGCGCAGAAACGGTTTGCAAGAGGTTTCGTATAAACATTATCCATAATCTCATCAGGAGTCAGTTTATAGGTTTCATAGAACACATCCGAAACATCTTTAGGCATAAGACCACGGATAAAATCTGTCAATAGTTTTTTTCCGATATAGCTACCACTACCTTCATCACCTAAAATATAAGCTGCAGAATCAATGTTATGGGTTATATCTTTACCGTCGTAAATACAAGTATTGGTACCAGTTCCTAAGATGGCCGCAAATCCAGCCTCTGTACCCAACAACGCACGAGCAGCTGCCAGTAGATCATGGCCTACTTCAACCTTTGCATTTGGAAACACCGCTTGAATGGCTTCTTCCACAATCTTTGCTTTCTCCTCGTTATGTACCCCCGCACCATAATAATTGACCTCGGTGATCTTATCGTATGGAATATCCTGTGGTAAACCTTTCTTTAGGGATGCAACAATGTAATCGCTATCTACAAAATATGGGTTATAACCTTCGGTGTTGAAATAGATCTTTTTATTAGCATCATCTAACAAACACCAGTTTGTTTTTGTAGACCCTCCATCTGCAATTATTATCATTATTTAATAGTTTTAAAATTAAGTAACTTGTTTTTACGTTTTACAATGGTAATTTTTACTGTATTGTTCCCAAAATACGGGATTTATTACTAAAAATAAGAATTTTTATTGGATATAATCAAAAATTTTGAAGCCCTATGACTGCTTATTTTAAGCAATAAGCTCATAATTTTTTGATTATGAGCTTATTAACAAAGTGTAAAATTAATATTTACTTAGTGTATATTTTACAATTAGATGGGCGGTTAATGCCCTGCTTCTGCTTCAATCTCATCCATATTTATCCCTTGCTTGGTCAAGAAATTTTTGACTAAGATGGCGAATAGGATAATATAGGCAAATCCAATGACCGGAATAATATAAGAGTTGTGGATACCAATGATATCAGAAAGTTTTCCTTGGATAGGCGGGATGATACCTCCACCTAAGATCATCATCACCAAGAATGCGGATCCCTGTTCGGTATATTTTCCCAATCCCTGAATGGACAGACTAAAAATAGAGCCCCACATAATGGAACAAGCCAAACCACCTGCAAGGAAAGAATAGATAGCAACCGTACCTGAGGTCATCAATCCAACCACCATCGCCAATAGTCCAAACGTTCCAAAAATAATCAAGGTACGTACTGGTTTTTCTTTACTGATCAGGAAGGCAACAATCTGAATAGCTACACAAACGATATAATAATACAATACCGACATGTCAAACCCTGCTAAAGCATTTACCCCAATGATGACGCTAAAAGCGATTAGAGGGACAATAATGGTAAGCATCTGTTTTTTGGATTTTGTCAAGTTGAATGCGGAGATCGCGCCTGCCCAACGTCCGATCATCATCCCGCCCCAATACATCGATACATAAGGCGTGATCTGTGAAGATTGAAGGCTTCCGAATTCTTCCAAGGTCAATAATTCCCCTAGATTACTTCCGATAGCCACCTCGATCCCTACGTAGACAAACAATGCCAACATCCCCAATACCAATTGTGGGTATTTCATGGCTCCCCATCCGGCAGGGTTTTTCTTAGCACTGCCATAGGCGAACAACAAGCCCACAACCACAACCAGTAGGGCACCTAATAACCAAAACATGCGCTTCAGTTCTAAGGAATGCGATAGCGTTTCCAGTTCTAAAGCTGGACCTGCGTCCTGGCTGTTTTTAACTACTTCTTTCAAGTTCTCGATCTGCAAGGCTTCTGCTGAATTATAACTGGTGAAAACTGGAATGAACGCACATAACAACAGAACGGTCATGATAACCAGTGTGGTTCTCGCCTTATTGGCGGCTTCCATCGGTTCCAGATTGTATCCTGCAGGTACTTTCTTGGAGAAATGGAATAAGCCGGCAGCTAAAATGAACAATAACCCAACCCCCACATATAAATAGACTACTTTATTCAAGGGTAAGCTGGCAATCTGGCTGTCCGAAACCGTTTCAAAGGTGCCAAATAAGGCAAAACCAATGATCAATGGGCCAATTGTGGTCCCTAGTGAATTTATACCACCACCAAGGTTTACCCGGGATGCCCCGGTTTTAGGGTCGCCCAACAGCACGGCAAACGGGTTTGCAGCAGTTTGCTGAAGGGAAAAACCTAAAGCTACAATAAACAAACCGATCAACATGCCCACATATACATTGACCTCGACGGCCACGATCATCGCCGCTGCGCCCAAGGCCGAGAACAGCAACCCATAAACGATACTCCGTTTATAGCCCCATTTTCCGACCAAGTCCTTTCCAGAGATGGTGCCGAAGATAAATAGGAGCAAGGCACCTATATAATAGGCCGTATAAAAGGCAAAGTCGATCAATTGGGATTGAAACTGATCCAAATGGAAATAATTTTTACAAAAAGGAATGAAAACACTATTTCCGGCGGCTATAAAGCCCCAAAAAAAGAACACCACAATGAGGGTGTATAGTGCTGGGTAATTGGTGTTTGTTTGTTGGTTATTCATATCAAATAGCGTTGATTTATGATTATCTACCTACAAATAAAGAATTAATTTTTGATTTTTCTCAAAAATTTAACGGATGCTAAAACATTTTACTAAATGAATTTGTGTTAGAAATTGGTAAAAGTGGGAAAAAAAACCTATTTTTCTTTTGAATTTACATTTTATCTTTTTTACTTTGTGGCGGTTCTAAAAATTGTCTTTCATCAGGGTAAAAGGAAAATCACTTAAAGGATCGTCAGTTACCTGACTTCATGTCTTAGAATAGCGAAGTCCTGAAAGATAAATTTCAATAAAAATAAAAATCCTATAAATCATAGAATAAATTAATGGATATTAATGAATTGAATACGAAACTCGTGTCTGAATTGCGCGAGATCGCTAAAGTTCTTGGTATTGCCGATGCTGAAAAGCTTAGGAAGCAAGAATTGATTGATCGTATTAGTGTAATAGCCCAAGAGGCACAAAAAGGAACAGCTGAAGAAGCTCCTGTTCATGAAGATGCGGATGTGGACGCAAGTGGTGAAAGACCAAGAAAGCGAATGCGCACGGTAAAGACGGCTGAACCAGTAGCCGTAGGTCGTAAGAAATCACCTGAAGAAGATCAACCGAAGATTGAATTCCCAACTACACCTTCCGAAAAAGAACAAGCTGAACCTCAGAAGCCATCAGTTCCGGAACAACCCCAAAAACCAGCAGCAAACCCTACAGACTTCGACAATGTTATTGTTAATGAAGGTGTATTGGAAATCATGGCTGATGGATATGGTTTCTTAAGATCATCTGATTATAACTACTTGACATCGCCAGACGATATCTATGTGTCACAATCGCAGATCAAATTATTCGGTCTGAAAACTGGAGATAATGTACGTGGGTGTATCCGTCCGCCGAAGGAAGGGGAGAAATATTTCCCATTGGTTCGTGTAGAAGCGATCAATGGCCAAGATCCGGCAGAAGTTCGCGATCGTGTACCATTTGATTACTTAACACCATTATTCCCAGATGAAAAATTGAATTTGGATTTAGGTCCAGGCAATTATTCTACCCGTATCATGGATCTGTTCACTCCGATCGGTAAAGGTCAGCGTGGATTGATCGTGGCACAACCGAAAACAGGTAAAACCAACTTGTTGAAGGAAGTGGCAAATGCGATTGCGAAGAACCACCCAGAAGTTTATTTGATTATCCTTTTGATCGATGAACGTCCGGAAGAGGTAACCGATATGGCGCGCAGCGTACGTGCGGAAGTGGTTTCATCTACTTTTGATGAACCGGCAGATCGCCATGTAAAGATTGCTAATATCGTATTGGAAAAAGCTAAACGTATGGTCGAGTGTGGACATGATGTGGTTATCCTGTTGGATTCCATCACCCGCCTTGCCCGTGCATACAATACTGTGGCTCCTGCATCTGGAAAAATCCTATCAGGTGGTGTGGATGCCAACGCGCTTCATAAACCAAAACGTTTCTTCGGTGCTGCCCGTAACATTGAGAATGGTGGTTCATTGACGATCCTGGCTACTGCATTGACAGAAACAGGTTCTAAAATGGATGAGGTTATCTTTGAAGAATTTAAAGGTACAGGTAACATGGAACTTCAATTGGATCGTAAATTATCCAACAAACGTATCTTCCCTGCGATCGATCTTACAGCATCTAGTACAAGACGTGATGACCTATTGGTTGACCGTGAGGAACTACAACGTCTATGGGTATTGAGAAACCACTTAGCCGATATGAATTCTCAAGAAGCTATGGAGTTTTTATTGACCCAAATGCGTGGTACCAAATCAAATTCCGAATTTTTAATTAGTATGAATGGTTAAAAAACCATGAGAAATTGATATTTTTAAGCCATCTTTGTTACAAAGATGGCTTTTTTTATTTATGAAGAAATATATTCCCAATACCATAACCTCCCTCAATTTATTTTCCGGATGCATTGCCGTGCTTTTCGTTCTGAAAGGAGAATTTAATTATGCTTTTTATTGCGTATTGGCATCGGGAATATTTGATTTTTTTGATGGCATGGTGGCCCGCGCCCTTCATGTAAAATCATTGATAGGAAAGGAACTTGATTCTTTGGCAGATGTGATCAGTTTCGGGTTTGTACCTGGGGTGATCATGTTCATGATGTTGAAAAACGCCACAGACCAGGAATACCTGCCTTATATTGGCTTTATTATTACCGTTTTCTCGGCTTTACGCCTGGCAAAATTCAATATCGATACCCGCCAAACGACCGATTTCATAGGCGTGAACACCCCAATGAACACCTTTGTGATCATTTCCCTTCCCTTTATTGCCCAACAATACCCTGTACTGAACAATACTTACCTATTGATAGGCATAACGATCGTGTCCAGCCTACTTTTGGTATCTGAAATTAAATTGTTCTCCATGAAATTGAATAGCTTGAAATGGTCTGTGAACAAATACAAATACCTATTTCTGATCGTTAGTGTGCTATTATTGGTTTGGTTAAGGTTTCTGGCCTTACCCTTAGTATTGTTGATTTATATCCTTTTTTCCATTATCCATTTTTCGTCGGAGAAAAATCAGGAAAGGGTAGAGGCATAATCCTCGAGCTCTTCCATGGCTTCGTTGAAGTCTCTTTCCATAATCGTGAAATGGCTTTTCAAGTCGGTGTATGCAGCGCCTGATGCCACCAAGTTTTCCAATTCCTGGAACTGATATCTTAGACTACTCGCGCCAATGTATTCCATTGTCGGTTTGATATGATGGGCTTTGGATTTTATTCCTGCGAAATCCTTGTTTTCCACCAGCTCTTGAAGAGCCTTAAAATCCTCCTTACCCTGTCCCAAAAACATGGAAATCATTTGTTTTATCACTTCTGTATTATTCATCATATTGCTTTGAATAATATCAGCGTCGATAATATTATAGGTGTTCATGAATGTGTTTTTTAACTGTTAATGTGTCTTTAGACTCCAATAATAAGGTTTTGTTTATTTTCTTAAAAACCGGATGAAGATATTGTGGAGAAATTTCGACCAAGGGTACCAGCGTAAAATTGCGTTCTTGGATATAGGGATGTGGTATTTTCAGTCTATCCGTATTTATTATTTCCTCATTGAAATAGAGTAAATCGATGTCAATTACGCGTGAACCCCATTTTTTTAAGCGAACTCGGCCTAAGTCACGCTCGATGTCCAAGGCGAAGTCCAGACATTCCATGGCCGAATACGCGGTGGATACGGCTAATACCTGATTTAAAAATACAGGCTGATCAGTTACTCCCCAGGCCTCCGATTCATAAATGCTGGATTGAAGGTCAATGCTACCGATGCGCTCCTCAATTTCATGCCTTGCAGCAGCCAACTGCTGCCAAGGATCACCTATGTTTGCACCCAACAAAATGTATACTCGATTCATGCGTTTAATATAGGAATAGTTATTAGGAAAGTTGGAATAATAACTTATTTTTACTGACGCTAAAGCATAACAAGTATGAGATCATTTTTTAAGTATGTATTAGCCACAATCACCGGTATTATTATTAGTTCCATTATTTTATTTTTTATTGTTATTGGAATAATTGGCGCCATGGTGAGTTCTGTTGGCACAAAATCAGAAACTATTACCCCGAGCAATGCCGTGCTCATGATCAATCTGGATCACACCATCACCGAAAAAACGGAGCCTAATCCATTTGAGGGATTGGATGTTCCGGGCTATTCGGTTAATCGTAGCATCGGCTTGAACGATATCCTTTCCAGGATCAAGGCCGCAAAAGAAGATGCGAATATCAAAGGGATCTATTTGAATGTTGCTGGTGTCAATGCTGGCTTTCCTACTGCGAAAGCTATCCGTGAAGCCATTGTGGATTTTAAAGAGTCTGGAAAATTCGTGCTCGCGTTCAGTGATGTAATGAGCCAAAAAGGATATTATATGAACAGTGTAGCCGATGAGATCTATTTAAATCCTCAGGGAAGTTTGGATTTTCGTGGGCTGGCGACTTCGGTCATGTTCTTTAAGGAAGCGATGGAAAAGCTGGGGATAGATATGCAGATCCTAAAGGTGGGGACTTATAAAAGTGCGGTGGAGCCTTTTATGATGAACAGCATGAGCGAAGCGAATAAGGAGCAGGTAAATTCCTACTTAGGAAGCATCTATAATACCTTTTTACAGGACATCTCCAACAGCAAAAAGATCACCGTGGATAGCTTGAAGCATATTGCTGACGGATATCTGATCCGTGAACCGGAGGATGCCAAGAAATATGGCTTTGTGAATGGCCTGTTGTATAAAGATGAGGTCTTGGCAAAACTGCGTGGAAAATTAGGGATCGATGCAAAAAAGGATATCCCTTATGTTTCGATATTGGATTATAAGAATAAACCAGAAGCAGGCGAAGCGGGCGCTAGTAGAGTTGCGGTACTGTATGCTTATGGGGAGATTGTAGATGGTGAAGGGATCGATGGACAAATTGGCGGAGATAAAATATCTCGGGAATTACGGGATCTTCGCACGGATGACCGGGTAAAGGCGATCGTATTGCGGGTGAATTCACCTGGTGGTTCGGCGCTGGCATCAGAAAATATCTGGCGCGAAGTGGATCTGACCAAAAAGGTAAAACCTGTCATTGTTTCCATGGGAGATTATGCCGCTTCGGGAGGTTATTATATTTCTGCAGCTGCAGATTCCATCTTTGCTGATCCAACGACTTTGACAGGCTCTATTGGGGTGTTCGGAATGATCCCGAACATGCAGAAGCTGTTCAATGATAAATTAGGGATCCATTTTGATGCAGTGAAGACCGCAAAATTCGCAGATATGGATGTCGATATGGATAGACCACTGACAGAAGAGGAAAAAAGTATCATTCAAGGTGGAGTAAACAAAATCTATCAGGTTTTTATGAAACGTGTGGCTGATGGCCGTAAAATAGATGTTGCCTATGTGGATAGTATCGGACAAGGACGAGTATGGACTGGTGAACAAGCGGTTAAATTAAAGCTGGTTGACCGGGTCGCAACCTTAGATGAAGCGGTAAAAGCCGCTGCTAAAAAGGCAAAATTGGATAATTACCGGGTTTCCGAATATCCTCGAGCGAAAGAACCATTCGCTAACCTTTTATCTACATCCAAAGAAAAAATCAAGATGTGGATGTTGCAGGATGAGATGGGAGACTATGTGAAATACCTCTCGGAAATTAAAAAAATTACAAAGCAGTCTGGAATACAGGCACGAATACCTTATTTGGTAGAAATATATTAAACTAAAAAGGCGTTGACCATCGTTTTGGGTTCAACGCCTTTTTTATATCTTTAGACACGAAAATCAACCGGAAATAAAAATATCATGAAAACAGTAGACGATTTGAATTTTAAGGACAAGAAAGCATTGGTAAGAGTAGACTTCAATGTGCCTCTTGATGACGACTTTAATATTACAGACGATAACAGGATTCAAGGGGCTTTACCCACCATCAAGAAAATCTTAAAGGATGGTGGTTCAGTGATCTTGATGTCCCATTTAGGCAGACCAAAAGAAGGTCCTACCGATAAATATTCCTTGAAACATATTGTTAAGCACCTTTCGGAAGTGTTGGGTGTAGACGTTCAGTTTGCTGATGATTGCATTGGGGAGCAGGCAAAGGAAAAAGCTGCAGCATTAAAACCTGGAGAAGTGCTTTTGTTGGAAAACCTTCGTTTTCATAAAGAAGAGGAAAAAGGGGATAAGGAATTTGCTAAGAAATTAGCTGAGCTTGGAGATGTATATGTAAATGATGCCTTTGGAACGGCGCACCGTGCGCATGCTTCAACGGCTATTATTGCAGAGTATTTTCCAGGAAATAAATTTGTTGGATACCTGATGTCCAATGAAATCAATAATGCGGAGAAGGTAATGAACAAGCCTGAACGTCCGTTTACAGCGATCATGGGTGGAGCGAAGGTTTCCGATAAATTGGAACTGATCGAAGCATTATTGGATAAAGTGGATAACTTGATCATTGGTGGTGGTATGGCTTATACTTTTATCAAGGCTCGGGGTGGTGAGATCGGTAAGTCTATTGTAGAATTGGATAAGTTGGATCTGGCGAATGAATTGGTGAAGAAAGCGGATGAAAAAGGGGTGAATTTGGTGTTGCCAACGGATGCGCAGATTGCGGATCGTTTTGCGAATGATGCGAAGGTTTATGATGGTCCGATCGACGAGATTCCTGCTGATCTGCAAGGATTGGATATTGGTAAGGAATCTGCGGAACATTTCTTTGATGTGATTATGGCATCGAATACTTTGTTGTGGAATGGTCCAATGGGTGTTTTTGAGATGGAGACTTTTGAGAAGGGGACACGTGCAGTGGCGAATGCAGTTGTTGCAGCTACAGAGCGTGGTGCTTTTTCTTTGATCGGTGGAGGTGATTCTGCTGCAGCAATCTCGAAATTTGGGATGACGGAGCATGTAAGTTATGTAAGTACCGGTGGTGGTGCTTTATTGGAGTATATGGAAGGGAAGACCTTGCCAGGTGTGAAGGCGATATTGGATTAGGAAGGTTTTTGGGAGCTATGCGTCATTGCGAGGAACGAAGCAATCTTCCCACATGTCATGCTGAGCCTAGTCGAAGCATCTGTTCGTATGTAATCGTACAGATCCTTCGACTGCGCTCAGGATAACAATGGTAGTGCACAGGATGACATAGTCCAAAACAAAGTCCAAAGATTGCTTCGTCGTACCTCCTCGCAATGACGTATACCTAATAACTATAACTAAAGCTAAAGCTTGGCACTACCTTCCCTCTTGCGCTTGGATGATTGATATAACTCAATTTCCCTCCAAGTCCGAAATCCGGCAATTTATACCTCATCAAATTGAAATCCATGGAAACCCCAAGCCCATATGACGCCGGTGAAAACCCACTATCCTCCAAGTTCTGATAATCCGTAAACAGATACCCATGGAATCTTTTGATATAAGCCAAAGGGCCAATGGACCAATCCGGATAAGCAATCGGAAAACGATAATTCAACAACAAGGTATTATCCACTTTCTCGGATTTGAAATGTGCCCATCCACCCACCATAGGGAGTTCATTCGAATTTGCAAACTGCCCATAGCCATTCTGATAGGATAACCTGGCCTGAAAACCGTGGTTCCTAAAAAAACCAGGGAAGTAAAAATTGCTCTTTAACACCCAAATATTACCCGTCATGCCCGATGTAAAAGGCACATGCCTATAGATAATATTGATGTTCTGTCCCCATTTTGGGATCAGGTCCATCTGGCTTCTCCGCCAATTGCGGTTCAAATAGACCTGATAATTTAAAGGAAACGCGATTTCATACCTGAAATTCTTTAAATTTTCCATGCTCAGGTCATACCTTTTTTGATAAGAGGTTCCAAAATTCACCCCATAACTGTAAACCACATTTCCCCTGTATTTGACCATAGGGACCTGCATATCCAACATATAAACATGTTCCCTATAATCGAAATTGAGGGTTTGTGTGCCGTTATTTCCCACTTTCGCCTGGCCAATCAGCCCCCTGTTTTCATAGCTGACCGTAAATTTTGGGTAGTATTTCTGGTAGGTGATCTCCGCTGAATAGTTGCTTTTCTCCCTTTCCAGATCATATTCATAACCCAATTTGACCTGCGAAGTATTCAGCAGATCATTGGCGATCCAGAATATACCAGGCCTGTAATTGTCGAAACTTTCAAAATTATTAGCGCTTATACTAAGGCTATGGAAGTTGAATAGATGGCTTAAAGGATTGTATTTTTTGATCTGGTAGTCCTGATTTTGAGGTTGATTTTCCAGACTATAGATGGAATTAAGCTGCTTATCCGTGATCGCAGGATTGTTTTCATCGATCTTCACCGGATGGAATTTTACCGAATCCAGCATCAGTTTTCCTACCTTTTGGCCATTAAATTTATAGCTGTTATAGTATAGTATATTCCCATCAAAGCTGCTTGGCGAATAGTTTCCCACGCTCGAATAGGTGATCTGAGAGACTGATCCATCCCCAAGATCCAATCTGAAAAGATTGTCTTTTTGATCTTTTTGTGCCTTGAAAATAACCGTCTCACCGGCATAGATTGGGCGTTCAAACTCCTGGTTCGACCAAGCCAATAGCGGTTTCCAGGATTCGGTTTCCAAATCTATTTCGATTAGATTATTACCATTTGGAGTCACAACAATGGCTACAATCTTGTTGTTTTTTGGATGAAGTGCAGGCTGTAATAACTGGAAATCCGCAGGCATTTGGATGAGCTCTTGAACATCCAATGTCCCTAAATTGATTTTAATTAGGCTAGAAACGTTTGTTTGATCAACATGGACTGCATATACATTTTCTGAATTTGAATCGATTATAGGGCTGTAAAAACGGCTGTTTTTACTGAGGTCCTTGGATTTTTTCGTCTTTATATCATAAATCCGGATGATATTATAGGTCTGTTTACCGAATCGGGCATCTCTTCTGATTTCGTCCCATACTATATGGTTATCGTTTAAGTGAAAATATGGGCGGAGTTGGTAGCCCAACTGAAATAGTTTTCTACTGCTGTTTTGTTCTATTTTGGCGAGGTGAGATACCTGATCTGGGGATTCCACCAAGGTGAAAATTTCTCCTGAACCATTAGTCTGAGGGAGGTAATAATGGCTGAAATATCGTTCGTTTTTTGGAGAAATAATTTCCTCCTGATCGGGTTTGATTACCGATTCCCAAGTATCCTTATAGGCTTGCATACTTTGCATGTATAGTGCCTTACTGTTCATGTCTGTCTCTTTCTTCAGGGCAACATTAAAGTTAAAGGGACGTAGTAGATTTTTCCTCATGTTGTCCATGATCTTCTCCTTCACGGGATACCCAAAATTATTGCTGAGGTAACTGTTCATCAGGTAACCGGTGAGGTAGTAAGAGGGGGTAATATCTTTGAAAGATCCAAGGATATTTTTATCGAATGAATAGTTTTTGCCGGCTACCATATTGGCTTTTAGGGGAGCCATCCAGGCACTGGATCTGCCACGACCACCATTGGAAAATTGGGTTTCGATAGAGACGGCATCTCCTTCAAAGTACCAGGCCGGAAGATGAAGTCCATACAAGGCTAAAGCCAATTGTTCGAAAAAGGGTCCTTTGATTTTTCCTGTCAATTTGTCAAACTGCGCCACGTGCCTCAGCTCGTGTTGGACCAAATTGGGTAACCAATTTGTGTTGTCGCTAGCGGGCCCTGGTGTGGAGAATAGTTCCACTTTTCGTGGAGCCAATTGAGCGAAACCATTCTGTTCGATATGGTTTTCTTGAACTATGATAGAGATCTTCCTGGGATTTATTCCAAGATCTTTACTGGCATTATCCAACATGTCATTGATCTGAGAGGCGAGGAGAGGAGCTGATTTTTCAAATTCCTGAGGGAATATCAATTGAAATCGGGCTTCATTTATCTGTCTCCATTTCGTCTTAGAAGAGGCTTGATCGGAGTCAAATAGTTGAGCATTTACTTGTTGTATAGATATTGTTAATATAAAACAATTTAAAATACTGATAAATATATATTTATATGTTGATTTTTCTCTTAAAAACATAGTATGCTAAAAATATTAGTATATAATCTGTGATTTAATTTAAGTTAGTGTTTTATTGAGTTGTATTTTAATACTGAAATACAAGGTTTTATATTGTTTTTGTAATTACTCATAATTGATCAATTTTTGGTTGTTTTTGTGGGTTTATTCCAGTTTTTTGATTTGTCAATTACACTCATGCGGACAAATTTTTGCTTGCTGTAAATGTATGTTTATTTCTTAAATATTCCAAGAGAGGAGGCTGGATGCTGCTCGGTTTAAAATTTATGTCTATTTCTTTGGTAGACTTTATGTAAAAACCTTCCCACTTTTCGTGGTTTATTTTATGGTCTGAAAATGAACTTTTCAAAGCTGTTTTTTCGGAGCACCTTCATTCGGGAATCCTTGGCCTTCAGCGAGCATTGTACTTCCCTTGTTGATGCTAAGTATTTGACATTTTTTATAAAACGATTCCTTTATAAAAGTATATGCCATTATGGCATTATTTTGTGCTACCCTTATGATGTCGACGATTAAGTTATTAGCTAACGATCACAAGTATTTCTATCTAATTGCTGGTTTTCCAAAATGAGTCTGGAGTTTTTATTTTCTCTTTTGCTATACTGATCTCTTTAGGTTTTTACCTTCTTTCCTACAGCTTTCTTTTGTGCATGTTTTGGATCGGTTGGTTTGTTCAGGAAATGAGGTTGAATATTCAGGGTTTATTATGGATAGGTTGATATTCTGGATTATTAAATATGGGTATGCGGTACTATTCCATTTTGATATTCAATATTATTAATATTTGGAATTCGATTCTATTAAATGAGTATCACTTTTGATTATAGCCAGCCAATCCAAATGCCGCTACATTGAACATAAATTAAAGATGAACTGAAGTTGTTTTATTCAAGATTTATTGGATTATTTTTTATGAGGAGTCGCTTATTTTGTTCCGTGTATCCAAGCTTTGGATTTTGCAATTTTCTGCTTATTATAACCTTTTTTTATTGTTCTATTTTGCATCGAGTAAGATAGTTTTGAAATGATTTTTTCTACGGACAAAAGAAGATGGTAATTAACTTTAGGGAATGCAAATGTTATGTGGAAATAATATTGTTCTTCATTAGCTATAAATCTTATTTTTATGGCTTTTTTGGAATTTTTTAACCTCTATATTTAACCTTAACATTTATTTATCTGGTTTTTATGTTTATAAATATAAATAATAGATAAACGCACTTATTTTTTCATTTTTGTAATCTGTTTCACTTATCCCTTTAAAAATGGGGGATATCTATTTTGGATTTAATTGATATTTAGGCTTTGTTTTTTTATTGTGAAAGATGTTGTTTTTCAATTTAAAAAAACGACTTTTGCACAAAAGAATTTTTAGGCACCAATGTAGGATCATATAAATAGAGGAGGCGTATGGAAGAATTAGCAATGCTTGTTTCGCATGTCGAACAACTAATTGAACATGGTGATAGAGCCGAGCTTGCAGATTATTTGAATGAACTGAACATTTCAGATGTAGAGGAGCTGATCGATGAGCTCCCAGAGCACGGTCCATTGTTCCTCGAGATCTTAAGTATCAAACGTGCGGTAAACGTATTCCGGATTTTGGACTTCCCAACCCAAGAGCGGATTTTCAAGAAATTACCAAATTTTAAAATCAGAGAACTTCTTAACGAATTACCACCCGATGACCGGACTTCCTTTTTTAGTGAGCTGTCTGGCGATGTGGTGAAACGCCTGATCATTCTATTGACTCCGGAAGAACGTAAAGAGGCATTATCTTTATTGGGATATCCAGAAGATTCGGTCGGTCGTTTGATGACCCCGGATTACATCACGGTCAAAGAACATTGGACGATGCCAAGGGTACTTGACCATATCCGTCGATATGGATCGGCTTCCGAAACGATTGATGTACTTTACGTCATCGATTCGGAAGGGAAATTGATCGATGATATTCGGATCAAGGATGTGTTGGTAGCCGAAGAAGATACCATTGTTGCTGATCTGATCGATAATAGATTGATTTCATTGCATGCCTACGATCCAGCCGAGGAGGCGGTGACCATCTTCCGGATGAACAACCGCGTGGCATTGCCTGTTGTAGATGATAAAGACATCATGCTAGGGATTATCACGATCGATGATATCCTTTGGGTGGCGAATGAAGAGTATACCGAAGATATGCAGCGTATCGGGGGTACGGAAGCGCTTGATGAGCCTTACTTGGACGTATCTATCTTCCACCTGGTAAAGAAGCGCGCAGGCTGGCTTATTGTGCTCTTTCTAGGGCAATTGTTGACAGCAGTGGTGTTAGGATATTACGAAAGCAAATTCGTGCCTGTATTGATCCTTTTGATGCCGGTGATCATGTCCAGTGGAGGTAACTCCGGTTCGCAGGCCTCAACCTTGATCATTCAGGCGATGGCGATGGGGGAGGTGACCCTTCGGGACTGGTGGATGGTTATGAAAAGAGAATTATTATCCGGTTTGCTTTTGGGGGTGATTCTTGGTGCGCTTGGATTTATGCGGATCGGGATGGAGGAAGCCTTTAGACAATCCTATGGTGATATCTGGTATTTGATCGCTATTGCGATCAGTCTTTCTTTGGTTGCTGTGGTGCTTTGGGGTTCGGTGATCGGTTCGATGCTTCCTTTTATTTTGCGTAGGCTGGGAGCAGATCCGGCAAGTTCATCCGCACCATTTGTATCCACCATTGTCGATGTAACAGGATTGATCATCTATTTTACCTTTGCAACGCTGGTGTTGAAAGATGTGCTTTTTTAATTCATTGGAGCGGTTCTAAAATTATTCTGATTGGTTCTGAATAACTTGCGAAAAAACGCATAAAAATATTTGCACTTGTCGGTTTAACTTCCGATAATTGCATCACCAAACCGAAAGGGACGGGAAATTCCTGAATAGCTCAGTTGGTTAGAGCATCTGACTGTTAATCAGAGGGTCGCTGGTTCGAGCCCAGCTTCAGGAGCAAAAAAGGCTATCGTGAGATAAGGGCACTGAAAAAGTCCCCTTTTAATTTGGGCAAAAAAAGGAGTAGAAAACAACAGTTTTCTGCTCCTTTTTTCGTATCTTAAAGTAGGCTTTAACGGACATCAGGATGCTCTCTACCCAACAAAAAATACAGTTCAGTTCCTATTCAGGATTGT
>PJUC01000034.1_pt1 | contig 173412 bp, 157 predicted proteins | sample 1512161 | NCBI WGS metagenome assembly PJUC01 (sample SAMN08177676, study PRJNA422409) | Soil metagenome, whole genome shotgun sequencing project. | isolation source: Soil enriched on filter paper | place: USA: Madison | collected 2015-01-15 | reverse complement strand
CTGCCGCATCAGGCTGTCCATATCCGGGCTCTTTAAAGCCAGGTATTGCTGGTATTTCAGGGAATCAGTCTGTTGGAGTTTGGATTGAATTCGGGCTTCCTGTTGCTTGAGCTTTTTCAGGAAACTTGCATTAGTGGCTTCCAGTTTGCGGTAGTAGCGCTTGCTTTTGGAAATCTTCTTTTGAAAAATAGTATTTGCGGCCTGCTCTATCGCGGCGCTGTCCTGTGTAAATGCAGGATCGAAACTGAGCTCCTGTGCCCGGGCCGGCAACGGAGCGCATAAATATAGGAACACTAAGTAGCAAAAGCCACTTAATAATGATGTTTTTGACAAGGAGTTGTAGTTAAGGTTATGGCCGCGAAGGTAAAATTAAAAGCCGAGGTCACCAACAGGTAGACATCAACTTTTTATTACTAATCAGCTGCTACCCCTTTAATTATGGTAAGGGTAATTTTTAAATAAGCGAAAGTAGCTGACCTTTTGGGGCCGCTACTTAGCTGGCTGTAGTTTCCGGGCATAAAATAAGGTGGATGATTAATACCTATCAGCCACCCTGAAATTAGTAAAAGAGCCTGAATATTGATTATCAATAAAATGAAGTAGCGCTTTATTCCTACCAACACAATATAACATTAACCAAAAAATCCCCGATACTTTTTGGTATCAGGGATTTTTTTATAAACAGGCTTTTTAGGCATCGCCTTTATCGGTCAATATTTGTACTATTTTAAAATATCATGTCCCAGCTTGTCCCGCTTGGTCGCCAGGTACTTTTCATTGAATGGATTCGGCTTGATTTCTATGGGAACGACATCTACGATCTCAATACCATAGCCCAGCAAACCGGCACGTTTCCGGGGATTATTACTCATCAGTTTGATTTTGGTAATATCCAGGTGACGCAGGATCTGCGCACCCACCCCATAATCTCTTTCATCCATTTTAAAGCCAAGGGCCAGGTTGGCCTCAACGGTATCTTGTCCCTCTTCCTGTAGTTTATACGCTTTCAGTTTATTGATCAATCCGATACCACGACCTTCCTGGTTCATGTAGAGGACGCATCCTTTACCCTCCTGCTCTACCATTTGCATGGCTGCCTGTAATTGTTCGCCACAGTCGCAACGTAAAGAGTGTAAAATATCTCCGGTAAAGCAAGAACTGTGTACCCGGGTCAATACGGCTTCGCCTTCTTTCCACTCCCCTTTGATGAGTGCCAGGTGCTGCTCTCCGGTATTTTTTTGACGGAAAGCAACCAGTTTAAAGTGTCCGTATTTGGTAGGCATATCTACGCGTACTTCCTCTTCGATCAGGCTTTCTTTTTCTAAGCGATAAGCAATAAGGTCTTTTATGGAAATTATTTTAAGATCATATTTCTTCGAAATCTCCATCAGCTCCGGTAAACGGGCCATGGTACCATCATCGTTCATGATCTCCACCAGTACCCCTGCAGGCTCAAACCCGGCCAGCCTGGCGAGGTCTACAGTCGCTTCTGTATGCCCGGTTCTTCTTAATACGCCGCCTGGCTTTGCTCTTAATGGGAAAATATGCCCCGGACGTCCCAGATCTGAAGGTTTCGTTGCCGGATCAATAAGCGCCTGAACGGTTTTTGCCCGGTCATGAGCAGAAATACCGGTAGTACAACCCTGCCCGATCAGATCTACGGAAACAGTAAATGGAGTCTGGTGCAAAACGGTATTATCTTCCACCATCAGGTTAAGCTGTAAAGCATCTGCCCGGCTTTCTGTAATCGGTGCACAAATAAGCCCGCGGCCATATTTTGACATAAAGTTGATGACCTCCGGGGTTACATTGGCAGCAGCCGTTATAAAATCGCCTTCGTTCTCTCTATCTTCATCATCCACTACAATGATCAGTTTACCTTTTCTGAGATCATCGAGCGCTTCGTCAATAGTATGTAACATAAAAATATTTTGGAATTTAAAGAAGTACAAAAGTACATTTATTTCCGCGATTAAAGCTCAGCCCTAAATTTAATATTGTCATAATTGTAACACAAATGCAGGGCTAAAAGCCTTAAATATAGAGCGCGCTGATATCCCTATCAGCGCGCTCCATACATTACTCTATACCTTATTTTAGTAAGGTTACATCTCCTTTAAAGGACTTTTCAGTTCCATCCAGGAATTTTATTTTGATCAGGTAATAATAGACGCCGGCATCCTGTAACCTGCCTTTGTAGGTACCATCCCAGCCACCACTCATGTTACTGGTGCTATGTACCAGCTCACCGTACCGGCTGTAGATTTTAAAGGAAACTATTGAGTAACCGTGATCAATTCTCAATACCGGGGCAAACACATCATTCAAGCCATCCCCGTTCGGACTAAAGGCATTTGGCACCTTCACTTCATTAGAGTAACCGGGGAATTCGGTGATATCGATCAATGCAGTATCCTGGCAACCACCCTGTACACCGGTAACCACAATCCGTACCGGGTTTTCCAGTTTCACCCTTTGTTCTGTTGCCGTTTGGTTCGGGAATAATATAGCAGGTTCCCAGGAAACGATCGAATAAGGAACATTATCCACAGAATAAGTCAGTATCTGGACATTCTCCCCTTTAAACGGTGCCTCAGGGTTCATGTAGGCTTTCAGTTTAAAGTCATTTATTTCTACAACTACGGTATTGATCAGGCTATCGCATCCGTTTATAGTCTTGATCTCTTCTTCGAACACAGTAGACTGGTCATAAGTCACGCCCTTGTAGATAGCTTCTTTACAGCCTTTTATATGTACTGTTTCCCGGAACGTATAAACCGGGTTTACCTTGATCAATATATGTTTATAGATGCTGTCACAACCATTTATATTATGGATCGTATCCACCAGGTGCGTACTGGCTGTATAAGTATTGCCCGCATAAACTACGCTGCCGCAATCAGTCAATTTAACGGTGTCTGTAACCGGGTTAACCGGGATAACCGTTAAATTAAGCGTTACAATACTGTCACAACCATATTGGTTGATCAGGGTATCTTTTGCACTATTGTTACTGGTGCTGTAAGCTTGCCCGTTAAAGGTATAAGTATTACCGGCACAGATAGTAGCGTGTTGTATACCATTTGTAACAGGGTTTACCGTCAGGTTAAGGGTAATGATACTGTCACAGGAGTTAAGGTTGCTGATGGTATCTTTTACACCGGAAACGGAACTGGTATAAGTGTTGCCATTAAACGTATAGCTATTGCCTGCACAAATGGTCACATTCCGGTTACCGGTCAGGTATGGGTTAACCACGATCTGCATGGTTGTACCAGTCCAGCAGTTGCCTGTTCCCGCAGTTGGGGTAAAGGTATAAGTAGTAGTCGCCGTATTGTTCAAGGCAGGAGACCAGGTCCCGGTAACACCATTCAATGAGGTTGTTGGCAAAGGACTTAAGGTACCCCCGGTACAAATCGGGGCAACCTGGGTAAATTGTGCTACGGTGTTTGGTGTTACCGTAATGGTCAGCGTAGTTACTGCCGCACATTGACCGGCTGCCGGGGTAAAGGTATAAGTAGTGGTCGCCGTATTATTCAAGGCGGGAGTCCAGGTTCCGCTAATACCGTTATTGGAAGTAGCCGGTAATGGATTTAAGCTTCCACCCTGGCAGATCGCTGCCACTGGCGTAAAGGTAGGCATTACTGCAGTATCAACCGTAATCGTAATGCTGGCTGTTGTGGCACATTGACCAATTGCCGGGGTAAAGGTATAAGTAGTCGTCTGCGTATTATTCAAGGCAGGAGACCAGGTCCCGGTAATCCCATTCTGTGAAGTAGCTGGTAATGGATTCAAGGTAGTACCCGCACAAATAGGAGCAACAGCAGCAAAGCTTGGAGTAACATTAGGCGTTACTACAATCGTCATGCTTGCGGTCAAAGCACACTGGCCGGCATCCGGAGTAAAGGTATAGGTTGTAGTTGCCGTATTATTCAGCGCCGGAGACCAGGTTCCGGTGATGTTATTAGTAGAGGTGGTCGGCAATGGATTTAATGATCCGCCGGCACAAACAGGACTCACCGGGGTAAATGTTGGTACGGTACCATTATTCACATTGATCGTCATGCTCCCTGTGGTCGCACATTGACCCGCAGCCGGGGTAAAGGTATAAGTAGTCGTTGCTGTGTTGTTCAAAGCAGGAGACCAGGTTCCGGCAACACCGTTCAGGGATGTTGTTGGCAAAGGATTTAAGGTAGCTCCCGCACAAATAGCGCTCACTTGTGTGAATTGTGGTACTAAGTTAGGCGTAACCGGTATCGTAAGCGTAGTTGGTGTGGCACATTGACCCGCAGCCGGGATAAAGGTATAGGTTGTCGTCGTTGTATTATTTAATGCTGGAGACCAGGTTCCGCTAATACCATTTTGCGAGGTAAGTGGTAATGGACTCAATGCAGCGCCTTCACAAATAGCCGGCACTGCAGCAAAAACAGGTGCTATCGGTGTTTCTACAGTAATTGTCAGGCTGGCTGTAGTTGCACATACACCTGTAGCTGGCGTAAAGGTATAAGTAGTGGTCTGCACATTATTTAATGCAGGAGACCAGGTACCCGTAATACCATTCTGTGAGGTGGTCGGTAAAGGGTTCAGGTTTCCGCCTATACAAATCGGGGCAACTGTGGCAAAAGTTGGCGTAACATTAGGTGTTACCGTAATCGTCATGGTTGTGGTCAGGGCACATTGACCGGTAGCCGGAGTAAAGGTATAGGTTGTAGTCGCTGTATTATTCAGCGCAGGAGACCAGGTTCCGTTAATATTATTATTAGAAGTAGTTGGTAATGGATTTAAGGTAGCTCCCGCGCAAATAGCAGAAACTTGTGTAAAGGCCGGCAACGTTCCATTATTCACATTAATGGTCATGGTCGTCGTGGTTGCACATTGACCTGCCGTTGGCGTAAAGGTATAGGTAGTGGTTGCTGTATTGTTCAAAGCAGGAGTCCAGGTTCCGCTCACCCCATTCAGAGAAGTCGTAGGTAATGGACTTAATGCAGTACCCGCGCAAATAGCATTTACCTGGGTAAATTGCGGTACCGTATTCGGGTTAACCGTGATTGTAAGTGTTGTGGTATCCGCACATTGACCCTGATTAGGAGTAAATGTGTAAGTAGTCGTAGCACCATTGTTTAATGCAGGGGACCAGGCTCCTGTGATACCATTCTGAGAAGTAGTCGGTAAAGGGCTGAGTGCAGCACCTTCACAAATCGCCGCTACCGCTGCAAATGTAGGCACAAGCGCCGTATCTACTACAATAGTCATATTAGCTGTTGTAGCGCATTGACCTTGATTCGGTGTAAAAGTATAAGTAGTCGTTTGTGTATTATTCGGAGCAGGAGACCAGGTTCCGCTCACCCCATTCAGGGAAGTCGTAGGCAATTGGTTTAAAGTCCCGCCCTCACAGATAGCAGCTACAGCCGTAAATACAGGGATTACATTGGTATCCACAACAATGGTCATTGTTGTCGTCAATGCACACTGGCCCGTTGCCGGTGTAAAGGTATAAGTAGTCGTTTGTGTATTATTTAAGGCCGGTGACCAGGTACCGTTAATATTATTATTAGAGGTAGCAGGTAAAGGATTTAAGATTGCGCCGGCACAAATAGCACTTACCTGGGTAAAGGTTGGTAGCGTTCCGTCATTCACCTGGATCGTCATAGTGGTTGGCACGGCGCACTCACCTAAAGCAGGGGTGAAGGTATAAGTAGTGGTTTGTGTATTATTCAAAGCAGGAGACCAGGTACCTGTGATGCCGTTATTGGATGTCGTAGGCAAAGGATTCAAGGTGGTTCCGGTACAGATGGCATCAACCTGGGTAAATAAAGGCGTAACATTCGGATGTACTACAATGGTCATTGAGTCTACTGCTGCACATTGACCCTGATTAGGAGTAAAAGTATAAGTAGTCGTAGCGCCATTATTTAATGCCGGAGACCAGGTACCTGTAATACCATTCTGGGAAGTAGTTGGCAAAGGATTAAGCACGCCACCTTCACAAATAGCCGGGATTGTAGCAAAAACAGGCTCGATCGCTGTATCCACTTCTATCGTCATCGTGGTAGCAACCGCACATTGGCCAAATAATGGGGTGAAAGTATAAGTCGTGGTCTGCGTGTTATTCAAAGCAGGTGACCAGTTCCCTTTAATACCATTGTTGGAAATTAAAGGCAATGGGCTTAAGGTGGTTCCCGGGCAAATCGGTGCAACCGGGTTAAATGAAGGAATAACTAAGGTATCAATGATAATCGTTAAGCTTGTCGGGATACCACAAGAATTCGCTACCGGGGTAAAGGTATAAGTAGTGGTCTGCAAATTGTTTAATGCAGGAGACCAGGTACCATTAATTCCATTTAAAGAGGTTGTTGGTAAAGGACTAATATTAGTACCAATACACATATTAGGTATGGAATCAAAAACCGGCAAAGTACCATTACTATTAATCACTACTGTCATTGTTGCCGGGGTGGCACAGAAGGCAGTATCCGGGGTAAAGGTATAAGTCGTGGTCGCCATATTATTGGGAGCAGGAGACCAGGTTCCCGTAATACCGTTCAAAGATGTGGTAGGGAAAGGGTTCAAAGGCTCGCCCTGGCAAATTGGGATAATCTGCGTAAACGTAGGTTCTGTTCTTGCAAGGATACTTAAAGTATGCGTTACGGAAGGAGCACATTGAGCACTTGGCGTAAAGGTATAAGTAGTATTCGCGGTACTATTAAAAGCAGGGCTCCAGGTACCACTGATTCCATTTGAGGAAGTAGCCGGTAAAGGATTCTGGGTCGTACCATAACAAACTGAATCTACTATAGCAAAGGTTGGGGTTGCACCGCTATCAATAACTACCGTCATGGTTACCGGTGATGAGCAATAAGTATAATCAGGCGTGAAAGTATAGGTAGTCGTTGTGGTGTTATTGAAGGCTGGAGACCAGGTACCGCTAACGCCATTACTGGAAACATTCGGCAATGGAGAGGTTGTCGTTCCCAAACATACCGGCGGTATCTGTGCAAAAACTGCATTTACTGCGTGAATAATGACTACTGTCATCGTTGTCGTCTGTCCACATTGATCGGGGTTCGGGGTAAACGTATATGTAGTTGTATTATAGGCATCATAAGCAGGAGACCAGGTACCTTCTATCCCGTTATTGGAAGTCGTTGGCAGCGGGAACTGATAACCTGCACAAATTTCCACAACAGAATACCAGAAACTGGGCACTGTATTCGTATCGTTTACATTAATGGTCATTGTGGTACTGCTCACACATCCTTGTCCCTGATCAGGAGTAAAGGTATAAGTAGCACTGACATTGCTATTTAATGCCGGAGACCAGGTACCGGTATAACCATTTAAAGAGGTCGTTGGCAATGGGTTTAATGGCCCCCCGGAACAGATAGGCATAACCTGGTTAAAGGTAGGAATAGCCGTGGGACGCACCACTATAGTCATTGTCGGACTTATAATACAGGCACTGCTGTTAGCGGGTGTAAAAGTATAGGTAGTGGTCACATTATTATTCAGTGCCGGAGACCAGGTACCCGTAATACCATTGAGAGAAGTCGTTGGCAAAGGAGCTAGAGTTGCTCCGGCGCAAATGCTGTCTACCTGGTTAAAAAACGGGGTATCGCTTGGCAAAACCGTAACCGTCATATTGACTGGCAAGCCACACTGTCCCTGGTTAGGCGTAAAGGTATAGGTTGTAGTTGCCGTATTGTTGACAGCAGGCGACCAGCTACCCGTTATCCCATTATTGGAAGTAGCAGGAAGACTGAAAGTCGTACCGGCACAAATAGTTCCAACTGGCGTAAACTGTGCCTGCTGGTAATCATTGACCACTAAGTTTAAAATAAAATTAGTATCGCAGCCCCCATTTACGCCATTCACCCAAACAGAATCATAGCTATTGGTAGTAGTGGCCGTATTAGGAATGGTGATACCTCTCCATTGTGCCGGTAATTGATCCCGGCAGAAAGTAAGTGTGGTCGTTTCTACCACCTCATCGTGATTGACATAGACCGTATCGGTAATTGTAGCGTTTGCTAAAGGGTTACAGCTTTGGTTGCCACCGGTATATTTTACCACATAGTAATCGATACCCTGATTAGTGGTAATACCTGCACAAGGTGTAGTAGCAAAGGGATTGGTACTGTTGCCGGCAAACCATTGAAAAGTGCCATTTCCCGGCTCTATTAAGGTTACCGGGTTATAAGCAATATTAGTTACCGCATAAGCACTGCTACCATTGGGAGTAAACCTTTGTGCTTCCGGTGCACTTACGGCCCATGCCCCGCCATTGGGGCTTCTGCCCGCTACAAAAGTTTCGTTATTTCCGGACTTAATACCTTGTACTGCAGAAGCATAATTACTTCCCGACCAACCGGCACAATAAGGCTTGGCTGCTATATGCATTTCAATCACATTAGTGGTCTCGTGCAATATCAACTGGTTTGTAGTGGTATTTGCCAAGCAGAAATAGAAGGGCACCTGGCAAAATTCTATAACAACTTTCCGGTTAGGTGCTGTTCCCACCATTTTATACCTGATGGCTCCACCGATATGCAAATCCTGGAACGGGAACATGATCGCCTTATTCAATTGCCCGGTATTCAAAGCGCTACCGTATTCCCATTCAGAATACAGGTTGGCCAATGCCAGGTCAAAGCTCACCATATTATTGGGAGAAATAACGATTGCACTGAATGGTTGCCCGAAATAATTAAAATTAAAGCCCAACCCAATGGTATCCGTAAAAAAGTCGTTCTGCTGTGCCCCGTTGATCACATCAGGTTGATAGGTGGTCGCACATACCTGAACGGTCGTCTGGGAGCAGGCGTTGATGGTTTTGGTACTCAGTTCTAACTTTTGCGCCCACACATTGTTCATTACAACGCAAAAAGCGAGTACCAGTAATTGTAGATTCTTTCTCATTAAAATTTGTCTTATTTTGCCCAAATAGAAGGATGGCAGCATCATCCAGCTCATTCAGTTATAGTACTATAACCGAATTAGCCTATCCAGCTGCAAGATTAGCAAAGACATGTTAAACCCTTATCACCTGCGAACAAAGTTCACAGAATGTTAATGTTTTTAATTCAAAAGGTAAATTAGTGAATACAAAATTATTAAAATAATTTTAACAAAAAAGAAATAGGCTTAGATTTAATATGAATCTAAGCCTATTTAACAATTGAATTGCAAAATTATTGACCGACAGCTTGAGTTTGCTGCTGTTGCTGCCGCATCATCTGCGTCATATAGTCTTTAAATACAGGGGAACTGGCTTCCAGTCTTTGTGACATCGCTACCAGCTGATCTGAATATTTTTTGGCCAGATCAGGTTGTTTATTACCTGTAGCACTACCTGACAGTGCATTTAAAGTACGAATACTTCTCTCTACGTAGCCCATCGCTCCAATCTGTCCATTTTCATTCAGGTCGCTAAAGTAATTGGTAAAATCTTTGGCAAACTTGGCCAGGCGATCGCCGATAGCTTCTGCTTTCTTCACCTCACCTGCAGCCAGGTAAGCATTGAACATCTGAACATTAGTCATTTCATACATAGAAATATCTGTAGGGAATGAAGCTTCGGATATCTGTGCCATTGAAAGATCCAATACTTTCACCGCATCTTCTTTTTTACCGGCATTCAACAATTCTATAGCAAAGGCCGCAACATCGTTTCTATAGCCAAAGAAGGTACGCTTATTCGGTTCATCATAATATACCTGGTTGGTATTGGCCTTACCCAAAGTATATACTTTAGTAAATAGCTCCAGGTTACGGTTAATGTCGGTAAAGTTCTGATTCGGCATCACTACCGGAACTAATTTATTCAACACACCCTCTTTCTTCAAATAGCCTTCCAATCCGCAAACAGGAATACCGTTACAGATATACAAAGAGCGGTTCCAACCGTCTTTAGCAATACCGGCAATGATATTCATCATGGAGATATCCGGTCTGGTTACATAAGCCTCTTTAAATTGAATGATCAATTCATTAGGGATCTGCATTGTAGAATCTTTAAGCTGTACTCTTCCGTTCTTCATCATTGCCTCTTTATTCAATGGAATAGCAATATTACGCACCGGAATAAATGGCACCTTTTTATCTTCTGTTCTCAAAGGAACCCCATTACGCTCATCCATCATGAAGCTCATCACTTCATTTACACTAAACACCTTATCTTTCAAAGAAGGTAATTCATTAAGATGATAATAGTTTAAATTACCATAGCCCTCTACAAAATCTTTATTCCATAAAACTGAAATCGGCGGAGCATCATTCACTTTATTGAACATCTGGATATTTTGCCAATCGGTACCCAACAGGTTATAGTTGAAGATCCGCACATCGGTCCGGAACCCTTCTACTTCTTGGATATACCATAAAGGATAGGTTTCATTATCGCCACTTGTGATCAGAATAGCATTACTATCACAGGTTGCCAACATGTTTCTCGCGTTGTCGATCGCTAAAGTCTTCTTACCGCGGTCATGATCATCCCACTCCTGTGAAGCGATCAATACCGGACCTGCAAATAAACATACGATAGTAGCGATCGCTGCGGAAGCGCCCGGGTTCTTGATAGCCTTCATTAACAGGTCTCTCAGGAAGAACACACCGATACCGATCCAGATGGCATAAGCATAAGTAGCAATATACTGGTAATCACGTTCCCGTGGCTGGTAGGGCGTATTATTGATATAAAGCTGCACCGCTATCCCTGTAAAGAACCAGAAAGACAATACAACCCATCCGTCCAGTTTATTTTTCTTAAATTGATACACAATACCCAGGATACCTAAAATAAAAGGTAACATAAACATGGTATTATGGGCCTTATTATTTTTATAGGCATCAGGCAGCTTGTTGAAGTCTCCCCTTCCCATCGCTTTATCTATCGCATTGATACCGGTAATCCAGTTGCCCTGGTGCGGTTCGATACCACTACCCTGGTAGTCATTCTGACGGCCGGCATAGTTCCACATAAAGTACCTCCAGAACATATGATTCATCTGGTAGCTCATAAAGAACCTCATATTATCCATGGCACTTGGCTCTTCCCCATCGGCAAGTCCCAGCTGGCTTCTGTAGTAAGAAGCATGGCCCCTGCTATCATCATTACTCCATATCCGCGGAAAAAAGTGCTTGTCTTCGTAATTAACTTTAACCGTATGATCTACCACTTCATACCTTGTTTTGCCATCTTTGGTAACCGGCAAATAGATAGGATCCCCGTTTTCCATGGTAGCTTTAGTCGTAAAATACTGGCCGGTCAGGAATGGAGTGGAGCCGTATTGCGTCCTTTGCAGGTAAGGGATTAAAGAGACAATATTGTCCGGGTTAGTCATATTGATGGAAACTCCCGCTTTTGCCCTTATGATTACAGGCACATAACAGGTATAGCCTATAGAAATAAATACAAGGGAAAGCATTGCCACATGTAGCGTATATCTTTTTGTGCGTTTGGCGAAAATAATGATCCCTGCTAATACAGCACCGAAAAGCAACAGGAAGAAGATAGCCCCGGAATGCAATGGCATACCCATACTATTCACAAAAGCCAGTTCAAACTTGGATGCAAGAATAGGAATATATTGAATTACCCCATATTGCACTACTAATAAAACAACACCTCCTAAGAAATACGCTAATAAGCTGCCTTTAAGGGTTGGTGTATATCTTTTGAAATAATAGATCAATGCAATTGTAGGTATAGCCAGTAAGCTCAACAAGTGAACACCCGTAGATAACCCGATCAGGTAAGCGATCAACACCAACCACCTGTCTGCATAAACATCATTAGCTTCTTCCCACTTAAGGATACACCAGAATACTAAAGCCGTGAAAAAAGAAGAGGTGGCATACACCTCGCCTTCTACAGCCGAGAACCAGAAAGTATCGGAAAAGGTATAAGCCAGGGCACCAACGAAGCCGGCACCGATAACTGCAATCATATTTCCGGAAGAGAAATTACCGTCTTCCGTTTTTACTAATCTTTTAGCAAAATGGGTAATTGACCAGAACAGGAACAGAATGGTAAAGGCACTGGCAAAGGCACTTAAAGCATTTACAAACATAGCCACACTTTGCGGCGAAGGCGAAAAAATGGCAAATAACCTGCCCAGCAACATAAATAGAGGAGCTCCGGGAGAGTGCGTCACCTGTAGTTTATAGGCGCAGGCAATAAATTCCCCACAGTCCCAGAAACTGGTTGTTGGCTCCATGGTCATTAAGTACACCAAGAGTGCTATTCCAAATACAAGCCAACCGCTAATGTTGTTAATTCTGCTAAAATTCATGGTTTGAATTGATGTTGTGTGCGCAAATATAAAGTATTGACATGAAAATAAAACAAAGTCTTAAACAAATTCAGATTTTAAAAATCTTTTTTGCGGAATGTGTGCAGACCTGCTGTTGATAAACAATAAGAGCCCGGAATTTCCGGGCTCTTATTGTTTTCTTTATGGATAAATTATTTCTTTTTTTCTTCTTTATACAGTCTGAAAGCCATAGGCTTGATGCTCGGACCAGAAACACCTTTGCTCTTCGGGTCAACTTTCAGGCTCAGGCTATCTCCACTTAAATGTAAGATATCAAAAGTAATCGTATCATTCGCCATTTCTCCGCCTTTAACAACAGACTGGTTAGCAAACAGGAATAATTTCTTAGCCTTTACATCAGCGGTATATTTGGTAGAAGTATCCACCATTTGATCAGGCATGTCTGAAGCATACATTTTCAATACGCCATTCTTTTGAAAATCATAGATCACTGATCTTTTAGCTTCAATTGAATCCTGTTGTTTTTTACCGTCCATCAGGTTTTCCTTGATTTTGGCTTTTAAGGTCGCCAGGTCTTCAATTTTAAGCATGGCCACCACTTCAGGCGGTAAGGTAGAAATGGAATCCGGTTTCATTTTTGCCAGTTCCGCTTTCATTTCGATGAAATCCGGAGGAAAAGCGGTCATGGTATCAACAGACTGTATTTGTGCATTAAATGCAGAGTCTCTTGCTGTATTGTCATATACTACTTCCCATTTTTGAGAAATGTTTCCTGATCCGCCGTCTTTACAGGCAGTAAGGGATGCAACACCCAGAAGACCTATTGCTATGATTGTTTTGCGCATGTTTAAATGGATAATTTATATATTTTATTTGTTTTCTTTTTTCATGTATATGGTATCCTCAAAGGTACCTGCTGACATGGTCAGGATAAGGCTGTCTTTATTTAATTTATAAATATTCAGACTTCCACCTTCTTCAAATATTGATTCAGAATAAGCTTTACTTTCGTCTATCAAGCTGAAATTAATTTCATTACCCTCCAGCTCAAAATTAAATAAAGTATCTTCCCGCTGGTTTTTCTCATTGTACAAAATCACAAAACCGTTTTTTGTAAATTTATACGCATTATGGGCCTGTGGTTCATATTGATGCTTTAGCTCTTCCAGCATTTTGTTCTTTAAAGTATCCAGGTCCCTTGTTCCATATTGTTCGGCCAGGCCCGGAGTTACTTCATGAATCTCTTTGATCTCCGCTTCATTTTCCCGGAAAGCACTTTCGATCAAGGCCAGTTTTTCAACAGGCAATACAGGCTTCCAGGTTCCGTCCAGTTTATGTGAATTACTATTACAAGCCGCCAGTCCCAGGCAGGCAAAAACACCAATAAAGCTAAGGCTTTTCATAAATCAGAGCAAAAGTAAGACTATTTTGCTGATAACAAAACTCCAAACCAATAAAAACAAAAAATAATATAAGCCTAAGCAAATTCTATTACTGTAATTTCCGGCAAGATGCCCAGTCGTCCCTGGTAGCCTAGAAATCCATAGCCCCGGTTTACATATAAAGACTGTTCCTTTTCCGCATATAATCCGGCCCACTGATGGTACGCGTATTGCACCGGGCTCCACTTGAACCAGGGCAGATCAATACCAAATTGCATCCCATGAGTATGACCGCTTAAGGTAAGATTGATATCGGTATACTCTTTACGTACTTCAGCATCCCAGTGTGAAGGATCATGACTTAAGAGGATCTTTAACGGCAATGATTTACCGGCTAAGCCTTCATAGGCTTGTTCCAGCTTTCCAAGTCTCGGGAATCTTGGGTTGGCACTCCAGTTTTCGACTCCCAGTAAAGCAAACTCCGCTCCGTCTTTATTCAGTACAATGTGTTCGTTCATCATCAGCTTCCAGCCCATATCACTATGGTATTGCTTCAGCGTATTTAAGTTGGCGACCTTAGCGGCCTCGCTCTCCCACTCCACGTAATCACCATAATCATGGTTGCCCAGTGTCGAATAAACACCAAGCGGAGCATTCAGCTGCCCGAATATTTCCAGGTAAGGCTTTAACTCCTCTGACCTGTCGTTCACGATATCACCGGTAAAAACAATGAGATCTGCTTTTTGTTCCAGGATCATTTGTACACCGGCAGCTACCGCCTCTTTGTTATCGAAGCTTCCTGAATGTATGTCTGATATTTGTACGAGTTTGAGCCCCTTAAGCGCTTCCGGCAGATCTTTAATGGTAAGTTTCACCTTTTTAAGATGATAGCGGTACCGGTTTGTTGTTCCCCAAACGAAGCCCCCAAACATTAATCCACCCACGATCAAAGCCATTCTTGAAAGGAAAACGGAACGGGGAAAGGTATTGGCTGTTTGCTGAGCTATATTTTCCGCCTGCAGGTGTACGGGAGCAGAGCGGGCACTTTTAAACACCCATTGAAAAAAACGGTAAACATCTCCCAGCAACATAAATACGCTGATGAGCAATTTACCTACCACGAATCCAAACAAAGCGGCAATTATAAGCGCCTTAACGTTTTTAGGGAAAGTATGTGTGCTCACATATCTCAACCAGAACAAGGCCCCCCAGCCGATAACCGAAATGACAATGTAGGCTATGGTAGCCCACTTTTTATTTGTTTGATTCAACGTAGCAATGCTCAACCTGAAGGCGATGTAACAATAGTATTCTACAAGGCTGATCAGGGTTAATAAAGTCAACAGGAATCCCCAACTTCTTCTCATGTATGCAAAAGTACTGCAAGCAAAAATGCAGGGCTGCCTGTTCCCATTAATTTAACATTCTTCCGCCCATATTTTTAGTAATATTGCGTACTTTTTAACATCAAAAAATTGAAGAATAAATGAAAAAGATCTCCTTATTACTATTCACAGGTTTGGTCCTTGGATCCGGAGCTTTCGCCCAGGATTTTAAAATGCCGGCACCAAGCCCTTCCACTACCATTAACCAAGAGTTTTCTACTTCAAAAATAGAGATCGTATATAGCCGCCCTGCAGTAAAAGGAAGAAAAATTTTCGGAGATCTGGTTCCTTTTGGTAAAGAATGGAGAACCGGTGCTAACGGCGCTACAAAAATCACTTTTGGCGAAGAAGTAATTTTTGGCGGTAAAGTAGTTCCGGCGGGTACTTATTCTATCTACACCGTTCCTAACAAAACTTCATGGGATGTAATCCTTAACCCGGAAACTGAAAACTGGGGTTTATCAGGCTATGATAAAAGCAAAAACATTGCTTCTGTAAAAGCTAATGTGATCACTACAAAAGATAAAGTAGAATCTTTTACCATTTCCTTGGACAATATTTCCAAAAACAGCTGTGACCTGACTTTAGCCTGGGAAAACACTAAAGTTGTAGTTCCTGTTAAAGCAGACAATGACCAAAGAATTGAAAGCTATTTAACGGAAGCATTACAATCTGAAAAACCACCTTACCTGGTAGCAGCAAGATATTATTTTGAAAAAGGTAAAAACCTGGAACAGGCTTTAGGCTATACAGAAAAAGCAATTACCGAAAATCCAAAAGCATTTTACATCCACTGGGTTAAAGCGGAGATTTTAAACAAAATGGGTAGGAAAACTGAAGCGATCGCTGCTGCTAAATTAGCTGCTGATGGTGCAAAAGGTACTCCTTACGAAGCAGAATATGCTAACAATCTTAAAAGCTTAACTAAATAATTATTATTTAGCACTATTTAAAAAGAAGAAGGCATCGAATTATATTCGATGCCTTCTTCTTTTTAAATTTGGTTATATGCTTGTATTTGTCCATTATAGCTTAAAAATATAAAGCAGCAGGTGATATGCCTACTGCTCTATATTGATATTATAAAATACGGATCAATAAATTACTTAGCCCATTTGCGGGTAGTAATCACGTTTCCGGATTGGTCTAAGATTTTAATTAAATAGTTACCTTGAGCAAGGTTTGCAGTAGCAAGGGTACTTACTTCTCCCTTAATGGCCTGATGAGCTACTTGTGCCCCCAGGACATTTACTACCACGAATTCTTTAGCATTTAAAGCTTTATTGACAAATACATTGACCATAGCATTTGCTGTGCCCGGGTTAGGGAATATAGCAACCCTATTGTCATCAATTTTTACTGTATTAACCCCAACCGGAGTTTTATTTACCATGTATATAGCGGTGTCAGAATGGTTCGGATCAAAAACTCTTATTTTTAATACGCCTGTTCCATTATCTCCGGATGTAGGTACCCATATTTGTGGTTTTAACAATGAATTTGTGTCCGCATCAATTGTAAAAAAATCCACTTCCAGGTTACCCGCAATAATTTGATTTACCTGATTTTGAGGATAACAAATATTGTTATCACAAATCGTCCATACACTCCAGCCAAAAGGGAAGTCCACCTCAGCAATACTCCATTTCAGGTTAGTAATAGGACTGCCGGAAGTATTTTGAACATGGTTATAAAAAGTAATGGAATTATCATCTTTACTGCTGGAAGGATCAGCACCCAAGGTAGATTCCGACATTTCTTTATGCTCCAGCGTAAAAGTAGCCTGGGCGTTTGCTGTAAACCCTACAGCCGTAGCCAAGGAGAAGGAAAGTAAAATTTTTTTCATTTTTAAAATATTTCTTTGTTTCTTATAAAACAAATTTAGTAAAAAATACAATATTAAATTAATAAGGGCCAAATATTAACATTTGGCCCTTATCCTAAAGCAAATTTAAAATGCCTTATTTTTTAATGAATTTTTGTTGTGTATTTCCTTCTTTAGTTTTGATATTCAGGATATACATTCCGGCAGCAAGGTTGGCTGTTTCAATTTCCACCTGTTGTTTACCGTTATTAAGATCTCTAACCGTTGAAGTTACTTCCTGACCTAAAGTATTCACAATAGAGAAAGTTACCGACTCAGATTTTTTCATTTCTAAAGAAACGTTTAACCTGTTTTCAACCGGGTTAGGGAAAATACGCAAACTATTGCTCGCTAATACTTCTTCAATGTTTGTCGTAGCACCGGAACGCAATGTTACATTATCCATAAACATATAGTTACCGCCACCTGATGTTGCTCTGAATGCAAGATAAGCATTGGCCGGCACATTGCTGATATCTATAGAACGCAATTGCCAGGTGCTTGCTGAAGGAATATGCAGTTGATTAGTAGGAGTCGCTGTTGTTGTCGCCAGCTCAGCTTGCTGAGCAGACCAAACGCTGGTCCAGTTTGCCCCGCAATCAGTAGAATATACAACTTCAAGTTTGTCTCCTACCGTTCCGCGCAAAGCGTAACTCAGGTAAAAATCCAAAGCTTTTGGACCTGCCGGTAATTCTGCTTTAGGGAAAATCAAGTAGCCCTGCTCACCGGATGTTAAATACGGAGAAGGGTAATAAGAAGCATAAACAGAATTATTGTAACCTATATTTTGAGAGGTGCTGCCTGACCATACTCTAATTATCGGTGCTTCACCATTGGTGTAAGATACCCAGTTTGAATTAACCGCCTCAAAATCATATGACAATGGCATAGCCTGTGCTGTCGGATTTAAAATGGTAACCACAGCGCTGCTTACATTATCATAATCATTCAAATCTGTTTTTGTGTTTGGCAGACCAACAGAATCAATAATACTAATCTGGCCAGCATTAGGAACATTGATAGCAGGCAAAGTAACATTGGTCGTCTGACCTACAGCGAGATTACCTGTCCAGTTAAACTCTTGCCAGCTGGTCGCTCCAGACACCTTGTAATAGATCTTCGCAGAGGTCAAAGCTGCTGCACCTGTATTTTTCAAAACAGTTACAACATCTGTAAACGTTGCCGGCACCTGGCACTTCATATTAGATACAGAAGAAGTAGATACTAATGCAGCATCAGCCTGAGGTAGCTGGATAGTGATATTACCGGTTTTAGCCGCCTGCAATACCGCTTTCGTAGCATCGTCTTTCTGGATAAAAGCAGCCAGGAAGCGTTTTGGTGCTGCTGCACTTACATAAGAAGGTATAGAACCGGAAACGGTATATGTTCTGGATTGTCCTGCAGTCCATGCGGCATCTAAGTTTTGTCCGCCTGCATTAGGATACATCTGACGCACTACGTTATCAAAATGTGTTTCTCCATTTGTACCCGGAGCAGTAGTATAGCTCAACTCTTCCGCTAAAGCAACACGTAATTTAGTATTGGCGACATTCGTAGCCGTATTAGCAGTAACTGTAATAGTAGCAGTAAATTGACCTTCTGCGTTATAAACAGGAGTACCTACTGAAATTGTAAATGGCGTCGTTTCAGCAGCAGCGGCATTGATCATAGCCTGAGTGGTTAAAGCGATATCTCCCTGGTTTGCTCCAGTACCCACTTTAACTCCGTTGATCAAGCCCATTGGAGCGAAGTCAACGGCATAATAATCCATACGTGCATCTGTAAATACAGTATTTACATTATAGATAGAGCCTGCGGATGGTATTGGCGACTGATACTTTAACAACAAAACTTTTGTATCGTTACCTGTCGCATTTAATAAATTCATTAATGCCGGATTCTTGGCAGCACAAGGACCACAATTCTCCCCGGAGAATTCCTCGTATAATGCTAGTTTCTGAGCAAACGTCAGGTTACCCAATCCTAACAGGGTAGATAAAAGTAAAATTTTTCTTTTCATTTTTTCGTAATTAAAATTAGATATCAGAAATTGAATATAAAGATGAAATTAAGGTTAAAATTTTATTAATCAAAAAATATTTTTTTATTAAATCAGATAATCCCCGGCCCGTCCAGTAACTTTGCTTATAAAGCTCAGTTAAACAATTTGAATGTATGCAATTGACGGTTCCTTTAAATTATGAATCTGCAGTAAAATTTATGTTTGAGCAACTGCCCATGTTTTCAAAAACAGGTGCAGACGCCCTGAATCCAAAGCTGGACAAAATTATAAAACTGTGTAACAGTATAGGCAACCCGGAACAGCAATTCAAATCGGTTCATATTGCAGGCACCAACGGGAAAGGCAGTACCAGCCACATTCTTGCCGCCTGCCTGCAGGAAGCGGGGTATAAAACCGGACTGTATACTTCCCCCCACTTGATAGATCTTCGGGAACGCATCCGAATCAACGGTGAATTACTGGATAAAGATTTATTGACCACATTTATTAATTCATTTTGGGCCATCATACAGGAAGTGCAACCTTCCTACTTTGAATTGAACGTAGCTTTAGCCTTCTGGGCTTTCGCCCGGGAAGGCGTAGATATAGCCATTATCGAAACCGGGCTGGGGGGAAAGTGGGACAGCACCAATATTATTATACCCGAAGTTTCCGTTATTACTAATATAAGCCTGGATCATACAAATATCCTGGGAAATAGCATCGCGGAAATCGCAGGGGAAAAAGCCGGCATTATCAAACCGAAAAAACCGGTAGTAATAGGCTTGTCCCAGGAGGAGACCGCTGCTGTTTTCAGCAGGCAGGCGATCCTCAACCAAACCCAACTTACTTATGCTGATATTATGTTTGAAGGGGCTATTGTCCACACAGCTGCCGAATCACAAACTATAAAATTTGTAGATACCCGTAATTATAATATTATAGAAGTAACTACTGACTTACTTGGCAGTTTCCAGGTAGACAACCTTAAAACGGCCCTGGCTACCATTGTTACCCTGCAGCACTTGGACTGGAAAGTGGATATTGATATATTCAGGCGAGCCGCTGCTAAAATAAAAACAATGACCGGCTTAAGAGGACGCTGGGAATTTATCCAAAACAAACCGCTCATTATTGCCGATGTTGCCCATAATCCCAATGGCATATCGATGATTGCCCGCCAGTTGCAGCACCCTGATCTGAATCAGAAAAAACAACATATTATTGTTGGTTTCGTAGCGGATAAAGATGTGCAGGAAGCCTTATCTTTACTGCCTCAAAACGCCACCTACTATTTCACCCGGGCTCAGATACCCAGAGCACTAAAGGCGGAAGACCTGAAAAAATTTGCAGCCGAACTAAAGCTTGAAGGCGATACCTACCCTACCGTAAGCGAAGCGATTACGCAAGCTTTGAAAAATTGCACTGACGAAGACCTGTTATTGATCACAGGAAGCTTTTTCATAGTAGGAGAAGCTCTTGAATTTTTAGACTACAAAACAAAATAAATATGCACAATTTAATCAGGAGTACTATCGTTTTAGCAGGCCTTTCCTTATTTAGCCCTCAATTAAATGCACAGAATCTGCATGTCGGTATCAAAGCCGGAGCAACTGTTTACAATAATTCGGGCAGGGAGCTATCCGGGAAATTTAATGCCTTTCCTTTTGGCGGCGTTTATCTTGGCTTTAGCGGAGAAAAAATGAGCTTAATCGCCGAAGGCTTATTTACCCAGACCAGGATGGTAACCGGTGACAATTTCAACCAGGTATTTAACGGCTACATCAGGAATGGAAAAGAACAGGTCCGCAATGCAGAATTTTCTTTTACTGAATTATCGGTTCCTGTCTTGGTCGGTTTTAAAGCATTACCATTTACCTGGTTCGAGATAGGGCCGCAATTCACCAAAATCGTCAATATGAACGATAGGGATGAAATACTGAATGAAGTTACTAATGTACATAAAGACAGTTATGTTTCTGCGGTGATTGGTGCCAGGGTTAAACTTCCTTTAAGGCTTCATATTACGGGCAGGTATGTAATGGGTTTATCTAACCGGAACAATACGGATGTATCTGAAAGATGGACCACACAACATTTTCAACTCGGTGTAGGCTTTGGCCTCTAATATAAAAACGGGGCGATTCAAAATTGAATCGCCCCGTTTTTATATTACTTCTTTTTCTTTTTTCCTTTTCTCTGCGCCTCTTCTTCTGCGGCATTTTTGAGCAAAGCCTGCCAGTTATTGTTATTCACTTCATCGGTAAACACAATCGTATCGGCATAAGTTTCTTTATCTATTTCCAGTACATGGATCGGTTTGCCTAAATAACTTTCTATCTCTTTCAACATTTCCTTCTCCTCAGTCGCGCAGAAAGAGTAAGCGGTACCCTTAGCCACACCGCGCCCGGTACGTCCTACCCGGTGCACATAATTCTCCGATTCATCCGGCAAGTCATAGTTCACGACATAATCCACATTAGGAATATCTACACCCCGTGCATTCAAATCTGTAGTTATGAGTAATTTCACTTCACCTGAAGCAAAAGCCTTCATAATTTCTGCTCTTTCCGCCTGGTCCTTGCCACTATGCATGGTAAGTGTTTTAACGCCTACCCTGTCCATAGCTGCAGCTACACGCTCTGCCCGCACTTTTGTCCTTACGAAGATCAGTATCTTTGACTCCGGGTGCTCTACCACCAGTCTTTCCAGGAAGAAACGCTTATCATCCATTTCTACAAAAGCCACAAAATGGGTGATATTTTTAGATACAGGGTCCTGTGGAGATATCTGGATCCGGATCGGGTTTCTTACAATTCCATAGGCCACTTCCTTGATCTCACTATTAATCGTTGCCGAGAAGAAAAGCGTTTGCCTGTAATCAGGCAGGAACTTCATTACATCTTCAATATCTTTAATAAAGCCATAATCCAGCATTAAATCCGCTTCATCCAGTACCAGTATTTCTGTTTTATTCAGGTCTAGTTTCTGCTGGTGCAGCAGGTCAAACATACGGCCGGGAGTCGCAATCAATACATCGGTACCATTCGCCAGTTGTTCTATCTGGTGCTCCTGCTCTACCCCGCCCACAAGCGCCGTGATTTTCAGCTTGGTATATTTACCCAATTCACGGAATACTTTGGCTATCTGCAGCGCCAATTCACGCGTAGGCACCATCACCAGGCATTTAGCCTGGCGTTTGTCGGGCCTGTTCTTTACATACATCAGTTTATGCAATACCGGGATCGCGAAAGCCGCTGTCTTACCCGTACCGGTTTGCGCTACGCCCAACACGTCATTGCCTTCCATAATCGGCCGTATGGCTTTATACTGAATATCTGTAGGTTTTACAAAACCCATCTCATCCAATGCGCGCTTTAATTCAGTAGCTATTTTATATTGTTCAAATTTCATGATTACAAGATCTGCTGGTACAGCAGACAGGCAAAGTTAGTTTAATTATAGGGTTCAAATGAAGAAAGGGCACGAATTGTCGCGCCCTTTCTTAAAACTTATATATTTATACTAGTGAACGTTGCTCATATCCACTTTTGATTTACTGCTTTTCGCAAAAAGCACAAATGGAATACTGGCCAGGAAAACAAAGCCTATCGCGACGAACACATCCATATAGGACAATACTACTGCCTGCTTCATTACGGCACCGTCCATAGCGGCATAAGCCGTTTGCTGCGCCATATTGGAAGGCATACCAGTCGACATAAACCGCGCTACAAAAGCATTAAAACGCTCCTGGAAGACCACATTGGTCGGGTTTATATTAGAGATCAGGTCACTACGGTGCATTGCATTCTGATGGCTCATATAAGTCGTAATGAGTGCAATCCCAAAGGAGCCGCCCAACTGCCGCATCATTCCCGTAAAAGAGGCGCCCTCGCCTATTTCACGTCCCTTGAGGGAAGACAGAGATAAAGTCGTAATCGGGATAAACAACATACTTAAGGCAAAACCACGGAACATCAGCAACCAGAAGAAGTGCTCGGAACCGGTATCCGGCGTCAATATATTATGGCCCCAGATACTATAAATAAAGAAGAGCAGAAACCCGGTAGCAGCAATGTATTGCTGCTTCACGCCTCTTTGTATCAATTGGCCTACTATCGGCATCATAAAGGCCGTCATCAATGCCGCCGGCACCATAATCAGACCTGCCTGGAAGGCTGACCAGCCTAATGAACTTTGCAGGTATAAAGGAATGATAAAAGTTGAGCCGTATAAACCAAAACCTAAAACGAAAGTCAATATCGTACCGATCCTGAGGTTTCCGTCTTTCAACACCCTAAGGTTAACGATCGGGTTGGCATAGGTCAGTTCTCGCCAGATAAACAGGTAAAAACTCAAAACACTGGTTACAGTCAATATCAGAATAGTTGTATCCTGGAACCAGTCTGACTCCTGGCCTCTTTCGAGTACAAACTGTAAACTCCCTACCGCTGCTGCCAGGAAGATAATCCCCCACCAGTCGACTTCGCCAATCTTTTTCTTCGCACCGGAATAGGGCGGGTTTTTTATAAATCTCAATGCCAATATCGCGGCAACGATACCAATAGGGATATTGATATAAAAAATGGAAGGCCATTTATGCGCCTCTACCAGGTAGCCACCTAAAGGCGGTCCTAATGTAGGCCCGATAATTACGCCCATACCATATAAGGCCTGCGCCATACCGCGTTTTTCTTTTGGAAAAACTTCCGTAATAATCGTTTGCGAAGTTACCAGCAAGGCACCACCACCCACTCCCTGCAGGAAGCGGAACAAGACGAGTTCCCAAAGCGTTGATGCATTACCACATAAAAAAGAACAGATCGTAAAGAGGATCACCGAAGCTGCGAAATAGTTGCGCCGGCCGAATTGTTGTGATAACCAGCTCGTCATCGGGATGATGATTACGTTACCGATCGCGTAAGCCGTAATTACCCAGCCGATCTCGCTCAATGTAACGCCCAGGTTACCTTTCATTTCATTAAGGGCAACATTGACGATAGTCGTATCTACGATCTCGAGCAGGGCACATAATATGGCAGTGACGACTATGATCACCCTGCGGGCGCCATACTCCACCAAAGAATTAGTTTCCATAAACGTTTTAATTATTTCAGGTGAACATCCACAAACACATTCATACCGGAGCTCAGGCGATTCAGCAATTCTTTGTTCGTATTACTTGCGAAATCAATTCTTACCGGTACACGCTGAACGGTTTTCACGAAATTACCAGAGGCATTATCCGGAGGCAGTAAAGAGGTTTTCGCACCTGTAGCCGGAGAAAATGAAGTGATTGTACCTTCGATTTTTTCTCCCGGATAAGCATCAACTTCAACGGTTACCTTCTGACCGGTTTTCATCCGGGTCAATTGGGTTTCTTTAAAGTTGGCCACTACCCATTTCTGGTCATCAGGAACGATCTGGAATAAAGATTGCCCGGCATTGACCAGCTGACCCGGTTGAATATTAACGGTACCGACATGACCATCTACAGCCGCGGTAATCACGGTATAACTTAAGTTCAGCTTTGCAGCGGCAACACCTGCCTGAGCCTGTGCAATGGATGCATTAGCCACAGCGATTTGTCCCCTGTTAATATTGCTTTGTGCCGCTACTGCCGCGGTTTGCTTGGAAGCTGCATTTTTTTGTGCTTTCAATACATCCAGCTGCTTTTGAGCGATCAGGTAAGTAGCTTCGGTTTGCTCAAATTGTTGTTGCGTAATAGAATGATCTTTGATCAGGTTTTGATATCGTTCAAAATCCTTTTGCGCGCGCCATAAATTCACTTTCGCAGATTCGATCTGCGCATCAATGGTATTAGTATTTGCCTGGGTAGACACCACATTATTTTGGGTTACCGATTCACCCGCATTAGCTACGCCCACATTACTTTGCGCAGAGATCAAACGGGCTTCCGCATCTTCCAGTTTCACCAGGTAATCCTGGTTATCCAGCACGATCAGGGTATCGCCTTTCTTCACCATTTGGTTATCTTTTACCCTAACCTCTGTGATAAACCCACCCACTCTCGGGATAACCGGGCTGATACGGCTGCTGATCTGCGCATCATCCGTATCTTCATGCTTTTGTGATTCATTGTATTTATAAAAACCGAAGACCGCACCTACGATAAGGATGGCACCAAAACCGATAGCAAATTTTTTATTGGTTTTCTTTTTATCTGCAGCTTGCTCCACCTGAGGAGCATTATTATTATTTTCCATTATTGTTGTTTGTAAAAAGTATTGTTTGTTTAATTTGAAGAAGCAGGAGCATAGGCAGCAGAGATCTGGCCGGATGCTCTAAGTAATTTATTATACGCGATCAGGTTATCAATCATTGAAAACTCGTAGTTTACAGCTGCCTGCAGTTTGTTGGCATCTGCATCTAAAAGTTCGGTAGCGGTGGCCAGGCTATTATCGTATTTATTTTTTACGATCTTATAATTCTCATCAGCGAGTTCCACAGCTGTTTTCAGCACATTCACTTTCTGGTTGCTTTCCCGGAAGTCCTGATAAGCTTTATGAATTTCCATCTTAACCCCATCCAGCAAATTTGATTTTGCCATTTGCATTTCCGCTTCCTGCGCCCTTGCCTGCTTTACTTTAGCACCGGTCTTATACAGGTCCGCGATATTATAACTCAATCCTACGCCAACGTTCATAGCATTGGTAACGGTAAGCATATTGTGCACATCAGCGGCTACATAACCGCCAGTCAGAGCAACCGATGGCAAATAAGCACCTTTGGTAATTTTTGTGTTTACCTGGGTAGCATTCAAGCGGCTGTCCAATGCTTTCACATCGCTTCTTTCACTTAATGCATTATTGACATATTCTTCGATCGGTGCCAGTTGCTTATTTTGTTCGCCGTTTAGACCCGCTACTTCTAAAGTAGTATTTTCATCCAGGCCAAGCATGAGGTCAAAATTGTAATTGGCAATTTTCATATTATTCTCTGCATCCAGGATCGCCAGTTCCATGTTCTTCTGTTGCAGTTGTACGTTTAACAGGTCATTTCTTGGTATGACGCCATTCTTTTCCAGGTTGGCAAAATCCTTTACGCGGTTAAGTGCTGTACGGTTGTTTTCCGCGACCAACTTCAGGTAAGCCTGTGCCTTATAGAGATTATAATAAGCTTCAATCGTATTGTCGATCACCAGGTCGGACTGGTGCTCGACATCATATGCCGCTGCTTTTTCTAAATAAGTCGCTGCTTTAACCCCATTATTAATCCGGTTACCGGAGAATAAAGGCAGGCTGGCATTCGCCATACCAAACGCGACCTGGTTGACTTTTATGGAACCGGCTTCACTGCCCTGGCCCCCGGACCCTCCGGCCATCATCTGTAAAAGATTACCACTTATGTTGGGTGTGTTTAAACGCATATAGCTACCCGAGACTTTTACATCCGGGAGGCGGCGTTCCTTAGCTTCCTGTACGCCTGCTTTGGCGCCCTCCAAAGCATATTGAGATTGCTTAAGAGACTTATTGTTACTAATACTCAGGCTGACCGCTTCATTCAGAGAAAGCGTGCGCACCTTCTGGGCTCCGGCATCCAGGCTATTGCCTATACCAAATACCAACCCTAAAACCAGGAAAAGACTATGCTTTTGCATCGATACTTAAATATGATTTAATGATTAATTTGATTTCTTTATTCAGTTTTTTGACAAACTTTTCTTTGTAGGCTTTCATATCCCCATGCGGAATATTATACACGGTACTGTAGTAAGGTACATTAGATAATACATGGTTTACAGTGCCTACGAATATGGCCGACATCAATACGATATCAATGCCTTTTCTAAATAGTTTTTCTTTCTGTCCCTGCACAATCACTTCTTCTATGATCTTACGGTATTGTGCCCTGCTCTCTACTACCAGTTTAAAGATCTTGGAATCGCGGTCCACTTCTGTAGTAGTACGTTTTACCATGATCTTATTGAACTTCAGGCTGGAAAAGGCCGATTCAATGAAATAATCCAGGTAAGCTTCTATTTTTTGTACCGGGTTCAATTGATCATTTTTCATGATCGTTTCCAGGGAGATCGTCTTATTCGCCAGCTGGTATTCGAAGATGGATTCCAGGAGTTCTTTTTTAGAGCCAAAGTAGTAGTTGATCATGGCCACGTTCACGTCTGCTTTCTCTGCGATCTGTCTTACAGAAGTTTCTGTAAATCCTTTTTCCGCAAAGAGCTCAATCGCTACATCCATGATGTGGAGCTGTTTTTCCGAGTATTCCTGCGCATGTTCCATAAATATAAAAATTAAACGCTTGTTTAAATTCCGATGCAAATGTAAGATCGAAAAATTAAACAAACGTTTAATTAATTATTATTTTAACAAACATTAACAATGCAATAAAAACGCGATTGTCTTAGTTGAATAACAGATTAAAGAAGATCAGGAATTTATGTTATGATTGAGATAAGTTATTAGCGAGATAGCCCCATTAAGGCTAGCAGGAGAAAAATGGTGTACAGTATCAATAGAATTAATCCATATAATACCATTCTTTTAAATAAGATAAGTCTTGGCCTGTGCTCTTTCGCCTTCCTGTAATAAACACCATAGATTAAAGTATAAACCAGGTTAGCCAGGACAACAAGCGCCAGGTAAGTTATACATAACAGGTATTCCCCGGAGCCAGGTTCACTCTTAAAAAGATTAAAGCCAAAAGCGAAACTCAATAGTAAAGAAGCTCCCAGCAGGAAGCCGTTAAAAAGCAGGCGCCTTAACTCCCACCAAAGTATATATTGAACAATTGCCATTGTAAAACAATAAAGGCGCGATTGATTCGCGCCTTTATAAAGATATTACCTAATTCAATTATTTAGAAATTAATTCCGCAAAGTATTTCACGGTACGTACCAATTGAGATACATAGCTCATTTCGTTGTCATACCAGGAAACGGTTTTCACCATTTGCATATCGCCTACAGTAACCACTTTAGTTTGTGTAGCATCGAAGATAGAACCGAAAGAAGTTCCGATGATATCGCTGGATACGATCTCGTCTTCGTTGTAAGCATAAGATTCGTTAGCCGCTGCTTTCATTACTGCATTTACTTCTTCCACAGTAACTTTTTTACCTAAAACGGTAGTCAGCTCTGTTAAAGAACCAGTAACGGTAGGTACACGTTGCGCGCCACCATCTAATACACCTTTCAATGCAGGAATTACTAAGCCAATAGCTTTTGCAGCACCGGTAGAGTTAGGAATGATGTTTTCAGCTGCAGCACGTGCACGACGTAAATCGCCTTTAGCATGAGGGGCATCTAATGTATTCTGATCGTTAGTGTAAGCGTGAACGGTAGTCATCTGGCCCACTTTGATCTCGAAGTTATCATGCAAAGCTTTAGCCATTGGCGCTAAACAGTTCGTAGTACAAGAAGCACAAGAGATTACTGTTTCAGAACCGTCCAGGATATCGTGGTTTACGTTGAAAACAACTGTTTTCAGTTCACCCGTAGCCGGAGCAGAGATCACCACTTTTTTAGCACCCGCTTTGATGTGTGCCTGTGCTTTATCTGCATCGGTAAAGAAACCGGTACATTCCAGTACTACGTCTACCTCATGTTGTCCCCAGGGAATATTAGCAGGATCTTTTTCAGCATAGATCTTGATTTCGCTGCCATTTACCGTAATCGCAGTGTCAGAGCTGGTAACCTCTTGATTGAAACGGCCTTGAGCAGTATCGTACTTTAAAAGGTGAGCTAAAACATTCGGCTTAGTTAAATCATTGATGGCAACAACTTCAATACCGTCCAGGTTATAAATCTGGCGGAAAGCTAAACGTCCGATACGGCCAAAACCATTAATGGCAACTTTTACTTTACTCATTTCTGAAAAGATATTTTATGTTTGATGGAATAAATTTTGTGCAAAAGTACATAAAATAAACATACCAAATTTTAAACGCTAACCAATCATTAACTATTCAGGAAAGCCCCAGAAACAGTTATCTGCAAAGCCATAAAATACAAATTAAAAATCACTTATAATAACAACAATATCAAACAAATAAAGCTGTCTTTTACAAGACAGCTTTATTCATTCATTAAATCTTAATTATACAAAAACATCTACTGCCATCTGGGCTGCAGTATTAAAGGCTGCTTCATCCAGGTTTAAGGAGATCTTGTTTTTGTGTGCAAACAATAACATATTCTCAGTAGCTATATTGCCCACCAGCTCATCCTTAGCCATGGGACAACCGCCAATTCCTTTTATGGAGCTGTCAAAGCTACGGCAACCACTATTCCAGGCTGCCCGTATTTTTTCTTCCCAGTTATGCGGATGCGAGTGAAAATGCGCACCGATATGCATGCCCGGGAACTCGGGGATCAGGTTACTGAAAATGTAATTAATATTCTCCGGGTTGGAAACGCCTACCGTATCGGCCAAAGCGATATGTTCCACGCCCAGCTCCACTAATTTGCGAAACCAGTGAAACACGATATCGTCATTATATTCGTCTCCATAGGGATTACCAAAGCCCATGGAGATATACAACATGGCTTTTTTATTATTTTTTACGCAAAGATTCTGGATTTCTTCCACCTGGACCAGGGACTGCTCAATAGTTTTATTGGTATTGCGCATCTGGAATGTTTCCGAAATGGAAAAAGGGAAGCCCAAAAATGAAATTTCATCATATACTACGGCTTCTTCCGCACCTCGGGTATTAGCGACTATGGCCAGAAGTTTACTCTTTGTAGTACTCAGGTCCAGCTGTGGGATTACCTCTTTGGTATCGGCCAGTTGTGGAATAGCTTTAGGAGATACAAAGGAACCAAAATCCAAAATATCAAATCCTGTTTTCAGCAATTGGTTCAGATAGGCCACTTTTTGTTCGGTAGGAATAAAATGCGACCAACCTTGCATGGCATCACGGGGACACTCAACTAAAATCATAGTATTATTCTTTGTTCAAAAATAAGTAATTATTATTTTGATCCGCTAAAGCTATAGTTTATTGTAAGCAGCGTATAGCTAAAGTTTATATCAGGTCCAGCTTCAAGCCATAAATACCTTCCAGTTTTTGCAGGCAAGCTGCTTTATGCACCAGAGGAATGCCCACTTCAAAGTTACAGAATAAGGTCATTTCCTGTTTGAGGATAGTGGCTTCAAATTGTTTTAATACCATCATTACCTCGTTCATAATGGTATAATCAAAGTTGAGTTGCAACTGGAACTCCACATTTTTCTCTATAGTAACAACAGTAGCCAAGGCATCGGTAGTCACCGTTTTATAGGCATTAATAAGACCAGGCACACCCAGTAAAGTACCTCCAAAATAACGGACCACTACAACCAATACATTAGTTAAACCGGCGCTGTCGATCTGGCCCAGTATAGGCCGGCCGGCACTTCCCGAAGGTTCGCCATCATCGTTAGCACGATATATAGTACCCTCAATACCCATACGGTACGCATAGCAATGATGCACCGCTTTGGGATGTTCTTTTTTTAATGCTGCGATAAAAGATTTGACTTCCTCTACGCTGTTCAGGGGATAGGCATAAGCCAGGAATTTAGAGCCCCTGTCCCTGAATTCGGCAGTAGCCGGGGCGGTAATCGTCGTATATGTCAACATAGGCTTGTACTATCATTTGCAAAGTACGGGAATATAGGCCTGAAGGACAAATGAAAGCTTCGCTAATAAGTCTTGCACTGATCCTGCAAATGAAAACCGGGTAAAACCGCATTAAGGAAGTTGTGTCAAAGTATTTTCAAATAGTTCAACGGTATTATCTGCCAGGGTAATTACACCCGTTCTTTTTGCCTGGCTTAAACGCGGTGCAGGCGTACCACTATTTATAATAGCCGGTGTATTAATAATATGCGCTTCGTCCCAAAGGCCGCTATTGATAAAGGTGCTCAGTGTCTTTGTTCCGCCTTCAACGATCAGGCTATTGATCCCGCGCAGATGTAAATCAGCCAGTATAGCCGCTACAGGATCTTCAACAGTTGGTACCAGTTGAACATAGTTACAACTACCGGCTATAGCAGTTTGCTTATGATTGTAAATAATTGTTTTATGTCCGTCTGTTTTCAAATGCAGGTGATCCGGCAATGCATTATCGGGATCATAGACAATTCTTAAAGGTTGTTGTGTACCAAAGAATCGATCGGTAAGGAAAGGGTCATCGGCAAATGCGGTATTATAGCCGATCATGATCGCAGCCTCCTCATGGCGCATTTTATGCACATATCTTTGTGCCAAAGTATTACTCAGCATCACTTTCCGTCCGTTTTCCGGTGCGATAAACCCGTCAGCACTTTCGGCCCATTTCAGGAGCACATAAGGTCTCTTCTTTTCGTGGAAAGTAAAAAAACGGTGGTTCAGCCAACGCGCTTCCTGTTCCATCATACCCAGTTCTACAGCGATACCCGCTGCTCTTAATTGCTGTATGCCTTTACCAGCCACTTCGGAGAAGGTATCCACACAGGCAATCACCACCTTTGAAATTTTATGTTGGATGATGAGCGCCGCACAAGGCGGTGTTTTTCCAAAGTGCGCGCAAGGTTCCAGGGTAACATAAATAGTACTTTCACTAATCTTATATTGATCTTTCGGCCTAACACTATTGATACAGTTTACTTCAGCGTGCGCCTGGCCATACTGCCGGTGCCAGCCCTCCCCGATTATACTTCCTTCATGCACAAGAACAGCGCCCACTAAAGGATTAGGGGCGACACTACCCGCGCCCAGGCGGGCCAGATAAAGAGCGCGTTGCATAAACCGGACAGGATTATTCATAAGGATCAAAATTAAAAAGAGTATAGAGCAGTGGTCTTAAAAAGCGGCAAACCCAAATACTATTGAGCTTGCCGCTTCCGGTATACCTCCAGGGCATTACCCCAAGACCATAATTAACTATTTACTTTATTAAATTATGCTTTTTTAGGAAACTTAGCAGGATCTGCATCAAATTGCTCTTTACACACCGGGCTGCAGAACCATGTTGTATCAGTACCTTTTGCGGTGTATTCAGTCCACTTCTCATTGCGGTCCATACCACATACCGGGTCTTTATCCGTATATTTCGGTGCTGTTTCCGGCGTAGCCGCATTACCTTTATCCGCTGTTTGCTCCGTACCATGATCATGGCCTGCATGCTCGCTATGATCATGTCCGTCTGTGTTGGCAGCAGTCTTGTTCTCTCCGCATGAAGTAAGCGCGAAGGCAACCGCAGCAGCTAATAATATCTTTTTCATAACACTATATTGATTTGATTAATTCTGAAACAATTTTCTCCAGCTTCGGCGCAGCCTCATTGGCAGCGGCCAAAACTTCCTCATGCGTGATGGTATTCAACTCTTCACGGATACCCAGATCGGTAATGATACTTGCCGCGAAGACGGTCATACCGCTATGAATAGCTACGATTACTTCCGGTACGGTACTCATACCCACTGCATCGCCACCGATCACATGCAACCATTTGTATTCTGCACGGGTTTCAAAAGTAGGTCCTTGCAAACCTACGTATACGCCTTCTTTTACGTCTATACCGGCATCCCGGGCAATCGCATGTGCTTTATCCAGCAATTCCAGGCTATAAGGCTCACTCATATCCGGGAAACGCACGCCTAAACGCTCATCATTCTTACCTCTCAAAGGATGCTCCGGGAACAGGTTAATATGATCACGGATGAACATAATATCCCCAATCCGAAAATCTTTATTCATACCACCGGCAGCATTGCTTACGATCATAGTATGTACGCCTAAGGCTTTCATAACACGCATCGGGAAGGTAACTTCCTGCATGTTATAGCCCTCATAGTAATGAAAACGGCCTGCCATCATCATCACCGGCTTGGTACCGATAGTACCGAAGATCAGTTTTCCATCATGGCCTTCTACTGTTGACTGTGGAAAGTTAGGGATCTCGGAATAGGGTATTTCCTGTTCAACTGTGATTGCTTTGGTCAGCCCGCCCAGGCCAGAGCCCAATATTACCGCATACTGGGGCAATGTCTTAACGCGGCGGCTGATAAAAGCTACTGTTTCCTGTACTTTTTCGAATATCATAAAATTAATTATAGTAGTATATCATTGTGGTCGTCCTCTTTCCTGATGACCTCTATGGAATCAACCTCTATATCTGTTTTAGGTAAAACCATAATATGTCTTTGCTCCAATGTTTCAATCTCTGTTTTCCGCGCCAGGTGCTGGCCGGAAATGGTTTTCATATTCTTACCGGCAAGGCTCAATGTAGCATTCTTATGACGGATATTAGCCAGCATGCGCCCGATAATAAAAAACAGAATAGCAATTATTACAAACAATCCTTTTATAGCCATGCCAAAGCTGGAAAGATCATTACCGGAAAACAAAGTTTTGAGCTCCGGCGTAGTGGTTATTTTTCCCAGGATGTAAAAGGGTCCTAGATTATCCAGAAAGAACAGGTAAGCGATGCTGCCTAAAGCAAGCAGATACATCAGTATTTCCATCATCACATTCAGCGTGGCGCTCAGGAATCTTTGCGCAGTCGATTTCCGCAGTGAAGTAGCCATAGGATCGATCAGTTTGATCTGCTCTTTGATCATGGCCTTTTGCTCCTGCCAGTCATGGACCAGGTCATTGTATAGGGATTGGTTGGGGTTTACTTCATTCATAAATCGCAATTGACTTTTTTTTATTTTACGACAACTTCCGGACCAAAAAAGGAGAAAAGAGTGGTACCGTAGTTCTTTACTTTAAATAAATTAGGATGATCTTCATAATTATTACGGGGTGTATGTTCCAGCACAAAAACGCCATCTTCTGCGATCAGGTTACGTTCACACACAATACGGGGCAGGTCATCAATTTCCTCCAGGGCATAAGGTGGGCCAGCAAAAATAAAATCATATTTTTCATTACAGGTCGACAGGAACCGGAAGACATCTCCAAAGACCAGGTTAACGCCTTCTACTTTGAGTTCTCCCATTGTCTTTTTTATAAATCCGAAGGGTACCCGGTCCCGCTCTACTATGGTCAGGTCGGTAGCCCCTCTTGAAGCCAGCTCATAACTAATGCTACCTGTACCGCCAAAAAGGTCGAGCGTACGCGCGTCTTCAAAATCTATTAAATTTTGTAAGGTATTAAACAGGCCTTCTTTGGCAATATCCGTAGTAGGCCTGGTATTGGGCAATTTTGCCGGGGGCTGGAATTTACGCCCGCCGAATTTGCCACCGATTATCCGCATGCTTTAATTTGTTTTAATAATTCTAAAATAGGCCCGTTGTCCCCGGTCATGATGTCTACTTCTTTAAAATAAGACCGAAGATCCAAGGCAAATTCTTCTACCGAGTCAATGATACCGGTCACATTAAAGTGTACCATCATCGGGTCAAAGTCATTCTTCTCCGCGATCAGCGCGATTTTATAGACTACATTTTCTACCGTTTCAAACTCGAATGTCTGGTGGGCCAGCAATTTACCTGCATTCGTAACGCTTAATAAAGCCGTGTCCTTCAAGAGGATTAAGCTCGCCACACTTTCATTGCTGCCGAATTGCTTTAAATTGCTTAAGGAAAAGCGGGAAAGAGAAAAAACATCCAGGTGATTGAAATATTTCTTCATCAGGGTCGCGATCCCGGCATCGTAAGCATAGACAATATGAGTATTGATTTCCGGGATAGGATTGGCAAAAATCTCATCATCCGCACCAATATGGTGCAGGCGCTTCAACCATAATTTAGAAGCTTCTCCCAGGTATAATTTATCCGGTATGATCAGGGAGCGTTCGTCTGCAATCCATACCTTCCGGATTTTCTGGTTATACTGCCCCATTGCTTCATTCAGCAATATTTTTTCAAAGAAGGAGGGTTCCCAGGGCGTTTCAGTAGCATAAACATGCGCTTCCAGGATATCTTCCTCGCTATAGATATAGATACAACATCCATTTTTCCAGATAATCAACTCTTCGCCGGCAATATCTGCCGGTTTATATCCTTCTACCGAATAGGTCCAGTATGGGCTTAATGTATCTACCATATTTTTCATTTAACTATAGCCGACAAAGATACTACATTGAGGGCAAACTACAGGAGTGTGATCATCATAATCAATGATAATCAAGTGTTATTTACGGCTTTTGTTTCCCTTTTACAAATGCCTGTACCAGGTAACTCAGCAACTTACCGGTCATGGGGTATTGCAGCCCGTCTGCCCTCACTGCTACTCCTTCGGTCAGGTGCAGATAAGCGGCTTTCGACTGGCCGGCACAGTCAAATACATATTGCCAGGCTTCGGTGCGACTAAACCCTAAAGGACTTTGTGCACTACTCAAGGTATCTGTAATACAATCCAGGTCGAGCTCCACGCCAAAAAACTGCTCTTTAACATGTGCTAAAGCCTGCTGCAAGCCTTGTTTAAATGTAAGCTCCTGTTGTAAATAAAGCGATTCAAACCAAATCGCTTTAAGGTCTGGATTTGTGGCAAACTGGTCAATCATAGCCGAGTTATTGTATGCCTGGTGTAAACCTAATGCCGCATATTTTTTAAGGTATCCTTCGGCATAGGCATAACTAAAACCGTTACCGCTATGCCGCCCTTCCTGTGCCCTGAAGTCGGCATGGGCATCCAGGTTGATCGCGTTAACCGCTTCGTTTTTGGCGATACTCAGGCCCTTTAATAAAGGATAGGCATTATTATGACCACCACCGATCAGTATCGGGATCTTCCGCGCACTTACGATAGCTTCTATAACCGGGTATAAAAGTTCATCCAGGGAAGCGACTCCTTCCCGCAGCGCTGCGGGTGTCGCATCAGGTGTATATTGCTCCATCAATTCCTGTGCGGCAACGGTACCCAACAAGATCATATGCTTACCTTTAAGGAAAGTATTATCCTGGATATTTAAAAATGCTTTCAGGAAAGATTCCCAGGCCGTTTGCGCCCCACCTATGCCACCATTGGCCCTTACCCCTATATCTTCAGGTATCCCCAGCAATACAAATTGCGCCTTTTGGTTGACCAGCCAGCTTTTCCAGTTACTGTTTTCCGGCAGCAGGATCGTCTGCCCGATTTTCGATTCGCCCTCCCGGGGATTACAATATTGTGCTATATCTTCTTTTTGGAACAGGTGGACCGCTTGCATAAAATTGTGTAAAAGTTTCCACAAATGTAGTAAGTATAAGCTTTTTGTATAGCTTGTTCAGCGGAATTTATTGTAGGATGGGTGAATAAGTAATATCTTTGCATAGATTAATTTTTTTAACCGAAAAACATAAAAGACTATAAATATGTACCCAGCAGAATTAGTAAGCCCGATGAAAGAACAAATGACTTCTAAGGGTTTCCAGGAACTTGTAAATACTGCAGAAGTAGAAACGGCTTTGAGCAAAAGCGGCACTACATTATTGTTTATCAACTCCGTATGCGGATGTTCCGCAGGCACTGCCCGCCCGGGTGTACTGGATTCCTTACAAGGTGAAGGTAAAAAACCGGATCAGCTAACGACTTCTTTTGCAGGTTTTGATGTAGAAGGTGTGGCTGCTGCACGTAAGCACTTATTACCTTATCCTCCTTCTTCTCCTGCTATTGCATTACTAAAAGACGGTGAACTGGTACATATGATCGAGCGCCATATGATCGAAGGCCGTTCTGCCGAAATGATTTCAGCTAACCTGAAGTCTGCTTATGAAATGTATTGCTAATCAGAAAAGATAAGAATGTAAAAAAGCGATTGATTTTTGAAATCAATCGCTTTTTTATTTCGCTTAGTCCAGGCCTTAAAACCGGTAATTAACATGCAAGCGATAGGCTATATTGCCCAGCACATCCACATCTGCGATGGTGTATTTTTTCTCTCCGGCCCTTTGAGATTCCAGCCCCATACTGGCGAACTGTGTTTCCAGGCCAAAATTAATTTTATTAAAAACAATCTTTGCACCAATACCCGGTATGACCCGCGTATAAGACCTCCTGAAAAAAATATCGTCGTAATTGAGGTCGATACTACCCGGATGGTTATAGTGTATATGCTCGACGGGTACAATTCTTGAAAAACCTGTCAACTTCCCTTCCCCATATCCTGCCAGTAATTCTAAACTGGCAAATAGCAAAACCCCTTTGTAAAATTGTCTTTGTACTTCAACGCCTAAGCCAAGTGCGACCATGTCCGCATTACTCCTGTTATATTGGATTCTGAGTGAATCGGCGCTGTAAGGTGTTATATAGGGCTTTGGGGAATAAGTATAGGGATTGTAAGCGACCAAAGCTCTGAAGGCAAGGTGCTGTTTGAGCCAATGCTTCAACTGTAAGCCCATCATTGCCTGCCCGGAGAATTGCTCGGAACCTCTGAAAACCTGGACCAGCAAGCCTAATTCAGTTTTTCTGTCCTTAAAGGTATTGAGCAATTTATTTTTTTCCGGCTCAGCCTCCTGTGCGTTCAGCGACAATACACTGCAACCCAAAAAAGCAATTCCTAAAATAATTTTCTTATTCATGAGCAGTGTTGTTTTCTTAGTTAAAACGATTTAACATACTCCAAAAGTATCCGCTTAACAAAAAATCACCTTTAGTAAGGTGATTTTTATATTGAAATAAGTAAGCTTAACCTCCGGTTAGAATGGATAACCGATTGCCAGGTTGAAGATAATATTTTCCCTGCGCCATTGGGCAGAGCTAAAGTCAATTTCATTGATCACCCAGCGATTACCGGGTTCATACCATGGTTTACGTAAGGGCATACCAAAATCGGTACGTAATACAATGATAGAAAAGTCGAACCTGAGCCCAATACCGCCGTTTACCGCGATTTGTTTCAGGAAGTCACTGCCGAATTTACCGCCCGGAAATTCAGGGTTGTCCCGCCACAGCCATACATTCCCGGCATCTGCGAAAACAGCGCCTTTTGCCCAGGTACTATAGATCGGGAATCGGAATTCTGTACTCGCCTCCAGTTTAATATCTCCTAATAATTCCAGGAACCGCTCGTTACTGGGTAAAGTATCCTGGTGATACGTTCCGGGACCAAGCATACGGGAACGGAAACCTCTTAAGCTACTGGCACCACCAACAAAAAACTGCTTTACGTTCGGCATGTTATAGGAATTACCATAAGCATAGCCGGCACCCAAAAACAGTCTGCTCGCCCACATGCTTTGCTTCCCAAAGTTTTTATAGACCCTGAAGTCGGTCTGCAGCTTAATATATTGGGCAAAGTTAGCGCCAAAGATCTTTTTACTCGGTTCGCTCAGCTTAGCCCCCTGTGCCAATCCGAGAATATTGCCGGATAAATCTACTAAACCGTCGAAATAGAAGTTGAGATCCTGGCGGCCGGCAACAATAGAATTATAAGTAAACTGGTAAGTAGGCCCGATTATGACCCCGTTGAACAGGATATTACTTAAGCGATAGTCTGTAGTGGTACCGATAGTATCTGTTCTTACGTAAGTAATATTGATCGGGTATAATTTATGATCTTTATTGATCGCTTCTTTCCACTGGTAACCCAAACCTAAATTGAAGGTATTTAAGCGGTAAGCGGTCTCTCTTAAATAATAGTTGTAGCCCAGTTTTATATTGGATTTAGGCACAAAATTACTATTTGAAGAAAGTCCCAGAGACCGGGCAAACAGCAGCCGCGGAACGGTCAGGTTCGTTTCTATCCCCCCCTGGTAAAGGTTAGGTATTTTCATATCCCCGCCATACTGCATCTCAAAACCTCCGGTAAGTTTTATTTCTAACTGCTCGGCTCCCTTCAGGATATTACGGTGTCGCCACCCTACAGAAACCCGCGAACCGACCCGGCTATCATTTTGGGAGAATGCAGCAGTCTCCAGGTTTAATGATTTTGAAGGATAAGGGGTCAGTAAATAGATCGCGCTAAGCATTGGCCTTCCGGTACTATCGTAGCTTTCGACCATATCATTCTTAATGAACTTAAATGCGTTGAGACTCACCAGCCTGTTCAGGGAGAGGTTTTGCACTCTTCTTGAGTAAACATCACCCGGTTTAAAGGCGATGGACGATTTAAACAGGAAAGGTTTAAAATTCTCTTCCCTGCGCTTCACAATATTGAAGAGTTCATAATTGATCGTATCTACCTGTGGTGTACGTCTTACTGACCCGGCCACGCTATCGCGTCGGTTGTTGTTACTGGCATTGGTCCGTACTATATAATTGGAGTTGACGAAGATATCCTTTATATGATATACCAGGAAAGACTTCGGTTGCATTACCTCATATTTCAGCGTCAGGTGCACATCCAGGGAATCTGCATTGATACCGGTATCTATACGGGCAATCAGGAAATCGGGCGAAAAGTAATAGTAACCTTTATTTTTCAACTCCTGGTCGATACGGTTTCGCTCGGCAGAGATGGCATCCAGGAAATAAGGATTTCCTTTTTTGATCAGGGTACCTTTTGCCACGCTGCGGACTTCGATAGCAATATCAGAGGTATCTCCTTCCAGGAAATTGATGGATCGGAAATATTTCCGCCTCCCGGCGATTATTTCAAACTCCCCGGATGTTTTCCGGGATACAGAATCCTCTATTCTTTTTGCTCTTACCTCAGGACTAAAATAACCATTGTTCTGTAACTTATTGTAAAGGATGTTTTGATTCCGGTTCAGGTTGAAGGTGCTCCCCAGTACCGGTGGCTCCCCAATCTTATCACGCAAGTATTTGCGCATCCCCTTCTCTGACTTTGGCTCCCCTACCGTATTATAGACACCCAGCTTGAAACGCAAACCAAAGATCTTTTTATTCGGTTTCGGCCTGATGGCTTCTTTCAATTCATCTTCAAGCGCCGAGCGCTCTGTAATCTGGCTGTCTATGACTTTAAGCTTACTGCCAATATAAAGTGTATCCTTATCCGGCAAATGATTTTTATAAGAGGCACAGGAGGCTACACCCCATAGAGCCAGTAATAAACTTAAAGATTTCAACCAATATGTATAGGTCAGATTTCTATTCACCGATCTTGATTATGTTTTTATTCTTCCTGTTTAATTCGTAAATGATCCCGAGCGACTGGCCCGTTCTGTTTTGCTCCTCCTGTTGCCGGCGCTCTTCTTCCCGGCGCTTTCTCATATACTCCCGGTACCTTTTCTGGCCCAGCAACAATTGTCTGAAGCGGTTGTATTCCAGTCCCAGCCTGAAGCTCAGACCGGTTTCAATGATAAAACCATTAATGATATTCTGTAATTCCGTTTTCCGGTAACCTCTTAATACATATCTTCCATCCGGGGTGATCATATAATCAGCAGAAAGGTTTCCGGGCAGGTAACTCGGGTTTGCATTCGTGGTCGCTTGCCCTTCCAGCTGGAAGTCATTACCAATAGAAACTTTCAGGCGATCATTGAAAAGCCTTTTAGATGCAGTTACATTCAGGTCAGTACGGTTTACCCTGGTCTTGGTAGAATAATCTTCGGAAGTGTTCAAACCGAAGTCCAGTTCAATACCGGCAATAAGATCTCCGGCCATACGGTTCAGCTGCTCACTCAGGAAGCGGCTGGCACTTTGGCGAACAGCATTTTCGAGGCCTAAACCGCCACCACTGGCACTAAAGACATCTTCAGAAATGAAGCGGCCTAAAGCCAATACCGCAACCACCTGCTTATTCATTTCAGTCGGGTTATTCCGCAATTCATTTAATTTAGCTTCTACCGGGGCCCTGATATTATCAGGAGTTGTATTACCTTTCTCGGACACTACAATATCAAAGCTGATCGTCGGTTTCATTACTTTACCACTCATCTTCAGCAGTACCTGGAACGGTACCCGCTGGCGGAATACGACCGACTCGTCCTGCTGGCCCTGGTTTTGCAGCAGATCATAAGGCGCTATATTCGCTTCATAAATGGCCGTAATGTTCGCCTCTGCATCCAGAGGATCACCGGCCAACTGGATAATACTTCCTTTTTGTATTTTAAATTTCTTTTTGATGATCTCTATACTCAGGTCATAAAAACCGTCTTCCAGCTCATATGTACCGGCAAGAGCCATATTCCCATCTGAACCAAGATTAGCATTTAAGAACGCTTTACCTTTTACATTCAATTTATCGCCCGTTTCGGGATCGATCAAAATAGTGAATTGCGCATCTTTCTCAATGTCCACATTTACGTTCAAAGAGGAGCTTTGGGATAAAAGATATTTTGCCCGCTCCATTTTCTCCCCGAACTCGTCCAGGTTCTCAATCACTTTGCTATCGTAAAACTCTACGATCCCTTCATTAGAAACCAATTCAGGGTTATCCAATAAGGCATAGTGGAAGTCAGTACTATCATGGATGGTAATATTGCCGTCGATAGCCGGCGCGGTCATAGGACCGGTTAAACCCAGACTGGCACTTAATAATATTCTACCATAAAAAGATTCATTATCCCTGTTGGTCGAGTTCATGGCTTCCCATTTCGTCGCGTTGAAGCGTGCATTGAGCGCAAACTCGGTAAAGTTTTTAGTGATCAGGTCCCCGTTCAGCGTAGCTTTACGGTTGAAGCGATCATAGATCTCAAAATCAGAGAAACTCAGCCCTTTGCCCGGAACAAAATTGATCTGCTCTTTAGGCATACGTAAAAAAGTATTGAAAGCCGACAAGGTTGTTTGCAGTTCCTGGGTATTCAATGAACCGTCAATCCTGGGATTGGTCAGGGTCCCGTTTATTTTCAGGTTACCCCAAAGGGTACCACTACTCTGCCTGATGGCACCAAAAGTGATGCCTTCAATGCTTTTCAAAGCGAAGGACTTAATGTCGGCGTTAAAATCCAGCTCGTTGCCATTTTGCGCCTTGGTGTAATAGTGCCCGCTGATCCCGAGATCATTGCCACTGCCCACTAAGTTTACTTTTGCCTGGTAAGCATCCGCAGACTCATTAAATGCATTTAAAGATAAATTACCCAAACCAGCTCCTAAGACCTGCAGGCTGTCCACCCTTGCATCCGCATTAATTTTTGCAAATTCCCCTCTCAAATCCAGCGTCGCATCTACGTTCAGTAAACCATCCGCAAGAATGGTATCTTTACTTACCATCCTGGTAATATTGGCAATAGTAAAGTTTTTGATGGCCAGACTGAACGGGCTGTTAAAGGCCGTATCCTGGCTTTGAACAGCTATGGACTGGTTTCCGTTGCTCAATTGCAGGGCATCTACAAAAAAGCCTTTGCTCTGTGCGCCCAATATAAACCGGTTTAAAGGGTTTACCGTCCAATCTTCATAATTCAGTTTTAAGCCGGGTGCCATTCTCAGGTGGATATTATCCTGGGGATCGATCGCAGTATAAACGCCTAAACCAAACTGGTCTACCCCTTCCCTATCCGTGAGGTTAAGGAAAGAACTGACACTGTCATTTTTTACACTGCCGAATAAAGAGGAGTTAAAGAATTCGATCCCTCCTTTGGTAAATTTATTGATCGACAATACATAAGAAAGCGCGCTATCCTGCTCTACTGCCGAGAAGCCAAGCGTATCAATGACGATATCTGAATAACGCAGGCGCGGAGCCGTCAAGCCAAGATCCAGGTTCCTGGAATCGGCTAAGGCGTAGAACCTTACCGTATCGAATGGTCGTAAATCGGGTACTAACTGCCGGAATAAACGGTGATAATTAACCGAACCGGACAAATTCATGTCATAGCCTAAAGGCTGCAAATATTTCTGATCGTTCAGGCGATAGAACTTGTTAACGTGCGCCAGTATCACATCGCCCATTTTGGTCACCGGTACATGGCCCGTCAATCGCGCGTTGACTATATTACCCAGGGAAAGGCTGATATCCTGCATACTGTCAACCGGCTTGGAATACAGGTAAACGCTATCCAGAATGTAGGTCGTCCCGTTCATCGTAATGAAAGGATTATTAATATTTACGGTCGCTTCAGGATAATTCGGGTTGGCGGAAGGCACATCCATATCAATAGCACCGGTAAAGACGATATCCTGTGTGGTAAATTTCAACTCTTTCAGATTGATATATTCAATATCCAGGTTAGAAGTAATAGCCGGGTATTCTTTACTCATATTGACATAAGCCTTCATGGTCATGAACGCATTAGGATCTCTTGACTTCAGGTCAATTTCGCCCAGCTTACCTTTCATATGGCCATTTGCCGTAAAATCCCGGTAATTATACCCGTTCAAAAAAGCTTCCGCAATGGTCGCGTCCAGTGTGGCGTCCATTGTTTTAGGATCAAAACCCACACCTTTTACCTTACCGTTCATCGTAATACGGCCCAGCAGGCTATCCATTTTTAGGATTTTGCCCAGGTTGAGCCCACGGGTAACCAATAACAAGTCATAGGATTCTTTACCCGATCTTGTCATATCAATAAAGCCGTTGATATCGGCATCACCATCAGCTGTCTTAATCTTCAGGTTGGGCTTGTAGGCGGTTGTAGTACCACTGATCTTACCGGAAATGGCAAACCAGGCCGGAACACTCACTTGTTTTTGTACAGAAGGCGGCAGGAATGGCTTAATATCATTATAGGCGCTGCTTAAATTGGCTACATTGAGGTCATAGCGCAATTTACCCCCATCAGGGAGTCCATACAATACCCCATTAGCATCAATAGCGGTACGGGTGAGGCCTTTCAAAAACAGCTTATTAATATTTAATGCTTCCAGGGGCCCTTTGGCGATAAGGGTTAGGTTAACGCGTTGGTTCCTGTAGTCCCGTAATTGTTTTTTCTGGGATTCGGGCAGGAAAATGAACAGGTCCTTAAAGCCGACCACACTTTGCTTAAGGGCCAGGTCCAGGTTCATCTTACCCATTTCTTTATCCAACTGGTCTAAAGAGCGATAAGAAACCGCCATTTTATCCTGTAATAAGGTATTGGGTGTTTTCAGGTAAAATTCATCCAGGATGGCTCCTTTGGCATGATAGGTAAAGGCAGTTCTCAGGGTTTGTATATCCAAGCCGCTTTTTTCCAGTAAAGAAAGGTTTTTAATGATCCCTGCAATGGTATCTACGCTATACAAGACATCACTGGCCGTCAGGTAAAAATTCTTGACATCCATGTGGGCATAGTCAATCCCGTCTTTCAGCTTAGGTTTAAGGTTATCATCAAATTTAAAACCGACTTCTTTTAACAGGAGGTCGTTTAAGGTAACCCTCCAGGAGCCGGTGTCCGTCGAGGCCTTCGCAGTCACTACTTCAGGGGCTTTGGGTACATTAGTTTTGTTAAATGCAATGGAAGAATTGGCCTGCACCAGGTTGAAATATTCGATATTGATCTTTTGCTCGACTAAACTGAACCAGGGCATAGCTGCCGAAAGTTCTTTGGCGGAAATATCAAAATCCATTCCTGAAGTCGTATCCTTCATGGCGAAATTCGCACGGTTCAACAGCAATTTATCCACGACCAATACCACGTTGGAAGCCTCGCTGGTATCTGGCGGTGAAGGCGGCAACTTAGACGGTAATGTAAAAAAGTAAGAATTGATAGTATCCCCTGTGAGCTCGGTCACTTCAAAACGCATTGTATTCAGGTCGATATTCCTGGGCTTAAGCACCAGGCTGTTTACTCTGATTCCGAATAGGGTTCCGCCGATCGTATCACTCAGGCGATACCGGGTGTTGGTAATGGATATGGTACCGGCATCCAGGTAGATGGGCGATGCTTGCGCCGTATCGATAACTTCCTGGTTGGTAGCTTCGGGTTTACCTACAAATGAATCTACGACGAACTGGTAATTGTAATTGGTATCTCTAGCGGTACGGTACATATGCACATCCGCCCCGTCCAGGGCCAGTTTCCCTACGGATATCTTGCCCTCAATCAATTTGAGCATATTAATATTGACATCGAGCTGGTCGATGCGCAACATCGTATCCTGTGCCTTATCCAGCACCAGTACCCCGGATAAATTAACCGAGGAGGGAATGCTAAAATCAATCTTTCCTATTGCAACATGTGTATCCAGCTTTTTCTGCAAAAAGCTGACTGCATATTTCCGGATCTGTTCTTTACCCCAAGGTGTATTAATAGTTATTATCAACCCGATCACTAAGACCAGTATTGACAATATGATGTACATAAATATTTTTAATACCTTCTTCATGTAGCCGTATTAGCAAAAATAAGCGCAAAAAGCTTTATAACAAAGCATTCTGATACTTTTGACCATATATTACACAATATATAGCATCTCTGCCCATTATCCGGTCGTCCAGATAATTTTTAAGATCAATTTACAATTTTAAAATAAGCGGCAATAATTATACCAGTGAGGGGGCACGCCTCCCAGAAAAGTACTCATTGAATGTTTATATATTCATTCACTATATATTTTGTAACTTTACTATAGTAAAGACAGGCAATTGTTTTATTGAAACGGGTATTTTCTACGAGGAAAAAATTCATTAACAGGATGAGCTCCTTTTTAAAATTTTTTACAATGAAAACACGTGAATCCATCAAGTTATACTGGCCGGTGAATCATGATATGCTGGAGGCAATTGAGTCTATGGGCTGGAAAAAATTCCCGGAACATTACCTGTGTAATCCTGTTTTAAATGAAGGTTATGCGGTGCAGATTTCCCAGGAGCTGGATGCAGTAGCCTGCCCTATCGCTTATATATGTGAATTTGAGCTTTTGATTTCCGACCTGGAAGCATTCTCTATTAAGCAATCTCTGAATATTTACCACCAGGAGCTGGAGATCAATGACCAAAACCTGGAATCGCTGAATAAGGCTATTTTAGGCCAGATCAGTGTGAAAAGGGTATTTAAAAAATGGGCTCAAGACATGCAGGGCATCTAAAACACCTGTCGGCATCAACCTGTTTTTCCAACAATTAAAGTAGCCGATGCTTAAAGAATTATTTTTTTGACAAATTCTTCAATTAATAAATGATTAATTTCGCCGTCGAAACTAAAAATAAAGTCAAAATACTGTAATGGCCATAATAGGAGAAATCATAGCCCGTTCTTTAAAGATCAGAAAAAGATTTACAAAAAAACGAGATAACAACTGGAATATTCAAAAAAAGACGCTGAAAAAGCTACTTGAAAAAGCCCGTTATACCTCCTTCGGGAAAGAATATAAGTTTGATGCCAAGCTTGATGAAGCTATTGATTTCATTGCTGACTTTAAAGCGGATATACCTTATCATAATTACAACTCCATGTTTGAGCGTTGGTGGCACCGCTGCCTGGATGGGGAGGAAAATGTTAGCTGGCCGGGTAAAGTAAAATACTTCGCGCTCAGCTCAGGCACCTCTGAATCTGCCAGTAAACATATCCCGGTCACCAGCGACATGATCAAGTCTACCAAAAAAGTAGCGATGAAGCAATTCTATTCGCTGACCAATTTTGATATTCCTTCAGCGGCCTTTGGGAAAGGTGTACTGATGCTGGGTGGCACCACAACACTGATGGAAAAAGACGATTATTTCGAAGGAGATATGAGCGGCATCAGTGCCAAAAACATGCCCCGTCTTTTCTCCAGGTTGATGTATAAGCCCGGCAAAAAGATTGCAAAAACCCCTAACTGGGAAGACCGGATCAAACTGATTGTAGAGAATGCCCCTAAATGGGATGTGGGTACCGTTTGCGGCGTGCCGGCATGGGTCCAAATCGTTCTGGAAGAGATCATCAAAAGACATAATTTAAATAACATCCATGATATATGGCCGAATTTCGCGGTGTATATTCACGGCGGTGTGGCTTTTGAACCCTATAGAGAACCCCTTAAAAAACTTTATGCCAAAACAGTAACAAATATAGAAACGTATATGGCCTCCGAAGGATCTTTCGGGTTCCAGGCAAGGCCCGGCGTGGATGGGATTAAGCTCGAATTAAACGCTGGTATCTTCTATGAATTTGTTCCTTTTAATGAGGAAAATTTTACAGATGAAGGGGAAATAAAACCGACAGCGGGCACTAAGTTCATACATGAAGTTGAAAAAGGCGTGGATTATGCCGTAATGCTGTCTACCTGCTCCGGAGCCTGGAGATACATTATTGGTGATGTAGTCCGCTTTACTTCTGTAAGCGAAGCGGAGATCGTTATCGTCGGCAGGACCAAACAGTTCTTAAGTCTTTGCGGGGAACACATGTCGGTAGATAATATCAATAAAACTATTGATGCCCTGCGTTGTGAAACCGGTATGGATATCGGTGAATTTACCGTTTCCGGCTTTCCTTACGAAAACAGGTTTGCCCACCGCTGGTTCATCGGCTGTGACGATCCAAATATTGATAAAGAAAAAATAAATGAGATCATAGACAGAACCATGTGTAAACTTAACGATGACTATGCCGTAGAGCGTCAGTCTGCCTTGAAAGAAGTATTTGTTGAAGTGTTACCTAAAGAAACCTTCATCGACTACCTGAAACATATGGGTAAGTTTGGCGCGATGAATAAGTTTCCACGTGTCTTGAAAGGTACACAGCTCAGGAGCTGGGAAGAATTTCTGAAACAAGCATAATGGAGCTGATCCATAAATTGATATTATCCGGGAGGCCTTGTAAGGCCTCCTTTTCTTTGTTTCTTAATGCGGCCTTAATACAATCGTAATATCCGCTGGATACTTTTGCCTTCAAATTCACAATACAAAAAATCATGAGGAGCAAAATTACATTAGGATTATCCGCAGCCTTGCTGTCTACCTCTGTTGTAGCCGTTGCCCAGGTAACGACTTCAGGCATGAGAGGTACGGTAAAAGACGACAACAATGAAACTATTCCGGGAGCTTACGTGGAGATCGTCCACACGCCATCAGGTACCAAATACCAGGCGGTAACTTCTGAAACAGGGATTTTTGTGGTACAAGGTATGAGAACGGGTGGCCCCTACACTGTGACCATTGAAGCCGTAGGCACCGGACAAAAAATATTTGATAACATCTTCCTGAACTTAGGGGAAGATTATGTTCTTAATGCAAAGGTTTCCGGCTCTTCAGAAGCATTAACCGGCGTTACCGTAACCGCGTTCAGAAATGATATCCTGAACAGTGAAAGAACCGGTGCTTCTACCAATATCAATAACCGTACTTTAAATCGCTTACCTTCTATAAGCAGAAGTCTGACCGATTTCACGCGCCTTACCCCGCAAGCCAATGGCAATGGTTTTGCCGGTAGAGATGGCCGTTATAATAACCTGCAGATTGATGGTGCTAATTTTAATAACGCCTTCGGCTTAAGTTCCGATCCTTTACCTGGTGGTAGTAACCAACCGATCTCCCTGGATGCGGTTGAAGAAATGTCCGTAAACATCGCGCCTTATGATGTGCGCCAGACGGGCTTTACCGGTGCCGGTATCAACGCGATCACCAGGAGCGGTACTAACCAGGTAGAAGGAAGTGTTTATTTATATGAGCGCCCAAAATCCTTTACCGGTCTTGATGTGGCCGAACAAACTTTAGCTACCTCTGCAAGAACCAATAACCGGATTATCGGTGGCCGTATCGGTGCCCCGATCATCAAAAACAAATTGTTCATTTTCGGGTCTTTAGAATATGAGCGTTCCAGCAACCCGGGTAACCCGTGGTTAGCCAACAAAAGCGGTTCTGATGCCGGCGCAAACGTCACCAGGGTATTGGAATCAGACCTGAACAGCGTTTCCAATTACCTGAAAACAAAATACGGCTATGATCCGGGCAGGTTCCAGGGGTATGCCGATAATTATGTGAATTCAAACATTAAAGGTTTATTACGCCTGGACTGGAATATTAACGACAATCACAAACTGACCTTACGCTATAATACAATGATGGGAACGAACCAGTTTGGCGCCAATGCCAGCTCCGGTCCTAACCCACGTTCCAGCGCGGCCCGTATCAGCAAAGAATCCATGGTCTTTGAGCATGGCAACTATACCCAGGAAAATAAAGTAAGCTCGGTAACCGCAGAGTTAAACTCAAAACTCAACAATAAAATGAGCAACCAGTTACTGGCCACTTACAGCCGCATCAATGACGTACGGGGCACTACAGGAGACCTGTTCCCGTTTGTGGACATCTGGAAAGACGGTACGAATTACATGAGCTTTGGTACCGAGTTATTCACTTTTGACAATGAAGTGATCAATAACAATTTCAATATTACCAATAACCTGACTTATACTATGGATAAGCACTCCCTGACCGGCGGCATAAGCTTCCAGTATATGGGCTTTGGTAACTCTTACAAGCGTATGGGTACTTCTTACTACAGGTATAATGACCTCAGCACTTTCCTTGCCGGTGGTGCGCCTGATGTATATGGCGTTACTTACCCGTATGCCGGACAAGATGGTTATGCCCGTGTCAACTATGCTTTAGGAGGTATCTATGTACAGGATAAATACAGCGTCAACAATAAATTGAACATCACCGGTGGTATCCGCCTGGATATGCCTTTCTTCCTGAATGCACCGGTAAACAATCCTACGATTGAAAACATAGAATTGTTAGATAGTAAAGGAAATCCAATCACCTTCAGCACAGCGAGCTGGCCAAGTGTTAAACCGCTCATCTCTCCGAGAGTAGGTTTTAACTATGATGTAAATGGCGACAGGAGTCTGCAATTACGGGGTGGTACCGGTATCTTCACCGGGAACATTCCTTTTGTATGGTTTACGAATATGCCGACCAACTCGGGTATGCTGCAAAATACTTTTGAGCCGGTAAGCGATGCTACACTGGCTAAAATTACCAGCCTGCAGGCAGACCCGATGCACTGGGTGAAAGCATTGCCGGAAGAATTCCCAACACAAGGTGGCTTAAAAGCTCCGGGTTCTTTCTCCCTGATCGACAAGAATTTCAAAATGCCACAGGTATGGAGATCTAACATGGGTGCGGACTTCAAGCTAGGCAAATCTCCACTGGTACTTACTGCCGACCTGATCTATACTAAAGATCTTGTAGGCGTATACCAATACAATGCGAACCGTAAGGAAGCCACTACAACTTTGAATTTCGAAAACGATAACAGAGACCTGTGGGCCAATGCTAATGATGCGAAATACAATACCAGCACCGGAACCGTTATTCCTGTATTAAGCAACAATAACCTGGGTAGCTCCTTCGCAGGAACTTTAGGTCTGACCTTACAATATACACAAGGTCTATTCGGTTCCCTGTTCTACACCTACTCTGCGTCCAGAGACATCACGGGTAACCCGGGTTCTGCCGCAGCATCTGCCTGGAGCAATAACTACAGTGTGAATGACCCGAATGAATTAAGATTAGGTTACTCACAATACGCGATCCCGCACCGCATTATGGGTAACATTTCCTATAAAGTACAGAATACCACTTTCTCTGTATTCTACAGTGGAGCGAACCAGGCACGTTTCTCTTATGTGTACAGCAATGACCTCAACAGGGACGGTGTATCCTTAGACTTATTGTACATTCCGAATGATATGAACCAGATGAACTTCTCTGATATCACTAATAGCGGTGGAGATGTATTATTCACTGCTGCTGAGCAAAGAAGTGCTTTTGAAACATTCGTAAAAGATAATGGTCTTGAAAAATATAAAGGTACCTATGTAGATCGGAATAACGGTTTAATGCCGTGGTTGCACCGTTTTGACTTCCGGTTCATGCAGGACATCGACCTGAACAAAAAGAATGGTCAGAAATTACAGTTAAGCTTAGACATTATGAATGTGGGTAACCTACTGAATAAAGACTGGGGTGTTTTAAAACAATTAAATGCCGGTAATGACTACTCTTACGGTTTGCTGAAAGTAGATAATATCAACGCTAGCGGCGTACCTACTTTCCAGATGAATACCATCCGGGACCAGGAAAACAAAACTGTTTTACCTACCACGCCATTCAGAAATAACTTTTCTGCCTCAAGCACCTGGGGTATGCAATTCGGTATCCGTTACATCTTCTAGTTGATTCAAACTTATCAATACAAAGGGGCATGGAGTTTACTTCATGCTCTTTTTGCATTTCGAAAGGTTTTCCTCCTTTACAATACAGTATATTTGCAGCTTAAATTTTTAGGTATGCTGCATCGTAGTCTTGAGGATTGTCTTTTGGACCTGGAACGTAATAAAATGCTCATAAGAGTGACAGAGCCCATTGACCCGGACCTGGAAATGGCAGCGCTACATCTTAAAGTATTCGAGATGAACGGACCGGCTTTGTTGTTCGAAAACGTGATCGGTTCTGAGTTCAGGGCAGCCTCCAATATTTTTGGCAACCTCGAGCGCAGCAAATTCTTGTTCCGCCATACGATTGAAAAGACACAGGAGATCATTGCTTTGAAAGGTAACCCGGCATCTGTGCTGAAACATCCCTTCCGGCACCTGAATACGGGCCTAAGTGCTTTGACAGCGCTCCCTAAAAAATTAAAACATATTCCTACCAATTTCAAGGAAATAAAAATCAGCGAAATCCCGCAGATCAAACACTGGCCTATGGATGGCGGCGCTTTCATTACCTTGCCCCAGGTTTTCTCGGAAGATATTGATAAGCCCGGGATGATGAATGCCAACCTGGGTATGTACCGCGTACAGTTATCCGGCAATAAATATATACAGAATGAAGAGATCGGGATGCACTACCAGATCCACAGGGGAATCGGGGTGCACCAGAACAAAGCCAATGGAAAGGGACAACCTTTGAAAGTGAGTATTTTCGTGGGAGGTCCACCAGCGCATACCTTATCCGCTGTAATGCCTTTACCTGAAGGCTTGAGCGAGCTTACCTTTGCGGGCTTGCTTGCCGGCCGGAGATTCCGTTATGCTTATGATAATGCCGGCTATGCCATCAGTGCCGATGCCGATTTTGTGATCACCGGTGATATTTATCCAAAAGATGTGAAACCGGAAGGGCCTTTTGGCGATCACCTGGGCTATTACAGTTTAACGCATCCTTTCCCGTTAATGAAGGTGAGAAAGGTTTATGCCAAAGAAGATGCTATATGGCCGTTTACGGTTGTAGGGCGCCCACCGCAGGAAGATACCGCCTTTGGCAACCTGATCCATGAGCTGACCGGAGATGCCATCCCATCTGAGATACCAGGTGTAAAAGAAGTACATGCGGTAGATGCTGCAGGTGTACACCCCTTACTGTTTGCCATCGGTAGCGAAAGATATACGCCTTACCAGAACCCGAAACAACCGATGGAAATCCTCACCATCGCGAATAGGATATTGGGTACCGGTCAGTTGAGCCTGGCTAAGTATTTATTCATTACAGCTAAGGACAGCCAGCCGATCAGCACGTATAAAGAAAAGGAGTTTTTAAAATACATCCTGGAAAGGATAGACCTCAGAAGAGACCTGCATTTCCAGACGAATACCACGATAGATACCCTGGATTATTCCGGTACCGGCATCAATGCAGGCAGCAAGGTTATCTTTGCCGCTTACGGGGATCAGAAAAGACAATTAGCAACACAAATACCTAATGTATTTTATGAAATTCCCGGTTTCAAAAATCCGCAGCTGGTTATGCCCGGCATTATAGCGATTCAGGCAAGCGCCTTTGTTTCCAACCAGCAGGTAACCGTGGAAATGCAATACCTACAAGCTGCTTTAGGACAGTCTCCGGCATTAAAGGAATGCCCGATGATCATCATCGTAGATGATGCCAACTTTACAGCAGCTAACCTGAATAATTTCCTGTGGGTCACGTTCACCCGAAGCAATCCTTCACATGATATGCATGGGATCAACAGCTTTTATGAGCACAAACACTGGGGGTGCGATGCGGTAATCATAGATGCAAGGGTGAAGCCGCACCATGCGCCGCCATTGATCCAGGACCCGGAAGTAGAAGAAAAGATCAACCGCTTTTTCGTAAACGGCGCCAGCTTATCCAAATTAAAAAATAAGTTTTAATGCTCACTTTACTACATAACCCGGACTGCTCCAAAAGCAACTGTGCATTAGATTACAGCCAGCTTTTCCCTGCCCTGAACATTAGGACCAGAGCTTATTTAAAGGAACCTTTAAGTAAAGCAGAATTATTACAGCTGTTGCAAAAGCTACACTTACCGGCTACAGCTATTACCCGGACCACAGATAAAGAGTTTGTAGCACAATTTGGAACCGAAGTGTTAACCGATGATACTTACCTGGACATCCTGGTAGAACAACCCCAATTTTTACAAAGGCCAATACTGGTCGACGGTGATCAAGCGATCATAGGCAGACCGCCGGAGTTGATTTTAGATTATTTAAAGCGCCTTTACAGACTCTTTTTAAGTAAATGGCATAACAATTTGTCCCAACCAGGAATACCAGATCCAATAACTCAAAACACCACCTGCTAAACCAGAAATAAAAAATGGAATTAATTGCCGCCTAGGAATCACTCTAAACACCAAATAAGCAAGTATTGATAAACTGAACAAACAATTAACAATTGTAAAGCTCCAGCCACTCACCTGGAAATGCTTGGCCAGCCAGCTTATCCAGCTTTCGAAATTATAATCAATAGCTCTGATCTCCATTATCAGCTTAACTACAAATTCCATAATAAACCAATGGCAATATAGTGTGATCAAAATGGATAACCAGGAGAGCAGGCTCAGGCTTTTGCTCGATCTTTCTAAACGATTTCTTTCCCGATTGGCCCATAAAATAATTAAACCAATAATACTTAGTAAGACAAATATACCATCAGCAATAAATGATCTTAATGCTTCATCAAAATTGGTCTTACGCTCTATTGTAGCTAATCTTTCTTTTTCAGGAAATGGCTCACCTTTTTCTATTTCCTTTTCATATTTGGCATAAATACGCCGCCACTCTTTCTGATTTTCTGTCGGTGTAAACGTCTTACATTTAAAGCCACGTCCCTTGTAGTAAATAAATGTATCATACCCCTGTTGATGGGATACAAAATTCCAGGTATGCAAATGCACTATGATAGCAGAGATACATAATGCGATAATACCAAAGGTTAAAGTAAGGGTAAGTCGTATATTCTTAAGCATAGTTCTCTACAACAAACGATTGCTTTTGTTGTATTCTTATTAAACATACAAAAAATATTTATGCAGTAACTGACCTGAAGTAGGTCAAAGACAACAGGCATTGCAGGACTAAAAGCACCAACCCGATGAATAGAAAAGGTCTATAGCAATCTTTAAATTGTACCAGGCTGTTCGACTCGATTTTACTTTTCTCCAGTTGGTCTATTTCATTATAGATTTTCTGTAGCGAACCGTTGTCGGTCGCCCGGAAATATTTACCCCCGGTACCATTGGCAATTTTGGTCAGGATGGCCTCATCGATCATTACCGGCATTTTTTGCCGCGAAATAATATTACCGTTCTCATCCGTAACGGGCATAAAAGTATCCCCTGCGGATCCCACGCCAATCGTATACACCCGGACGCCATATAACTGTGCGATCTCCAATGCGGTTTCCGGGCTAATGGTACCACCTTCGTTAACCCCGTCGGTCATCAGGATCACCACTTTACTCTTACCGGTCAGGTGGCGCAAATTATTGACTGCAGAGGCAAGACCCATACCAATAGCGGTACTCTTTACTAATAGGTTACTATGCAGACTTTCCAATTGCTGAATCAATACATTATGATCAATGGTAGCCGGGCACTGGGTAAAGCTCTCTCCTGCAAAAATAACCAGGCCTATACGGTCTGAAGGCCGGCCTTTAATAAAATTAACGGCAACCTCTTTAGCGGCTTCCAGTCGGGATGGCTTCAGGTCTTCAGCATCCATGCTCGGTGAGATATCCAGGCTCAGCACTATATCTATCCCTTCTGCATCAATCGCTTCATTGATCGCGGTATCTTGTGGCCGCGCCAAAGCAATAATAATAAATACACCGGCCAGGTAAGCCAGGTACTTTAAATAAGGCATTAGCCGGGCCTTGCGGCTTAGCGGTGCTCTTTCAATACCTAAGGTAGTAGAAAGCGTATAATCGGGATTTCGCTTATTAAAAAAACGTTGCCAAATAAAATAGACAACCGGCAGCAAAAGCAGCAACAAGAAATATCCGGGATCGGCAAACTGGTAAGAGGTGAATGGGATACGCATTATAAGTTACCGCCCTCCTCTCGCGCTATAGGGGTTTTACGCACCAGCAATACTGCTGCATCCAGGCATAAGTCCTGCGCTTCAGTACCAGGTGTCGCTTTCGCAAATTTTGCCAGGTCCGCTGTTCTGAAGATGAGTTTCAGTTCTGTTCTTAGGGGCCTTAATTCACTGTTTTGCTTGGCTACTTTTAATAATTCATCTGTGGTCATTTCGGCAATAGAAATGCCATAGCGGGCTTCAATATAGTCTTTAACCACCTGCGTCAACATAGAGAAATACTGCTTTTGCCCGTCTTCCCCTTCCAATGGCATTGTTTTCAATTCCTGAAGTAGCCTTAATGCTTTTTGATCCGGTTTTTCTACGTTTTTAGGCGCTTTCCGCTTCCGGGATATTGCTTTAAAGATCCGGATCAACAGGAATACCAGTACAACACAAGCGGCCAGGCCTGCTAAAAACCAGGGCCAGTACACCCACCAGTCTCTTTCGACTTCTTCTATATCTTTTATTGGCTTTATCGCAGCAGTGGTATCTACAGGTATGGTCTGTACCACCAGGGAAAGTGTGTCGGTCTGTATATTTACTACATTCCCCGACGGTTCCACTACCGGAAAATCAAAAGCCGGGATGACATAAATACCGGAATCAAAGCCGGTAAGGGTCAGCTTTTGTTTATAGATCAGGTCTTTTCCGTTTAAAGCGGAGTCCACAGTTCCGGTGTCCACTATTTCAAGTCCCTGCATTTCCGGGAGTTTTGCCCAGGAAAGTTTTCCACTCCCGTTGGGCACCTGTACCTCCAGGAACAAGTGAAACTGGTCCCCGATCTCTATTTGCTTTGCATCAGTTTTAGCCGTCGCTTTCACCTGGGCAAATGCGCTCGCGGTCATCATAGTGATGCTTAAAACGATAAGTAATCGCTGTATATATGGATGAATTGTTTTCAAGTTCTTTACTCCTAAATTCTGCCTCTGAAAAATCCTTGTAATACTTTTATATAATCCTGATCCGTACGCACACTTAATAGCTGTGCCCCCGATCTTAAAAAAATCTCTTTATTATAATCCTGCTGTCTTTTAAATACAAGCTCGTACTGCTGCCGCATCGCTCTATCGGAGGTATCCAGAAGCATTTTCCTTCCCGATTCCGCATCCTTTACAGCGATAAGCCCTACATCCGGCAGCGCGGCATCTAAATGGTCGAATACCTGGAGGCCCACAAAGTCGTGTTTCCGGGCCGCCATTTTTAAGGCTTGCTCATAAGGCGGGGCGATCAGGTCACTCAATAAAAAACTGATACATCTTTGCCGCACTACATTATTCAGGAATTCCAGTGCTACGGCGATATTAGTGCCGCTTTCCGGCACCGGCTCCAGGGCCACTAATTCACGGATAATACGCAAAACATGCATTTTCCCTTTTTTCGGTGGAATAAATTTTTCAATTTTATCGCTAAAGAAAATAACCCCTACTTTATCATTATTGGTATTGGCAGAGAAAGAAAGTACTGCGGCAATCTCTGTGATCAATGTTTTTTTATTAATGGTATCTGAGCCGAAAACTGAGCTGCGACTGATATCCACCAACAACATCAAGGTGAGTTCCCGCTCTTCTTCAAAAACTTTCACATAAGGCGCCGAAAGCCTTGCCGTAACATTCCAGTCGATAGTGCGCACATCATCTCCCGGCATATATTCCCGTACTTCGCTAAAAGACATACCACGCCCTTTAAAGGCAGAATGGTACTCTCCGGAAAAAATATGACTGCTCAGGCCTTTTGTCTTTATTTCAATTTTCCTGACTTTCTTTAAAATCTCGCTTGTCGTCATTTAGATTACGCTTTGGGGCAGCGGGTAAAAGCTGTATGAAAGGGTATTACCTTTTTTTTATCTAAGGTACTTCTACCGCATTCAGGATTTCATCTATAATGTTTACAGAAGTAATATTTTCTGCTTCGGCCTCATAAGTAATACCTATCCGGTGTCGCAATACATCATGGCAAACTGCGCGGATATCTTCCGGTATCACATAACCCCGGTGTTTGATAAAAGCATAGGCCTTGGCTGCAATAGCAAGACTGATACTGGCTCTCGGAGAACAACCAAAAGCGATATACCCTTTTAGTTTACCCAGTTTATATTCATCAGGATTACGGGTAGCAAAAACAATATCAAGAATATACTGTTCGATTTTCTCGTCCATATATACTTCACGAACCAGTTGCCGGGCTTCAATAATATCATTTGCCGAAACCACCGCGTTTACTTTTGGTGCCCCTTTAGGATTGATATTCTGGCGAATGATCAATCTTTCCTCCTCTTTCTCCGGGTAACCGATCACCACTTTCAGTAAGAAACGGTCCACCTGGGCTTCCGGTAAGGCGTAAGTACCCTCTTGTTCTATCGGGTTCTGTGTAGCCATTACCAGGAACGGATCTTCCAGCTTATAAGTTTTATCGCCAATCGTGATTTGTTTCTCCTGCATGGCTTCTAAAAGCGCAGATTGCACTTTTGCCGGCGCCCGGTTGATTTCGTCTGCCAGTACAAAATTAGCAAAGATGGGACCTTTACGTACTTCGAAGCTATGCTCTTTAGGATTATAGATCATCGTTCCCACTACATCTGCAGGGAGGAGATCCGGCGTAAACTGTATACGGCTGAATTTCGCATCAATCGCGGCTGCCAGGCTTTTAATCGCCAGTGTCTTGGCCAGGCCGGGCACCCCTTCCAGAAGGATGTGGCCATTGGTCAGTAACCCGATTAAGAGGCTTTCGCCCATGCGTTTCTGACCCACAATCGCTTTATTTAATTCAATATTTAAAATATCGATAAAAGCACTCTTTTCTTTAATTTTCTCGTTAAGGGCACTGATATTTATGCCCACTGAACCTGATTCCATTAAAATCTGATGTTTCTTAAAATTAATCTATCCCGCAATATGCTGCAATTTATTCATTTTTCCTGCAAAAAATATGGTAAATCATAGCTGCAATCCAATAAAAATATGCTAAAAAGCCGTTATCCGGCAGTATTAACGAATTTATCATCCGGTAACTGCTGAATAACGGCTTAAGCAATCAGAAAAGCTATTAATGGTTATCCTCGTAGTTCTTCAATTTTGCCCTGTATTCTTTAGCTTTCTCCACATCATTAATCTGGGCATAAATACGACTTAAGGTCTGTACACCTTCCATTAAATATCCTTTTTCTTCCGGATTGATGGACTTATTTTTCAGTTTGGGCTCCAATATAGATTCCATTTTATTCAATGCCATAATTGCCTGATCCAGATAACCTTTACGGATTTTCACCATTTCATCATACTTTTGGTTATCTGCCTTACTGTTCGTCAGTGCGTTCATTTTATTGGCCACGTAATCCCCTTTTATGACATATATGGTAGATGAGTTAAAGTTGAAAACTGCATTGTTAGGCTCTAATTCCAAAGCCTTCTTCATGGTTTCCTCTGCTTTCTTATGCCACTCAGAAGCATCATCTGCAAATTTGCCATTTTTCTCCATACCCATATTCCGGTATAACACCGCCAGGTTATTGACATATAAGGCATTGCCCGGCTCTTTGGTTACCGCGCTTTCAAATTTGCTGATCAGCTCTGTTTCTTTACCTTGTGCAATGAAATAGTTCAGCTCATCTGCTTCCAGGTCTTTATTATTAGGGAATTTTTTCTTGGCGGCTTCGATAGTAGCGATTTGCTTTTCAGAATTTTTCACTTCACCGTAAGAAAAAGCTAAAATCCGGTAAGGATCTGCCTTCGCCTGAGTAACGGGGTTTTTCAATGCCTCTTCCAGGATAGTGATTGCCTTAGGGTAATCTTTCTTGGAATAGTACCCGAAACCTTCATAATAATTGATATCAGCCAATAGCGTATCTACTTCTTTTCTATCCTTGAATAATTTGCGGTCATTGAAGCCGAAAGCATCCCGGGCCGTAGTTAAGGACTTGAACAATTCATCATAATTGTCGTCATTCAATGATCCCAGGGCACCGTTGAATGCGAAGATACCGGCATTAAAAATGCTGTTCTCCGCACCATCCTTACTCAGTATCTTGGGATTAATGCTGAATGCTTTCTTTAAAGCTTCCATGCCTTCATTATAATATTTCTTATCGGCAAATTTAGGAATGCGGGATAACTCAATATAAGTAACCCCTTTTGCAAACCAGGCATCTGCATTGTTCGCCGTTTCCGCATTCGCCACTGCTTCATCCGCAGCTGCTTTAGCTTTTAAAAGCGGTACGGTTATGGCATCCACATTATAGGCTTCCGGATTGCCATTAGCCGTGCCGTTAGCGACAATGATCTGCTCGCTGGCCTGATCATAAGCTTTATTGGCTTCTTTAATTTTAGATTTTTGAGCAAATGTAGTAGTAGAAGCAAGTAATAATCCGCCAACTACTATTAATAACTTTTTGTTCATATATAACTGTTCTTTGTTTTGTTATTTATTGAAAAATCTCGCTAATTTAAGATAAATCTGCTGAAATTAATCTTAAAAATTCTGATCTCGTTTCATTTTGCAGGAACTGGCCGCTGAATGCAGAAGTTGTCGTAGTGCTGTTTTGCTTCTGAACGCCCCGCATCATCATACACATATGCTTAGCTTCTATTACTACCGCAACGCCCTGTGGTGCCAGTGTATCCTGTATAGCCGCCAGTATCTGGTCGGTCAGGCGCTCCTGCACCTGCAGCCTGCGTGCAAAGCAATCTACCACACGGGCCAGTTTGCTCAGGCCGGTAATGTAACCGTTAGGGATATAAGCAATATGTGCTTTCCCTATAAAGGGCAGCAGGTGATGTTCACACATCGAGTACAGTTCAATATCTTTAACGATTACCATTTCGTTGTAATCTTCTTTAAACTTTGCACTGTTCAGTATCTCGTGGGCATCCTGCTGGTATCCCTGGGTCAGGTACTGCATGGCTTTCGCCATTCTTTCCGGGGTCTTCTCCAGGCCTTCTCTTTCCGGGTCTTCTCCCAATTCTGAAATTACAGACTTATACAAGCCGGCCAGATTATTGGTCACCTGTTCATCATAAGTTTCAATCTTCTTATATGCCATATACTGTTACTAACAATTGTTTTTGAAAATAATTAGGATTATGCCCCATAATATTCCACATAGATATTCCGGGTTTCGAAAAGCTTCACGCAGTGCAATACCGCACCTTCTTTTTCGATATGAGGTTTCAACTCCTCCCAGATACCTATGGCCAGGTTTTCGGCGCTGGTAAATTTGTCTTTCATAAAATCAACGTCCAGGTTAAGATTTTTATGATCGACCTTTTCCAGGATCACCTCTTTGATCAGCCGGCCTAATGTTTTGGCATTGAATACAAAGCCGGTATCAGGATGAGGTTCACCTTTAAGGGTTACATGTAATTCGTAATTGTGACCATGCCAGTTCGGATTGGCACATTTATCAAACACTTCAAAGTTTTTATCCTCAGACCAGGCCGGGTTGGCCAGCTTATGGGCCGCGTTGAAATGTTCTACTCTGGTAAGATATATCATTTAATTGTCTATTATATCCGTTCTATAACAATAAACAAAGGTAACGTGTTTTTGAGATTTCTTTCCAAAATTGAATCATTTAAGGGTAAATTAACCATGTTTTAAACCCATATTATATTTCAAAAAACAAAGACAACCCAGCCATTGCGACCTTGATCAGTTGCTTGCAGGATAAGATGATTTTCTTTGACAAAAGGTTGGATTTGGTTGTTTTTTATTTATCTTAGATTACAAATAATAAAGTTATAATAGTTTCACAATTTCTTTATACTTTTTTATTTTAATTATCCTACATTGCATGCCCAAATGAAGAAAGTGCAGCAACATTTGTCGAAACAATAAAACATCGTCATGCCATACATTTTAGTAGCCGACAGCGGCTCAACAAAAACAGACTGGAGTTTAATAAAAGAGGGTAAAACCAAGAAACTAAGTACTACAGGAGTCAATCCTTATTTTGTTTCAGAAACTTCCGGGGCTGAGATCCTGGCTAACGAATTAAAAATCGGCAAAGCGCTGAACGATATAGCAGCTATTCATTTTTACAGCGCGGGCGTAAAGGCTCCGCAGAATAAAAAACTGATCGAGCAAATCCTGAAAAATCATTTCGGTATAAAAAACATCTTTGTGCATTCCGATATGCTGGGGGCCGCACGGGCCACCTGTGGACATGAGAAAGGGGTAACTGCTATCCTGGGCACGGGAAGCAACTCCTGCTTTTTTGACGGCAATAAGATCAGTAAGCAAAGAGCATCCCTGGGCTATATAATCGGGGATGAAGGCAGCGGTACCTATTTAGGCAAAAAAGTATTACAATACTTTTTTTATGACACCTTTGACGGCGACCTGCATGAAGCATTTATCAATAAATATGGCAACGACCTTCCTGCAGTGCTTGAGCGCATCTATAAACAACCGCTTCCCAACAGGTATCTGGCCAGTTTCACAGAGTTCCTGCATGAGCACCGGGGTCACTATATGATCGAAAATATTATAGAGGACTCTTTCCTGGAATTTTTTAATGCCAATATCCTGAAATACCGGGAAAGCTGGAAATACCCGATCAATTTTGTGGGCTCCATTGCCCATACCTTTAAAGATGTGCTGGAAAATATTGCTGCACATTACGGGGTAGAAATCGGTACGATTGCCAAGAGCCCGATGGAAGGCCTGGTGAAGTATCATAAATAATCCCGAACTTTACCGGTTCAAATACAAATTGCAAACTACAATGCTGAATTTTAAAGAAGCAGGCGATATCACGATCACTTGCCACAAATTTATTGCCCCGTCTTTAGCTAAAGAAGTAAAAGCACTGGGCTTTCAATTGGAAAGTGAATTCCCGACAGGTGTTACCCTAAAAGGTAGCCTGAACGATTGTATCAAACTGAACCTGAATTTGCATTGTGCTTCACAGGTACTCTTTAAGCTAAAAGAATTCCGGGCCGACAGCGCGGATGATGTATATGAAGCCGCCTACCGGATCGACTGGCTGGAAATAATGGATGAAGACAGCTATTTTTCCATCACCAGCAACGTTATGCACCCGACGATCAACAACAGCATGTTTGCCAATTTAAGGGTAAAAGATGCGATCGTGGACCAGATGCGGGAGCGTACAGGTAAAAGACCGGATACCGGAGCTGAGCTCAGGGGGCTGGTCATTCACCTGTTCTGGAAGAACGAAAATGCCGCCATATTCCTGGATACCACCGGTAATTCTATAGGCCGGCACGGCTATCGGCGCATACCAGGTAAAGCACCTATGCTGGAAGCGCTGGCTGCCGCAACCATATTACGCAGTAACTGGAATCAAAAAACACCTTTCATCAATCCTATGTGTGGCTCCGGCACCCTGGCCATTGAGGCTTGCCTGATCGCTACCAACCGCAAACCGGGCCTGTTCCGGACCGAATATGCTTTTATGCACATCAAAGGCTATGATGATCTCGTATACCAGAAAGAGGATGAAGCCCTGGAGGACCAGATCACAGAGCTCCCGGGATTAAAGATCATTGCTTCCGATATAAGTCCTGAAGCTGTAGTGAATGCACAGAAAAATGCCATTGCAGCAGGCGTAAAAGATTTAATCCGTTTTGAGACGGGGGATTTTGAAACTACGACTGTGCCGCCAAACGGCAACGGGGTCATATTGATCAACCCGGAATATGGCGACCGGCTGGGTAGCGAGGAGGCGCTTGAAGAGACTTATGCCCGGATCGGGGATTTTTTCAAGAAAAAATGTGCGGGCTATACCGGTTATATCTTTACGGGTAATGCAGAACTGGCCAGGAAGATCGGTTTGAAAGCGGCCCGGAAGATCCCATTTTACAATGCGAAGATCGAATGCCGTTTACTGGAGTTTGAATTGTATAAGGGGAGTAAGCAAAGCAATTAATGAAAGAGAGGGGTAGCATACGCTTACTTTTTCTTTTTCACCTTTTTATAGTATTCTTTAAAATACTTATCATATAGGGGAGCTAATCGTTCTAGAAATTGCTTTGTAGGTTGACCATAGTTGCCACTCAGATAGAAAAATTTATGTCCATCAAAAATCAGCATATTAGTTCCGCCACAAACTAAAACATCTTCAGAATAGTTCAGAACGGGTTTAATTACTTTAATAGAATCTAAAACATGCTTTACAATCCCCTCGAGTGAGGACGGCATTGTATACAAATGAACGGAATAATCAGGGATGTGATTTTTGAAAAAATTCTCAAGGTCTTTTCCTGCTTCTTTACGGGTATAGAAAGTATAATTATCGCTGCCGTAAGCCCATGATATTCCATACATAAACCAATCAGCGCTACTCATCGCATAGTACAAACTGTCTTTTAACAATTTACTGCCTTCGCCTTCCGATTTCCCAATCAACTCAAAGTTAAGCAGGCTGCCATTTTTAATCAAAGCTTGTACATAAGGCTCAAAACCTATGCTATCCAATCTCTGGGTCAGAGAATCAACAGCACGCACGTCAGTCGCTTTAGAAGTACCAGAAGTACAGGAAAAGCATAATGAGAGCACCGCTAAGGGGAGCAGGTAAAAAGAATATTTTAAATTCAGCATAGGTATAGCATTACAATCACCTATGCTAATATACGCAAAAAATTAATCCCTGATAACCGTTATGGTACCATCATCCTCTATTTTAATGATCCGGGAAGGTGCTGCGGTTTCCGTTTCTTCCTGCCGATGATGAACGATATAATCCACCCTGGATTTTATACGCTCATCGATCTCCGCAAAGGTTTTTGGCGCCGGTTCGCCGCTTATATTAGCAGAAGTAGAGATCAAAGGCTTTTTCAATCTTTTCAATAAGGTTTTACAAAAGGGATCAGCCGTTACGCGGATCGCAACAGAACCGTCTTCTGGCAGTGCATTAGCCGCAATGCCGATCGCCTGCGGGTAGATCACGGTAGTCGGGCGATCAAAGCTATCCAGCAACCCGATCAGGTCGGGATAAGGATCGGCCACAAAATTAAATACTGATTTCACATCCGGCAATAACATCACGAGACTCTTACTTTCCGCACGCTCTTTTATGGCAAATACCTTTTGCACCGCAGTTTCATTGGTCGCATCACAACCAATGCCCCATACGGTATCGGTAGGATAAAGGATCACCCCGCCCTGCTCTATTATTTCCAATGCTTTATTGACCTCTGCATTCATATTATAAATAATCCAACAAAATATAAATAATTTAAACCCGATACTTATGAATAGTACGAAAAATTTAAAATGAAAAACGAGTTGTTTTTGCAAACAACCCGCTTTTCATTATTTCATCAATTAAAATGTACTAACCTTGCAATGCTGCCGCTCCACTTACGATCTCGGTCAGCTCGGTAGTAATAGCCGCCTGACGAGCCCTGTTGTAAGATATTTTTAAGTTCTTCAGGATCTCGTTCGCATTCTCCGTCGCTTTATCCATCGCGGTCATACGCGCACCATGTTCAGAAGCATGTGCATCCAGGATGGCTTTATACACCTGTGTATTTAAAATTCTTGGCATTAATTCAGCGATCAAAGTATCTTTTGAAGGCTCAAAAATGAAATCTGTTTCTTTTTGTTCTGCCGGTTTCTCCACTTTAGGTATCGGTAAATATTGTTCCGTTACAAAAACCTGAGTAGCCGCGTTTTTAAATTGGCTATATACCAATTCCACTTTATCATATTCGCCGTTCAGGAATGCTTCCTGTGCATAAATGGCGGCACGTTTTACATTATCAAAGCTTAAGTCGGCAAACATGGTCCAGTAATCGGATACCAGGTTATAGCCATGCTTTTGAAAATATTCGAAGCCTTTTTTACCGATTGGTAACAAGGTAACAGTTTTATTGGCATATTTATCTGCGATCAATTGCTTGGCCGCTTTGATCACATTCGTATTATAAGCACCACAAGTACCTCTGTCTGAAGTAATCGGGATGATCAGCACTTTTTCTACAGGGCGCTCATCGGCTAAAGATAAAGCCATATCGTCGTTAAGGCTGCTTACGATATTGCTCAGCATATCCTGCATTTTTTGGGTGTACGGACGCATCTGTAAAATAGCATCCTGTGCACGGCGCAGTTTTGCAGCACTTACCATTTTCATGGCCTTAGTGATCTGTTGAGTAGAGGTTACCGACTGAATACGTAATCTTACTTCTTTTAATTGCCCTGACATATATTATTTATATAAAACTTGAATATATTAAATTTGGCTGCAAAGGTACGGCTTGCGATTTGTTTTACCAAAATTTTGACTTGTTTTAAAGTGCAGCTAAATTTAATCCGAAGACTTAAAAATACGAAAAACATTTCAGCGTCAATACCCCAGCCCAGGCTTGTTTTTCAATTTCTGCCTTAAACCCTGTATTTAACTCATCTTCCTGCCAATGTTGGATGCCTAAATCCTATATCTGCCTATTTTTTCCTTATTTTTGGGCTCAATTTTTAATATTCAATTCATAATGCAAAAAATATTAGTTGCCAACCGTGGCGAAATAGCCCTGCGTGTGATGCGTTCTGCAAAGGAGATGGGCATTAAAACCGTAGCGGTATATTCTGAAGCGGACCGTACCATGCCATTTGTTCAATATGCGGATGAAGCTGTTTGTATCGGTCCTGCCCCTTCTGCCCAATCTTACTTGCGTGCAGATAAGATCATCGAAGTCGCCAAGCGGCTGGGCGTAGACGGTATCCACCCGGGCTACGGCTTCCTGAGCGAAAATGCGGATTTTTCAAGAACAGTAGCCGAAGCCGGTATTACATTTATCGGCCCCAGTGCTTTCTCCATAGACACTATGGGTAGCAAAATCGCGGCCAAACAGGCGGCTTTAAAGTTTGATGTACCCATGGTACCGGGAACGGATAAACCACTGGTTGATGCTGCCGAAGCAAAAGAAGTGGCCGAACGTGTAGGCTATCCGATACTGATCAAAGCAAGTGCCGGCGGCGGCGGTAAGGGTATGCGCGTAGTGAACCATGCAGACGAGCTGGAAGAGCAGATGCGTATGGCCAAAAGCGAAGCCTTAAGTGCCTTCAGTAATGATGATGTTTTTATTGAAAAATATGTAGGTTCTCCTAAGCACGTGGAGATCCAGATCCTGGGTGACCAGCACGGTAATTATGTGTATCTCTTCGAAAGAGAATGCTCCATTCAGCGCCGCCACCAGAAACTGGTAGAAGAAGCTCCGTCTTCCTGCCTGACACAAGATGTGCGCAAAGCCATGGGAGAAAGTGCGGTCAATGTCGCACGCTCTTGTAACTATCATGGCGCAGGTACCGTAGAGTTCCTGGTAGATGATGACCTGAATTTCTATTTCCTGGAAATGAATACCCGTTTACAGGTAGAACACTGCGTTACGGAATATATCACCGGTATCGACCTGGTAAAAGAACAGATCCGCGTAGCCCGTGGTGAAAAGTTATCTTTCAGCCAGGAGGATTTAAAAATCAACGGCCACTCGATTGAGTTAAGGGTTTGTGCTGAAGATCCGCTGGAAAACTTTGTACCGGATACCGGTACTTTGGATATTTACATCCGTCCGCAGGGCAATGGCGTACGTGTGGATGACGGATATGAACAAGGAATGGAAATCCCGATCTTCTATGATCCGATGATCGCTAAATTAGTAGTTTGGGGTAAAGACAGAAACGAAGCGATTGACCGCTTGTGCCGCGCTATTGACGAGTACAAGATCAAAGGTATCAAAACCACGCTCCAGTTTGGAAAATGGGCGGTTCGCCAACCGGCTTTTGTAGCGGGCCAGTATGATACTAATTTTATTGGCAAATACTATAAACCGGAATATCTAACGGCAGAAGATAAAGAGGAAGCAGCGGTTGCTGCAGCATTCGCAGGTGTGGTTTGGGAAGAAGGCAAACAAGCTATGGCACAAACCCTCAACAGCGATGGCCCGAGCAAATGGAAAATAAAAAGATAAACGAAAGCTTCGTGCTTCCACAACAATAAAAAGAGCGGCCGATATACTATCAGCCGCTCTTTTCAGTTACAGAAATCAACACCATAATGATCTAATTAAAAATCATTCTGCCATCTTTGTAGAGCTGATAGCCGGCGTCGGTATGTTCCAGCAGGATTCCATGTCCTTGCCAGCGTTCTGTCACATTATTTTTTACTTTACCCTTGACTTTACCTCCTTTGAGCAGTACATTATAAGGAGCATTATCATACTTAAGGTGGATTACCTCTGCACCGGTACGCTCTTTGTTGAATATAATCGCTAAATTTTCACCACCGTAATCAAGTACCAGCAGACCTTCATGCTCACCCGGCCCCACACATCTTTGTTTTAGAGCACTCCAGAAATAACCGGTTGACGGTTTACAGCCAAATTCATCTATATCTCCTCCCGGCAGATTGTCGTGTTGCGCTACAATGCGGCCTTTAAATTTCCTATCTACAGATAATAAAACAAAACACCTTGAGGTATAGGACTTATCAGCTGCTGCATTTGAAATATTGTAATTTAAATTGATCTGGTTATAATTCTTAACCAGGGAATTTACGCTAAGTCCCTCTATTGTCTGCGAAGCAGGAGCAATGACCGCAATCAATTGTTCTTTTGTAAAGTCTACCTTGCCTGGCTGCCCGCCTTCACCCATCAGTGCTGCCTGGCCAAAGACAAGGTCCATTTCTGATTGACTGGTAATACGTAACAGCTTTACCGCTCCTTCATCAGCAAATGTATTCTTTACAAAATAGTTTTTCAGCGGCTTCACTGGCAGTTCTTCTTTCTCAACAACAGCGCTGCTTAGCTGCATACTGTCATTTCCGGAAGTAGCATATAGTTGACCATAGCATGTTAAGAGCCCTGCCAAGAAACTTATCGCTTTAACCTTTTTAAGCATATTCATAATAAGTATTTTTGAACTTTATCTAATGTTGGTAAACTAATTATAACAGTCCCATTTAGTCACGAAAAATATTTCCCTACTCCCTCCTGAGCAAGCGCCTTTGGACTCAAGTTTTATCGTTTCGTAATAGCCCCAAACGGTTATTGAATTAGGTGTATTGCAATTCAATTGTATATCTTCGCCATTCTCCATGCGATCGAAGCAGATCACTTTAGTTTCAGTCTCTCCTGTACTGTACAATTGAAAATAGCCGATATTATAGCCATAACAACTTACAGGATCCATAACTCCTTTTTTGCTTTCAAAGATGCCCCAAAGCTGCTTTGTCGTAACTCCTTTCTGTGCGCTTACCTTTAATGATAAGCTTAGGCAAAACAGTACAAGGTTCAAGATTGTTCTCATAAAATTATTTTTAATAAAAGTAAATTTCAAAATATGCTGTAGCTCATACTAGCAAACGGCATGAGCTCATAGGCAGGTTTTAGTTCACCGGGTAAATAACCGTTAACATTATTTTATGTAACCTGATTACTTTACAATCACCGCAAAATTCTCGCTCGTTACCCACATATATAGTTTCGTATTGGGATCGCTACCCCAGGCACTTGGATCTTTTGCCAGGTGATCTAAAGAGGTCCCCTGCACATAAATATAATTTCCTGCCTCATCAGCATAACAATTTACATACTGGGTTTTCCATTCTTTTCTTATCGTCGCTGTCTTATCCGCATCATAAATCACCTCAAAATTTGCTTTTTCTGCACCATCTACATAATAGACCAAATTATAGATATAGGGATCTGAATTAAAAATAGTGACCTTAATTTCCGGGCCATTTCTATCTTCATCAGCATAATTATTCCAATCGGAGGGCCAATTTTGCCATTTACCGTTTACTCTTTCGACCTGCTTGTAAGCTACCAGGCCAATTTTTGAAGTCTGAGCATGCATCAAGGTGACGCAACTGAATAAGGTGATTAATACTGTGATTAGTTTTTTCATCTTCACTTTTATTTATTGGTTAAAAAAGAGACTACAAAAATCACTTGCATCAAGCCGGGAAACAATACTCTGTTCAGGGTATTTTTTATTAAGGCCTTTAAGATACTTTTGTAAGTAATTGGTCAACAATAATTAATAAACTCATACTACCTTACATTTAACTATTTGAATCCATATAAAATGAAGGCATCCTTCTACTCCACAGTGATCATCCTATGGACGATCTGCTGCTCCGCTTGCGATTATAAAACCCCTGCTCCAAATGCGGTTAAGGATGCTGAGGAGCAAGTATTAGATTCCCTATTCAAGGTCTGTAAAAACAACCAGGCCCTACCCATCGACACGTTTGACAAGTATACCAAACTAGCGCTTAGCCTTGCGGAAACTTATGGCGTAAAGCCTCAAGCAGATCTTGCCAAATTCTACCGTGCTGTTTATTACTTCAACATTTCTCATTTTGATTCTGCCACGATCCAGTGTAACCTGATAGAGCAAGCGCTTACGCCAAAAGAAGACACCGCTTTTCTTTTGAATAAAATAGACATTTTGAAAGGCACTATACTGATGCGTAAGGGGAACAACAAGGAAGCATTAGAATGGTTTTTTGCTATCTTGCCCCGTGTAGAGCAAACCGGGAAACAAGAAGACCTGTTCCGCTTATATAATAATATTGGCATTTGCAATGTGCAACTGATGCGCTATGAAGACGCTATTCGCTGGTATAAAAAAAATGTAACTATTTCCGATAAAGACAATGCTTTCTTAAATGCTATAGGCATCTTTAATATCGCAGACTGCTACATTAATATGAACATGGTGGACTCTGCTTTGAAATATGCCCGGATGGCACTCCAGGCCGGTACCAAAAACAATATTTTGCTGGTAAAAGCCAATAGCCTGAATACATTAGGCAAAATATTGGAGCAACAGGGAAAAATAGATCCTGCCATTCAAAAGGTACAGGAAGCGATAGCCATAAGAAAAGAGCTGGGCGATCAATATTATGTCATTTCTGACCTGCTTCAATTAGCGATGCTCTATAAACACAAAGGCAACTTCGAAGCAGGCATCCAATCCGCAAATGAAGCTTTAAATATTGCCGCATCCCATAAAATCACCTCACAGTATTATTTTATCGCCTCTGCTTTCTGGGATAATTATTATGAAAACAAGCAATACAAAGAAGCTGCAGAACAGACCTATAAGATGCTTAACATTATGTATGAAGACAATCAAAGTGCCGGAACAGCAGCGATTGCCGAATTAGAAGTAAAATATGAAACGGAAAAAAAAGAACAATTAATCAAAACGCAAAAGACGGATCTGGAAAGAAAAAACCTGGTTTTATATGGAAGTGTTGTACTTTTTTTGCTGGGCATTACTATTGTTTATTTTGCTTACCTGAATTATAAAAACAAGCAGTCCCAAAAGCTGAAAGATGTAGTCATTAAAGAGCAGGATCAGGCGGCAAGGGCCGTACTGTATGCCCAGGAGCAGGAGCGCAGCCAGTTGAGCCGCAACCTGCACGATAGTGTGGGACAAACATTAAGCGGCTTGAAAATGAATCTTCAGGTATTGCAGGAGCGTGCCACAACGGATCATAAAATTTTTGAAAACAGTATGAAATTGCTGGATGATGCCATTGAAGAAATCAGAAACATATCGCACCTGATTCTGCCCAATAATATTTTACGACTCGGGCTTAAAAATGCTTTACAACTATTGGTTAACAAGATAAATACGGCTTCTCTCCATATCACCCTTAACATTACCGGCAATCCAGACCATGAAGACAGTGAAATCCAGCTCATGATATATAGAATATTACAGGAAAGTATTCAAAATGTACTTAAGCACGCCAGGGCCAAAAATCTCTCTATTTACATCCATAAAAAGGAGCAGAAACTCTATGTGTCGGTTATAGATGATGGAATAGGTTTTGACACTGCTGCCATAAAATACGATACGGGCATAGGCTTAAGTAATATATTAACCAGAGTAAGGTTCCTGAAAGGGAATATCAGTATCAATAGTGCATTCAATAAAGGGACACATCTGGCATTTGACCTGCCGCTTAACTAGCAATACAACTCAAGCTCGCTCCTCTTATCAACAATTCATATACCTGTTTAATCTATCCTGATCAATGGACGCCAAAACAAGCATCAACATTGCCATTCTTGATGACCACCAAATCATTCTTGACGGGCTCGATCTGTTACTACAAAATGAAACTTATTTAAACGTATGCTATAAATGCACCAACGGGTATGAACTCATAGCCCACCTGGATCAATATCCGGCGAGGATTGATGTACTTATTATGGACCTGATGATGCCGGAAATTGACGGCTATGAAATGGCCTTGTTACTGGAAAAACAATACCCGGAGATCAGGATCATTATCTTATCCATGAATACAGAAGTGGATATGACCTATAACCTTATTGAAAAGACGGAGATCAAAGGATATTTACCCAAATCAACCAACAAAAATATCCTCCTGGAAGCGATAAGAAGCGTTTATGAGCAGCAGATATACATCCATGAAACCATTTTAAACGACCTGCGCGGATACAAAGTGAAGATTTATGAAAAAGAACGCCTGATGCTCTCTCCGCGGGAACTGGAAATTGTACAAATGATTTGTAAAGGCTTAAGTAATAAAGAAATTGCAGCGGCACTTTACCTTAGTGAACATACAATAGCTACTCATCGTCGCAAAATATACAAGAAAACGGAGGCACATAATACCGCGATGCTGGTTGAACTGGCCTCAAGGCTTAAGATCATTTAATGCTTCCGGCAGCTTAAAAAGCAGCCATAATTTCCGGGCTCCCTGGGATCGTAAATATGAATGATCAGGGCAAACAAAAAGATAAGTAACTATAAATCAAAGAAAAGCACCGGAAAATCCGGCGCTATCTTTTATAAGGGTAAATTTTAGAGGGTAACTTATTCCTTTCCAGACCCTCATTAGGGCACTTTGTCGCTACTGCAATCATCCCTTTAAAACTGCTTTGATCAACCTGGAAAAGCAGCATTAGCATCGAGAAACAGTCGTCAAAAAAGTGCCGGTTTGCCGGATCTTGTGTTCTCTACATAAATTAATCAATAGGTGCAGGCATTAATTTATATTTCATCATAAAACAACATGTGGCAGTCCCATCCGGTACAAGGCATTCAAACATCCCATCAGCTTACCGGATCCGGCCTGCAAATATATTAAAAAGTCACCCAACGGTGACCATAAAAATTAATTAATTTTGCAATTGAGTCCGGTTCGGACCTGTTAAATCTTTTAAAAATGGATCAGCCAATCGTAACAGTAAGAAATAAAGAAAAAAGCAAACAGCGATTGCTGGATGCGGTGGGTAAATTATTAAAGAGCAAAGGATTTACCGCACTTAAAGTAAATGACATCGCAGCCACTGCCGGCCTGGATAAAAAACTTATTTATAAGTATTTCGGCGGTACGCAACAGTTGATTGATGAATATATCCAGGGACAGGATTTCTGGAGTAATGTCGGTTTCCCCGAAGGAGCAGAGGCAGACGGTGGTCTTTCTTTTGCAAAGGAAATGCTGCAGGCCCAATTTGACTATGTCTATAAAAACAAATCCTTTCAAAAACTCATTTTATGGGGCCTTTCGGAGCAGCGTAAATCGCTGAAGCAGCTGACAGATGTACAGGAAGCCAACGGCGAATTATTATTTGAACATATCCTTGATCCCCACTTTGGTGCCAATGCCAAAAAGGTCAGGGCCATATCGGCTATCCTGATTGCGGGTCTTTACCACCTTAATTTGTTTGCTAATGTAAACGGCAGTGTATTTTGTGGTATTGATATAAAAAATAAAGAAGACCGGGAAGAAATTAAACAAGCGGTATCTTTCCTCTTAGACCAAACCTATAAAGAACTATAATAAATATCCCAAAACAAATATGTTGTTTTAAATATAAACAAAAGCACTCCCCTGGCCAACCTTTGAACTGTATTTCATTGTCTTTAAACTCGAACAAAACATGAATAGTGAACTACAGACCATTTTCCCTGATCCTTCTATTATCACTGCTAGCGACCCAGTTACATGCCAAAAAAATAAGAGCATTATTCCTCGGCAACAGTTATACCGATTACAACAACCTTCCGGAACTGGTGAAACAACTGGCCCTCTCGGCCGATGACACTTTGGAGTACAACAAAAATACCCCTGGCGGTTATACACTTCAGGGGCATTCTACTAATAGTACCAGCCTGAATTTGATACAAGCCGGCAACTGGGATTATGTAGTACTCCAGGAGCAAAGCCAGTTACCTTCTTTTCCGGACGGGCAGGTAGCCAGCCAGGTATATCCTTATGCAAAAAAACTGGATAGCCTCATCAAGGTACACAATCCATGTGCACAAACCCTTTTTTATATGACCTGGGGCCGGAAAAACGGTGATGCTTCCAATTGTGCGAACATGCCTGTACTCTGTACCTATGAAGGGATGGATAGCATGCTGCAGCTGCGCTATACCATTATGGCACAAGATAATGATGCTTCTATCGCCCCGGTGGCAAGAGTATGGCGTTCCCTCAGGGCAAATCATCCTAATACAGAGCTTTACATTGCCGATGAAAGCCATCCGAGCAATAATGGTTCTTTTGCAGCCGCCTGCACTTTTTACGCCATGCTGTTTGGCAAAGATCCGGTCGCGACAAGCTATAATTTCACCCTAAATGCTACCGATGCGGCCATCATAAAAAACACCAGTAAAAATATTGTTTTTGACAGCCTGTCGTTCTGGAGCCGGTTTGACGACCTGCCTGCAGCACAATTTTCCAGTAGCCTGAATGGTACTACGGCAAGTTTCAACAATCAATCGCTGAATGCCAGCCAGTATACCTGGAATTTCGGCGATGGCAATAGCAGCAACTTAGCGGCACCGACCCACACATATACCAGCAATGGTACTTATATAGTGACCTTAACGGCAAAAAAGGCAAACTGTAATCATACAAGCACCTTTACCGATACGATACAAATTTCCGGGACTACGAGTATACACCCACAAGAAGGTGCTGCTACTTTTAAACCAGAAATATTCCCGAACCCGGTCGGGGAAGAAATATTCATCCGGAGTCAGCAAGCGCTGGCCGGGATAAAGATATGGGATGTAAACGGGCGCCTGGTTTTACAACCTGAAATAATGCATCATAGCGCTAACCAATATCAATTCCATATAGGCCGGCTACCAGCAGGTTTATTCATAGTGCAAGTAATTACAAAAGACGGGCAGCAGCATTTATTAAAATTCCTTAAACGATAAATTATTGCAGGCATGAAGGATAGGAAGAATAAAATGTCTTTTACTCTTTAGCCTGATAGAGTCGCGTGAAGTATAAAAAAAGCCAGGTATTGATTACCTGGCTTTGTATTATTTAGTGCATTTGAAGATCTTTATAATTAGCGTTTGCTTTAACTAATTCCATAGCTTTGTCTGCGCTATCGGGACTAAGCCTTAGCACCACCAGGGTATTCCCAGCTCTTAACTCTTCATCATAAGCATCTGTGATCCTGCTTTTCTCTCCGTCCAGCAATAGATTGGCCACTACCCCACTTGCCAGTGCGCCAAAATCAAATCCTACTATAGCACCTACTAAAGCGCCGGCACCATAAAGGAACCCTAAACCGGGAATCGCAATCAGCCCCACACCCGCCAGAGCTCCTGTAGCCGCACTGATGGCTAAGGTTGCGCCCACGCCTTTAGTGGCAGTACTCATTGTCTTCGAGCCCATTTCATCATCTGCATCTAATTTACCCAGGATCGTAATGTTTTTCTTACTGAATCCATTTGCTTTTAAAGCCTCCACTGTTTCGATGGCTTCCGCCTGGTGTTCATAAACAGCTATAATCGTTTTGTGCATAAAATAAGATTTAATACCTCTAAGTTAGGGGATAAATTAAATATGTGAAATAATTTTGGATAAAGTTTCACAGCCTTTTACTGCTTTTGACTTTTCCAGGATCAGGCTGTAAATTATTATTCATCCTGCGTTTCTGAATACTCAGTTTCCGGTAAAATATATCCTAAAGCTCCCGAAGGGCAATTGTTGATCTGGGCAATCAGCGCTTCTTTAGCGGCATGCTCCGGCCGCAACCAGGGCTGCTCTTTCGGATGATAGACATCCGGTAGCGTTTTTACACAAATACCTGCATGCACACATTTTGAAGGGGTCCAGGTGACGATAATGTCTTTATTATTTTTATATTGTTTGGTTTCCATACCGCAACAGTTGAGTTTTGTCACAAAATTGTCCCATAAATATAAGTGGAAAACAAGAATAAAATAAAAAATGTTTATTATTGGCCCTAGTCCATTTTCTTTTCCGCCGATACTTTCTTTTTAACGGCTTTCAATTTTTGCTTATCCGTCAGCAAGAAACGATCGCTGGGCTCGCTGAACAAGAATCCGTAAGGTTGTAACTGTGGCACGGCATCAAAGATCACTTTAAGAATTGCCATCAATGGCAGCGCCAGTATCAAGCCGGCAAAGCCGAACAACATACTAAAGAGGAAGATCGAAAGAATAGATACCAAAGGGTTTAAGCTTACTTTACCGCCCACAATATTGGGCGTAATAAAGTTACCTTCCAGTATCTGCACGACTTGAAACCAGCCAATAATGGCTAAAGCATACCAATAGCTGTCTTTAGTAGCCAGGGCAAATAAGGCCGGAAGAATAGAACCGATTGCAATACCAATATAAGGCAGCAACATCAATAAAGAGGCCATAATACCGAAAAACCAGGCATGCTCAATCCCTATGATCATTAGCCCGACACTATTTAATACGGCCACAATACCCATAACGGTCAATAAGCCACCCATATAATTCTTGATCGCCGCATAGATTTTAGACATGGTTTCTTCCACTTTCACCTTATGCTCTGCCCCTATTGCTTTCACGAAAAAAGCTTTGAAAAACTCCCGGTAATAAAGCAGGAAAAAGATAATCAAAGGAACCAGGATACCCATAGAGAGGAAGTTACCGATGGACCCAAAGAAAGCCGTTACTGCGGCACCAACACTGGGCATTACTTTTTCCAACTGCTGCTTTCCACTTGAGAGTATTTGTGTACGGGAGAGGTTTAATTTTTCATCTGCCCAGCTTTCTGCACTTTTCAGTACCTCTTCAATCTTGCTGACAATCTCTGATGCATCCTGCCCTATATTGATAGATTGCAATACGAGCAGGTAGCCTAATCCTGCCAACAATATAATAGCTGCCAATAAAGCCGTCAGGGAAGCCATAATACGGCTAAACCCTATTCTTTCCAAGCGAGCACATAAAGGGTACAATAAAGCTGCAATAATAATAGAGAATAATATAGGTAGCAGCACAGACTGTAATACGTAAGCAAAAGCGATGATCAGGGCCAGGGCAAACATACTGTAGGTGATAGAACGGCCTAAGTTATTGTCCGGAGTACTTTCAGCAGCAGCTACATTTTCAGTGTCCTGAGATTTCTTATTAAAATTGAAAAAATTATGGAACATATAGACAGAATTAAAGGTATCATGCAGCAAGCTGCTTAAATTGCTAGCTGAATTAGTAAAATTTATAAGCCCTGTGCACTTTATTTTCCAAACTTACCTGGTAATCCAGGATCGCCTTTTTATTCAGAAAGTAGCTACGATCCAATAAGTGATTATATACAGCTATCGCATCGAAAAGTTTATTCAGGTTATTGTTGTCATAGGCAGCACCATCAAAATAGACCAATCTTTCCGGCAAATAGTCATCCAGTATTTTTTGATTACTTTTTGATACATGCTGCTGTAATACAGGTTGATTCAGTAAGTCCTGCAGATTCGCCTTAAAGGCATCCTCTTTCCTCCTTATACCAGCAAAACTTTGCATGATCTGCTCAGGTTGCATAGAGTAACCGATAAATTCTAGGTCTGCCGAAAGCTCGGTAGTTACTTCTTTTTGCGCCGCAAAATTTATTTCGAAATCAAAAAATGAACGGTACATCTCTTCGAGTACAGGCGGTTTTTCCGAACGACGTTCTGTCTCTAAAAAGTACCTGAATATTGCTTCATCATTCTGTTGTAGTATAGCTTCAATCGCTTCCGCTTCTTTATCCAAACGGTTCTTTAATTCCATACAATCTTTTCTCCGGAATTTCTGCCCATCATAATCAAAAGATTTAATACCATATTTTTTATCTGCAATCAGCGTCAATGATTCAGCATCACTTTTCAGGGCCTGCAACACAAAGATATGGTTGACCATTTCATTAGAAAACAGCTGTGGCAAGGTTTTAAGATCACTCAATTTTGCCTGCTCCAGGTCAATTACCGTAAATGGTTTAGCATCATAATAACCATTGTACTGATCATCAAAAGCATCATCCTTATACTCTTTTTCAAAGCTGGTTTTAAAAGCGTCTAACGGCATTGCTTCCGGACTGAGCTCATACTTTACATTTTCAAAAAAAGAATCCGAGAATGTATTTTGGAATTGCGGCAACTCCCGGATCATTTCATTGGCCAGCCGGGGCATGGGGCTGCTATTGGGATAATTCAATGCTTTAAGTCTTGCCACACGGTCTTCGGTAGCCGGATGTGAAGCCCATTGATTTTTAACCACCAGTTTCGACTGGTTAAAACGGTCAAGGAATTCAGTAGTGACCAGCGGCAGGTCCTTTTTATAAGGTAATTTGTCTTTGGCAGCATAAAGATTCATCACCCATAAGTGTTCCGGGTATACATTAGCACTCTTCCTATTATGAATAATCTGCTCCTGGTAAAAACCTAAAACCCCTCTTAATGCATAGTCCGAAAGATTAAGGCGTAACAAAGCATCCGCCAATGGCTGAGAGCCGGTAACGCTTGCAGCTACCTCATCTGCATGAAATTCCATTTCTCTTGAAAGTGCAGAATGCGCTTTGTTGATCAGGCCATAGATCGATTTCAATACCCATTGCATGAAGTTAACGATCTGAATAACGATCCATACCATCAGGGAAACAATTGCATGAATGCCGGACCATGCCGAGATCAGCTTAGCGTAGGAGGTGTTTTCATAAAGTATATTATAGATAATGTGATTCACATTATAGACATACACCCCTACTTTCATCGACCTTTGGGAAAAGTGTCCGAATTCATGTGCCAGTATTGCTTTCAGCTCTTCCTGGCTTACCGTATTGATCAATCCCAAACCGATCTGCAGGTTCTTTTTCACCGGGAAAAACATGCTCCAGAATGTAGAATCATAAAATACGGAAGCATTGATCTCATTTGAAAAATAAATCCGCTTCGGGAAATGGGTCTGGACATTATTGACAATATCCAGGATCATTGCTTTTAGTTCCGGTTGCGTATCGATATCAATTTCAACAAGACCGGAACGATCTACTTTTTTACTGCTGAAAATAAACTTGAACAGGAAGATGGAGATGAGTAACCCGAAGCTGGCAATGGCCAAAGCAATAAGGATGGTCATGAACGCCGGTGCATTGATGATAATCTGTAATGCAGCCCAGAGGCAGAATAAACTGAGTGCAATTGAAAATGTAGCGAAAATCAAATACACGAACAGGAACAATACAATTGACAAGATGGCCCTGGTGGCATACTTTTTAAAACTGTCGGAAACAGCTACAGAGCGGGGGTTATTTTCCATATAAGTTTTCTTACCGCCAAATGTACAAAATGTTTGCCCATTCCCAAATACAACAGGCGGCCCAACCGGAACCGCCTGTAGTACTATTCAAAAACTATTTAATCTATGAGCCGCAAGTAGCATTATAATCGGTAAAGATCTCCAGGGCCATATTCTGGATTTTAGGACCGTCTAACTCTGCTTCACTTTTTATTAATGCCCCCATTTTGCTGCGCTTCTTTTCCTCTTTTTCCGGGTTATAGCTGGGATACTCGCTATTCAGCATTTTCTTGCGCACCACCTCACAGTCTTCTGTGAACTTTTTCATATCGCTGCTGTTCAGCTCTTCGATCTTACCCCCTTTCTTTGAAACCAGGATACTCGGGCTGGTACGAATGCGGTTCAGGTCCGCTTCCATTTCTTCTGCCTGCTTCTTGCCTACCGCAACGGCTGTAGGCATGCCATACAGCTTGTAAACGGTAATAGGACCTTTCAACAGCGTCTCTGCTATATAGGTAGTATTCGATAAGTTTTTAATGGCTTTAATATCACCACCCAGGCCGCCACCGGCTCTGGAGGCCTCCCGTTTGTTGGTATATTTGATCAGTTCAAATTCACGTAACACATCACCGTCATAGGCCGCATAACCTTTCAGGTCATCCACATCCATTACTTTTAGTTTCTGGCGTTTTTTCGCAGGATCAATATCAGTATTGGCAATAAATTTTACTTTTTTCTGGTTAATCCAGGGAGATTCTGCGGAGCCCATCAACTTGACAACGCCTTCAATTTTATTCCCTTTTTTATCTATGATCCAACCTTGTTTTTCGTTGGCCCTCAGTTCATATTCATCTTCCCCTTCCTGGGCAAAAGAGGTCATAGGCAATAAAGCAATAGCTGCTGCAAGCAAATAATTTTTGATCATGGTAATTTGATTTTTAATGTTTAAAATAAAAAAGATTGTTAAAGTAAATGATCCAGGTAAGGTAGACCTTATAAAATTCTATTAGTTTAATCTAAAATAAAAAATTTATTTAAAATATCTATAATTCAACCTGCAAATCTTTTGCCATTTATAAAAAACGAAAAGGTGGCTCAATTGAGCCACCTTCCATTATATCCATTCTTTCAGTAATTACTCTTCGTCGTCAAACTCAAGTACATCCCTGTTGTTCAGTAATAATTCGTATTCTTCTTTAGAACCTACAACCATTTCGTTGAAGTCACGCATACCGGTACCTGCAGGAATCAGGCCACCTGTGATTACGTTTTCTTTCAGACCCATCAGGTTATCAGATTTACCAGTGATCGCCGCAGTAGACAATACTTTCGTAGTTTCCTGGAACGATGCTGCAGAAATCCAGCTCGGTACACCCAAAGAGGCTTTGGTAATACCTTGCAGCAATGGAGAAGAAGTTGCAGGTACCGCATCGCGGAATTCTACTAATTTCTTATCGGCACGACGCAATAAGCTGTTTTCTTCTCTGATCTCACGTAAAGTCGTGATCTGACCTGGTGCAAATTTTTCAGAATTTCCGGCTTCCGTGATGACTTTCTTATCAAAGATCCAGTCATTTTCTTCCAGGATATCGTTTTTATCAACGGTATCATCTTCTAAGAATTTGGTATCACCCGGATCCTGAACGGCCACTTTACGCATCATCTGGCGAACGATTACCTCGATGTGCTTATCATTGATTTTTACCCCTTGTAAGCGGTAAACCTCCTGGATCTCGTTTACTAAGTATTCCTGTACTGCGTTCGGTCCTTTGATCGCCAGGATATCGCTTGGTGTAGTGGCTCCATCGGACAACGGGTTACCCGCTTTGATAAAGTCACCATCCTGTACCGTGATCTGACGCGTCAATGGTACTAAGTATTTTTTCACCAATCCTTCGCGGCTTTCTACCACGATCTCACGGTTACCACGCTTGATATTACCGAAACTTACAACACCGTCGATCTCTGCTACTACGGATGGATTAGAAGGGTTACGTGCTTCGAACAGTTCCGTTACACGAGGAAGACCCCCTGTGATATCCTTAGAACGTCCCATAACACGTGGAATCTTAACGATTACCTGTCCGGATTTCACTTTATCACCGGATTTCACGCCTATGTGCGACCCTACCGGTAAGTTGTATTCCTTCACTTCTTTACCATTGATCAGGATAGAAGGGATCTTGGTTTTATCTTTAGTTTCAATTACTACTTTCTCTCTGTGACCTGTTTGCTCATCCGCTTCTTCACGATAAGTTACCCCTTCGATTACATTTTCGAAGTCTACAACACCATCGATTTCAGAAATGATAACGGCATTGAACGGATCCCATGAACAAATCACATCACCTTTCTTGATATTCTGACCGTTCTTCACTTTCAGCGTAGAACCATAAGGGATATTGTGTGTATTCATTAACCTGTCCTGCTCTACATCAACAACCCTCAGCTCACCTGTACGACCGATTACGATCTGTACATCTTCACCTTCGTCATTGATGGCTTTAACCGTACGCAGACCATCGAACTGAACGGTACCGTCAAACTTAGCGAACAAGTTAGACTCGATCGCTGAAGAGTTCGCCGTACCACCCACGTGGAAGGTACGTAGTGTTAACTGTGTACCCGGCTCACCGATAGACTGTGCCGCAATGATACCTACTGCATCACCTTTCTGGGTCATGTAACCTGTTGCCAGGTTTTTACCATAACATTTAGCACATACTCCACGTTTAGCCTCACAAGTCAATACAGAACGGATCTCTACGACTTCAATTCCGGATTCTTCGATTTCATTCGCGATATCTTCATCAATCTCAACACCAGCGTTTGCAATCAAAGCATCTGTTATCGGGTGATAAATATTATGCAATGAGGTACGACCCAGGATACGATCGAACAATGGTTCTACGATCTCTTCGTTGTCTTTTAATGCTGATGTTGCCAGACCACGTAAAGTGCCACAGTCAGCAGTGTTAATCACCACATCCTGAGCAACGTCTACCAGACGACGGGTCAGGTAACCCGCATCTGCCGTTTTAAGGGCGGTATCCGCAAGACCTTTACGCGCACCGTGCGTAGAGATGAAGTACTCTAATACCGACAGGCCTGATTTAAAGTTAGACAAGATCGGGTTTTCAATGATCTCAGAACCAGAAGAACCGGAACGACGCGGTTTCGCCATTAATCCTCTTAATCCAGCCAGCTGTTTAACCTGTTGTTTGGAACCACGGGCCCCGGAATCCAACATCATATATACGGAGTTGAACCCTTGTTTATCAGAAGCCATCTCACTGATCAACGTTTCGGTTACACGTGTATCTACACGCGACCAGATATCGATGATCTGGTTATAACGCTCGTTGTTCGTGATCAGACCCATATTATAGTTTTCCCAAACTTCATCAACTTCCATTTGAGCACCGGCAACTAATTTCTCTTTAATATCCGGGATGGTCAGGTCATTAATGTTGAACGACAGACCACCTTTGAATGCCGTACGGTATCCTAAACGTTTGATATCATCCAGGAATCTAACGGTAGTAGGGATATTGGTATTTTTAAGGATCGCACCAATGATCTCACGCAAAGATTTCTTAGTCAATAAGGCGTCAACGAAACCATTTTGAACAGGTACTACCTGGTTGAACAATACACGACCTACTGTAGTTTCGATCAGTTTGTATTCCAGTTCACCGGATTTAGTACGTACATTGGTTTTTACTTTGATCCAGGCGTGCATATCGATTTTACCTTCGTTATGGGCAATGATCACCTCTTCTGCAGAGTAGAATGCTTTACCTTCACCTTTGATCGTTTCTTTATCGTTAGTTCTTTTACCTTTCGTTAAATAGTACAGACCTAATACCATGTCCTGAGAAGGCAGGGTGATCGGTGTACCGTTTTGCGGGTTAAGGATATTGTGAGAAGCCAGCATCAACATCTGAGCCTCTAAAATTGCTGCATTACTCAAAGGTACGTGAACCGCCATCTGGTCACCATCGAAATCCGCATTGAACGCCGAACACACCAATGGGTGGAGCTGGATCGCTTTACCCTCGATCATTCTAGGCTGGAAGGCCTGGATCGACAATCTGTGTAGCGTAGGGGCACGGTTTAACATAACCGGGTGACCTTTCAATACGTTTTCCAGGATATCCCAAACTACCGCTTCTTTTCTTTCTACTAATTTCTTAGCCGATTTTACGGTTTTAACGATACCTCTTTCAATTAATTTACGGATGATGAATGGTTTGAACAATTCAGCAGCCATATCTTTAGGAATACCACACTCATGCAATTGCATTTCTGGTCCTACAACGATTACCGAACGACCGGAGTAATCCACACGTTTACCCAACAAGTTCTGACGGAAACGACCTTGCTTACCTTTCAGTACATCAGAAAGGGATTTCAGCGCACGGCCACCTTCCGCTTTAACGGCATTAGACTTACGGCTGTTATCAAACAGGGAATCCACCGCTTCCTGTAACATACGTTTTTCATTACGTAAGATTACTTCAGGCGCTTTGATCTCCAATAAACGTTTCAGACGGTTGTTACGGATGATTACACGGCGATACAGGTCATTCAGGTCAGAAGACGCGAAACGGCCACCATCCAGAGGAACCAAAGGACGTAATTCCGGTGGAATGATCGGTAAGTATTGCATTACCATCCATTGCGGCTTGTTCTCGATACGGGTGTTGGCATCACGGAATGCTTCTACAACGCTCAGGCGTTTTAAGGCCTCTTGTTTACGTTGTTGGGAAGTTTCGTTAGCAGCAGCAGCACGCAAAGAGAAGGATAAGCTATCCAGGTCCAGGCGGCCTAACAGATCCTGAACTGCTTCAGCACCCATTTTAGCTACGAATTTGTTTTCGTCTTCATCCGGCAAGTATTGGTTCTCTTTAGAGATCGCATCCTGGATTTCCAGGTACTCATCTTCAGACAATAATTGCATGTAAGTATTTTCGCTGTCTTTCAGGTTTAATTTCTGACGGATTAATTCTTCCGCTTCACCAGCCTGACAAACAACATATCTTTCATAGTATACGATCGCTTCTAATTTCTTAGAGCTCGTACCTAACAGATAACCAATTTTATTAGGTAGAGATTTGAAGTACCAGATATGTACGATAGGCACTACTAATTTCAGGTGGCCCATACGCTCACGACGTACTTTCTTCTCGGTAACCTCTACACCACAGCGGTCACAAACGATCCCTTTATAACGGATACGCTTGTATTTACCACAATAACATTCATAATCTTTTACAGGACCGAATATTTTTTCACAAAACAAACCATCTCTTTCAGGTTTGTAGGTACGATAGTTAATCGTTTCAGGCTTTAATACCTCACCGTAGGAACGATCCAGGATGTTATCCGGGGAAGCAAGGCTGATCGTGATTTTATCGAAACCAGATTTTGGGCGATTATCTTTTTTTATTGCCATTTTTATTTGAATTGAAGCTCAGAGTGCTATAACTCTTCGCTCTAATTATTTAAATAATTGATTAATCAAACTGTTGAATGGGAGAGCAGTTTGAATAGAACCGCTCCCCAACTCTATTAGCTTAGTTCAATTTTTCGGTATTATCGAAAGTCAGTTCCAGACCCAGACCTCTCAACTCATGAACCAATACATTGAATGATTCCGGAGTACCGGCTTTAGGAATGTTATCCCCTTTCACGATTGCTTCGTATGTTTTAGCACGTCCTACGATATCATCCGACTTAATCGTCAGTAACTCCTGCAGGATGTTGGAAGCACCGTAGGCTTCCAGTGCCCATACCTCCATCTCACCGAAACGCTGACCACCGAACTGGGCTTTACCACCCAATGGTTGTTGCGTGATCAATGAGTATGGTCCGATAGAACGGGCGTGCATTTTATCATCAACCATGTGGTGCAGTTTGATCATATAGATAATACCCACGGTAGCTTTCTGGTCAAAGCGATCACCGGTCTCCCCATCATACAGGTAAGTATGACCGAATGAAGGTAAACCTGCTTCTTCCACTTTCTCGCGGATCTCATCTTCAGTAGCACCGTCAAAGATTGGCGTAGCGAAACGCATATTCAATTTCTCACCGGCCCATCCAAGAATGGTTTCGTAGATCTGGCCCAGGTTCATCCTTGAAGGTACCCCCAGTGGGTTCAACACGATATCAACCGGAGTTCCATCTTCCAGGAACGGCATATCTTCTGCACGTACGATTTTCGCAACGATACCTTTGTTACCGTGACGACCCGCCATTTTATCACCCACTTTCAGTTTACGCTTGATAGCCATGTAAACTTTAGCCAGTTTCAATACACCGGTCGGTAACTCATCACCAATAGACAAGTTGAATTTCTCGCGTTTGTAGCGACCTAATTCTTCGTTGTATTTGATGTTGTAGTTGTGCAACAGTTGGTTTACTAAATCATCTGTTTCTTCTTCAGCAGTCCATCCTAATGGATTTACGCTTTGGAAATCTACAGAGTTCAATACTTTAGAGGAGAATTTACCGCCTTTAGAGATTACCGGTTCACCGTAAGTGTTCGTAACACCTGCAGAAGCTTTATCGGCCAGCAGTACCTGTAATTTCTCTAACAATAATTTCTTGATCTCTTCAGAGTTTTCGCTGTGTACTTTCTCGATTTTCTCAAGATCCGTTTTCTCTCTTGCTTTCTGAGATTTATCTTTCTTCGCTCTTTGGAATAATTGTTTGCCAATGATCACACCATCAGTACTTGGCGGCGCTTTCAGGGAAGCATCTTTTGCATCACCTGCTTTGTCCCCAAAGATGGCACGCAATAATTTTTCCTCAGGAGTCGGATCAGATTCCCCTTTCGGAGTAATTTTACCGATCATGATATCACCTTCTTTAACGCGGGCACCGATACGGATGATACCATGCTCATCCAGGTCTTTTGTCGCATCTTCAGAGATATTCGGGATATCAGCGGTTAATTCTTCTTCACCTAATTTAGTCGTACGTACTTCCAGTTCCCACTCATCAACGTGGATAGAAGTGAACAAGTCTTCACGTACTACTTTTTCATTAATTACGATCGCATCCTCGAAGTTGTACCCTTTCCAAGGCATGAACGCTACTTTCAGGTTACGGCCTAATGCCAGCTCCCCTTGTTGGGTTGCATAACCTTCGGTAAGGAAATCACCGTTTACCACTTTCTGTCCTTTACGTACAGCAGGTTTCAGGTTGATTGAAGTACTTTGGTTCGTTTTGCGGTGCTTGATTAATTTATATACTTTCAGATCGTCTTCGAAAGATACCAGACGTTGTTTGTCGGTTCTGTCGTAGCGAACGTGAATTTCGTTAGCATCAACATATTCTACCACACCGGTACCTTCAGCATGAATCTGGGTACGGGCATCACGGGCAGCTTTAGCTTCCAGACCGGTACCTACGATAGGTGCCTGCGGACGGATCAATGGAACAGCCTGACGTTGCATGTTCGATCCCATCAGGGCACGGTTGGCATCATCATTCTCTAAGAAAGGAATCAAAGAGGCCGAAAGACCTACGATCTGGTTCGGTGCAACGTCCATGAATTCCACTTCTTCTTTTTCAAGGATCGGGAAGTCACCTGTTTCACGGGATTTGATCTTATCTTCTAAGAAGTTTCCTTTTTCATCAATGATCGCGTTCGCCTGGGCGATACGTTTGTCATCTTCTTCTTCAGCAGACAGGTAAATTTCATCTTTAAGATCAACTTTACCATTGTTTACTTTACGATAAGGCGTTTCGATGAAGCCCATATCGTTGATCTTAGCGTGTACACACAAAGTAGAGATCAGACCGATGTTTGGCCCCTCTGGTGTTTCAATGGTACACAAACGGCCATAGTGAGAGTAGTGAACGTCACGAACCTCGAAGCCGGCTCTTTCACGGGAAAGACCGCCTGGTCCGAGCGCGGAAATACGACGTTTGTGCGTAATTTCTGACAACGGATTGGTTTGGTCTAAGAATTGGGATAACTGGGAAGTACCGAAGAAAGAGTTGATCACGGAAGATAAAGTTCTCGCATTGATCAGATCGATCGGGGTAAATACCTCGTTATCACGAACATTCATACGCTCACGGATAGTACGCGCCATACGGCTCAGACCTACACCGAACTGAGCATATAATTGCTCACCCACAGTACGTACACGACGGTTGCTCAGGTGATCGATATCATCGACCTCTGCTTTACCATTAGATAAACGTACCAGGTATTTAATGATGGCAATGATATCATCTTTAGACAATACTTTTTTCGTATTGCTCAGATCCATTTCCAATTTACGGTTGATCTTATAACGACCCACTTCACCTAAGTCATAACGTTTATCAGAGAAGAATAATTTCTCAATGATACCACGTGCTGTTTCATCATCCGGGGCATCAGAACCGCGTAACTGACGATAGATGTGTTGTACCGCTTCCAGCTCAGAGTTGGAAGTATCTTTATTTAAGGTATTGTAGATGATAGAATAGTCACCGCTTAATTCCTCTTTCTGGATGTAGATAGACTCTACGCCCATTTCCAGAATCAGGTCGATGTGCTCATCGTCCAGGATGCTATCACGCTCAAGCAATACTTCATTACGCTCGATAGAAACTACCTCACCGGTATCTTCATCTACGAAATCTTCCGTCCAGGTGCGCAATACGCGCTCCGCCAGGCGACGACCGATGTTTTCAGAAAGCGATTTGCGGTCAGTTTTCACCTCATCCGCCATACCGAATAAGTTCAGGATATCCTTATCGTTTTCGAAGCCGATAGAACGTAATAAGGTAGTTACCGGGAACTTTTTCTTACGATCGATATACGCATACATTACGTTATTGATATCGGTCGCGAACTCCATCCAGGCACCTTTAAAAGGAATTACACGGGCAGAGTAAATTTTTGTACCGTTCGGGTGGGTACTTTGTCCGAAGAATACACCCGGAGAACGGTGTAACTGAGAAACAACGACACGCTCCGCACCATTGATTACAAAGGTACCTTGCGGGGTCATGTAAGGGATATTACCCAGGAATACATCCTGAACAATCGTTTCGAAATCCACGTGTTCCTCATCATTACAGCTCAAACGCAATTTAGCTTTCAAGGGAACGGAATAAGTCAGACCACGGTCCATACACTCTTCGATAGAATAGCGTGGCGGATCGATAAAGTAGTCCAGGAATTCCAACACGAAGATATTTCTCGTATCAGTGATGGGGAAGTTTTCCTTGAATACGCGGAAGAGACCTTCGTTGTCCCGCTTGTCCGGAGTTGTTTCCAATTGGAAAAAATCCTGGAAAGACTGAAGCTGAATGGCTAACAAGTCAGGCGTAGTCGCCGCATCGTGAATCTTAGCGAAGCTGACACGACCTGATTGTGTGCGTTTTAATTGTTTCGACATATTATCTAAACCAGTTTAAATGGATATAAACAAAATAATCCTAACCCATAAGACAAGCTTATTGAGCCAGGTTTTTTTAAATAAAAAAATTATACTTTTTGATCAAATTTGTGTGCACGTACGAATCCTTAATATAATAAGGGATTGCAAATTTACACCCATAAGATGAAAATTCCAATTTTCAGCACAAAATATTAACTATTTTTATTTTTTAACAAAAAATTATATTTTACATAATTAAAAACATAAATTTTTAACAATATTTTATTTAAAATTATGTTAAAATATACAAAAACAGGTTAAAGCAAATATAAAGCATGCATTTTTGATCCTAATAGCTTATTGACCAATTGTAATGAAACATAAAATTATCGTCCCGGAAAATATCACTTTTGAAGGCCTGGAAAAGGAAATAGCGCAAGGAGCAAGATTCATCGTTTACAGCTATTGTATCTCCCTCTTTTTTGCCGTAACGCTCAGAAGAATTTCCCCGGCCTACCTAATCTCTGCATCCGGGTCCGGAAAGCAAATAAAGAAAAAATACAACCGATACAATTACCTATTTGGCTGGTGGCAAATCCCAAGCGGCCTGCCCACCACTTTCCGCAATATAAAAATAAACAACCGCGGCGGGCTTGATGTAACTGAAGATATTATGCTCAATATAACGGAAGCATCTTTCCTGGAAAAGGAAGTGGCACTGATCCAAACCAATATGCTCTTCGACATACCAGAGAGGCCTGATGTAAAAGCGCTACAGAAAGTGATCCGGAAATATATCGACCCCAACAATGGTCCCCAAGCCTTGTATTTTGGTAATTACATTAATGTAGCGGACGACGAAGATACCTTTTTTGTGATCGGTATCAGGTCCGGACTGCCTTTTGAAACGGGCAAACAGCAACTGGACAAAGCGATCAGGAAAGTATTTTATAAGCACGTGCGTATTGAGTACATCAACCTGGACCCGGATGCTAAAGAAGAGCTTTTCAACTTAAATGAAGACAAAGCATGGGCACCGTTGTTGATACGACAAGGAATAAGGTTAGTCTAACCGCTGTATAATGAACAGTATCCAGGTCCATAGCTACACTGCCCAAAACGAAAGTTTTGGGCAGTGTAGCTATGGAAGCTTAAAAATATTAATGTATCTAAAAATTTATATTAAGGCAGCTCCACTTTAAACAAGGAATAATTCAATCCTTCCTGTCCGATAAACATAATGCGCTTACTATCTGCCGACCAATTTAAGCTACCGGAAAACGGTATAAATAATCCGGCTTTACTCGTCACTTGCTTCAGCTCATTGGTTTTCAAATTCTTGATCCAGATATCACTATTACTGGCCCTTCGGCTTATAAAGACTAAATAATTGCCATCCGGGGAAACAGATGGTGCGCAATCATCCCACAAAGCGCTTTGTTCCCATACACTAATAGCCCCGCCACCGGATGGTATACTCATGATTGATTTTACAGCCTTCGTGCGAACCGGCATATCAAACATGATTGTGGTATTATCTTTTGACCAGGACATATTATCAATACCGGAACCGCTATTCAGCACTTCTCCTATATTTTCACTTACTTTGATGGCCTCGCCGCCACTTTTGTGTATTTTGTAGATAAAGAGTGCGCGACTATCCGCGTCCTCCACTAAAAAGGATATCCATTCTCCATCTGCCGACCAATTGGGTAAATAAGCAAATCCCATATTACTGACTAATTTTGTCTTTGTCCGGCTATTAATATCATATAGGATAATATCAGAACGGAATCGGGGTAAATTATTTTCAGACGCATAAACAAGCATTTTTCCGTCGGGAGACAATCTTGCACTGCGGGCATTCTCTTCAACAAAGGTCAGTCCGCCATTTAAAGATTCTACAAAAACAGAATAATAAGCTCCCCCGTTTAACGGGTTTCCCTGCTCATCCAGCTTAGCCGTATAGCTTACAATGCTTTGATCAGAAGACCAGCTGACATCTCTGAAATCAGTAATTCGATCCGCCAACACCTTCCTGATGGCCGGATTATTATCCGGGATAATACAAATTAAGTTAGCCTCGGATGTTTTCTTTTTCCCATTCCTGGCAATCAGTTTAAAATAATAAGGAACCCCTTTTTCAAGATGATCAACTGTGAATGTAGTATCGGCACCAGATACGGTTTCCAGGGCAACAAAATTTTGCATATTGCCTTTAGACATCTGGATTTCAAATCGGTCAGGAGCTAGTACCGGGCACTCGTAAACCAAACCGCATGCAGTAGCTTGCCATCGAAGTTTTACTTCACTTTCAGTTCTTTCCCCTTCTAAGAAATAGGTAAGCACTTCATCTTTTCCTTGTTGGGATTTATTACAAGCAGTAAAGAAAAAAGCCGAAACCGCTAATAACAGAAAACTATAAATTAATTTCATAATAATAGATTAAGCTATAAAACTAATAAAAATACTATATAAAGCAATATTTCTTAATGCAGTAATGAAAAATCCCGCCCGGTTCCGCTTATTTTTTAAGGCTATCCTCTTTTATCCCTTTTTCATACTCTTCTTTGCTCAGCTTCCTGCCTTTATAATAATAAGTCGCCTCCATTTTACCTTCTTTTGATTTGGTTTCACCGATACCGTGCTTATAGTATCCCTGCCAGGGCACCTGCTCATAACCGCCATTGGCATAATAATTTGTTTCCAGAGATTTTTTCCCATCCTTATCATGCTGGATTATCATATATACAAAATAATCTTCTTCCTGGTTATAATTAATATTCTTTATGGTCCCTATAGCCTGCTCACCTTCATAATTATTGGTCCAGATCTTATTCCCGTTTTTATCAAAATAGGTATAGCTTTTTTGAGGAATAGAGATCAGTTTGGTCTTTCCCGATTTGAAAAAGCTCATTTCCTGGATCAGTTTTCCCTCCTCATAATCAGCAAGGGCAGTTGTATCACCCGCTTTACCAAAGTGAACCGATTGCCCATGTAAGTTGCCGTTTTTATAAGGAGCTATGGTCTTTATTTGATCATTAGCATAGGTAGTTTGAACCCCATCTTTTTCATCATTTTTATAGGCTATGGTTTGGTAAATCCTCCCGTCTTCTGTGTAAAATGTTGTCCATCCATTCCGCCTGCCTTCCTGGTCATATTCAGCTTTAAATTTCAAATTCCCATTCCGGTCATAATTCTGAAAATTGCCCACCGGGTTCCCGTTTTTAAACTCATTCCTCTCTACCAGCTTTCCCTTTGTATCATATTTTTCAACGGTCCCGTCCAATTTATCGCTGTTAAAATGGGCAATAATTGAACTATATTTAACCTTGGTATCAGCTGTTATCCCATTCATCTCAAACTTGCCTTCTTTATACCCATTTCCTGCTATCGTATAGGAGAGCCATAAAAAACTACCGTTATAAACCGCTACTTTACCTTTTTTAAAATCGCCGGGGTATACAATTTTTAAACCTTGGGTATGAATAGTCAATTGATTTTCTAAACTGCCGTTTACATAATTACCTGCAACCACAAAACTGTCCCTGCTGCTGTGTTTTATAGTATAGTGCACGGTTTTAATCCCATTCCGGATACCGTTCTTATAATTAGTTTCCGAATACAAAACACCCTTACCTATGTATTCCTTTACCACACCATTGATGGCGCCATTAGTATAAGGGATCTCCATTGCCAGGTACCCATTTCGGTTATCTGTAATTACCCTTAAACCACTTATTTTATTTTTCACATATGGGGTTTCAATCCTGTAATTACCCTCAGTATAAGTGGTAATTTTCCCGGTCCCGTTTTTTACCGATCGGGATAGCTCCGGATTTTCTTTTATTAGATCGGATAAACTTGTTTGCAGCGCTTCAGGTTTTATCGCAGGTTCATCAAAGAAAGCCTCTTCATAATAGGCAATGTTATCTTTAGAAACCACTACAAAGTCCGGGATGTAATGCTGTAATGGGGTCTCGGGGTTTTCATATTGCGCATTTGCCACTGTATAAAACCCGAAAATAAAAAGCAGGTATAATAATTGGTGCTTCATCTTGCTCATTTAATCATTAAAGTAAAGCCGGCCTTCGGCATTGGCATAACCTAAGCGTTTTTTGTGCTTGTCTTCAAGAGCAATAATGACCTTTTCTCTCTTAGTACCAAACTCTTTTTCGTAAAACCCGCTTTGATGATACCTTACAAAAGGATATTTCAAATAAACATATTTAACCGGGTAATCAAATACCGGCTTTACGAAAAGTGATTGCGTTCCTTGCGCTCCTTTAAAAACGCCGTACTTATTCTTATCTTTTATTGCTAAAAAATCACCTTGCGACTTTCCCGTTATTCTATTAGTAATGCTATCATAAACCGGCTCCGTAATTACAGTACCATTAGGATGGATAATGCCGAACCTGTCATTGCTAACCACAGTCCAATAGTTGAAATCATTATAATCAGGATTAGTATTAACGATAATAGTGTCAAAAGAAATTGGAAATACCGGTTGCATACGGGCATTCCACATACCGTATTTCATCTTCCCTGATCCGGGCGCACAATTCCCGCCTAAAAATGCAACATCATTGTTCCCGGTTTGACGGTTCAGGTAAAATACGGCAACCAGGTCATCGAAAAGCAACACTTCATTGGTCATTGTCCGGAGTGCTTTTTTCTCCTTGAGATCGAAGGTAATATAGTCACTATAGCGAATAGATGTATCCTCATTTTGGGGCACGTCTATATAACCGCGGTACGAATTCAGCTTGATATTAGTGGCCTGTTCCGGTAAAGTCACTGATTGAGTTGTCATTTCCTTTACATGCCTTAATCCATGCATATTCAGAAAAACAGAATCATTTCTAAGCCAATATTGCGACAGGAATATAACCGGGCCTTTCTTAACGGTTTCATTAGTTGTTTCTCTTAGGGGCTTGCCCGTCCCTGAGGACATATTGGTTAAGCCGGGTTCATATAAGGCATAAGCATCGTCATTGGATTTCTCTTTGATCGCTTCATTTTTGACTTTGGGCACAATCTTTTTGAGCTTAAAATTTTCTAAAGTGTAAGCTTCCTCTTTGAGCAGGTCGGCCTCATTTTTCTTGAATAGTAAATCAAGTTTGGAAATATCTAAATAAGGCCTGCCTTTAAATTTTATCGACGCATAGTCCTGGAATAAATAGTGCATTTGCCTTTTATCCAGGTCCCAGGCTAAGAGGTCCTCTCTACTATCGTGATTTAATATATGAAAGATTAAGGTTTTCCCACCCCCGCTGGTAAGCTGATAACACTTTATAGTACTAGCCGGTTTAGTATTAATGGGATTGCCATAAATATCCAGGATTATTACTCCGGCAGTGTCAACTGCAGTGAGGTACATCTCATCAACTTGTTCAATCTCATAGTAATTATTAGCCAGTACCTCTCTGCCATTTATAATCAATCCCTGCTTCCCTTTTTTAAAGGTCTTAAGCAGAACGAAGTTGTAATCATTATCGGTTACAATAGAATCATACCGGGGCTCAATGATCATTTTTCCCTCATAATCTGCAATACCCCAGAGTTTCCCGGAACGATAAGGAATATAAATCTCATTTTGTGCCATGCCGGGCGTAAAGTAAAATAAGGTGATAATCAGTATTAGTAAACGATGCATCTTCAAATTATTTCGGTGAAATTAAAAAAAATGACCCGATTATTAAATATTTAAAAAAACACTTTTATAATACCCAAATTTGTTTGTTTCCTTAACAAACAAATACAGCTAAATTATTTTAATAAAAATTAAAATCTTACCCCTCCACAACATGCTGTTATTATAATATATGAGCTATAGCATGATAATACCTAAGACACTCAAACAAATACAACAATTTAATATATCAAATAAACGCTTTGATTCATTACTCTTTTTTTTACTTTTGCGCACATTAACCCCAAAAAGGAAACAATTATTTAACATTAAAACATAAGAAGAAAACATGAAAAAAGTATCAATTTTTGCATTAATCGCTTTAGGTGGTTTATCTGTGGGTATGACCTCTTGTTCTAAGGAAGATCCGGCTACACCATTAGAGATCAATGCGGCACAAACTGCAACCATCAACGGTAAAATCCTGATCAATACAAACGAAGATACGGTAACAAAATGGGCTACCCCGGGTAATGTTCAAATCATTGCTACTGTTCCTTATGCTGAGTTAAACTCAAGCGCAAGCGGTACTTACACGATTAAAGATGTAAATTTCAACGCAACTACCGGTGAATTCTCTATTGTTGCCCCGGTAAGCGCTAACGGTTCTGCAATCACTGTTAAATTCGCTGATTTCAAAGGCCAGGTTATCGTACCTACCATCGTTGACGGTGAGGCTACTACTAAAACAATCAATGTAATCTGGAACAGCAAAACTGCTGTCAGCAATACCTTAGTACCTGGTGAAGTTTATAACTTACCTACCTGGGAATTAAACGGTGCGGGTGACTACACGATCGACAACTCTGTTGGTGACGATATCTAATCACTGCCTTTTTAATGATCCCAAAAAATTGTTTTAAACTTCATTCATAAGTATTAAATGAAAAAATTAGCTATTTTATCAATCGGTGCAGTTTTAGCTACAAGTTCAGTAGCGGTTGCTCAGAATGATTTTGTCAGAAAAACAGGTACGGAAAATAAAGCCGGCCAAACCATTATTCCTGAAGCGAAAGATTTCGCTATCGGTGTAGACGCTTCTCCTATGTTGCGTTATTTAGGTAATATCTTCAACAGCTCTGGTAACAACGCCCCTGAATTCAGCGGTTTCCAGGGTGCACTTTACGGTAAGTACTTCTTAACCGATAAAAGCGCCATCAGAGTAAGATTGAACATGAACCTGAGAAACGGACAAGAGTCTGAAACGGTTCAGGATGATCAACGTGTAGCCGCTAATCCTTTAGATGTAAATGCGTCCACTGTAGATTACAGAACGACTAAATCTTCTACTTTTGACCTGAGATTAGGTTATGAAATGCGTCGTGGTTACGGCCGTTTACAAGGTTTCTGGGGTGGTGAAGTATTGATCGGCCGTCAGAGATCAAAAGTTGATTATGATTACGGTAATGCGATGACTTCTTTAAACCAAAGCCCGAGCGCAGCCTGGGGTTCTGGTGCCGTTCGCCCGGTATCTGAAGTTTCCGGTACTAACATCCGTTTTGGATTAGGTGGTTTCGCAGGGGTAGAATACTACTTTGCACCTAAAATCGCTATCGGTGGTGAATTAGGCCTGGCCTTCTACTCTAACGGTAATGTAAACTTTGGCGAAGGCACTACTGAAAGCTTTAATGCGGCTACTAATTCCGTACAAACTGCTACCAGCAGATTGGGCCGTTCTGCTGCTAAAGCGACAGGTTTACAAACAGTGACTACAGGAAACATCTTCCTGGCGTTCCACTTCTAAATAATACCAGGTATTTACCTGTTTATCGAAGGAGCTGCAGGTGCAGCTCCTTCTTTTATTACAATCAGGTGCACCAAATTATTCTGGCATTTTCAACATAGATAAATTAACTTTGCTGCTTATGAATACAGCAAAGAAGATAGTAGTTCCACTACCCGACTCCGGCCTCAATAAGAAAGAACAGGTTGCCGGAATGTTTGACCGGATTGCAGGAAAATATGATTTTCTAAATCATCTACTATCCATGGGCATTGATAAAGGCTGGCGCAAAAAAGCGATCCGCTCCCTGGCTCCTATCCAGCCTAAGCAAGTACTGGATGTGGCTACCGGTACCGGCGACTTTGCCATTGCCTGCCTGAAGCTAAACCCGGACCTGGTAACCGGTGTAGACATTTCGGAAGGTATGCTGGACGTCGGCAGAAAGAAAATGGCCGACAGGCAATTGACGGATAAAATAAAACTACAATACGGCGATAGTGAAGATCTTCCTTTTGCAGATGATCAATTTGATGCCATCACCTGCGCTTACGGGGTAAGAAATTTCGAAAACCTGGAAGCAGGTTTGACTCAAATGTGCCGCGTAATGCGTACCGGCGGTCGCCTGGCCATCCTGGAATTCTCTCATCCGCAGAAGTTCCCCTTCCGCCAATTGTATAAATTCTATTTCAAAAATATTTTACCTACCATAGGTAAAATGGTCTCTAAAGATGATACGGCCTACACTTACCTGCCGGCCAGCGTAGCGGCTTTCCCGGAAGGAAAAGAATTTGTGAAGATCCTGGAAAAATGCGGCTTCAAAAAAGCGAATGCGCGTCCGCTCACAATGGGTATCACGACTTTATATACTGCGGAAAAGTAAGGGCGAATACGATTAAAACCCTTATTTTCGTTACTATCAAAGAAAACATGAATCATTAATGAAGACCGGAAGTCAGTTTTACCTTAAATGGGTCCCCTTATTACTCCTCGTACTCTCCTTAAGCAATACGGTATTTGCCCGTAGAGACGGTGTGATGAATATGGAAGACCATGATCAGAAAAGATACTATTTCGGACTATCATTCGGGATGAACACGTCTGCCTTCAAGATCCGCCCCAGCGAAGCTTTCACTATGGATGATTCTATAAAATCGATACAACCCGGCTGGGGACCAGGCTTTCACATTGGCCTCATGGGTAGCCTGAGACTGTCAAACTTTATTGATCTCCGCTTTGTTCCGAAAATAGCTTTCGCGGAAAAAAGACTGACAGCTACTATGCGGAGTAATGCAGAAGAAGGTAATACTATAGAATCTATTTATACCCAACTCCCCCTACAGTTAAAATTTAAAAGTGACCGCTTGCAGAACTTCAGGTTCTACGGTTTGCTGGGTGGCCGGTTTGACTATGACCTTGCTTCCAATGCGCGTTCCCGCAGATCCAATGAGTTGATCCGGGTGAAACCTATTGATATTTCTGCCGAAATTGGCTTCGGGCTGGAATTTTATTATCCCAACTTTATGATCGCGCCGGAAATCAAGATCAGCCAGGGTCTCCTGAATACGCACTTCCCGGACAATACGATCTACCTGTCCAATATGGTAGACCGTATGAATACCCGCATGGTCACTTTCTCTATACAGATTCAGGGATAGATTACAGATTTGCCCGGTTTAGCGGGGAGTCTTACATTTGTACCTCTTTGTTTCATTTCAAGCCATAAAAGCTTAAAACATTATGTATCCAAATCTAGGTTTTTTCTTTGAGCATGTATTCGGGCTCGACATCCCTTTTCTGAAATATGCACAAACATTCGGTTTCTTCGTGGCCCTCGCCTTCCTGGCTGGCGCCTGGGTAATGGGTAAGGAACTGAAAAGAAAAGCAACGCTGGGACTGGTAAAGCCACAAATCAAAACCGATAAAAAAACCGGGAAGAAGATGGAGGTCTATCCCCATCAAAGAGTCGCCGATATCATTTTTGTGGCTGCCATAGCAGGATTTGCCGGCGCCAAAATATTCAATGCTTTAGAGACCTGGGACCAGTTTGTACAAGACCCTATCGGTAGCCTTTTCTCCCGCAGCGGACTTACCTTTTATGGCGGGTTGATCCTGGCTACAGCAGCCCTCTACTTTTTCGCCAGGAGGATCAACCTTAGCTTTAAACAATTATGTGATGCAGCGGCACCCGCACTTATCCTGGCTTATGGCATTGGCCGTTTGGGTTGTCACTTTTCCGGAGACGGAGACTGGGGTATTTATAATAGTGCTTATGTTACCCAGGCTGATGGCACGCTGGTTAGTGCTACGATGGAAGACTTTAATAATACGGTAAAGCTACATGGAGCTGATATGGACCACTTTGATGGTAAAGTGCCTAATATTTACTACCCGGCCAATGGGATTCCCAGGTGGATGGTGGCGATGAACTATGCACACAATGTCAACAATGAAGGCATGGCCATCAACGGGGAAAAGAAAGAATATAATTTCGCATTACCGGCAGCCGTATTCCCTACTTCAGTATGGGAGTTTGCCGCCTGCGTCCTGATCATCTTCCCTATATTGATGGGGTTAAGAAAAAGATTACACCGCCCATTACAATTATTCGGCGTTTACCTCATCTTCAATGGTCTGGAAAGATTTTTAGTGGAGAAAATAAGAGTGAATACAAGGATAGAATGGATGGGCTCCTTACAGCCAACACAGGCCGAAGTCATTTCTACCTGCCTGATTATTGCCGGGGCCATTCTATTGTTCCGCACAAGCAAAAAAGATGCATCACTTGCATCCAAATAAATATCTATTACAAATACCATTTACATAAAAAAACGCATGAAGTGATTCATGCGTTTTTTATTGCTTAATCAAAGTGAAAAGCACTTATTAATCGCATGCAGCTAATTGCTCCATAGTAGGAACATAGTTACCCGGCCTGGACAGGTCAATCTGATCAATAAATATCAATTCACTGTTATCTACCGGTGTTTTTTTGGGAGTACAGTAATAAGTATAGATATTCATACAAGCGTCCATAACATTCCCGGAGGTACTTGTTGCTTTGACCCGTGCTACATATTGCGTCATTCCTCTTTTCGAATCGTTCGTAGGCCCCCAGCCATCATGTAATCCACTACTAGCAAATACTACTTTACCTTTCAGGTCAACAACACTCATCTCCAGGGCTACGATATGCTCATTAAAAAGAGGTTTCCAGATATCATTTTTACCATCACCATTCGGAGAGAATGCATTCGGAAATATAATGACCGCACTATCTGCTGCCGGAAGAATGGAAGCCGAAGCAGGACAATGATTTTTCTTCAAATTATTAAAGCGTTTTTCTCTGCATGCACTAAAAGACGCGGCAACCAACAGCAGGCCAGAGTAAAGAACCAGTTTAAATCTCATCATATTAAAGGGTTATTTTCTTCTTAGACGAGATTAAGCTCCATAAACTTAGTTACTTCAGCACCCGGGTAATAAAAAGCATGCGCGAAAGATGTATCCCGCTTAGCTCGCTTTCCATTACTTTACCGGATTTCTTCCCAGAGGCTGCATGCAGAAACAGGACTTTATCTTTATCCACCCCGGACACAATACCGATATGACCGATCTTTGATTTATCATCATATAAGGAAAAAAGAATCAGGTCGCCCATGCGTACTTTAGAGAGATTCACCCGCTTACCATAATTCACATAATCGCGGGTTACCCGGGGCACATTTACATTAAACTTATTGTACACATATTTTACATAACCTGAGCAATCAAAACCTTCTTTAGGGGTATTACCTCCATAGCGATAAGGGATGCCAATGAAAGTACGTGCATAGTTAACGATCGACTTACGCTCTTTATCACTGCCACCAGAGGTTCCGCCTTTGTTATTGCTTACCGATTTTGGATCAACGGCTTTGTTATGGGCCACTTTTTTAGCGCCGGAACAGGAGTAAAGCCCTGCACTCAACAATAAACTGAATAGTATTATTCTGAAATTCATGACTATATTTTTGGTATCGACCAGTTTTTCCATTTGGACCAGATCCTTACTGCTACAGTAATCAGTACAGCAATGATCATACTTACATTATCATTCAATACCATGTTTAAGATCAGGTAAACCAGGCCGCCTATAGCGCAGACCGTAGCATACATCTCCCCGTTTTTCAACAACTCGGGCTCTCGGTTACTGATTATATCTGCCAACAGTCCGCCGAATGTAGCGGTCATCACCCCCAATAGTAAAGCAAAAGGTTTATTGGCACCATACATCAGGCTACGCTCAATACCCCCTATCGTAAACATACCCAGGCCTATCGCATCGGTGATAAATATACCTTTGCGCACTTTTGCCAGGTCGCTTTTGGTCAAAAATATAATAAAGGTGGCGATTAACACGAGTATAATGGATAAGTTATTGTTAATCCAGTTGACGGGCTTTACGCCCAAAAGCACATCCCGTACCGTTCCCCCGCCATAAGCCGTTACAAACGCCAGCACCAGCCCGCCGAGAATATCCATTTCATGTGCGCGGGCTTTCAGGGAACCTGTCATTGCGAATACAAAGATCCCGATATAAATAATAATGTCCGCGATTGTTGTTTCCATTACCTGAAAGTGCTTTGGGCAAAGCTAAAAACAAAATTGAACAATACAATTCCTTTGAGAATCTATTTGTAATTTCGCAAGCAGAAAAGATACAATTATGACAAGAGCGCAAATCATTGATGCCATAAAAGAGAAGGAAAGCTTTTTATGCGTTGGCCTGGATACAGATATTACCAAGATCCCGGCTCATTTACTGGATACAGAAGATCCTGTTTTTGAATTCAACAAAGCCATCATTGATGCTACGAAAGATTATACGGTTTCTTACAAAATCAATACTGCCTTTTACGAGGCCATGGGTATTTCGGGCTGGCAAAGCTTAGCCAAAACTTTGGCTTATATTCCGGAAAACATTTTCAAGATTGCGGATGCTAAAAGGGGCGATATCGGCAATACCGCTGATCAATATGCCAAAACATTCTACGAAACTTATCCTTTTGATAGTGTTACCGTAGCGCCCTATATGGGAAAGGACAGTGTAGCACCTTTTATGCAACACAAGGATAAGTTTGCCATCGTACTGGGACTGACCTCTAACCCGGGCAGTTCAGATTTTCAACAGCAGTCATTTAAAGAGGGCTTATTGTATGAATCGGTATTAAGTACTGTTGCCTCCTGGGGCACTATCGATAATACCATGTTTGTAATCGGTGCAACAAGAATAGAATTTTTAGAAAATGTACGCCGGATCATCCCGGATCATTTTTTACTGGTACCGGGTGTAGGAACCCAGGGTGGTGATCTGAAGACAGTGGCGGAAACCGCGATGAATAAAGATTGCAGCCTGCTGGTTAATGTATCCCGAGCAGTCATCTATGCAAGTGCCGGCGAAGACTTTGCCGCCGCTGCGGGTGCAGCAGCCAGCAACTATCAAAAAGAAATGTCAGCATTGTTAAAAGCTCAAAGTATTATTTAATGCGTATAGATATCATATCGGTTGTACCGGGTTTATTAGAAAGTCCTTTTGCGCATTCTATTATGAAAAGAGCTCAGGATAAAGGTTTACTGGAAGTAGCGGTACATAATTTAAGGACCTATACTCCTTATAAACAGGGCCAGGTAGATGATTACCAGTTCGGCGGCGGCGCCGGTATGGTCATCATGCCCGAACCACTGGCCATCCTCATAGATAAATTGAAAAGTGAAAGGGAGTACGCTGAGATCATTTTTATGACGCCCGACGGAGTTACGTTTAACCAACCTATTGCCAACCGGCTTTCACTGGGCGGCGACCTGATCATCATTTGCGGACATTACAAAGGCATCGATCAACGCATAAGGGATACCTACATTACGATGGAATTATCCATTGGCGATTATGTATTGAGTGGTGGCGAATTAGCTGCAGCGGTAGTGGTTGATGCAATCGGGCGACTGATACCGGGTGTGCTCAATGATGAGACCTCGGCCCTGACCGATTCTTTCCAGGACAATTTACTGGCACCACCGGTTTATACCCGGCCGGCCGAATTCCGGGGACTCAAGGTACCAGCTGAGCTGATGAGTGGCAACCATAAACTGATTGAAGAATGGCGCTACCAACAGTCCCTGGAAAGGACGAAAGCACGCAGGCCGGACCTTTTGGAAGACTAAATTGTTCCTTTTTTAATACAACACAAATCAAAGGCATTGCATAAAAGCTTTATACAGAATATCGTTTTTTTAATTCTGATCAATCTCGTGGTAAAGCCCTTTTGGGTGCTGGGTATTGACCGTACGGTACAAAATACCGTGGGGCATGAAGCTTTTGGTATTTACCAGGCCTTGCTGAATGTGACGATTATCTTCCAGATTGTGTTGGATTTTGGTTTGCAGGCCTATAACACCCGGATATTGACCAAGTCGCCCAAAGCCATGAGCAACCTGTTCCCCAACCTGGTGGTGATCAAATTATTGTTTTCACTGCTCTATGCTGGGATTGTCTTATCTGCCGGAGCAATCCTGGGTTACCGCAGCCAGTCTTTTATTTTACTCGCGACCCTTTGCCTGATGCAGATTGCGGCCTCCCTACTTTTGTTTTTCAGGAGTAATATATCGGCCCTGCAGCATTTCAAGACAGATAGTATTTTCTCTGTTGTAGACCGGATACTTGCCATTGGTATCTTAGGCTTCCTGCTTTTCTCTGCATTTAAAACAACTCACCCTTTCCGCATAGAATGGTATGCAGAGGTACAGACCATAGCCATGCTCATCAGCTCCGGAATCACCTTTTACATCTGCACCAGGCTGGCTAAGATCAACTGGGGATATATTAATTTTAAGAAAATATGGATCATCATAAAGCAAAGTCTTCCCTATGCGATCACCATATTTTTAATGGCCCTATACCTTCGGGTGGATGCGATCATGCTGGAAAAAATATCAATAGACCCAAGCCTTACCGGTAAATTTGCGGCTTCTTTCCGCATCCTGGAAGTGAGTAACAATATGACGGGTGCATTAATTGCCGGTTTACTGTTTCCCATGTATGCCAAAATGATTGCGGCTAAAGAAGATTACAAAAGCCTCATCCGGCTGGTGACTAAATTACTCATCCCATTCAGCCTGGTGGTAATGGTCATTTGCTGTTCCTGGAGCATGGATGTATTAAACCTGTTCAAATACAAAGAACTTAACTCCAATGACGGGGTTATATTATTCTGGTTGATCGCGACTTTCCCGCTACATTGTATCAATTATATTTACAGCACCGCCCTCTCCGCTAATGGGAACATAAAAATCATACTTTATATCTCACTGGCTGCATTGTTATTAAATATAGGCCTTAACTACTTTATGCTGCAACCCGAAAACCCGCTGAACGCGGTCATCGTAGCGCGCAATGCCTTCATCACTTTAAGTACGGTAACTTTCTTAACTTTATACTTTTGTAAAAGATATCTTGAAGTCAGTATCAGTAATAAGACCTTCCTGCAACTATCATTTTTCCTGGTCCTGTTAATGGGAAGCGTTTTCCTGGTCAACCAGTATGGGCAAGAGCTACACCTTTTATACAAATCATCCATTATTTGCCTGGTAGCGATTATCCTGTTTTTTGTATTAGGTATTCAACCTGTCCGGACTTTAAAAGCACAATTGAAAAAATATTTTCGAACGGGTTAAACTATCTTAACCAATCGTTATCTAAAATAGCTGATCACCTAAAAACGAAACAATATTAAAATATACAGTAATTTATGAGGAATAGAATAATTACGCTTTTGTTGATGCTAATATCAGCACTTCCGGGCTGGGCACAGGAAAAATTCAACCTGACCGGCATCCTTAAAGACGAATTTAATGAAGGAGCGATCGGCGCTACCGCACAGGTGAAAGATGAGAAAGGCACTTATGTAAGCGGCGCTGCTGCAGAAGACGATGGCAGCTTCATCGTACACGAACTTACTCCAGGGAAGTATACTGTTACTTTTTCTTTTATAGGCCTGGAAGATATTGTCAAAGACTTCCAGATCGTAGACAAAGATATCAACCTGGGGATGCTCAAATTTAAATCCGCCAACACGGCACTTAAGGGAGTAGAAGTAAAAGGTAATCGTATTGCCGTGCAACAAAGCGGGGATACCACCGACTACAACGCCGGAGCGTTTAAAGTAAATCCAGATGCAACGGCAGAAGACCTGGTAAGAAAAATGCCGGGCATTGACCTCAGCGGCGGCCAGGTTAAAGCCCAGGGTGAGAATGTAGGTAAAGTGCTGGTGGATGGCAAACCATTCTTTGGTGATGATGCGGCCAACACCTTAAAAAATTTACCGGCAGAGGTCATCAGTAAAATCCAGGTATACGATGAAAAATCAGAACAATCCCGGATGACTGGAGTAGATGATGGAGAAACTATCAAAGCCATCAATATCGTTACTAAAACAGAAAAGCGCGAAGGTCTCTTCGGAAAAGTATATGCGGGTGGCGGAACGGATGCCCAAACATTATTCAATGGCGGCTCCGGTGATTTGTTGTACAGCCTGGGTGGCAATATCAACTCATTTAAAGGTAACCGCAGGATCAGTATCGTGGCCCAAAGTAATAATATCAATAACCAGAACTTCAGCAGCCAGGACCTGCTGGGCGTAGCCAGCTCCGGTGGTAGCCGTGGCGGATTTGGTGGTCGCGGTGGTGGCGGCGGCGGACGTGGTATGGGAGGCGATGCTTCCGGCAACTTCATGGTGAATAACCGCAGCGGTATTGCCACAACCAATGCTATTGGTATCAACTATTCCGATAAATTAAGTAAGAAAGTTGACCTTACTGCCAGCTATTTCTTCAATAAATCCAATACCAATACCATCCAGGGAACGGACCGGTTTTATGTAAATAATGAGAATGCCGGACAGGAATATACCGAAAACAGTAATTCTAATGCAATGAACTTTAATCACAGGTTCAATGCCCGACTGACTTACAATATTGATTCCTCCAACACCTTATTGTGGATCCCGTCTTTTTCCTTACAAGCGAACAACAGCCGCTCCAGTCTGGATGGAAGCACCGCACAGGGAGCAACCTTGCTCAACAGCACAATCAATCAATTTAACTCTAACCTGGAAGGATACAACTTCACGAATATGCTGATGTATTTCCACCGGTTCAAAAAACAAGGCCGCTCTTTCAACATTCATTCCAACATTACCGGTAATGAAAATAAAGGCATGAGCAACTTCTTTGCCAATAACCAGTTTTATACCAATACCAGCCTGAACGATACCTTAAACCAGGAGTCGGACATCAATCGTAACGGACTTACAGTAAGAACAATGGCACAATACAGTGAACCGCTTTCAAAGACCTCCAACCTGCAAATTAATTATACCAATAGTTTTCAAAGGACCAATTCAGAAAAACTGACGAATAATTTTGATTTCGTTACGAATGATTATACCAGCCCGGATAGCTTGTTAAGTAATAAATTCACGTCAATTTATAAAACAAATGCCGTGGGCCTGAATTATGGCTTCAACAACAAACTAATCCGTGCAAACATCGGCGCCAGTGCACAAATGGCTACACTGGAAGGAGAGCGAATTTTACCTAGTGCATCTGATATCAACAGGGAGTTTAAAAACATACTTCCCCGTGCGATGATCCGCTTTAATTTCAGCAAGACCAATAACCTGGGTTTATTTTACCGGACCTCTACCGATGCCCCTAGCGTAACGCAATTACAGGATGTGATCGACAATAGCAACCCGTTACAATTGTCTTCAGGTAACCCTGATCTGAAACAGTCTTATACGCATAGCCTGTTTTCAAGATATACTACTTCAAATACGGATAATAACAGTACCTTCTTTTTTATGATCCGCGGTACCGCAACTAAAGATTATGTAGGTAATAATACCATTATCGCGGCCAATGATATGGAGATCCGTGATGGCGTAACACTTGCCCGCGGTGGCCAGTACACCACACAAACGAACCTGGATGGCTATTACAGCCTCAGTGCCTTTACCACTTATGGTACACCGATCAATCCATTAAGGTCTAACATTAACCTGAACCTGAGTGCCGGTATTACCAGGATCCCGGGTATGATCAATGGTGATATGAACTATTCCAATAACAGGAATGTAGGTTTAGGCTTTGTGTTCAGCAGCAATATCAGTGAGAAGATTGACTTTACACTTTCTTCCAACACCAACATGAATTTTGTAAAAAACACGCTGAACAGCAATGCCGATAACAACTTCCTGAACCAGGCAACACGCTTGTCTGCCAACTACATCTTCTGGAAAGGTATGGTCTTGAATACAGAGCTGAATCACCAGTTCTACAGCGGTCTGATCGCCAGCAGCAATCAGAACTTCCTGCTTTGGAATGCCGGTGTTGCCAAGAAAATATTCAAAAAACAACAAGGCGAGATCAAATTGTCTGTATTTGATATCTTAGGTCAGAACGCAAGCTTCGCGCAAACCTTTACTGATGCTTACAACCAAACTGTAAGGACCAATGTACTGCAACGTTACCTGATGCTTACGTTTACTTACAACATCAGGTCTTTCAAATCAGGTAGCTCAGAAAAAGACATGCAACAAAATGAGAACTTCGGTCGTCCTATGGGCGCACCGGGTACTCCGGGTGCTCCGGGCGGACCTCCTCCAGGTGTGCCTCCGGGAAATTAATCGGTGCTATAAAAAACGGGCGGCTCTTTACAGAGCCGCCCCGTTTTTTATCCTGATAGGTTTATTGATTTACCTATACCCCTTCCATTAAAACGTTCATTTTATTCAAGGTGTTATCATACAGTGCTCCTTTTGATATAAAACATATGACAGGTAAGGCTCCACAAAAGCACGAAATCTTCCAATAAGAAACGCCCCGGTAAACCGGGGCGTTTTAAATATATAGTTCTGCTATTAAGCAATATTCAAATTAGTATCTGTAATGCTCAGGCTTATAAGGACCTTCTTTTGGAATACCTAAGTAAGCAGATTGTGCATCCGTAAGAATATCTAATTCAACACCAATTTTAGATAAGTGTAAACGCGCCACTTTCTCATCCAGGTGTTTTGGTAAAACGTAAACCTGGTTTTCGTAAGCAGCAGTGTTGGTCCACAGTTCGATCTGGGCCAAAGTCTGGTTAGTGAAAGAGTTAGACATTACGAAAGACGGGTGACCGGTAGCACAACCCAGGTTTACCAGGCGGCCTTCAGCCAATACGATTACTTCTTTACCATCGATGTTGTACAAATCAACCTGTGGTTTGATCGTATCTTTAGTCTGACCGTAGTTTTTGTTCAACCATTCCATATCAATTTCGATATCGAAGTGACCGATGTTACAGATGATTGCTTTGTCTTTAACCGCACGGAATTCTTTCTCAGTAACGATATCACGACAACCGGTAGTAGTCACTACGATATCTGCTTCTTTGATCGCTTTTTCCATTCTTGCTACTTCAAAACCGTCCATAGCGGCTTGTAAAGCACAGATCGGATCGATTTCAGTAACGATAACACGCGCACCTGCACCTCTTAAAGATTCGGCAGAACCTTTACCCACATCACCATAACCGGCAACCAGGGCAATTTTACCCGCCATCATTACATCAGTAGCACGACGGATCGCATCTACCAGAGATTCTTTACAACCGTATTTGTTGTCAAATTTAGATTTAGTAACGGAATCGTTTACATTGATCGCCGGCATTGGCAAAGTACCATTAGCCATACGCTCATACAAACGGTGTACGCCGGTAGTCGTTTCTTCAGAAAGACCTTTGATCGCAGCAACCAGCTCAGGATATTTATCCAGAACGATATTAGTCAGGTCACCACCATCATCCAGGATCATATTCAATGGACGGTCTTCGCTACCGAAGAATAAAGTTTGCTCAATACACCAATCGGCTTCTTCCAAAGTTTCTCCTTTCCAGGCAAATACAGGAACACCGGTAGCCGCGATAGCTGCAGCAGCGTGGTCTTGTGTAGAGAAGATATTACAAGAGCTCCAACGTACTTCAGCACCTAATGCAGTCAGGGTTTCGATCAATACTGCAGTCTGGATCGTCATGTGCAGACATCCCGCGATACGCGCACCTTTCAGCGGCTGGCTTTCACCATATTCCGCTCTCAGGCTCATCAAACCCGGCATTTCAGCTTCCGCCAGTTTGATCTCTTTTCTACCCCACTCTGCCAAAGAAATATCAGCTACTTTATAAGGCAGGCTGAAATCAATATGTGTTTTGGATTGAACACTCATATAATTAAATTTAATTTTTATGTATTAAAACGAGCGCAAATATACTAACTCCTGATGGAAACATCAAACCCGGTGATATAGAAAATCGTTAATATTTATAGCTACTTCAGCCATAAATGACCTACAGAGCGTCAAAATTGTCATACCTTTGTCAATTGAATTAAAAAGAATACATGAAAAGCAAAACGCTTAAACAGAATAAAGTAAACATTATTACCCTTGGCTGTTCTAAAAACCTGGTAGACAGTGAAGTTTTGAGTGGTCAGTTAAAAGCAAATGAAATCGCTGTCGTACATGAAAATGAACAACACGATCATAATATAGTGGTGGTGAATACCTGTGGCTTTATTGATAAAGCAAAAGAAGAATCCGTGAATACCATACTGGAACAGGTGGCTTTAAAAGAAGCAGGAAAGCTGGATAAAGTATTGGTTACCGGTTGTTTAAGTGAACGTTACCGTCAGGATTTAGCCCTGGAGATCCCCGAAGTAGATGCCTGGTTTGGTACCCTGGAATTACCTTTTATCTTAAAAGAACTGGAAGCAGATTTTAAGAAAGAGCTTTTAGGAGAACGCTTGTTGAGTACGCCTAAACATTATGCCTACCTGAAAATTTCAGAAGGCTGTAACCGTACCTGTTCTTTTTGCGCTATTCCTTTAATGCGGGGCACCCACGTTTCCAGGCCCATTGAAGACCTGCTTACAGAGGCGAAACACCTGGTAAAGAATGGCGTTAAAGAAATTATGCTGATCGCCCAGGAGCTGACTTATTATGGTCTCGACTTGTATAAAAAACGCGCTTTGGCCGAATTGCTGGATCAAATGGCACAAATTGAAGGCCTGAAATGGATCCGCCTGCATTATGCCTACCCGACCAAATTCCCAATGGAGATACTGGAAGTGATCCGCAAACATGACAATATCTGTAATTACCTGGATATTCCACTGCAGCACTGCAGCGATAAAATGCTGAAGGCGATGAAGCGCCAGATCACCCGCCAGGAAATGATCGACCTGATCAATAAGATCCGGGAAGAAGTACCGGGTATTGCTATCCGTACGACAATGATCACCGGTTTCCCGGGCGAGACAGAAGAAGATGTGGAAGATATGAAAGCCTTCTTAGAAGAAATGCAGTTTGAGCGCGTGGGCATTTTCACCTATTCTCATGAAGAGAATACTAGTGCATACGAACTGGAAGATACCCTGAGCAGTGAAGAGAAAGAAAAAAGGGCACAGGAAATCATGGAGGTGCAGCAGGAGATTTCTTATGCCAAAAACCAGGATTACATTGGTCGTGAAATGATGGTACTGATCGATAAGATCGAAGCAGGCAGGTATATAGCGCGTACGGAGTTTGACAGTGTGGAAGTCGACAATGAAGTGATCATTAATACCGAAGAAGATTTACCGATCGGCGATTTCGTAAAAGTGCGCATTACAAAAGCTTACGATTACGACCTGGAAGCGGAACTGGTAGATGAAAATTAATAAGTATTGGAAATTATGAAATGGATTGAATTAAACGATATAAAGCAACTGGATGAAATAGCTGCGGCTTCCCACACGAAAGCGCAGATCATTTTTAAACACAGCACCCAATGCAATATCAGCGCGGATGCTTTAGCAGAAATGAACGGCTTTGAAGGCGAAGCCTGGTACCTGGACCTCCTGGCCCACCGGGATATTTCCAACCAGATCGCGGAACAATTCGGGATAAGACATCAGTCGCCACAGGTACTTATTATCAAAAATAATGAAGTGGTTTACCACGAATCACATTGGCGCATTAAAGCCGGCTTAGTACAGGAAGCAAGTACTTCATAAAGTATGAATTTATACGCTCCTTTTATAAAAGAGTATCCAAATTTGCAAAAGACCTAAAATTTCATTTAGGTCTTTTTTTATAAAGGGATCAGATGATACAAAAAATTGGCAACTATAACTCATTGCATTAAGTCCGGGAAAGCAACCTACGAATATTCTTCAGAAAACCCCGAATAATCACTGTGCTACACCGAATACACATTTTCAAAAAAAACAGTTCATATTCTTTTATTTTTGAAAGAGAAAAGCAGCCGCCGCCTTCCAGAATCAACAAAGGTTCCCGTAGTGCACAATAATAATCACAAACATAAACGCTTAAAAAATGAAAAAAATAATATTGCTGCTGATTGCTTTATTGAGCATCACATTTGCACAGGCACAAACGATTGAGTCCAGCACCAGAAGCACCATTGGAAAAATTAAAAGCGACGGCACTATTGAGAACAGTAGTGGCTCTACCATTGGTTACATCAAAAAAGATGGCACTGTTGAGAAAAGTAATCGCTCCACGATTGGTTATATTAAAAATGATGGCACCATAGAAAACAGTTCCCGATCCACCGTCGGTTATGTAAAGAAAGATGGTACGATAGAAAACAGCAGCCGATCAACGATAGGCTACATCAAAGAGGACGGAACGGTAGAAAATTCCAGCAGAAGTACCATCGGCTATGCCAAAGGCATTAAAAAGGAATGGGTAGCTGTGGTGTATTTCTTTTTTAAATTTTAGCGCTACTATAAGAACATTAGCAGTTCTGGCACTCCTGATCCATGCGCATCTAGTTGCATTGCATTAAATAAGATGAAAAAACTGACACAAGAGAGAAAGCAGCAATTGTTTGAATTGCTTGTTGAGAAAAACTTAGTTCCTGGCTTATTCGATAAATACCTGGACACTTATATGTCCAACAAAGAGGTTGTTGAAGCCTTGCTGCTTCATGGTGTAAATCCGGATTATTTTCATCCGTATTTCCAAGTGCCCATTCTCGCTTTGGCAGAAAGTAGAAATGAGGTAGATACCTTTCTATTGTTGCTTGATTACGGCGCCAATCCGAATGTAAAATCCAGTACCGATGGAACAAAAGCCAATATTATCCACAGCATGACCTTGGCGCAAGAGAACAAATACAACCGAAAGATGTTCAAAGCCTTGCTCAAAGCAAAAGTCGATTTTAATGTATTGAACCCAACTACCGGACAAAGCATTTTGATTGATTTGTTGACCTATTCTCCACTGGCAACCGACAAAATAAAAACCATTTTGGCAAACGGTGCCAATCCCCATCTGAAAAACAGGAACGGCGATTCCATTTACGATTTAATGGATCGTAATGAAATAAAAATCATCGATTCTGTAAAAGAATTATTGAATACGTACCGAAAGTAACGGAGCATGGAACACAAAATTATCTTACCGTTTTTTACCGACGAAAAATTCGCCGATAAGCCTTTAACGCTCATTAATTGCATCGCTTATTTGCCGCGCAGCAATGGAAATCATTTGCTGTTGATGGCGAATTTCGCAGAGTTATATTTGTTCCAATACACCAAAGATTTTGTCTTTGAAAAGGAGATTCCGGTGACTGAGGTTTTAAATGGCTTCAGGCAATTCAACGAATCCCGGGAATTTGCTTTGAGCGAAAGTGCTTCCGGACAAATCATCATTTCGGGTCCTGCTAATCGTTGCTACATCATTGATGAAGCAGGAAACATTGATCCCGCTTCCTATACCGCAACGGTAGTAGATACCAAAGGAAGTGCCCATGATCTTTTTCCACAAAAGCAAGAAGCGGCAGCAAAGAATTTGTATTGCAATGCGACCCTTTTACCGCAGTCCTATCGTTTGGTAGCCCTGGTTGATAGCGAAATGGGATACGTTTACAACGAGGGCAAGCGACGTGGTGACTTTATCGTAATTTCGGATGCACCATTTAAAGATGCAACACAACGACCACAGTTGAAATTACTGGCTGCATTGAACAAAAGACCAAGTGCACATTACGAGACCGATTTCCCCGGAATCGAATGGAAAGAGGGAAAAACCATTCATCGCGACGATACATTTGAAGACAATTTGATCGCAAGTATTCAATTGAACAATAAAATGGCTTTCTTCGATCCGTGGATTGGCAACATTTACCCACTAACAGAAACACTGTTATTAGTTCCTGTTTATGATAAATTCCGTCGTTTGAGTGCTGATACTTGTTTCCTGTTGCTCCAGACGGATGGAACGGTACTCACCCAATTGCAAGGCATTGAACCGGATCATATAAAGTTGGGAAAATTGGAAGAATTTCATTTTGCAATTAATAACCAAGAGCAAATCATTTATTTCAAAGGAGAAAATATCCTTTACTTATTTGGATTCGACGGCACTTGCCTCGATAAAATTAGTTTAGAAGGTGCTACAAAACCTTTAGCAGCTTTTCAATTGATCGGACCTACTAACAATGGCAACCTGTTGTTTTTTGACAGAAAGAATTTCCATTTCCTGCAAATACCTTTCTTAAAACCATTGGATAGCAACAATGCCGTACAGATTGAACATGCTGTCGCAGCGTACAAAAAGCACAAATTAGCAAAATCCAAAGCAACTCCTAAAAAACCAAAAGACGACAAGCATATTTCGCTTCATAAAGTGGATCATCCGGAGATTATTGCCAATAACTTTGAATGGCTCAAAGAAAAATTCGATCGATCGGTAGAAAAGTCCAAGCAGACCTTCCGTTTTTTATTGTTTGCTTTCCGGGATGCAAAAGAATTGCTTCAGATGTCGGTTTTGCAACAAACGGCATTCGAAACTCAACAAAAATGGTTCCGCTACGGACTGAATTCTTTTAGTGAATTTGCACGTTTGATTCATTTTGAAGGAGCAACAAAAGAAGCTGTTACAGATGAAAATGGTCCTTTTGAAATTCTTGTAGAGCCATGTGGTGAATACGGAAGTGTAATGCATGCTTTGTTATGGGCGGTCATTGCACGTGATACGGAGCAGCAAAAAATCATTGCGAATAGTCCGATAAAAAATTGGATTTACAATGCCGATGACTGGGACAAAAAATCGTTTGTGACAAGTTATTTAAGGTTGATGCAAGCCTATTTTCTCACAGGAAATTTTAGTAACACTTTATACGAAGAAGTTCAAATTGATGTCGAAAAATACAAATCTTCCATTGGTCCGGATGTGAAACAGAAATTTGGCATCTACCAGATAAGTCGCTTTTTGAATGCTTTCAAAAGTCTGGTTGAAAACAACGAAGCTGAATTCCAGCTCAATTTTGCTTTGGCACTTCAGGCACACAAAGAAGTCTGGAGTCAGAAGAAAGCTTTAAATCGTGGAGGAACGCCTTTGTGCAGAGAAGACGATGGATTTTTGTCCTGGAGTTGTACCGCACTGGCAGCAATGGCTTATGACAAAGGTTGGCAATTGGAACTTACATCCGATTATGTACCACAATTCATGGTGGATGGAAGTATAAATAGGTAAATAGTGAGCAATTGTCTGAACAGGTTTCCAAATTTGTCATATGGAGTACCATTGAAAGATAGACAAATTTCAGGCCCCAATCTTGCCGCATTTCGGCAAAAGCTTGATGGGACAAGCATTTTAGGCAACCTCCAATTGAGTTTAAAGAAATAATTATAAAAAATGAATTACGATTTAGCAAAAAAGTTCAAAAACCTTAAAAACGAATTAGACAACAATGAACTATTTGATGTTTATGCAAGATATGATGATAATGAAGATTTGATGCAGGCGCAACTCAATAATCAACTCCTAAATTTAAACGGAGCTGAGGAGGAGGAAGACGAGAATTTTGTTCCTGAATACAGCTTCGGATTAGATGATTCTTTTAAAGAATTGATAGAAGCAACCTGGAAAAATATGCTGCAGTATCAATGTTCTTTCGAAAAGGAAAGTTTTTATGGTTCCTACTCATTTAATCATCCTTATATTTTTTTAGACGAAGAGCCCTGGCTTACCGATTTGGTAGAAAAAGATAATAAAGACTATGAGATTATTCAAAACTTAAGAGTCTTTGATCATACCCATGTAAAGTATCAATTCGGATGCATTAATTACCGAAAAGGTGCATCAAAAGAAATCTTTGAAAAAGAAATTTATTTATTTCATGAGGAACACTTGATACACCTTAATTTGACTTTCAGAGAATATCTAGATAGTTGTGTGGCATGCATGGCTTGCGAAAATTGGCAAATGTTATTTGCTGATCCGGATGAAGTTTCAGGATATGCGAAACAGTTAAACCAACTAAAAATAGCTTACAACACACTTTCAAAATTGTTTCCTGAAAAGGATTTTACATTGTTCCGACAAAAGTTAACAGAGCATAAGCTTCTATAAAATAATTTAGAATCCTCTTGTTACACCATCTATAGGCAATAAGTAAATCATATCACTAAATGTCAATTTGTGGAAGGTGATAAATCGTTTTAAAGAAGCGGCAATGAAAATAATAACATATGAATATCAAAAGAGAATTTAATTATTCTATGTGGTACTTTGATGCAACCTATGAAGATTCAGTTATTCTGTCCAATTATGGAAAAGACTTTGGTCATGAGCAGATAAGAGCTCTTTTTGGAATAAGTTTAGGATGGGGAGGAGTGAAAATATTCTTTTTACCAAAAATTGAAAATATGCAAAATTTTTGGCCTCCTATTGCAAATTATGAGCTTAATAAAGAAGCAGAGAGTCTATATAAAGCAATCTTATATGGAGCATCTTACATTGTCCTACCTTACAATGAATGGGCAGGACAAGTAAAAGTTTTAGAACCTATTATTAAGCATTCTTTAATTCAGTCTGAAAAGGAAATAATATTTAGCTCTAAAAGTTTTGTTTTTTTTATTAGTGACCAGGAATATGAAATTTATAAACAAGAAGCAAAAGAAATAGAAGCATTAAATACTTTAGAAGAGGAAAAAGACTATTTAATTATTAGCCATACCCGAACAGAAGATTTAGAAAAGCGTATGAAAATTCCTATGTTTATTAAAGAAACAATATTACCATACTTATCTGCTTCAGATCTTTATGCAATCAGTCGGGAAAAAGATGAAAATGGTACTATTATTTTTACCCAAACTATAGGGAACATGTAAATCATGACAACGGAACAGGCCATTCAAAAAATTGAAAAAACATTGAAGGCATCTTTTGAACTTTTTTCGAAAGAATCAGATTGTTAACCTGTTATTGCTACAAGCAATCAACTATGCTATTTGAAAAATATTTCAGAAAAGAAAAGCGACCAATCAATAAAGCTCAGCATATACTATTGAAATTAAAAGAAATGGATTTGAATATTTCATACCTACTTACAAACGCGCAGTTTATATTATATGTTGCTATAACAAATCTTAGTGACAAAGAACAAAGATTTTACTTTTCAAATGACACCGGTAGCTTAGCCAGAAATGGCATACATCTTTTTAATATAAAATACGAAAAAGTAATAGCCTATGAAAAAATTTTCATTTCACCTGTACCTGGTAAGGAGCAAACTTATGCCGACCTATTAAAACCAAAAGAGACTAAGCGATTTGAATTACAAGCCTCAGTTGCAGCAGAAAATAACCAGCTGATTTTATTGTTCAAAGGAATTTCGTTTAAAATTCCCAAGAGCGAAAAGTTTTATATTGCCTTTAATTTTTTAGATACAAGATCTAATGTATTAGAAGTTGCTATTTAATTTAAAACAATAACGTAATGAATAATAATTAAATGAACAGCCAAATACACGAACTCCTTTACCATTATAATGAAGAGGGCAACGAAGGATATGATTTAAACGAAGTACAGCTCCTTGGAGCCATAGATATAAATAGGGTTGCAAAATTAGCATTGCTGCTGCATCATGACGATCCATATATTGCTTATCAGGCAATGCTTATTTTACTTGCCTGGGGGATACCGGAAGGATTTAAACAACTAGATAAGTTCATTTCCGAAAAGTGGGTGGAAAAAGAAATTTTTGAACCACACAGAATTTATAAGGAAGACAATGTATACGACGTAATTACCAATGCATTATCCATTGCAACACTCAATGGAAAAAGTGAACAAGAATTACATGTCTACATTACACATTTTTTGAAAATTTATGGCAATCATTTTTTTGAATCCAATCTCAAAGACTTTCTGTTAACGAAAAACTGCAGACCACTTTTAAAAGAAATTGAGCAAGCAATAGAAATGGCTATTGACCATAAAAGATATTACCAGGCAAGCCAATTATTTCCTGTCATTGTTCATTATGACAAAGACAGCTACAATAAGTTTCTTGGTATTTTTAAGGAATTACTCCGTCACGACAATCGAATAAAGTACAATATAGAAGAAGCACAAAAAATGATTTCCTAAACGGATTATATGCCACAATTTATGGTGGATGAAAGTATTAATAAGTAATTTTCAAACAAAAACGAAATGACTATAGAAAGGATAAATACCAAAGGCAAAATGAAATATTCAATTCGTTGCAAATAGCAACTAGATAAGTAAAAACATAACATGAATACCAACAATAAAAACATATCTATTTATTCCATTTCGGATATTTTCCCGGTGTTTGAATACCTGCACAACCAGATCGGCCTTTCATCTGATCGATTTAAAGCTCAAAATGAAATTGCACGTACGATCTGGCTGGCCATACGAATAGACGGAGAAATTAAAAACGGAGGTATAGAACAGCTTTTTTCTAATTTGGGTGAAGATTTTGACGCCAGTTGCATGATTGAAGTATTGGCAAATATCAAGAGCGAAAAAGGGCTGAAAATTATCCAGAAGTTCATTGATTTTATCCATCAGACAGACCTTCATCGCCAATCCTTCTATACAGGTAAGCAAAAGGTAAGCGGGTTCAACAAAACGCTCAAAAAACTACATAACGAATTAAGCGACGAATACTACAGCATCGACCCAAGTGTAGAAGCCTTAGTTGTTCAATACGCAGAAGCCAACTGGCGTAATGATGATTTCCAGGAAGCGATCAAAGATGTTGTTTTTGAATCCAAAGAAAAAGACGAATCCGAATTGATTGGAGATTTAAATCAAGCCATCAAAAGTGGTAACGTAACGACTATTAAGAAGATCTTAAAAAATCTAAAATCGGTCAATCAGGCTTGTCCGTACGGCTTTGTTCCTTTACTCGAATTGGTGTACCTCTCCGATAGTGCTAAAAAAATAGCTATCGCTCAATTGCTCATCGATCATGGAGCTGATCTTAATTTCAGGGATCAATACCAAAATTCGGTTTTGCATAAAACAGCTGGCCAGGACAAAAAAACAGAATTCATGGCATTTTTACTCGACCAGGGAATGGACGTCAACCTCAAAGATGATTTTGACAACACGCCTGTTTTCGAAGCCATGTATAGCCCGGAAATGTGCCAGCTATTAATTGATCGCGGTGCAGATTTAACCTGGAAAAACAGGAATGGCTATACGCCTTTATCGAAAATGCTGGAACGATATTACGGTTGGTATGGCAATAAATTTGCAAAAGAGTACCAACCTCCGGTAAAGAAGGTGATTGATGTTTTACTGGCTGCCGGAGCTACGTTTAGTGCTGAGATCTTAATTCACGAAATGACCGAACTGGCCAAGTTTGCAGAAGATCCGAAAATGATGAAGCACTTGCTACAACAGGCTTCCGTAAAAAATGCCCCTGAATTTCAAGCCGACTATCATAAATGGTCTGCCGTATTCGAGGCAAGTTTAAAAGGCAATCTCGAATGCCTGAAGTTATTAGCAGCTAAAGGCGCGTTTTTAAACCAGGCATTAGATGGGCCACATTACGCAACCAAAACATTCTGTGGAGCTACACCCATGAATGTCGCATTGAACGATGAGGTACGTACCTTTCTTGCTACTCAAAAAGTACTGCCTGGAGCAAGAACCGCTTATTCATTGTTTTTAGAAACCAGGGGTAACGATGCAGCAACAGTCGTTGAGCTGATTCAGCAACTAAAAAATACAGACCATGAGGCAGCGGTAACACACTATCAGACGGTAAAAAAGACAATGGACGAAACTTTCGAGGAAATTGACGGCAAATATTTCATATACAGACCCTTATTTTTGACAAATGTAGCCAATGAAGCCGATGCAAAAGCCATCGAAGCGGCATTCAAAAAGTACAATTGCGAACTGACCATGATATAAATAATTTTCAAAATCGAGTAAGCTGAAAATCGTTAAGAGTAAGCGTGATGATAACTTATAAAAAAGATGAAGAAAATTTTAGGGCTAGTAGTAGCCGTTATTGCCATTTCAAGTTTATTAGTTGCTTGTGGTGCGCCTAAACAGGGAAGACAATTCATGTTCTTCAATTCGAGCGATAAAGAGTTAAGACTCGTAGTTGAAAGAAATGGACAATATGAAGTAGAAATAAAAGTATCCGCTCACAGCAATGCCCCTGAATACATTGAAATAGGAGCAGTGGATTTAATGGTTTTCGATGGAGAAAAATGTATTGCGCTATTTGAAAAATACCAGATCACGAAAGACAGCAGCAGTAAATATACCTGTTTAGACATGATAGGTAACGTGCGGTATGCAGTAGTGTCCACGGCCTATTTATACGAAGCCAATAGCAGCCTGGCACAATCTATTGCTGATGCAGGTGGTGGTGGAAAAACTTTAGAATTTTTAGGACCGCTTAGAGGTGGTGACGAATTTTTCGAACTAGACTTTGCTCCCATTTGGCCCTATGAAAAATTACCAAAGAAAATTGGAGCAGTGTCATCTAATTGGGCTTTGGTACCCATTTATACAGACATAACGGACCAAAAAGAATTGTCTGTTTATGCAGATAAGTACTTAAGCAGCTTAGGTACGGAGTAAGCAAATGCTCTTATTGTATCATTTGCAGGTACTGAACTGTACAACAACTCTATTTCGAATACAGGTAAATAAGAAAAGTAGAACAATGAAAAAACCGTTTAAAATTGGCTGTCTGGTTTTTATCCTAATCGGCCTGGCATTAATGATAGGTCAATTTATCTGGAAATGGAAAGAAGGACCGACTCAAGCATTCGCTTTTCTAAATACAGCAGACGTAAGCCGTTCGGTAACATTTGAAAAAATCGGACGGAATGGAACATTAGAAAAAATATACACCATTGATAATAAGTTAGCAAATAATCAATTTTCCTACAATCAAGTTCCTCCGGGAAATTATCAGGTTACCGTATGGAATGATGATAAAAGTGAATTGAAAACGTTCGACTTTCAAGTAATCCTGAATGATCCGGACAAAACCAATCATCAGCCCTTTCGTTTAGACATCGCATTGGATAAGGTTTACACCGTTGTCAATCTGAATGTATTATATGAAGGGGAATCATTTGCCGGGTTTATGTCAAAAGCAGCAGGCACAAAGCAAACCAGGTTAAAATTTGAAAAGTTTTACGACGGCAGTAAGCCTTTTTATGTTGCAGATGAATATACCATGAGAACCTTTGTAGACATTGACGACAAAATACCTTCAGAGGTAAAATATGGTGAACTGGTGTATGGTTTATTTGCTTTTCCAAGGTCACTTCCTAAAGACCAGATAGAGGCAGCAATTGTAACACAAATTAAATCCAAAATAAAATAATTAAACCATCATTCCTTGTAGATGAACAGGGAATATTATAAATAAGCATAAAAAATAAATTATGAACACAGCAACAACAATTACACGCCAGTTAGATAAAAATGTGGATACCAAAACCGCATTGACGCAGGTAACGTCTGCAACACTTGCCGCATTAAATGCAAAATTTGGTAGTGAATATACGGTAATGGCGGGCAACTTCCCGGATTTAGATAAAGATTGGACACACGATATTAAAGTGCGTAAAGGCAATAAAATAGGCGCAGAAGTGACCTTAAAATGGGAAAAAACAAATGCTAATATGGTAACATTAGAAGTAGATGATTCCTCAAAAATGGGTAATCAAATTACCTATATCACATTGCTAGTTTTTCTTGCAGTGGGTGCTTATATGGGTTACAACGATATGGAACCACTTGCTTTTTTGCCAGGACGTAAAATAGCTGCCGGATTAGGTGGTTTAATAGGATTGATCCCAGGAGTGATTATTGTGTCGGTGTTAAAATCTATGCTGTTAAAGAATGAGAAAGAACAAAACAAAAAATTGGTTGCCGAAGTAAGACAAGCTATCCAGGATTAATAGCACCGAAGTTTTATGACTGCTCTTTCCTCAAATTATTTATATACTATGAAAGTTTGTTTTGTTGCTTTGGCGTTGGTTTTGATGAGTTGTACCCTACCTATAAACGTTTGTTGATAGGAGGAATCGATTAAATAACAGGTATAAACTGGATTAATGCGCTATTTATTATTTAAGAAGTATAATGCTGACAGTTTAGGATATGACAACAAAAAAACTTCTAGAAAAAAAGACTGGAACTATTACGTTTATGAAGATGACCATACAATTCAGTTGTCTGTACCTATTCCTAAACCGACACCGGGATTCGATGTACTGCATACATTGAACGAGTCAGAAAAAGAACAATATTAAAATAAAGGGATAACAACATTAGAAAGTTGAATGTTACTTTGGATAAAAAATTTTACTGACCAAAAGTCATTTTCTAAAAGGCGGAACAATACAATTGACAGAAGAATTGCAAACTGTTTTTGAAAACAATAGGATCAAAGAAATCAGAACCAAAAACACAGGTTATTTAGAAGGCAAAGACTAAATCAACCAACTATTGCAAGTTGTGCAAGAATATGACAGCAAAGGGAATCCAACTGTTATCTATGCTTGTTCCAACACAGAAAAGAAGAAGTGGGAACAAGTTATATACTAAGAGTATGCTTACTACTAATTACTAAAATGAGTGAAGTGTTATTAGTGCTATTTGAGGAATTAAAAATAGTAAAACAATGAAAAAAGAAGATTTTATTGGTGTTTGGAAATTAGTGTCTTATGGAAACATTGTTACCTCACAAACGCACTTGGTCGTAAAAGAAAATATGCTTTGGGAAGTAGATCCTGACAGAGTTTATTATGAAAACAAAAAAGGGCCGGAAGTGGGTTACATCTTCGAAGAAGGAACGCCTGCAAAACTAAGTCGGCATGATGGATTCAAATACCTGGTAGAAAAAAGAGGAGAGCGATTATTCATGAAATTGGGTTCTTCGTATGGGAAATTTCCTGAAAGTTTTGCAGACCATGGAATGTTAGGCGAATTTGTTTTAGAGGAATCATCCATAGCTAAAACACTTGAAAACCTTCCCGAAAAAGTAGCGGTAGAAGAATTAAGAGTAAGAGGATTAGGTACTTTAAAATTTGACAACAACTTAGATTGGTGGGCAACAAGAGCAAAATTTCAAGGCAAACAAGTTAAAATTTGTATTTCTATAGAGGGAGATAAATTCATCTCATTTGACAAGTCGAAACAAACCTTAAAAGAACTGGAAGCCTTGCACTTTGAACAAATTGCAGCTGACCGATTACTAAAGCTGTACAATGAAACATGGAACGAAAGCAAAAAGAGTATTTCATCTGAAGACTTTGTGAAAAAAGTATCCGTGAAATCTGTTACATTGGAAACCGATGGAGGCGCTGCTATTTACCTCAAAGATGGAAAATTATTTCTTGGACATTCCATAGAAATCTTTATCGATAGCAATCTAGAAATAAGCTATGTTGGCATTGTTTGATAGAAACCTAATATTTATAAGAGATAAAAAACAATGATGGTCTTGTAAGGAGTAAAAAAACCATGTTTTGATTTACTCAAAGAAAAGCCAGTTGCGCTTGGATATAAACCAATAAGAAAGGGTTTCAATTTACAAATTTGAATGATTTAGGTTTTGAAGCAATCAGTTTTGGTACTATAGAATATACCAACTTGAAAATCTATAAAGTTTACATTCATGTCTGTGTGCGGATAGATGTCATAGAACAATTAAAAGAACATTTCATTAAGTTTTTTGATGAGCGTTCAAATTCAGCAACGCAACCTGCAACATCAATTGCAGTACGTTCATAGCTAACCTGAAACTGGCATTTAAAATCAAAACACCCGAAGAGTAACAATTGCGATAGCATCTTATCCAAGACCTGCATATGCCCGAAAATCAGCAATAGGAATTGAACGCATACCCGGATACTATAAGCCTTTTTAAACAAAACAGAAAACACATGAAATATCCGATCCCCTATAGACAAAAAGACAAATGGGGCTTTTCAGATGTAGAGAAGCAGCTACTGATTGATTGCAGGTATGATGAAGTTATTTATCCATTCAGCGAAGAAAACTTTGATCTGGCTTTGGTTAAAATTGCCGGCAAACAATGTTGGATAGACACTACAGGTAATCAGCTATCCCCGCTTGCAGACAATGTATTTGCATTTACCCCAAATGAAATATCAGTCATCATTTTGGACGATAAAAATGCGGAAAAAAAACAATCAATTGAGAATTGTCTTTTCATCAACCGCTTTGGGGAAAGTGCATTTAAACTTCCGGCTATAACTGCAGATGGCTTCCGAAATGACGCGTGTATTGTCCTTTTTCCCAACCATAAATACGGAGCCATCAACGCGAAAGGAAGTATTGTTGTGGAACCGGAATTTGAAAACTTTGAAGCCATTTTTGATGCATTAGGAAGACCCTATTTTACAGACAGGAATGAAAAGCCGGAGCAAAATCAGGAGTTGATAAAATTTGAAGCAGAACGTTACTTCGGGTTTAAAGACAAGGAGGACAATGTAGTTGTTGACCCTCACTATTTTTACGCCAGCGATTTTAACGAAGGAACCGCTATGGTGGCAAAATGGGCCAAAGCATTTTATCATATAAATAGGAATGGAGAAAAATTGTATAGCAAAGAATACTACTACGGCTTTAATTACAACAACGGGATTGCTAAAGTAGTATGCGATATGCCGGACGTTAACCCCTTTATGCACGAGCGCTGGGGCGTGGAGTACTATATACCGTTAAACGCCAGGTGGGGATATATTGACAAAAAAGGGCAAGAATTCTGGGAAGACGAATAGATATAAAAAAAAATTATTGCCAATCACTACTGATTACCAGCCGCAATATAGGCTAGCCGGCAGTATAAATAACCGGCCAGATCTTTATGCAATATGGACAAACAACAAAACATTTTTGTGAATAAAAAAATAAAAGATAGTTTTGCATACACAGTGAAACCATTGAACAACATATCACGCCTCCCATTCTTCAGCAATTATTATTACGGAATAATAACGGCCCGGGCTGGCTATGTACCTATGTTGAATAGATCTGCAACATAACTTTATTTACATAACCTCGAAGCCCGGGCATTTGTGCCCGGGCTTTTTTATTTTCAAAAAATCGAAACGATGCAATTATTAAAACAACATACAGCCATCATCCTCCCTGAAAACGGACTGGAAACAAAGCTGCAACAAGCGGCCAAAGAAAACCGGCCCCTGGTCATCAAACTGGGCTTTGACCCTACTGCTCCGGATTTACACCTGGGCCATGCCGTAGTATTGAAAAAGCTCCGGCAGTTCCAGGACCTGGGACACCAGGTAGTGATCCTGGTGGGTAGCTTTACGGCAAGGATCGGTGACCCGACCGGCAAAAATAAAAGCCGGAAACCCCTATCGCCGGAAGCCGTACAGCAAAATGCAGCCACTTACCTGGATCAATTGTCCAAAATAATTGATACTGAAAAGGCACAAATTTTATTTAATGATGCCTGGCTGGAACGGTTCTCTTTTTCTGAAGTCATCCAGCTTCTATCGAATGTAACACTAGCACAACTCATGCACCGCAACGATTTCAATAAACGTTATACGGAAAACACCCCAATTGCCCTGCATGAACTGGTATACCCTATTCTACAGGGTTTTGACTCTGTACACATAAAGGCAGACATCGAAATGGGAGGTACTGACCAATTGTTCAACTGCACTATGGGCCGGCAACTACAAGAGCATTTTGACCTGGACCCGCAAATCGTGATCTGTATGCCCTTGCTGAAAGGCCTTGATGGTAAAGAAAAAATGAGCAAGTCTTTAAACAATACGATCGGCTTGACGGACACGCCTGATGAGATGTTTGGCAAAACGATGTCAATCCCAGACAGCCTTATTGAAGAGTTTCTGGACCTGGCGACCGACTTCTCAGCCGAAGAAAAACAAAGCTTCCGGGAGCAATTAATGCAAGGAGCAAATCCAATGCAGATCAAAAAAATGATCGCCAGGAATATCATCAGCCAATACCATAATGAACAAGCAGCGCAGGAGGCCGATGACTTTTTCAATGCACAATTTCAAAGCAAAAATGCTGCGGAGAAAGTATTTGAGCCAATCGACATAAATGAGATCATTAAAGAAAATGATGCGCGCTCATTGGTCGAGCTTTGCCACCTTATAAAGCAGGAAGAGACCAGGTCGGCGATCAAACGACTGATCGAAAGCGGCGCTGTGGAAGTCAATAATGAAAAGATAACAGATTTGCAGGCTATCATCAAAGTAGTAAAAGGTACCAAAATAAAGATCGGCAAAAGATCGTTCTATGAATTACAATAAATTAAGCGCAAAAGGATTCAAATAGGTTGATTAAATTTGATTAGTTAAAATAAGTAAACGGTTAAGCATGTTAGCAGTACACTGGGCACCGGTCAGCAGGACAAAACATATATTAAGGAATGGAATCATAAAATCTCCAAAACGGATCATCAAAGTAATGCCACAGGGCGATGAATTCGGACGAGTACAAAGATTAAAGAAGAAAAGTATGAAGTATAGATATACTAATGAGGATAAGCATTGAGTCAATAGCATCGTTAAACAAAGAAATTTCCAAAAAAAACCGCAATAAAAGATGAAACTTAAATTATTACTAATCCTGTCCCTGTTCAGCAGCATTACGTTCGCACAGAAAGTGCAATTCAATATCAAATACTCCCAGCCCTTAGCCGTATTTGTGTTTATACAACAGCTCTCTGAAAATTACCCGGATAATGTGTTCAAAAAATCATTCCAGGAATCAAAATACAACACTGCACACTATAAAGCTATCATTGCCCAATTTGAACAATTACCCATCGACTACAGCTATAGTTTTGCAGGATATCCCTATGCCTCAAAAATCCCGATGCAGACACGGGATATGCTTAAAAAACACATGATAACGGCAACGGATATTAATGAGTTTAAACGGCTTTCGATGGGGCTGATGCCTAATAAGGTTTTAATCACGCTTACCCAAAGTATGGAAGCCTTCAGACCAATATATGAGGAACTGATTTACGCACCGAATAAATTGAAATTTGAAAAGCAATTACAGGAAATGGACGCCTATGCCCGTGCACAAAACATTACCGGCTATTTTGAGACCGGCCTTAAATTTTATAATGCCAACTGGGATAACTCCATTCCCTTTGAAATTGCTTTCTACCCTTTGCCGGATGCGAACTGGTTTTCAGGGCAGGCTTTTTATAACAATTTCGTCTGCGCGGTTCAAACCGACTTAAAAGATTACAAAGACCTGTTCAGTGTGATGCTGCATGAGATCTATCATATTGTCTATGATGAGCAATCGCTGGAAGTTAAAAAAATGATTTATCAAAACTTCACTGCTAATAAATCAGCGAGCAGCAATTATGCTTACCTGATCCTGAACGAAGTATTAGCTACCGCGATGGGCAACGGATATGTATACGAAAAGTTAGCGGGTACACCCGACAAAAATGACTGGTACCACCATACCTATATTAACGGATTAGCAAGAAAGATTTATCCCCTGATCAAAGCGTATGTCAGCGAAAACAAAGCTATAGATAAGGCCTTCGTTGATCAGTACATTAAAATTTATGAAGACAACTTCCCTGGGTGGATCAACGAAACGGAAAATATCATGACTTACCGTTACGTCATTTCCGGAAACCTCAATGATTTCAATACAATAAACCGGATGTTCCCATATTGTTCCAATTCAGAATATGAGACAGAACTCAATGCAGGTAGTATCGAAAAGATGCAACAAACACCGCTGACCAAAATCATTATTGTTAGCCAGGATAATACCCGTAAACTTGCTTTAATTAAAGATCAATTCAAAGCTTTAAAAAATTGGGCTTATCAACCCAAAAAAGAGTTTGTTTATAAAACTTTTTTAGCGGATAAAAGCCAGCTGATTATCATTAATCAGTACCGGTCTTCAACGGAAGCACTTTTAAAAACTGTAAAATAAAACCTGGTCAATTCTATTTAAACAATAATCATGAAAAAACTATTAACGCTGCTTATCCTCTGTTCTGCAAAAATCCTATCCGGGCAAACCCGATCCGGTAAAGACATTGCAGCCTTTATCCCTAAAGGTTATGTACTCTTTGAACAAACAAGCGGCGATCTCAATAAAGACGGCCTGGAAGACAAAGTCCTGATCATAAAAGGTACCGACAAAAGTAAAGTAATCCAGGATGAGTACCGGGGCACCTTAGACCGTAACCGGCGTGGTATTATTGTTTTGTTCAACAAAAAAGACCATTACGAATTAGCCGTTAAAAACTTTCAATGCTTTTCTTCTGAAAATGAAGATGGGGGCGTCTATTTTGCACCGGAGCTTTCGGTAGACATTAAGAAAGGAAACCTTTATGTACATTACGGGCATGGGCGCTACGGTTATTGGTTCTATACTTTTCGTTTGAAAGACGCAGATTTTGAATTGATTGGCTTTGACGAAAGCAATGGCGGGCCGGTCACCCACAGTACAACCAGTATCAACTTCCTGACCAAAAAGAAACAGGAGCGAGTAAATACCAATGAAAATGCACAAAGCGGTGAAGAGGTCTTCAAAGAAACCTGGAGCAATATTGTTATCGACAAGCGCCTTAAACTATCTGCCATTAAAGATTTTGATACGCTGAGCATCAGCTATAGAAATGATTAAGCCGCCATTACCGGCAATTTAAGGTTCAAATACCGGCAGTATTAATGACAAAAATAAATCCTATGAGCTTTTTCTCAAACCTATTTGGCTCGCGTGACCATAAGCGTACTTCGTCAGAAATGAATAAAGTACCTCAGGCAGCGGCAACAAAGCCAGACTATATATTTTATGAAACACTGGCAACAGTCCTTGTCAGCAATGATGAATTGCGCACCACATTGCTACAACAACTAAAAAAGGCCATGGACACACCGGAAGCTTTCTTCGATACGGACGGTGCATTTATCTTATCCGACCGGGGACTCACCTATCCCAAAGCCTTGCCCCTTGTCCCGAAATTTGTACTGGTAGACACACTAATGGAGCACGACCTGATGGCAGAGGTAGATTGGAAATCAGCTGGAGATGAAGTGCGTTTCTCCATCAACCAGATCCTCAAAGCAAAAGGCTATAGCTTTTCTATAGCCGGAGAAGACGGTTATGAAGGTAAAGATACTTATGAAACCATAGCGCAGATCAACGACAATGAATTACAAACAGCGGGCTATAGCCTGGAAATACTGGACATTGACTCCGACAGCTACGTCTTTACCATCGTCCCTACTACACAGCAGGCAAGTGTAGCAGCACTGTTTGACCGCTTAAAATAACCATATGAAAATTATTTCACTAAGAACGCAACCGGAATATAAAGAGCAAGCTATAATATACCTCCAAAGCAGCTGGCAGGAAGTCGATCCGCTTATTTATGAAGATTGTATCCGGCACAGTATTGATGCACAACAGGACTTGCCCCAATGGTATTTATTGGAAACAGAGGCGCAACTTATCGGCTGCGCCGGGCTGATCACCAATGATTTCATCAGCCGGATGGACCTGTATCCCTGGCTCTGCGCGTTATTTATAGCCGAGCAGTACCGGGGTAATAACTACGCCGCCCTACTTATCGAACAGGCAAAGAAAGACACTAAGGCATTCGGTTTTAAACACCTGAACCTGTGCACCGACCTTAGCGGCTATTATGAAAAATATGGTTTTAGCTATATCGGTGAGGGCTATCATCCCTGGGAAGAGCGCTCCAAGATTTACCAGATTGAAGTATAAATGTAAAACCCATCATTAATTCAAACAATAACACTGGAAAATTAAGCGGTGTTACTTTCCTGCTGACATAAGACTGTCTTAGGTTGTGGCTAACTTTACCCGGCAAACATAACAATAGCTATACTATGAGCAAAGACATTACGATATTCTACCCGGAAACAACTGCCGCCTGGCGCAAATGGCTGGATAAAAACCATGAAAAAGAGCAGGCCGTATGGCTGGTTTTTCATGCGAAAAAATCAGGCAGGAAAACCATAACCTGGTCTGAGGCCGTTGATGTAGCCCTGTGTTATGGCTGGATCGACAGTAAAAAAGTCAAAGTAGATGAGCACAGCGCACACCAGTTCTTTAGCAAAAGGAAAGAGAAAAGTACCTGGTCCAGGATCAATAAAGAAAAAGTAGAAAAACTGATCGATGCCGGTTTAATGCGGCCTGCAGGTCATGCCAGTATTGAAATAGCACAACAAAACGGCTCCTGGACCATCCTGGATGACATCGAAGCATTGATTATCCCTGCAGCATTGGAAGAAGCCTTAAAAAAGCAAGAAGGGGCATGGGATTATTTCCAGGAATGGAGTAAAAGCATCAAAAAAATGGCCCTGTACCGGGTAAAGATGGCGCGACAGGCGGAAACAAAACAAAAACGTATTGATGAAATCGTTGAACTGGCCTGCCAGGGAACGAAACCAAAACAATTCTGGTAAAAATATTGAGTCACACATTAAATCCCTAAAATACTGATCCATGCTATTATTACTGGACATTGACGGCGTAATGGAGACTTCGCCCGCCTGGAAAACTCCGAAGTTTCTTGCAGATGGTTTTTACCAATTTAATACGGAGGCGCAGGAAAATCTAAAAGAGATTGTCACACAATTTAAGCCTGAGATAGTATTGACCACAACCCATAGAGTAAATTATACACTCGACGAATGGCGGCAAATTTTTCAGGCAAGAGGCATTCATATCACTAAAATTTCAAAAATTAACGAAGCACAAAATAACACCGAGATCAGGAAAAGGAACGTGGAAATAGAAGCATGGTTTCATCAAAACAAGGAAGCTAATTTTATCATCCTGGATGATGATAAATCCCTTCATGCGCTTCCGCAATCAATCAAAGACCATTGGATCTGTATTGACGCTTTATTGGGAATCACTAAGGAAATAAAAGAAGACATTATAAAAAAGATGACTCAATCGCAGCCATAATATCCAGGCCAAAACAATTTAAACGAAAAGAAAATGAATACAATCATTGAAATCGATGTATGTAATCCAAAGGGTGATATCAGGGCTAGCATATATGTGGAACAGATCGCTGAAAACAGGTTCAGGGCAGAAGAAAATGAGCTGTTCCTCGAACTCACAAAAGGAACGGAGTTTGAAACAGAAACAGATGAAAACGGGATTTATAAAATCATACGCATTACCAAAACATCTGAGTATAACACCCAAACTTTTTTATTAAACCTTGGCATTTCAGAGGACGAATACAGAGTCATAGGTGATGAAATCATTAAACAGGGAGGATATTGGCAAGTTGATTTTGGCGGTATTGCGACAGTGAACTTGCCCAAAAACAGCACATTGGATATTGATGCCTTACTAAAACGCCTTGGACAATAGTTAGAATTGCGGACAGGTATAGCAATTTATAAATATAATAGACAGAATCAATAAATTTTTTTTCCTGCTTTACTAAAAATAAACGAATAGATTATGCGCATTGCATTTACAGGAAGTCATAGAGTGGGCAAAACAAGCCTTGCAGCTGCTCTTGCAGAGCAGCTGCCGGATTATGATTTAATAGAGGAGCCGTATCTCCAACTCGAATCAAAAGGTTATTTGTTTCCTGAAATACCGACAACAGAAGATTATATCGCTCAATTCCGGCACTCCTTGCAACAAATAGCCAAAGACTCTGACAACCTGATCTTTGATCGCAGTCCCCTGGATTTACTGGCTTATATTCATGTTACCGATAGCCAAAAAAATATCCAAACCCATTACCAGGAAATGATAGCCGCCATGGCACAAATTGATCTATTAATTTTTGTTCCTGTAGAAACACCAGACCGGATTATAGTCCCCCCATCTGATCTGCCGCGTTTAAGACTGGAAGTAGATGAGGTGTTGCAGGAATGGATCGGGGACCTGGACAATGATACAATTACAGTAAGCGGCACATTAAGCAACCGCTTATTGCAGGTAGAACAAAAGATACAAGCAATACTTTAAGCCCACTGACCGGAACCTGGTATGATAGTAAATAACATTTCCCATGGGACACAATAAGCAACAACGAATGATAGCTACCAATATAGCAACGGAACAGTTCAAGCAAATTATTAAGTTCCTGCAAAATAAGGGTTGGAAGTTAATAGCTACCTATGACGATCAGTTGTACGATAAAGGAATTGATTTTGACTTTTATCAATTCAGGAAAGATTCAGATGAAATTTTATTGGCCTGGGATAATTGGGAGGAAGGCGAAATACAAGCGAGTAAAGCAATAATCAATGAAATAGCCCAACAAATAGACATTAGTTTCCGTTTCGGCAATCCGGGATACTTACATCAGGAAGACTTTCTCGATAAAATGCATCCTTTGCTCACCTACTACCAGCAAACACCCTAAAAATATGATCACAGGAAAAGACTTAATTGCATTAGGCTACCAACCCGCAAAATGGTTTAAAACTGCCCTCGCGCATGTCAATCAATATAACCTGTCCGGACCAGAACTGGTCCACTATCTGAATACATGTGTCCCGGAAACTATTGAACCTTATGAACACCCTATACCTTATAACAAAAACATCCGCGCGGAGTCTGAAGAGGAACTGCAAAATGTAAAAGAAGTTTTGGAGACTATGGAAGTGTTGCTGCAAACACCAACCTTGGTTAACGGGGTCATTATGCCTGATGCCTGCCCTACCGGTGTGCTCGGGCAAATCCCGGTAGGTGCTGTCGTGGTCGCTAAAAACGCGATCCACCCGGCCATGCACAGTGCTGATATTTGCTGCTCGGTAATGATGAGTAATTTTGGTCATACCCCGCCCAAAGAAGTCCTGGATAAAGCACATACCATTACCCATTTCGGCGGCGGGGGCAGACCGGATTTTTCTGAATTACCGGGAACATTGATGGATCAGATCAGGAGCAATACCTTCTTAAATAATGAACGCAGCCTGAATTTTGCCACAACCCATATGGGCACCCAAGGAGATGGCAATCATTTCCTCTTTGTAGGTAAATCAAGGAACACCGGGGAAACAATTATGGTCACCCATCATGGCAGCCGCGGTTTCGGAGCGCAACTCTACAACCAGGGTATGAAAGTAGCCGAAAGCTTTCGCAAAGTAATAGCGCCAAAAGTATTGGCCAAAAATGCCTGGATTCCCTTTGATACCGCAGAAGGAGCAGCTTATTGGGAAGCCCTCCAAATCGTAAGAGCCTGGACCAAACTTAATCATGAAACCATTCATAACGCTACCCTGCAACAGCTCAATACGGACCCCGTAGACCGCTTCTGGAACGAGCATAATTTTGTATTCAAAGAAGACGACTTATTCTATCATGCCAAAGGGGCTACCCCACTCGCCGATAAATTTGTACCGGACAGTAAAAATGGCTTAAGGCTTATTCCCTTAAACATGAGCGAACCTGTTTTGGTAGTGAAAGGCGCAACGACAAATACTAACCTGGGTTTTGCCCCACATGGGGCGGGAAGAAATATCAGCCGCAAAGCCCATAAAAGAAATAAGGCAGACAAGACGATAGCACAAGTATTCGCGGAAGAAACCCGGGGACTGGATATCCGCTTCTTTTCCGGGCACATTGACATCTCAGAACTGCCCAGTGCTTATAAAGACGCAGCAGCAGTCAAAAGACAAATGCAGGAATTCGGACTCGGAACAGTTGTAGATGAGATCATGCCCTATGGCTGTATCATGGCCGGCGACTGGGATATCAACGCCCCATGGCGACAAAAAATTAAAAATAAATACCAACGAGACTAATTACCGCTGATGATCTTGTCCCGGTGCGCCATACCCCATTTATGCATGGCGGTAATGACTTCAAACAAAGTTGCGCTATAATCTGTTAGCGAATACTCTACGGTTACCGGCTTGGTATTACAGACATTCCGGTTTACCAGGCCATGGGTTTCCAGTTCCTGTAATTCTTTGGACAAGATGCGTGGGCTGATCCCGGCATCCCGGGACAATTCATTAAACTTCTTTTTGCCGTCTCTTAATACGGTGATCAATACGAGTTTCCATTTTCCACCGACCACATCCAGTGTATCCTGTATGGCCAGCCGCGCTTTTTTACAGGAAGCGGCAGTGTGTTGTTCTGCTTGTTGTATCATATAGTAACATTTAGGTAACTACTATCCTTTTTGTAACAGATTACAAAGGTATAGTAATTAAAAGTACTTTTGTGTCCTAAATTTTAAATCATGAATAGGAAAACAAACAAAGTAGTTTACTGGATACTCACCGGGCTCGTAGCATTCATTTTAACGGCCAGCGCATTGACCAAACTATCCGGGGGTGAGCAAGCCGCCGAAATGGCGAAAGGTCTGGGTGGCATGCAACACGTGACTATATTGGGCATCCTGGAGCTATTCATTGTAGTCCTTTGGTTCTTTAAGCGGACTGGTGTTGTAGCGACTTTGTTAGCGGTGGCATATTTAGGTGGTGCTATGGCCGTACATTTTGTCAACAGTCAACCGGTATGGACCCCGGCTATTATTAATGTGATCGTATGGCTGGCCGCTGCCTATCGTTTCCCTGAGCTGGCCACGCGCCTGTTTCGAAAGCAAGCTTAAATACTATAATTGTGTTTCCATCAGCTTTTGAGTAATTTTACAGACTTATTGAAAGCTTAGTTTATTAGCCATAAATGGAAAACAATTTATACCGGTATTTAGCACAATTCGACTTCCTGTCCCTGCAGGAAGTCGATTACATAGCCGCTTCATTTACGCATAAAAAGATCGGGAAAAATGAACTCCTGGTAAAAGAAGGCCAAATTTGTGACCTGATTGCCTTTATCGAAAAGGGCGCGGTTCGGGCTTTTACAAGCGATGATCAGGGTGCAGAACATACTACCTGCTTCTCCTTTGAAAACCAGTTAGTCACCGTATTTGACAGTTTTATCTCCAGAAAAAAGGCACAAAAGAGCATCCAGGCGATCGAAGAGACCAGCCTCTTTACAATCAATCATCAGGCATTCCAACACTTGTCCGCCACACTACCCTCCTGGATCTATTTGCAGGAGCAGCTGACGCGACAGGCTTTCGAAGAAAAAGAATATTACCATATTCATTTAAAAAATAAAACCGCCAAAGACAAATATGCACATCTCTTACAGGAACAGGCAGAAATCATCAAGAGAGCAAGTGTAGCGCAAATTGCCTCCTATCTTGACATGACCCCAAGAACGCTTACGCGCGTAAAGCGGGAAATTCTATACCCGGGATTATAAGACATATGTCTTTTAATGGCCGCAAGTTTCGGGATACTTTTGAAAAAAAGAAACCATGAAGCAAATTGCAGCAGAGGTATACCATATCCCGCTCCTACCCCGCAACAGTATCAATTGTTATATTATAGAAGGCGTTTTGATCGATGCCGGTATCCGTTCTTCCTTTAAACAAATTTCGACTGCTCTAAATAAGGTATCGGTACATGCTCATGCCTTAACCCATGCCCATCCCGACCACCAGGGTGCCAGCGCGCAGCTCTGTGATCAGTTTGAGCTTCCGCTATATTGCCATCCTCAGGAAGTAGGCCGCATGGAGTCCGGGCTGGTCACCTCCGGTTATCCTTCCGATAAAAACCTGATTGCCCGCTTGCAGCAAAAGTATTGGGCCGGGCCAGGCTATAAAGTAAACCATACATTGGAAGAAAATGATTTATTAGGCAACTTCCGGGTCATCGCAACACCGGGCCATGCAGCGGGGCACATTTCTTTTTTTAGAGAGAAAGATGGAGTATTGATTATCGGCGATGTAGCAACTAATATGAATCTACTGACAACGATAACAGGCTTAAGTACACCCCCTGGTTTGTTTACAACGGATAAGGAGACCAATGTGCTATCCCTCAAAAAATTATCCGGATTAAATCCTGCCATCATTTGCTTTGGTCATGGACCGGTACTCTTCAATAAAAATAGAACGTTTGAGCGTTTTGTCGCCAGGCTGTAAGCTGTTAATGCAAAGTAGTTTAACAATAACCGCAGCAATCTTGTCTGCAGCTTTTATATTTTAGCGAATAATAGTTGAAAGAATAGCAATAAAACAGCCTATGTCCGATGTAATTACCAGGAACACCCGCTTTGCAAAGAAGCAAGAGATAAAACGCAAAAAGCGTATCAAAGCCTCCGGGAGTATCTACAAACAAACCATTACTACCGCAATTTTGTGGTTGCTTCTGGAAATTATCTTTACCTTGATTGGCGGTGAAATAATAAGTCTGGGGATATTTGCCGGTTTAGGACTAGGTATAGGAGGTGGTATAATGACCTTTACCCACTCTTATGCATCCGGTATATTTGGTGGACTAATGTTGCTGTTGTTCGGGATTATAATCTTATGGGTAAACATAAAAGATATCTGGCAATCAATAGTCAATGAAAATAAGTAGAAATATCAAAAAATATTTATGGGCTTTTCATACAGGAAACACAAAAAATGACACGCTCAAAAATCTTTAAGAATGTTTAATTTAGTGGATCATTAACGCGTAGCGACCTTCCATTTCATGAAGATTTATTTCAATAATCAAATGCACCAGTTGGATAAACACCTTGAAGTTCTAAAAAACAAAAAGGTAATGCGTTATGATAAAAATCAATTAGTTGAAAAAACAAGCAGTATTTATATACAGACATCCAAAACCTTTGAAGAGCTTGACTTCCGCTTCTTTTTCAACTACCAGGTCTTTCCTTCCCATATATTGGTAGCTAAAACCCAATGGCAAGCTGAAAACCGGGATATAAAAGTCGGAGATACTATTGTGCAGCAAGCCTTCTTACCTCCTTTGAAATGGTTAAGCCAAAAAGTAATTTTCGGGGTCAGAGTAAGCGAAGTAATTAATGAAAAGCATTTAAAATGCTTCAGCTATGAAACCATAGAAGGTCATGTAGAGAAAGGTATATCCAGCTTTTCCATTACTGCTGATAATAGTGCTATAAAATTCAGTATACATACCTTTTCTGAACCCGGGAATTTACTGACAAAACTCTTAGGCCCAATATTTACCCTTCCCTACCAGGCTTACTGTACCCGCCAGGCTTTGAAGCAGGTCAAACAACAACTCGAACTACAGTGAGTGGAAACCTCTTTTTAATTGTTAATGTATCCTAATAATTTACAATTAACCATTAAATCAAAACTTGTACAGGACAAAATCTTTCTCTTTCTTTGTAAAGCCAATACATCAGGCGATCCGCAATTAAACAACGCAACCATTACCTATGAAAAAAGCCACCACCACAAGACTGCATATCTTACAAAAAGCATTCGAACTGATCTATTCAAAAGGATACCAAACGACCAGCATCGATGATATCCTGGCGACCACACAAGTTACCAAAGGCGCTTTCTACTACCATTTCAAAAATAAAGACGAAATGGGCATGGCAATCATTAATGAATTAATGAAACCCGCGCTCACCGGAAGTTTCAGCGCAATACTCAAAAGCAGGGATCCTTTAAAATCGATCTACAACCTTATGTATGAATTGCTGATCAAAAATGAACTCCTTAAAGTAGAGTACGGTTGCCCGGCAGCCAATTTCACCCAGGAAATGACGCCCTGGAACAAAGATTTTACCCTGGCTTTAAACGAGATCACCTCGCTATGGCAGGAGGAGATGATCACAGCTTTGGAAAAAGGAAAAAAAGAAGGCTATGTCCGCAAAGACGTAAACGCTAAACAGGTTACCCTCTTTGTCATGTCCGGGTACTGGGGCGCCCGCAATTTCGGCAAACTCGAAAACGATAAAAAAGCTTACCAGCCTTACCTGAAAGAGCTCAAAAATTACCTCAATTCGCTTAAATAATTTTTTTTCATAAAAAACATACCAATTAGTATGTTTTTTAAGTAGCTTTGCCGCATCAAATAATAAGATGTACCAGACACTCACCGTTTACCACAACGCTTTGCGCTGGCTCGTGCTGGCCAGCCTGCTATTGGCTGTTTACCGGGCCGGGAAAGGCTATTTCATGCGTTCTCGTTTTACAAAAACCGACAATGCCATCCGCCACTGGACCGCTACGATAGCGCATATACAGTTACTGATCGGTATGACGCTCTATTTTCAAAGCCCCATCATCAAATACTTCCTGGCCAATTTTAAAACTGCCATAAAAAGCTTTGATCTTACTTTCTTTGCCCTGGTTCACAGCACTATGATGCTCAGTGCTATTGTACTGATCACAATAGGCTCTGCATTGGCCAAAAGACAGGAGACAGACCACCTGAAATTCAAAACGATGCTCAACTGGTATGCGATAGCCCTCTTACTTATTTTCATAGCCATCCCCTGGCCCTTCTCTCCGTTGGCCAACAGGCCTTACTTCCGATAAATAAAATAATCATGACTAAATTATTGAACACGAAAACCGGGCGACTACGCCTGATCGCCTTCCTGGAAGGCTTATCGCTACTGGCATTGGTACTGATAGCCGTACCTTTAAAATACCTGGCCGATGATCCTTATTGGGTTGGCGCCCTTGGGCCTATACACGGCGCACTCTTCCTCGTGTTTGTACTGAATACATTTAATGTCAGCCTGGAGCAAAAATGGCCCTTCGTTACCACAGCAAAAATACTGGCCGCCTGTTTCATTCCCTTTGGCACCTTTTATATTGATCATAAAATACTCCAACCAATAAAAACAATACCCGCATGAAATTGCTGATCATCACCGGCATCAGCTTACTGCTGCTGTACCTAAGCTATAAAACTTACAATTATTTCATGATGACTGATGGACTGGCAACAAAAGTCCAGAACGGGGCCTTTATCCTTGATGTAAGAACGGCAACAGAATATGATATGGGGCATATCCCCGGATCTATCAACATTTCTTTAGGCAGCATCCGCGAGCGCTATGTTGAACTGGACCCTGCAAAAACGTACATCACTACCTGCTCACATGGTCTGCGCAGCGTAAAAGTAGCAGACCTGCTGAAAGAACGTGGCTTTAAACAAGTATATAATGGAGGTGCCTGGAGCGACCTGGAGCAACAACTACAGAAGGCCGGGCGATAAGGCTTTACAGCCACAACCAGTCAATTGACCCAGGCTTATTTTCTCATAATAATCGTATGTTGTAATTTTATAGCTTCAGCCCGAAGAATCTATAAAGCAAAGACCGATGACCGAAAACAAGAGAAAAGGAGCCCGCTCCATCAAAGAAATCCCCGCCGACATTTTACAACAACTGAATACCGGGCAACTGGAAACGGCTAACCTGGTAGAATGGCTCGCCGTCAATCAGCAACTTTTGCTGGAAAGCCTGTTACACGAACATCATCGTGTGGATTACTTACAGCCGGTACAGGACAAAATCAAACAACTAAGTAAACAAACCGTAAATACAATCAATGAAGCTATAGGTACCGGGCTTTTTGAGCTGGCCCGGGACAATAAGGATAGCACACTCCTTAAGATTATGTCTACCCATAAAGCGGATCTTATACGCTGCTGGGCAACATACGCGATCGGTAAAAATGAAGCCCTGGACATTACAGAAACACTGCAACAAATTCAAGCCTTTGCCGCCGATCAGCACTTCGGAGTCCGGGAAATTTGCTGGATGGCCGTAAGACAAAAAATAGCCCAATACCTGGAGGAAAGCATTTCTATACTGGCGCAATGGACCGCTAATCCAGATCCCAATATACGCAGGTTCGCTACAGAATCAACCCGGCCACGGGGCGTTTGGTGCACCCACATAGATGTATTAAAACAAACCCCCGAATTAGCTTTACCTATACTGGAACCGCTGAAATCAGACCCGGAAAAATATGTTCAGGATAGTGTTGGCAACTGGCTGAATGATGCCGGTAAAACCCAGTCGGAATTTGTACAAGCTTTATGCCAGCGCTGGGAAAAAGAAAGCGATACCAAAGCAACACAATACATCTTAAAAAGGGCTTTAAGAACCCTCAACAAATAGGATTTCCAACAAAACACAGAAAGCTATACCTCCACTAAAGCTGATCAGCTACCGGTTTCCGGGCCTGATCAGCTTTATCTTTTTATACCAGTCTTCATAATTATTGCCTATGCGGCTGATTCTACTAAAACAACATCCTACCAGCAAGGGCCGGCTTATTAAAAAACAAAAAATACTAAAGCAACTTTGTTGCAATACTAAACTTTACCTACATTTGCAACATTGTTGCATTTATTATTTAAATTTAAAAAGCATGAAAACAACTTCATTACTCCTCCTTTCAGCATTAACCTTGAGTCAAAGTTTTGCACAGGAAACCGACACATTGAAAAACTTTAGCGGCCCGGTCAACCTGGAAGCAGGGAAGTACAGCGGCGCAGACTGGGGTTTCTACGCCGGTCATAACTCTAAAGAACAGCAGCAGTTTGGTGAAAAATACCTGGTTGATGAGCATGTACATGTACTGGGTGTAATCGCTCACCTGACTACCTCCACTGGTACCGTCACCAATCCACATTTCGAAATAGACTTCCGCTTATGGAATGTAGATCCAAGCACCGGGAAACCCGCAGGCAATGCCAGTATAGAAGAGGGTCACTTGCACCTGGAAGCCGCTAACCTGGGCGGTCCTACCCTCATCCTGTTTCATAATGAAACCCATGTGGAAGACGCTTTTTTTGTCACCATGGACCTGGGAGATTATGCCCATGACGGATTAGCCGGCGACACAGTAGGCTTGTACTACGCGCCACAGAGTACCCGTACCGCTGCGGATATTTCCGCTACGCCATTCCGAAATGTGTTCCAGGCCCATAGTCATGGTACACCGAACTGGAGAGATTTCTATACCCAGTTTACCACACCGGTACAATTAGCCACACACCTTGCTTTATACCCCGTAGTGGAAATGGAATCCCACACTGGCTTAAGCAAAGTAGCTAAAAACGGTTTGCAGCTCAACAGCCCCTTTCCGAACCCGGCCTGCAACGAACTGACCTTACCCTTTCAACTGCAAAAGCAGTCCCGGATTAGCTTCCAGATCATGGATATGAGTGGCCGTATCCTGAGCAGCATAGACAAGGGAATCGTAAACCCGGGGGAACACCTGCAAAAGTTTGATCTCAGCAATTTAGCCGCCGGTACTTATATCCTTTCTGTGATCGGCCAGGAGGCTGCAATAGGTATCAGGTTCAACAAGTATTAAATCGCTTTTTCATTACTCTGATTTTTTATAAAATGGGTGGTATGTCTATACCTGCCCATCTTATTAATCACAAAACAATAGCACATGAAAACGAAAATTACTATAATAGCCACGCTTCTGTTAGGGATACTTTTTTCCAGCTCCTGTGACAAGAAAAAAGGGGCTCCATCGGACAGCACAGACCTCCGGATAGAAGTATTGGCAACAAGCATACCGGTTTCCAGCGCAGAAGTATGCGGTACCCTATATGACAATGTATTGCAATTAACTTCAGGCATACCGCTAAACTTAAAGCTACAATTTACCGGGGACAATAACCTGGCACAGTATAAAATAGACATACACAGCAATTTTGACTGTCATGCCCATGAGCGTCCGCTGAGTGAGTGGCGCCTACTCAAGATAGGCGATTTAAGCGGCACAACAGCCCTGATTACCGAAACAATTCCTTTACCGGCAGACGCTTTCTCAGGGAATTATCATTGCATCATCAGGCTGATTGATGAGCAAGGCAATGAAGCGCCTTTTAAAGAATTCAACCTGGTGGTACGTAATATGGAAGATAGCGAAGCTCCCGTAATCAGTTATATACTCCCTGCATCCGACTCGGTAGCCTTGCAGAAGGGCGCTGAACTACAATTTAAAGGAACCGTTACCGATAACCTGTCCCTGAATGATGGCAAATTGGAGCTTACTTATACCGACGCCGGCGGTAATGATTACACCGCGCTCAATGAGCTTTTTACGGGTAATGACAGTACTACCCATCATTTTGAACGGAGCTACATCATCCCTGCTTATGCAGCTCCCGGCCTGGCAATTTTCAAACTGAAAGCCTATGACCAATTCAACAACCAAAGCGAACAGCTAATCAAAGTATATATACTGGAATGAGAATTATAATTGCTCTTTGCATCGCCATCACTTTAAGTCATCCTGTTTGCCAGGCACAAAATGAAGCAAATCTTCAAGCCTCAAAAGACAGCACAAATCTGAATGGAGTCACCGTAACGGGAAACTATTTATCCAGAACACCAATCGCACAAACATTGGGGTTGCAATACCTAAAAAGGGAAAATCTGTTGCTCCACCAGGGCAATACATTTATGAACACCCTGGAAAAACTTCCGGGTGTCAGCGCAATACATACCGGTGTGGGCATCTCCAAGCCTGTCATTCGCGGCATGAGCCTCAACCGGGTGATCGTAAATGAATATGGTATTAAACAGGAAGGCCAGCAATGGGGACTGGACCATGGCCTGGAGCTCGACCAGTATAATGTAGATCGCGTGGAAATGATCAAAGGCCCGGTATCCGTACTTTACGGGTCCGATGGACTTGCTGGCGTGGTCAACATCCTGCCCGCTTATATTCCCGCTCATGATACCTTGCAAACGGAATTAATCAACACTTATAAATCTAACAATGACCTTGTAGGTTGGAGTGGCAAAGTGCTTTATAATAAAAATGGCTATTATATCACGGCAAGGGCTACCTACCAGGATTATGCCAATTATAAGGTCCCTGCAGAATCGTTTACCTACAATGGTTATACCCTACCGATTTACAATAAACGTTTGAAAAACACAGGAGGTAAAGAATTCAATTTTTCATTAAGAACAGGTCTGCGTAAAAAATGGGGTACCGCAAGCCTTTATCTTTCTCATTTCCAGCAGAAGGCCGGTTTTTTTGTGGGTGCATTCGGGGTACCCAGGGCCTACCAATTGAATGATAATGGTGATTACCGGCATATTGGCCTGCCCTATCAACAAATCGGGCATACCAAACTCATTGCCAACACGACTATTTTTCTTAATAAAGCCAGGATAGAAGCGGACTTCGGGTTCCAGCTGAACAATCGTAGAGAACTATCGCCGCCCCATGCACATGGCTATGGCCCGGCGCCGCAGGGCAATGAAGCACTCGCCCTGAAATTATATACCTTATCCGGAAATATCCGGTATGTGTATCATCCTCATGAACGCTGGAGCAGCACAAGCGGCATAGCTATACAGCAGCAGCAAAACATTCGGGACGGTTATGAATTTCTGATACCCTCTTTCTCCTCATTACAAGCCGGTTTGTACAACTTCACAGAGTTCCGGCCTCATAAAAATTTATTGTTCAATGCCGGTATTCGTTTGGATTACGGGCAACAAAAAGCTGCGGCCAGCTACATTAGCAGTTATGACAGTCTGGGTAACACAACCGGCCAAACGAAGCGCAGCCCTGATATAGACCGGACTTATTACAACGTTTCAGGTTCTGCAGGCACTGCCTGGCAGCTCAATCTCCGAAAAAAGATCACCTTTAACCTGGGCTCAGCTTATCGTATGCCCGTAATGGCGGAGCTTACAGCGAATGGCGTACACCATGGGACCTTCCGGCATGAAATGGGCGATAGCAGCTTAAAAGCGGAACAAGGATATATGGCAGATGCCGGCTTTAACTTCACCACGAAACAACTTGAGATTCAAGTCACCCCATTTATCAATTACTTCAGTAATTATATTTACCTCAGTCCTTCTGCAAGGTTTTCGCCACTACCTGATGCCGGGCAAATCTATCGCTATATGGGCGCAAAAGCGCTATTTGCAGGAGCAGAGCTGCATACAGACTGGCACATTAAAGAGGGTTGGAACAATACTTTTTCCGCAGAATATGTCTGGAATAAAAACCTGGAAAATGGTTTGGGCCTGCCTTTCACCCCACCTTTTTCTATCCTGGAAGAGATCAGCTGGCAACCAAGATTAAAACAACAACAGCTGTTTGCAGCAACAACATTCAGTCTTTCAGGACAATACTTTGCCGCACAAAACCGGGTAGATCGTAACGAAGCGCCTACTCCCGGTTATTTCCTGTTGAATTTTTCAGCAGCGAATACCTTCTGCATTGCGGAGCATCGTTTTACTTTATTCCTTCAATTACTGAATATCACGAATGCTGTCTATATGAATAATATGAGTCGCTACCGGGTCCTGAATCTTCCCGAGCAAGGCTTTAATCTGCAGCTGATGCTGCGTTGGGCCTGGTAGCCTTAAGTAATTAATTTGCTTTTGCGGTACAATCAGGACAGCGACCGGAAAGCATAAAATTCACATCGATCACTTCATACTGCTTCGATAATTTGAAAGATGGCACTACATCTTCCAGACAGGTAACTTCCTTACATTCTATACAACTGAAATGAATATGATTGTGATGATGCGTTACCGAGCAGTTATGACAGAGTGCAAACTTCATAGCACCATCCGTATTAACGACCTTATGAATCGTACCTTCTTCGATCAGTCTTTCCAGTATCCGGTAGATCGTTACCCGGTTGACCTCGATATCAATAGCAGCTTCAATCTCGGAATGCGACAAAGCCACTTCCGAGGCTTGTAACATACTGATGATTTTTGATTTTGCGATGGTATTCCGGGTCTGTTTCATGATAATTAAATGAACTACAAAATTACCATAATTATCGCTAATATTTTGTTAGCGATAATTGCTTCTAAAGGTATCTGCCCATAGCTGGTCCGGCTACCTGAAGCTTTAAGTTAATATTACTGATTAAATGTACTTTTGTTTTCATGAATGCCATTCAAACTTACGAAGCTATCGGCCAGGGAATGCCAGATGCGGTAGCCGGCCAACTTTTTGGTAAGCCCTGTTTTAAAATAAACGGGAAAGCCTTCATCTGTTTTTTCAAGGAAGCAATGGTGTTTAAGTTGAGTGGGGAGCAACATAAAGCGGCGCTCAACCTGGAGGACTCCTAACTTTTCGACCCTTCCGGCAAGGGGCGACCTATGAAAGAATGGGTGCAAGTACCCTTTATCCATCAAGATAAATGGGCAGACTACGCGCGGGTAGCACTGGCTTACGTAAGCAAGCAATAAACAAGGCTTTTAGGTTAACTAACAAATGAATATCAATGGCAATTCCCCATAATAAAGAGACATTATTAAACGCGGTAATCACACAATATGATAAACTCAGAAAAGAATTGATCAGCATACCGGTAGCGCAAACAAAGCTGGAAGAACTTGAAGGGCATGCCAAAGATAGCAGAATGAGTATTCACGACCTGCTGGCCTATATTGTTGGCTGGGGCACATTGGTTTTGAAATGGCAGCGCAAAAAGGTCCTGGGGGAGCCGGTTGACTTCCCCGAGACCGGTTATAAATGGAATCAATTAGGTCTCCTGGCGCAAAAGTTCTACAAAGATTATAAGAACATGGACTTTGAAGCCTTGCTATTGCAGTCAGACCAGGTTAAAGAGGAGCTCCTCTCACTGATCCGGCAAAGCTCCGAAAAGGAATTATATGGACAAGACTGGTATGAAAAATGGAGTCTGGGGCGAATGATCCAATTGAACACGGCCTCTCCTTATACGAATGCACGTAGCCGCATACGCAAATGGAAAAAGACAAGAAAGCTGCAATGAAAGACGCCTGATTTTAATTAAGTTTGAGTATAGAAATGATAGCCTTATCCATAAACACACAATCCTATCCATCGCTCAAAGCAAACACATTTATCCAAAAATTATGGACCCCGACAAACAGCTGAACCAAAAATTTTATGATGAACTCTCCCTTGATTACCATTTGCTATTTCCGGATTGGGAAGCAGCCATGCAGCAACAGGCTAGCATATTAGATCAGTTAATCAGGAAATATGCTCAAGGCGAAGCAAGTACCCTACTCGATTGCGCCTGTGGCATAGGCACCCAGGCCATTGGCCTGGCACAGTTAGACTACAACATTACGGCAACAGACCTTAGCCCCAAAGCAATAGCAAGAGCACGGCAGGAGGCCCAACAAAGACAAATCATCAACGTCAATTTCGCAACCGCCGATTTCACACAACTGGCAACAAATGTAGCCGGGAGCTTTGATATTGTAATTGCCTGCGATAATGCCCTGCCTCACTTGCTGACTGATGAAACCATGACGCTGGCGCTCAAAAGTATTGCCTCAAAAATCAATACAGGCGGACTTTTCCTGGCCAGCATCCGCGATTATGATGCACTGTTAGCTACCCGCCCTACGAGTACCCTACCGGTCGTAAAAGACAACAGCGGGCAAAGAAGTATCACCTTCCAGGTCTGGGACTGGATCACGCCCGATATTTACACGGTGAACCACTTTACCTTGAAAGGCCAGGACGAAAAATACGAAACCTTTTTAAGGCAAACTACCTATCGGGCTTATCAAAGAGCAGCACTCAGCCTACTAATGACCGCTTGCGGCTTTAAAGATATTCAGTGGCTGTTGCCGGAAGATTCCGGGTATTATCAGCCCGTCGTCATCGCGTATAAAAGCTAAAATTTAAAAAATTTACATAAAGCATTTCCGCAACCGATCATTTGCACGTATATTTGCAACCGAACGGTTGCTTTATTTTTATGAGAAGAGACATATTTCAAGCCATAGCAGACCCCACCCGGCGCGCCATCATCACCCTCATCGCCCTGCAAGCCATGACGCCAAATGCTATTGCCGAACACTTTGACAGCACCCGGCAAGCGGTATCCAAACACCTGAAGATCCTTAGTGAATGCGGGCTTGTACACACAGCGCAGCAAGGCCGGGAGATCTATTACACCCTGGAAGTTGAAAAAATGAAAGAGGTTGATCACTGGCTGGAACAATTCCGCAAAATATGGCAAACGAAATTTAACCAATTGGATGCACTCCTGGATCAATTAAAAACTTAAATTTATACCATATGATGGCAAGCAAAAAACAGTTAAAGACCTGCCCGGAAGGACACCAGTTCTACAAAAGCAGTGATTGCAACACCTGCCCGGTCTGCGCAAAGGAAAACAAACCCGCATCAGGCTTCCTGGCACCCTTCAGCAGCCCGGTAAGAAACGCATTAACCCATGCAGGTATTGATACCGTGCAGCAACTATCCAACCATACAGAAAAAGAAATCCTGGCCTTGCATGGTATTGGCAAAAGCTCCCTGCCCCGCTTTTATGAAGCCCTGGCTGCAGCAGGACTGCAGTTTAAACCACCCGCAAAATAATCAGCTATCCATAACCATCATAAAACAAACAAAAAATGAACACGAACCTATTATTTGACTTTTCCGTCAACAAAAATGACAACACGATACATGTAACCCGTGAATTTGCCGCAGCGCAGGAGCTGGTTTGGAAAGCATGGACCACGGCTGAACTGCTGGACCAATGGTGGGCGCCATTACCCTACCGTAATCGCACTAAATCACTGGAATTTAAAGAAGGCGGCACCTGGCTGTATTCAATGATCAGCCCGGAAGACCAGGTACACTGGAGCCGTTTTGATTATGAAACGATCGTAAGCGGTAAAAGCTATACCGGCCTGGATGCTTTTTGTGATGAAACGGGCAACATCGATACCTCTTTCGACCGCATGCACTGGCAAAATGTATTCAGTTCGGTTTCCGGCAAGACTACCGTATACATTACCATTACCGTTGATACCCTCGAAACCCTCGAAAAGATCATGCAGATGGGCTTTAAAGAAGGCTTTACCATGGGCCTGGATCAATTGGAAGCTTTATTAGACAATTTAAAAAAATAGGAACCTATGCCTGACCCAATCTCAAAAGACATTGTTGCCTACAATGAAGCGCAATCCGCTACCGATAAAGATATCTGTGCGCTACTGGCGGCCGAACTCACGAAGCATTTACCAGGTGCGGAAAATAAAGTCTGGCATGCCCACCCGGTGTGGTTCCTGGAAGGAAACCCCATAGCCGGCTACAGCAAGCAAAAAGCCGGCATCCGACTGATGTTCTGGAGCGGTGCAGACTTCGGAGAGCCTGTATTGAATGTATTGGGCGAAAAATTTAAAGACGCCTCTGTCTTTTATAATTCCGTCGAAGAAATCAACCTCTCGGACCTGCAACGCTGGCTTGAAAAATCGATGCATATCCAGTGGGATTATAAAAACCTGGTCAAAAGAAAAGGCAAACTGGAAAGGTTAAAATAAACCAATCCGGGTAGTAAGCTGCCCGGATTTATTTATTTTTATAGGCAAAAACCACAAACTTTATGGCAAAAACAGACTTTAGAGATATTGATGCTTATCATAGTTCCTTTGAAGGCGAACCGCTAAAAAGAATGGAGGCGATTCGCGCGCTGATCCACCAGGTGGCGCCTGAAGCAAAGGAAGTCATCAGCTACCAGATACCAGCCTTTAAGATCGGTAAGCAATTTTTTATTTATTACTCCGCGTTTAAACAACACCTCAGCCTTTCGCACCCCTGGAGCGACGCTTTACTCAAAACATTTGAACCGGAGCTCAAAAATCTAAAGGTAAGCCGGGCTGCAATACAGTTTCCCTACAAAGAGGCATTGCCCCTGGATTTGATAGAACGTTTATTAAAGTTCAGGAAGCAGGAAATTGATGAAAAAGCCAGCTGATAAAATAAGGTACGCACAATGATACATAAAGGATAAAAGTATGAACCATGCTGATAAAATATATGCACTGAAATTTTTCGGCGTCTACCCACATTATATTGCGAAGGCGGAAAGGAAAGGCAGGACTAAAGCAGAAGTAGACGAGATCATTTTCTGGTTAACGGGGTATGATGCGCGTTCACTACAAGACCAGCTTGACCGTAAAACCACTTTCGAAACATTCATTAATGAAGCGCCGGCTTTCAACCCGAATGCCTCAAAGATAAAGGGCCTGATCTGTGGTTACCGGGTGGAGGACCTGGAGGACCCTATTGTACAAAAAGCGCGTTATCTCGATAAACTGATCGATGAACTGGCTAAAGGAAAAACCATGGAGAAGATTTTAAGAGCATAAAGGAAAGCTATCTACTATTTCAGTTTAAGTGTACCACATTTTTTCAAACCGCCACTATCATCACTTACAGCTCTTTCTTAAACAAATAATAAACTTAAGTGAATATAAAACTAACATTTTATGCCCTCATAATGCTGCTACTGATGGCTGCTTGTCATAATTCAAAGGACATGGACAAACAGGAAGCAGGCTCTGCTATGGAAAGCCTTGCTGTCAAAAATAATACTATAGATAGCATTAATAGCCTGCTGGAGTGGGAGGAAACCAGCTTTGGCCTATGGCGATCCAAAAATGGAGATCTGGCAATCAAAACCCGGGAAGGTAATGATGTAGGAACATTTATTGATAGATATATCACAGAACTATGCTGTGAAGGAGCAAAAAATTAAAGACATTATTGATTCAGCAACCTTTAAATACCTCGGCAGTTCATTTTATAAAGACAAAAACCATGTATATACACATAATTCCAGGTTAGATGGCGGCAACTTTTGGATCGTAGAAAATGCAGATGTAAAAACATTTGAGGTAATAGGAAACAGTTGTTATGCAAAGGACAAGAATTTTATTTATGCCGAACGGGCTATCCAAATGCCAAATATCGACTATAAGACATTTAAAACCTGCGGTGACTGCGGCTGTTATGCCAAAGACAAAAACGGGTACTTTTTCTGGGATACCAAAATTGATCCAAAGCAGATGCTGGAAAGCGATGAAGGACGAAAGGCTTTTGAACAATTGGCAAAGTTATAAACCGCTACTTTTATCCTATTTATTACTATCAATAAAAATGAGGCTATCTAAAAAAACAGATAGCCTCATTCACTATTTTCATCAAAAAAAGCAGTGTTTTATTTATTACTGCTTTATAACTTTTATATGCTGCGTTTTCGTTCCGTTCTGAATTTTTAATAAATAAGTGCCTGCAGCTAAGGCCTGAAGATCAATCGTACTCGTCTGCACTGAAGTACGCAAAGAAAGCAGCACTTTACCACTGATATCCAGCAAATCCATATAAACCACGTTTACGGGAACTGTAGCAAGACTTATATTAATGTCTTTACCGGAAGGATTGGGATACACCCTGGTTTGCGCCTGCTGGCAGGAGTGATTTATACTGACAACAGCACTGCACACTACCTTTTCTCCCGGTTCCCGGATGGCAAGCCGGTAAAAATTCCGGTCTTGTAAAGGAGCAGGATCTATACTGCTAAAACGATGCTCATTTTGAGCTACCTCCAATGCTAAAGCCTCGAAACGTTTACCATCTGCACTCCGTTCAATGCTGAAATTAGCAGCTGTCGCTTTGTAAGCATTCCAGCTCAATAAGGAAGTGCAGCCGGAACCCGGAGCCACCGCAAAATCATCATAACGTATGGATAAAGGTACCGCAGCACTGGTGCCTGATAAGCCGTTTAACACAACATTGCTCAAACCGCTCACGGAGACCGCATAAGAGCCTGCACTTCCGGGCGTACTATTATTGAACGCGGTAAAGTTACCGGAGGTACCTGTGACCAGCTTCAAGGTACTTTCCTGGTTGCCATTCAACTCTCCTGCAGCATATTTAATCCCTGCAGCGCCGGAAAATGTAAGTGCCGGGCTGATGCTATAAACCCGGGCAATAGTACTACCCGTACCGGCAGTAGCCGGCGTGGCTGACACGCTGATGGTTTGATTCTGCAAGCTCAGGTCTGCCGACGGGGTTAAGTTCAACCCTTCAAAAACGAATGTCGTACCAGACTTTACCGTAATGCCCGTAGTGCCGGTATACACCTGTGCCCGCGCCAATGTAGCAAGGCCCGCAAAACATAATAATATTGGAATACTTTTCATGATTACTTGTTTATGGAGCGATGATTATTGACCTTCTAATACAATTGTATAACTATTATAAGGATTTTGATTGGTCTGCTTGTATTCATAAGAGATGATATCGCCCGCCGCTACAGCAACAGAGCCGGTACCGACATTGGCCCCGGAAGCACCTACTGTAACTCCGTTAGTAACCTGCACCGTCAGTGCTGTTGCCACACCATTTTTATAAAGGGTAATTGTTGTCGTATTATTACTACCAATGGCATCTCCTTCTGGTACTACACGTGCAGCCAGCCTTAAAGTCGTAAAGGTACAGGCTTTGGGTATTACATATCCGGTTCTGGATGTGGTACCATTCCCAGATGCAGAAGCAGTATTATCCTGATGGATATTGGCCTGCGGGGACTGGTAGTTTACAGGGCTAAAAAAATAAGGGCCTAAAGCCGGACTAGCGGCCACGTAAGTCGACATAGCACGGGTAGTGAGCACAACCGGTGTCTGGGCGGAACCTCCGGAAACCGCAACCCATGCGCTACCATTAAACAAGTAAAGTCCGGGCGTATTGTCCGTCTGGTAGATGAGTAAGCCCGCAGTCGCGGAGGCCGCGGAAGGACGGTTAGCAAGGGTCACCCGGGGAATCAAAAGACCTTTGTTGGTCGAACTGATTTCCAGCGCAGCAGAACCGTGCGGACTTGTAGTGCCAATACCTACCTGGGCATTAGCTTCTTTTGTGTTCAGCAGGATAGCCGCTGAAACCAGCAATGATGCAGTAATTAAAGATTTCATACTTAAGGGGAAAATTTTGACACCGAAAGTAGTATATAAATCCAAAAAAGAAACATTATAGGGATAATTTTATTAAAAAATAATATAATAAATAGTAAATTAATTTTCAAATAGATACTTAATTCCAAAAGTAAAGCTGCTGCAATTACAGGAATTAAAGCAGCAAAAATGAAGCAAAGCCTATTCATAAAAAAGGTCGGCAGCCCTGCTGACAACCTTAAAATTTGCTACACGCGTTTTAGATACAACTCTCGCTGCCAAACCCACTAAACATATAGCAATCAAATACTTATAAAAATAATTTATTGATCACAAATCATAACCTCTGCTACATTTGCAGATTTATTCCCTTTTAATTAACCCCAGAATAGTTTTTTACCCTTTAAATTTTATAAACAAATGAAACAAAGTTTACTCTTAATCTGTATGGCTGTATCGACTATGGCACATGCACAATTTTCCGGTGCCTACGCTCCCGCAAACTGGACTACAACGCGTGTCAATTCAGCCAATTAAAATGCAGCCGCTTTTGGACCGGATGGTAATACCAGCAATTATGCCAGTATCTCCTACTCAATTGTCTTTAACCAGAAAGGAACTGTAAATTTCAGCTACTCCATTTCCAATCAGGGTGGGCCACAAAGGCAAATCATCTGTTTTGGGGAAGGAACAGCACAAAGATTGATTCGGTTAGTCCTTCGCCCACTGGTTCTGGTACGGTTAGTTTTCCAATTACCGCGGGCGAAACTTTAGTTATAGGCGTTTCGGCTGACGATGATCAATTGGGCATGCTGGCCACCACAATCAGGAATTTCTCGATCTCAGCTCCTGTACCTGTTGCAGGTTCGCCTTTAAGGGTTAGCAATGAGCAAACAGTACGTGTTTTAAACTGGATGACTTTTAAAGAAGCTAATAATAAAGGTTTTGAGGTACAAAGATCAGAAGATGCAACAAACTTTTCTACTATTGGGTTTGTTCCTTCATATGCTAAAGACGGGCACTCCAACTTATCTTTGAATTATACATTTAGCGATAGGGAAATAACCAAACCCGTGATGTATTACAGGTACAAGCAAATTGACCATGATGGCAACCAGAGTTATTCCAATGTTGTCGTTGTGAAGGATGCAACAGTGCAATTAAATACAGGATTAAATGTATTTCCGAATCCCATAACGAAGACGCAGCTTTTATCCCTAAACAATACGCTTGAAGGGACTTTGCTGCTTTTCAATTCACAAGGAATATTAGTACACAAAGAATCGGTAGATAAACGGGCAAAGCTTCAATTACCGGCACCTATAGTTCCGGGTAGCTACTTTACGGTACTGCAAACTTCAAATGCGCAACAATCCGCTACTATTGTAGTCCAATAGAATATATTTTCTATTATCTTTTAGCTTCATTGCCCTTTGTCCCGGATAATATATCCCGGCAAAAGGCTTGTTTATTATCGCAGCTTCTTTAAACCGGCTTTGCAATCTTGAAGGCAATAAGTCCTGGCATCTATTTAATCAACCTGGTAATACCGCCTATACGCCCAAAATGATTGCATTATTACTCGCTCAAAGTTTTGAAAGCCCCTGCAACTATTGAACACATAGCATCAAACAGCGCTTTCTGTCAACAAATGGCCTACTCATGTCTAATATAAAATGCTTAAATTTTAGCAATTAAAGGTTGTAAGCTCTAAGCTTACGATCTTTTTATGCGCTTGTCCTATGCTGAAAGGAGAATAGACCATCTTAATTGTTCCACCACAATTTAAAAATTTAAAGTGAGCTTTTATCTTTTACAGGGACAGCAAATTGAAAATAAAAAAATAAATAATAAGAAAATTGATTTAATTATAATTAATTGACGTACATTTGAAAAGTAATCGGGCTCTGCCGACGCTTTTCTGTTACCGTTAAGTTTACCTTCTCTTTCAGTCTTCGCTTTTTCAGCTGCTAATTTTTGTTGCATAACAAATTGGAATATTCTTTTACACCTAACTTTTAGGCTTAAACAGTATCAATTTTTCTGTGCACAAAAAAATAACCATCAAAGCAATTATATGGTTGCGATAGTGCTCATGCACCTCATTTAAAAAGAAATTTAATAAATATATAATACAATGAAAGAAGGAACAGTAAAATTCTTTAACGTTACCAAAGGTTTCGGATTTATTTCACCAATGGGTGGTGGTCAGGATGTTTTCGTCCACGTATCAGGTTTAATCCATGATATTCACGAAAATGACAGTGTAACATTTGACGAAGAGAATGGTCAAAAAGGCGTTAACGCAGTTAACGTACGCGTAGCATAAGAGATTTAGAAAGAAAAATATCTGTACCAAGCTATATTTTAGCAGATGACATTTTGTTCATCTGCTTTTTTTATTTCAATCAATCTTCAAGAACTTATTTGCGTTCATCTCCCAACAGGGACGAGAGGCATTTTTAATGTATACCTGAAGTACTAAAAGCGCCTAAAAATCGGACAGAACCAGGAGCATTACAAATACATACACCCGGTCCAGTTCCTGATCCGGATTACCCCGAAAAACACCAGCTGTTTGTCACAAAGTTTGGCCCGCATGCTATAGCAACTGCTGCTTATAAGCCCACTTGATGAGCGTCAGCACATTGGTTGCGCCTGTTTTACGCAGAATATTTTTACGATGTGTTTCCACAGTCCTTACGGAAATACAGAGTTGCGTTGCTATTTCTTTGTTCGAGCAATCCTTCTCCATTAATTGAATAATTTGCTTTTCCCTGGGAGTAATGCCTATTTCCTTTATGTTATGTTGTGAGCGGAGATACCTCCTTCTTTCTTCCTGCACCGAGGCATCGAAGTAGCTACCGCCTTTATGCACCGTTTCTATAGCCGCTACCAGTTCCCTGATCCCGCATTGCTTCAGCAGGTAAGCATCTATGAAGGGTACCATCTTCTCCACCTGGTCGCCGCTACCATTCATGCTTAAAGCTATGATGCGCAAGCCGGGAAACCGTTCCCGCGCTGCCTGTGCTAATTCCTGACCGTCCATCCCGGGCATCATTACATCGGTGAGCAAAATATCGATTTCAGTATGTTCCAGCAGCTGCATGATAGCGGGGCCGGAAGTAGCCGTGGCAACAATCTCGATATGTGGAAAATTCCGGAGGGCCGCTGATAGCCCATCGATAACAATCTGATGATCGTCGGTAACAGCGATTTTTATTTTAGCTGAGGGGTTCATAAAAGAGAGGGATATAAATGGCTACTATTGTGCCGCTTTTGTCATCATTTACATTATTCCATTCTACACTGCCGTGTAAGTATTCCACCCGGGACCGGATAGTTTGCAATCCCAGCCCGTCTTTCGTCCACATGGTATTCAGATCAATACCAATTCCATTATCCTCTATCATCACCGCTATATTCTGATCCTCTTTATTGATGGATATATAAAGATCGGTGGCCTTTGCATGCCGTACCACATTATTGACACATTCTTGCAGGATACGGTAGAGCATAAGCGCTGTCGTTTTATCGGTCGGCACATCATATTCCTCTGCCGACAGGCTAACAGATAACTGCTTCTCGTTGATTCTGCTGATCATGCCGTTTAATGCGGGCAGCAGGCCTTTTTGATATAAAATATCGGGCATCATATTGTGACTGATTTGTCTTATTTCAGCGCAACTGTCGCGAACTAATTGTGTTGTGGTCTGTAACAATTGTGCATTGTCCCGGTCCAGGGAATGGGATACGGCGCCGACGGCCTGCAGATTAAGCCAGGCAGCAGTAAGCGTTTGCCCTACACTGTCATGCAAATCTCCCGCAATCCGCTTACGTTCATTTTCTTCTGCAGCCAGTATTTTCATCGTGGATTCATGGTCACGGATTAACAAAGTTTCCCGATACAGCTTTTCCTTACGTTCTTTGTTTCTTCTGTTGGCAAAATAGAGCGCACTCAATATTAATACACTGCTTACGCTGACAAACCAGATGCTGATATTCTTTTTTTTCAGTTGCAGACTTTGCATTTTTATTTCATCCTCTTTTTTCTCCGTTTCATATACCGTTTTCCATTCGGCAATAGCGGTTTCTTTTTTAAGGTTGATGATGCTGTCCTTAATAAGGTGGTGCAGGGATTCGGCATTTAATGCCTGTTCAAAATCTTTTCTTTTTGCATACACTTCTGCCAGGCTTTTATATGCTGACACTTCCCCATTGCGGTAGCCGATACCGTTGGCCAGCTTTATGGAATGTTTCAGGAATTGTTCCGCTTGTTCCGTGTTGCCATACATCCGTTCTAAATTGCCCAGGTTCAGCCAGGTGTCTGACATTTGCTTTTTATCCCCCAGAGTTGAGTCGATAACAAGTGATTTATGAAAATAATAGCGGGCACTGTCGGGCCGGCTGGTGTACATAAAGCAATTGGCTTTATTATCCAGAAAAGTACTTTCCGACGCAGGGTCGTTTATTCTTTTTGCAACGGCTATTCCCTCTTCATCCAGTTGTAAAGCACTGTCTATGGCGCCGCTCATCCCATGCACATTTGCCAGCGTATGTAAGGTAAGCAGGTAGCCCCGGTTTTCTTTATTGTTTCCCGACAATGCTAAAGCGTATTTCAGATGAATGGTCGCCTGTTTCAGGTCATTTTGTAATTGGAAGATCTGAGCGATACTGGCGTGCACAGCCGCCGCCATTCCAGGGTTCGAAGGGAAAAAATCTAAAACCTTTGAAAATAAATTAAGTGCTTCGGGGTATTCTCCAAGATTTTTTGCCGAATTGGCAAGGCCTAAATATATATTGCCAGTCAATACAGAATCATTTAGTGCAACTGCTTTTGACAGGACCTTATTGTATTCGTACCGTGCCTGGCGATAGGCACTGGTGCGGTCATAATAGACGCCCATATAAATAGCCGCCACTATTTTCTCCTGTACTGTTCCTTCTTTGGCAGCTGCGCCCAACAGTTTCGCAGCTCTTAATATAGAATCAGGAGTAGCACTATAGGAGGGAAAATGATAATGCACGCTTTTTGTAACAGCTTTTTCTTTGCATCCGGAAACGAAAAACAAACAAGCAATAATACGGAGCCAATAGCGATGCATCATAGTACCACAAAATAAGTGCAATTCTTTATTTTCTTCATTATTCGTTGAAGTTTTCTTGTAGCTATAGTTAGATGGGATCTTTACGGTGCATGTAATAATCTTCTGTGTAAATAAGGCCCGGGTTTTTAGTTTTGGTCATTCGCCAGTGTTGCTTATTCGTTTCTGATTTTATAACATCATAACGGTTGGGCGCAAAATAGGAATAGGCTATTTGTGCTTCCTGGTCATTATTAACTACATTAAAGCTACAAGGTGCACGGTCTACAGATTTTCCGTTACCGTCGAGCTTAACGATCACCACCTGCTCTGATGCTGAATGGAACTCAAATATAATAGGATTAAGCTCCACGAAAGTGCCGGTTGTACCGGTTTTCCGAATGCTGTCAACAACCCAGTGCGCATCCTTAAATCCCATCAGGTGTCTTAAGTCCTTAGGTACTTTATTTTCTTTTTTTGTGCAGGAAGCAATAAGCAAGCTGAATAGGATAATGGAAAAGGGAAAGTTCTTCTTCATAACAATAATTTTAAAATACAAATTTAGTTCCCATTGAAAAATAAACCCCTACCGTCTGTACGGTATATTTCGCCTACTGGAAGGTGATTGATTTACCGAACTTTTTAGTATTGAAACCTGAAATCAACAATGACCTGATCTTTCTTCTGCAAGCAATGACTATGCCCCAACAGAAGTAGCATTATACCGTATCAAGGGTATTTTAACAACCTACATTGGCTGCTAATTTTGCGATAAATAAAAAATTAAAATGAAAAAAATCTTAACATTGGCCTTACTGACTTTTGCAGCGCAGGCTACAGTAGCGGCACAGGAAGTAGTACAAAATTCATTAGAGTGGAAAAACATAAGAGTCCGAACGGGCTTGTCCATATACATTCCCTATGTAAAACTGGATGAAAATGAGATAAGTGGAGAAGCCTATGTTGAAGGCGCCTATGCCATAGGGAAAACAGCGGATGCCACTGCTACTCTTCATCTAGGCAGCTTCAAGGGGATCAGTGTGGGCGGCACTTACCACCTGAAAGATAAATCAATTTCAAAAAAATCAAAGTTTACCATTTCATCGGTCACCAGGGGCAACAAAGAAACCCACACTTTTTATAAGCAAATGACTGAATACAGAGTTGCTGCGGGCCCCACCGCAAAGCTTAAAGTGGGCGCTTTCGGGAACAGTGGATTGTATACCAGGCTAGAAGCCGGGTGGGATTGGCAAACCTATTCCCGGGCATATTTTAATAATTATGCCAGTAATAGAAATGGGTTCACCTCTATTAAACTACTGGCCACAATGGCCAACTTTAGACAGTCTGAGATCAACAGCCAATATGAAGAAAAATATGTTGGCAGAATGGGTTTCGGGGGATTGGTAAGCCTGTTTCATGAACGCAAACCCTGGAAAAAAGTCAGCTACCATGTTGGTTTGGATATGGGCTATATGCATATACCTGGAGCAAAAAATGTGTCCAATTCTTTTGTAACACTCGAAGTCAATAAAGCAAACTATATTTTAGAATTAAAAGGAGGCCTTAGCTTATCCCTCTAAAATTCCCCTGTTTACAGGATCACTTTTAAGGTTTACAATTTAGCCGCTCTATAAACTTTATCCCATATTTTTTATTGGTCTGTTTCACACGATATCACGTTGATTCAGGTGTTATACTCATCGGCCAAAATAGCATCCATTTTATTACTACTCAAAATTTTCAGCAGGCAATTAATTTAATTACCTACAAAAACAAGCATTGATAATAATTAAAAAATGAAATTATGTACCAGAAAATTACGCTGTTAGCCGCAACTTTTTTCACCTTAATTGGTTGTGAAAAAAAACCGGTTGTTAACACACCACAACCTAACACTACTCCGGAAGTGGTTCCTATTTTGAATGAGCATTCCGGCTTTAATCAATCGTTGGATATCGTAGTAAAACTGACAGAAATGAACACCGGAAGCCAGGGAGCATTAGGTCTTTATGATTTTACCATAGACAACCAAAACCATTTGAACATCTGCTATTATGATGAATGGCAGAGCCAGCAAAGTAAAATTAAAACTGGTTTCAGAAAATCCTTTGACCTGGCTACCAGGCAAGATTTAAAGATTGAGTACACAACCAGCCCATCTGCATATGACGGGTTTAAAGAAGGTATCATGCAATATATGCCTTACGCGGACAAGCTGGTGCTGTTTTTCTACTCAGACGCGGGAAGTGGTAATTATGCACGCGCGGGTTTTAGCGGGGACATGACCGGCGACCTGCCATTCGGTCCGGGCTGGCAGGGAAATTATTCAGGGGGATTTGGATTTTATAATGCGTTTGCGGCACAAAAAACCAATGGTGGCAAATTCTATTTATCCGTACTAATGCTTCCGAATTCACCGGTTTTATCCAGCTATGAATATAAAACCCCTACCATAGATGGCTTACTTGCTTTGGGCTATGCAGACTATAACCGTCATTTCATTGCAAACTTCCCTGAACCTCGCTATCAGGCGGGGCAAGGTCAATCGGTAAACATAAGCGTTTGTGCCGACAGTGTAACCGCTTATAAGATTAATAATGTCTTAAGCCCTGTAAAAGTCTATACAAAAACCGGTCACATCACAACTTCTGGCTTTTCTTTAACGGACGAGTACACCATTGCAAGACGTTATAATAATGACGGGTCAATCCTATCCATGCTGGTCCAGAATAAAACTACCCGGAAGGTGTGGACCTACACGTATAATTTTGTAACCGATCAATTAAAATCCAGTCTGAATAACATAGCACTTCCCTACTCCGATCTTGGTTCTGATATGGATCTGGACGAAGAAGGCAATGTCTACTATAGCGGGGCAGCGGGAAATGGCACAAATAGTACCGGGGTTACTATTTACAAGCAAAGTGCGGCTTCTAATACAATAATCGGTGCGGACAACTTTTTGAAATTCGGAGAAATAGTTCGTTTAAAATACCTTAATGGTAAAGTTCATATGGTGGTGACCGGCAACATTAGCGGTTATAAAGCATGGGCGCAGTTGACCCTTCTGAGTCAGCAATAAAGGATCTAGTTGCAAAGGATCCATTAAAAAATTGTAGCGTAGATAAACTTCAGGGCTTAAAAAAAATAAAGGTGATAAGCAAATGCTTATCACCTTTTCGTGCTCGCTAATGGAGATTTCCCGAACTAATTCCCTGATGATTTACTGGCATTAGCGAATCTACCTGATAGATTAATCCTAAAAGAAGAATATTAAATCAGATAATTTTAAAAGGTTACCTAATCTGAAAATTGGTAAAAAAAAACAACAGAAAAGACCTAAAGAAATAAAGGTTTATGCTCAACTTTATTTATGTACTTTACTCTAGATTTGCAGGTATGACTTATAGAATAATTGCATTGCTTTGTCTTTTAATGTGCTCCATCAGGATCTTAGCTCAACCAGTTACGGTTAACCATATCAATTACCAGCTAATGCCCAATGGTAAGGCAATCGTGGTAGAGGGAAAGTATGAGGGCCATATCACAATCCCAGAAACAATAAAGCATCAGAATAAGCAATATTCAGTAGAGAAAATTGGCTATAGCGCATTCAATGCATCCCCAAACCTTTTTTCCGTTAAACTGCCGGGGTCGATACACACCATAGAAAAGAGGGCGTTTGGAGATTGTAAAGCATTGAAGGAAATAAATATACCTGCATCCGTTACCAGGATAGAAGGTGCTGTTTTTTATAGATGCAGTAATCTGAAGTCAATCCATATTCCCTTAAATGTTGCATATATAGGAGCGGGCGCGTTTTCAAGATGTGAAAACCTGACATCTGTGGAGGTGGATAAAGACAATTTATATTTTGCCTCGGTAGATGGAGTACTCTACGACAAAGATTTAAAAACCCTTATTAAGCTTCCTGACACGAGGTCATGTTATGTATTCCCATCTACCATTACCTCATTTCTTAGCACAGCATTCGAAGGCAACAGCAATATAATATCTATAGAGTTACCTGATGCAGTTCAAAATATTCCCGGCAACGCTTTTGAGGATTGTTCCTCGCTGAAAGTTTTCAAGATCCCGGCAAACATAGTATTCATAGGTATGTCCGCCTTCATGCGTTGTTCTGCCATGGAATCTTTCCACGTTGAGGAGCGCAACAAAAACTTTTCATCGCTGGATGGTGTACTATACAATTTCGACAAAACCATTTTGATAAAATGCCCGGAAAAGAAAGCAAAGGTTCAATTAGCGGAACGTGTACAAGAGATCGATGCCTATGCGTTTGCCTGGTGTAAGCAGCTTGCCGAAGTTACTTTACCCGAAAGTGTGACAAAAATCGGCATGTCTGCATTTGTTCAGAGTGAGCTGAAAACATTAAAAATCTTATCAAAGAAACAAGTGGAAATACGGGATGAAATCTTTGCCGGCCGAAAGAAGGAAGTTATTGTGCTTGTACCTGAAGCATTAATTCCCATTTATAAATCTTCCAATAGCTTAGCAGTGAAAGAATTGAATTATCAGGCCTTAAAATAAACTTCCGTGTCTTCACCAGGCAAAGGAGTTTCAACAATGGCTTTAATTTATCGTAAAAACAAGAACTCATTTATTGCTGTTTAAAAAATAATCGGTTACTTCTTTCTTCCTTGACCTGCTTAATGGGATGAGATATTGATCAATACTTAAATGATCATCTCCGATTTTTTGAACAGCATTTAAGTTGACGATATAAGAGCGATGGGTCTGAATGAAAAATGAGGGGAGTAAAGCAAGGATCTCTTTTAAGGGCTGCAGGACCATTTTGGGTTTTAGATTGATTGAATACATGATTACATAGTTTTGCATACTCTTCAAAAATTGAATCTCAGAAGGCCGAATGCGTAACCATTCTCCTTCACTTTTAACGAGCAATTCTTTTCCAGCTGCAGGCTCCTGATCCTTTTCCATATAATCAAAAAAAGTCCTGGCTTTTTGTACGGCTCGATGAAAGTCTTCAGGAAAAATTGGCTTTACTAAATAATCTATGGCATTAACGCTATACCCTTCCAATGCATATTGTGCATATGCGGTGGTAAAAATTATCAAAGGCAGGGCACCCTTCAACTGCATGGCCATTTCAATTCCTTTAATTCCGGGCAGTTCGATATCAAGGAATACCAAAGAAATGTTATTATCGTTTAAAAATAGTAACGCATCCTGTGCGTTTGAAAAGCTGCCGGCCAACACTAAGTAGTCATATTTTTCTATGTAGTGTTGAAGGCCTTCCCTGGCTATACGCTCATCTTCTACCACAATACATTTAATTTTCATCTTAATCAAATTGAATACCCAGCTCTATGCTAAAAACATTATCAATAATTTCAAACGCTAAAGTGTGCTTTCCGGGATAAGTTAATTCAAGTCTTTTTTTAACCTGCTCCAGGCCTATTCCCTGATGGTTTACGGTCTCATTTGTCTTAGGGTCATAGGTATTCTTAACATTCATGTAAAGATTATTGTTCTCAAAATGGATCAATACTGCGATCCATTTATCCCTCACCGAAAGATGCTTAAAACAGTTTTCTACAAATGTAGCTAATACAAAGGGCGCGATTTTTACTTCATTAGGCGCTATAGACAGGGCTATCTCCATTTTGGCTTCCTCTTTCAGGCGATCTTTTTCAAGTTCCAGGTAAGTTTTTAAAAATAATATTTCATCATTCAGCAAAATGGTTTTATGCTGCGACTCATATACATAATACCTCAATACCTTACTGTACTGAGCTAACAGCTTTAAGGCTTCATCCCCGTCTCTTTGAATTAAAAACTGGAGATTATTAAGCACATTAAATGTAAAGTGAGGACTCAATTGCTGACGGATACTTTTAAGCTCTAAGTCATTTAATCTATCCTTCAGTTCCTGTGTGGCCTTCAACATTTTAATGTGGTACTTGTACAGCTCAAATGCATAGGCGATACCGGATATCAAAATCGTTGCCAGCAGCATGCCAAAAAACCTCGGCAACATCGCTTTCTTATACTTATCCCAATCAGCGTCAAAGAAACTATCCATTGCATAGTCTTCAAGAGTAAGCACTGCTGAAGCCAGGATACCCATTAACAGGAGCCAGAATATAAGGGTGGAGAGGCTTTTACTTTCTATGTATTTGCGGACAATAGGCCTGAGCACTAAATGTACGTAAATAGCAAAAGTTCCTGTTATTACAGAGCTATATATAAATGCCTTTTGTAAATTATATTCATCTACCGCCAACAATTGCAATAAAAGTATGGTAGTTATGAATGCCCAAAAAATCGCAACCAACATTCCCTTATTCATCCATCGCACTCTATTCATAATACAAACTTATAAGAATAAAACAAGCTATCCGCACAGCTCGTCAATAATACCCGGCCATTCATCAATACGCTGAAACAAGGGAGATAAATATAGTTTTCTTTGCTTCATAAATTTTTAAAAGATTAAAAAATGAAAAGAAACTTATTGCTTCCCGTTTTACTTATGTCAATTTTGCCCTTAGGGCTGAAGGCACAGGAGTCTGTCAAAACTGCTAAAACAAATACTACTATAGTTGTAAAAGCTAATAACCTCTATCATTTCAGTAAAAAACCTTTGGATAATTTTTACGCATTAGGAGCTGAGATTGGGGTACGTTTCAATGATAAATTGTACCTGGGGCTTGCTCAATACAGTAGCCTGTCCCCTTCCGATATCTGGAATAACAATCCTTATAACCCGGACAAGATCCGTGTTTATGAATACAGCCTGCAGTTGGCTTACCACTTTGAGCTGACATCACCTTTGTATCTGTATACCGGTATGCGTGCAGGATACGGCACGATGCATATGGAATATCGCTTTAACAATGGTATTGATACAGATGAAACGTTGACAAAAGAAAAGTTGGGTAGTGTATTTGTAACCCCCGATATTAAATTAGGGGTAAAGCTTCATCAATATATCAGCCTGGAGGCAGGTTTAAACTATAGATACTATATGGAAAAAAAGGAAAAATGGGAAATTGCTACCAGCAATATAAACGGATTGGGCGCTGTTGTCTCATTAGTAGGAAATATTCCTTTATAAGAACACAATTGGGGTAAGCGAGTGGCCTTACCCCAATTATCCATTACGTACATTCCATTAACAGTCCCCGATAAGCAATTCCCGGAACCATTATACTTACTTTGTTTTTGAATAGCCGGTCAATGCTGATCTGTTTTCACAGGGATCATTAAATTCAACTGCGGATCAGTCATTATCTCAAAAGGTTTCGAGGTTAATGCTATTTTTTACTACTTTACAAGTTTTGCTATTGATCGTTGATCCGTCATGAATATGGACCGAAAAAGAAAAAAGGTTGCAAGCTAAACTTACAACCTTTTTCGTGCCCGAGACTGGATTCGAACCAGCACATCCTTGCGAACGCTGCGACCTGAACACAGTGCGTCTACCAATTTCGCCACTCGGGCAGCCAATTGAGTTGCAAATGTAGGGTGCTTTGCTTAAAAAACAAAAAAGATAGGCTATTATTTTTGAAAATATTTCTACCAGCAGTAATTGAACCTGTTTTCAATTACTTATAAAATATAATTTCCCCTCTATGTCTTAGTGTATAAACACACCCTTGCAATAATTTTCGATTTCGTATTTTTGATTAGTAAAACGGAAGTATCATGCATGAAAGAATCAGGGAGAAATTGAGTATACTGGCCGATGCGGCAAAATATGATGTATCCTGCTCCTCCAGCGGCAGTGATCGTAAAAATACCGACAAGGGTATCGGTGACACCGGCTCCGGCATCTGTCATACCTACACGGAAGATGGCCGTTGTGTTTCCTTACTGAAAATATTACTGACCAATTTTTGTATTTACGATTGTGCCTTCTGCGTATCCCGCAGTAGTAACGATATCAAACGCGCCGCCTTCACCGTAGAAGAGGTTGTGGAGTTAACCATGAACTTTTACAGGCGCAACTATATTGAGGGACTATTCCTGAGTTCCGGCATCTTTAAAAATGCGGATTATACCATGGAACGCATGCTGCGCATTGTCAAAAAGCTGCGCCTGGAAGAAAACTATAACGGCTATATCCACCTGAAGACCATTCCCGGTGCCAGTGAGGAACTGCTGACCGAAGCCGGCTTATATGCCGACCGGATGAGCATTAACCTGGAGATGCCGACTGAAAGCGGCCTGAAATTATTGGCGCCTGAAAAATCACATGAAGAAGTAAAACGCGAGCTGGGCCTGATCCGGGACCAATCCCAGGTCTACAGCAGTGAACGCAAACTGATCAAAAGCACGCCGAAATTTGTACCGGCCGGCCAAAGCACGCAGATGGTGGTAGGTGCCACGCCCGAGACGGATAAAGACATCATGCATACCGCGGATGCTTATTACAAAAACTTTTCACTCAAACGCGTCTATTACAGCGGCTATATCCCTATAAGTCACGACACGCGGATGCCGGTCATCGGCACCCAGCCCCCACTCCTGCGCGAGAACCGGCTTTACCAGACCGACTGGCTGATGCGTTTTTATGATTTTGATGTAAAAGAAATCCTGGATGAAGGACACCCCAACCTGGATATGGACATCGATCCCAAATTGTCCTGGGCTTTACGCAACCCGCAACTCTTCCCGATAGACATCAATACGGCCGATTATAAAATGATCATCCGGGTACCGGGTATTGGCATCCGGTCCGCGCAAAAGATCATCGCGGCCCGCAAATTCGGGCGACTGCATATTTACCAGCTGCGCAAAATGGGTATTTCTTATAACCGGGCACAATACTTCATTCGTTGTGCCGACAGCCCATTCCAGCTTAGCGAACCGGAGCCGATTCAATTAAGAAAGGTTATTCTCCAAAATAGCAAAAGCAAATACAGGACCGGGGCACCGGAACAGCTCAGCCTGTTCTAAATACCTTGACCAATAAATTTACGGCCAGCCGTAATTCCTGCTTTTGTTGTAATTTAGGCGTGCTGCTGCTAATTGGCAGTGTCCTAAAATTATCCGCTTACATGTATTTAAAATGGCTGAAAGCACTACTTGTCCTGGCTTGGTTTACAGGAGTTGTCTGCTGTTTTACGGTTGATATTTTCGGGTCTTTGGCCGGGAAAACCATCTTTTTTTCGTCTATAGGCCTTGCGATTATTATCCCTGTAATGATGGCCATCCGGCAACGGAAGCACTATCTACACTACATTAACCTGATTGTTCCGATATGGGCTGGTATACTGTGCTTTTCAGGTAATTTTTTACAAAAAACACTTTTTGTAAACCAAAGAACGAGTACTTACCATTTCCAACAGGAGCGTAAAGCTTTTATAAAGCAAAATGAAACCTATATTATTGCTGAAGTAAAAAGAATCGAAGCATTAATTGCAGCGGATACGCTTAATACGCAACAAGAAACAGCATTTATCAATACACAAGATAATAGCAATCTTCCCAAAGACACTATCGTGCAATTGCTGGACAGGCGCACAGCCACTTCGCAAAGTGTCCGGCAGATCAGCCTGGATTTTGTAACCCACTCATTTAATTTCGATAAAACGAAAGGCTATGTATTACAAAGTTTTACTGTAAAAAATGGAAAGATCACCCAATTGTCTTTATATAACCCACAGTTTAAAGAGTCGCCTTATTTTTATAATTATCCCATTTATTTTTATCCCGATGGAGACTTTGACGTGCATTATTTCGCTACAGAAATAGTAGACTTTGGCAGTCATTATTATTTAAAATATTGCCAGTCAAGCAACTATTTATTTGAAGGCAAATGGGTATTCCAGGTCGAAGGAAAATGCTTTGGATAATTTTACAGGAAAAAGTTTATAGTACAGCTCATGGACAATCCTTTACAGTATCAATTCAAACCGGCAGCACCCGCGCTTAGCGACTTTGTGGAAAGTTACTGGCACCTGCACAATGATACCGGGCAGGATAAAGACGTGATCCTGTTACCCGATGGCCGTATAGATCTTATCTGCTGCCAGGTCCCCGGTATGCCTTTCCAGGTCATGCTTCTGGGTATTGATACGCAACCCGATCAACTTGTTTTAAAAGCCGGCACGAAAATGGCAGCCATTAGTTTCAAACTACCTGCAGTTGAATACATTTTCCAAGACACTGTTGCAGACTTACTGAACTATGCACGCCAGCTTCCCGAAGGGTTCTGGGATTTTGAAGCCGGTGACCTGGAAGATTTCGACCTGTTCTGCAACAAGGCTAATCAAAAATTGGCCTCGCTCTTACCCAAAGTAACAGATCCCCGTAAGCAGGAATTATTTACCTTGATCTACACTTCAGCAGGTGAGATCCCGGTTAAAATACTCTCCGAAAAAGTGTTCTGGAGCAGCCGGCAGATCAACCGCTACTTTCAGCAGCAATTCGGGCTCCCCTTAAAAGCCTATTGCGACATCCTGCGTTTCCGGGCTTCTTTTCCGCATATAAAAAACGGCAAGCTTTTCCCGGAACAAAACTTTGCCGACCAATCTCATTTCATCAAAGCGGTCAAAAAGCTATCCGGCGTTTTACCCAAAACACTACAACAAAACCCAAACGACCGTTTTATACAATTTGCTACCCTGTTCCCGGGATAATTTTGCTTTGTAAATAAAACAGTACAATATGCTTTTAAACAACAAACAAATCGCCATCATCGGTGGCGGTCCCGGCGGACTCACATTAGCCCGCTTATTACAATTACAAGGTGCCCGTGTGCAGGTCTATGAAAGAGATCAAGATAAAAACGTGCGCCAGCAAGGCGCTACCCTGGACCTTCATGAGGCCTCCGGCTTAGAAGCCTTGCGCAGAGCGGGTTTGATGGCAGCTTTTTATGCGCATTACCGGCAGGATGCAGGCAAGATGAGAGTCGTAGATGAACAGGCAAGAATCAGGATGGACGATCATGTCAATTTGAACTATGAAGACCAGCGCCCGGAAATTGACCGCGCGCCCTTACGCACTATTTTATTGGATGCCTTAGCCCCGGGAACGGTGGTATGGAATAGCCAGTTTAAACAAATGGAAAAACAACAGGAGGGCTGGTTGCTGCATTTCTCCAATAGCACTAGGGCCTATGCCGACCTGGTCATTGCTGCCGATGGCGCCAACTCTAAGCTACGACCTTACCTTACAGATATATCTGCCATTTACTCGGGCATCACAATCGTTGAAGGCAATGTCTATAATGCCGCAAAGAATGCACCTGGATTATGGACTTTAGCCAAAGGCGGCAAAGTCTTTGCCCTGGGAAAAGAGCAATCGCTCATATTGAGCACAAAAGGGGACGGAAGTTTATCCTTTTATACCGGCTCCAAGGTTGCTGAGCACTGGGTAGCACAAAGTGGGATTGATTTCAACGATAAAGCACAGGTTTTAGATTGGTTTAAAGCTGAATTCTCCGGTTGGGATACCTGTTGGCAGGAACTGTTCGATGGGGATGAAATATGGTTTGTTCCAAGGCCGCAGTATCATTTTCCCCTGGATCAAAAATGGGAAACCTTACCCAACCTTACCCTGCTGGGAGATGCGGCCCACCGAATGCCTCCCTATGCAGGCGAGGGCGTCAATATGGCCATGCAGGATGCCTTTGAACTGGCAGAATGCTTAAGCAGCAGTGACTTTAAAAATATAGAGGCAGCGATCGCTCAGTATGAACAACAGATGTGGCAAAGAGCGGCCCAGGTTACCCGACATACGCTAGACAATACCACTTTAATGCACAGCGAAAATGGTTTGGAAAGCTTGTTGGGCTTGTTTAAGGGATTGGGAAAACAATCAACGGCAACTGGAAATCTTAGCAAGAAATAATTTTAACGCTTGAGCATAAAATAATGTTTACGTTTTTCGTAGCTTACACTTCCTGTTTTCAAACCAAGCTGTATGTTATTCGCAGATACCCAGACTTATGTTTTTGACGGTAGTTTTTACGGCCTGTTAAGTGCCGTCTTCGAGTCTTATGAACGCAAACATAAGCGGGTAAAACTTTTTTGTAAGGAAGTGTACGAGCCGGATTTCTTTTCAGAGCACCTGGAAGTGGCCACTGATCCGGCGAAAGCAATAAGGGTATGGAACGGGCTCAAACAAAAGATCTCCCCTACTCACCAAAAGCACTATTATAGTGCTTTTTTATCGGAACAGGGCGACATCTTCCAATATCTGTTCGACTACGCCCACTACATTTTCGACCACCCCAAAGGTTATGATGGTAATTATGGCCATGAAGCCGTGCTGGCAATCGCACAAATGTCGCAAAAGGTACACCGGGAAAAACACCGGATGGAAGCCTTTATCCGCTTCAAAAAAGGGAATAACGGCCTGTTCTTTACCTTGATTAATCCGGATTACAATGTGATCCCATTGATCACCCGGCATTTCAAAAACCGCTATGCCGATCAGGCCTGGATCATCTATGATGAAAAACGGAAATATGGCATTCACTACGACCTGCACAAGGTACATGAAGTGCAGATCGACTTCCGGCAAGAACAGGCTATAGTGCCCGCAGCGGATGACATTAGCCTGGATGAAAAAGAAGAGTTGTACACCCTTTTATGGAAAGACTATTTTAAAAGTACCAATATTGAAGCCCGCCGGAATATGAAACTGCACATACAACATGTACCTAAACGCTACTGGCGCTATCTTACCGAGAAGGAAGATGCATTCTGGTAATTATTTTGCCTAAAACAAACTTTATTTTGACCACAATGGAACCTATAGAACAACATCCCTGGAACTGGTATGGCCCGGCAGACAGCAAAACGCTGCTGGTTGGCACCTTCCCGCCGACAACAAGAAACTGGAGTTTTGACTTTTTTTATCCGAATAAAAGAAACTTCTTCTGGAAGATAATTGCCGCCATAACCGGTAAAGAATTACTACATACCACAGGCGAGGCTGCAGTAACAGAACGCAAGGCCCTTCTCGATCAATTAAAGATCACGATAACGGATATGGGTAAAACCATTGTCCGTAAAGACAACAACTCCCTGGATGAAAACCTGGAAGCCCTGGAATATATGGATATCTTCCGGATCCTGGATGAACGACCATCTATAAAGAAGATCATCTTCACCAGCAGCTCCGGGAAAGTAAGCGCAGCAAGATGGTTTCAGAATTACCTGGAAACTAAAGGCATCAGGCATCGCTTCCCCAAAATGCCGAAACCGATAAAAAGCGAACTCCTCATCAATGCCCGCCCGATAGAACTGGTGATCTTATTCTCCCCTTCTGCAAGGGCCGCCAACCGTATTTCTTTTGAAAACCTGGTAGCCTTGTATCGTGATGAATTATCCTAAAACAATTCCGGTGCTATATCATCCGCTTTATCGGGAACAACCAGGTCCAGCTTAAATGTTTTGTTGAGTTTTTTGATAAAATGGGCAGCAAGCAAAGGCGAGGCCCGTTCTATATTCTGATGGACGAAAAAGTATAACTTCTGTAAGCCGTTTTTACGCCACACTTTAATTCTTTCAACCCAATCATCCAGCCGGTCAATATCAGAAGGATGGTTAGCGCCTACATAACGTATAAATGCTTCCGGACCGGTTAAGCGCATATGCAACATATCCCTTCGCCCTGCCGTATCTACTATGATATTGGCCATCCGCAACTCCTCTAATAGCTGGCAATAAGCCTCAAAAACAGCTTTATCCGAAAACCATTCTTCATTCCTTACCTCTACGGCCAGCGGAATACCTTTAGGAAATTGTTGCAGCATAGATTGCAGGCGTTCGAAATCTTTTGGTTTAAAGTTTTCATGCAATTGCAGAAAAACCATACCCAGCTTTTCTTCAAATGCACTGACCGCATCACAAAACTGCTCTACCAGCGGCTGCACATCGATCAGTCTTTTGTAATGACTGATACTATTGGTTATTTTAGGAAAAAACTTAAAATCTTCCGGTGTTTTATCTTTCCAGGCGGTCACCTGCTTCCAGTCCGGCATACCATAGAATGTCGCATTCAGTTCAATACTGTTGAACTGGGTCGCATAATAGCTCAGTTCATCTTTGGTGCCGCGGGGATAAAACCCTTTCAGGTCGGTGCGGTTCCATTTGGCGCAACCTACGTACACCTCAAAGGGCTGATCTTCCTTGTAGGATTGTAATACTTTTTTAGTAGCGGGGTGATCGGCCGGCAAACTGAAATCGACCAGTTCCGGCTGGCTTACTTTTCCAAACTGCATAAAATAATATTTAAACCTTAAAAAAATCCCGCATTAACTGCAACAATAACGGCTGGTTGATTTTCTCGAAAGGATGTATCGTATCCGGTAACACCGCGAAATTAGCCCGTTCTATTTGCTGTACTGCACTCAACGTTTCTTCAATGCTGACCATATTATCCTTATCACCAACCATGAGTTGGGCTTTGGCCTTAATCGCAGCAAAGTCAGTGCTGCGTAGTAAAGGTTGATCTCCCAACCCGGACAAGAGTCCGGCAATATCCCGGCAAAGCTGTTCCCAGTTATCGGCCCCATGAATAGTGCTTAGTTGAGCCGCAAATTTGGGCACTTTTTCTTTGATGATTACCGGGTCCAGCATTTTGGCTTCCTTCGCCGCGATCTCCGGGGAGCAATTCAATTTAGTCGCTAAAGTCATAATAGCAGTAACTTTTTCCGGGTATTGAGCGGCATAGCATAAACCTACATAGCCACCCATACTATAGCCGAATAGGGCAACTTCCCCCAAAGCATGCTCCTCGCAATATTGTACAATCTGGCTTACATAGGCAGCCATACTGATCTCCACACCAGCCGGGGCTGGCCCGGTATGACCCGCAAAAACAGGCATATGAATTTCGTACTCGCCCGCTAATGCCTCTTTAATAAAATCGAAGTAAGCGGGCTGTCCCAGAGCGCCGTGTAACAGTAGTAAATGTTGCATAGTTTGAAAAAGTGCTTCAGTAAATGTACAAAAATTGAGCTTAGCAAGTAAACATCTAAAAGAGTTTACTCCATAAAATTAAGATTCAGAAGGCTTAAAGCTCCTTTTCCGGGCCAATAAGCAAAAAGCGTATACGGGAATTCCTGTAGAAAAACAGCAAAAATATTAAAATTTTAAAAAAAACATAACAAACTGTGTATCAGATATTAACAAGAAAATATACTTTTACAGGAAATCCTTTTATTGAAATTAAAAGCATGTATAACAATATGATTACTAAGTTTTATTATTATCGCCTGAAACAATGGAGCAGGGACGGGCAATATGCATACAGTCCGGTCCGGAATGTCCTTTTCGAATATGACAAGACAATACAGGTCTACCCTAACCCGGCAAAAGATCAGTTACAGGTTAGCGGGCTGACTACAGGGGGCACGATTGGGATCTATAATGTTTCCGGCGGGTTGATCTATAAGCAGGAAATTGACAAGCCCGAAGTAACGATCAATTGCCGGCATTAGGCCAACGGCGTCTATTATATGCATATCCTCGATAATGAAGGCCAGAGCAGCTCCCATAAATTAGTCAAAACAGAGTAACTATAAGATTAGCAATAAATATAGTAAGCCCGGAAGCATCAAAACGATTCCGGGCTTATTAAATCATTGATAGTCTGATAATTTAGTACACCAGTAAAGCACATTCATACACTTTTAGGGTACCCCGGTAAACTCCACAATATCAAGCTACATAAAGTAAATACATTTGTTAATAAATTGTTGCAATTCAACATTACTTTCCCTTTATAATGTTCAGTCTTTAGGAGAAACTGTTTAAAAATTGTCCTTAAAAACCAGATGAAGATGAAAAACATATACACTAAAATAGCCCTGTGGCTGTCTATTCTTTGCCTTAGCTTACTATATAGTGCGCCTGTATATGCGGGCATTGTGGCGAATGGTATTTCCGGCCAGACGCAAACCGCCTATCCAGGTGGCAATAATGTCCCGATCTATGTATGGTGCAGTAATACCAATAATGCCGGCAGCCTTACGGCAACGGCAAGTGCTGCCGGAAGTTTCACCTTCAAATGGTATAAATTTGAAGCAAGCTCTACGTCCTGGCAGCCGCATTCCACCAGTGCGATTGGTACAAGTTCCAATATCTCTGGCCTGAGTTCCGGAGGATACAGGGTAGAAATCGTAAACGGATCTAATGCGGTAATTGAATGTTACCATGTATGGGTATGGAACTTAGGCGGTACCGCTGCTATAAATACTTCCGGTCCCAGTTGTAATGGGGTAACTGCCAGTTTAAACTTAAATGTAAGCGACACCTTTAAATACTATACACCACCACCCTCTCCTTCCTATATTAATGCCAATACACAGATCTCTGTTTGCTTCAGTGCTACTCACACTTATGTTTCCGATCTGGCATTCTACCTGATTGCACCACCCAGTTTTGGCAATGTACCGGTATTACTGTCTCCAAACCCTACCACTCCGAGTACTACATGTAATTCCGGTGATAATGTTAATAATCTTTGCTTTTCAACCAGCTCAACAAACAATTTTAATGTGTGTGGAGCGCCGACGCCCCTGACCGGCACTTATGGCCGCTATGGTCCGTCTTCCACCCCGATCAACTGGTCTGCACTTAACGGGGCTAATGCGGTACAGGGTGGCTGGCGGGTACAGATCTTTGACTGTATCGGCCAGGATGTAGGATCCCTTACCAATGCCACTTTGACTTTTTCAAACCTGACTTCTGTCTGTGGCTCCCCTACCACTATGACTTATACTTCAGGTAATATCAATTCCCCGATCAATGATAACTCCTGTAACTCAGCAAGTGCATCCCGGTTTGAAGTACCGGTATCTTACACAGCGACCCAATTGTCGGTAAACGCAACGCGGAGCATTAGCTGGAGTTCTTCGACCACGGGAGTGAGTTTTGCGAATGGAAGTAGTGCCACTACGAATGTTACGGTTCCTGAAGGAGCTGCTAATTTATCCGCAGCAATCACCTATGCTATAGGCGGTAGCAATTGTGTCGTAAATGCCACAAGCACCTATAATAATGCAGTTAAACCAATAGTAAGCATAGCTCCGGCCAACCGCACCATCTGCTCCGGCCAGCAAATCAACACTGCGTTAACGGCTAACCTGGGCAATACTACTTTTGCATGGACGATAGTAAGTGCCAACGGCGTAACAGGAGCCATTGCCGGAAGTGGCAATACCATTACCCAGACTTTAACCGCTACAGGCACCAGCCAGGGTACAGTAATTTATGGCATCACGCCTACCCTGAACGGCTGTGCCGGTAACACAAAATACGATACCGTAAAAGTAAATCCTTTACCTGTAGCCACGGCCAGTCCTTCGCCACAAACCATCTGTAGCGGTACCGCAACCAGCATAGCCCTTGCTTCGAATGTAAGTGGTACGACTTATGCCTGGACTGCCCCGGTGCTGAATGGCGTAAGCGGCGGCACCGCAGGCTCAGGAGCCAATATCGCACAGACCTTAACCGCTACCGGCACCAGCCAGGGTACAGCTATATATACCATCACGCCAACTGCGAATGGTTGCCCGGGCACGGCTATTAAAGATACGGTCAAAGTTAACCCTATACCGGTAGCTACCGCCAGCCCTTCACCACAGACGATCTGTAGCGGTACGGCAACCAGCATCGCGCTTGCTTCAAATGTAAGTGGCACGACTTATGCCTGGACTGCCCCAGTAATGAATGGGGTAAGCGGCGGCACGGCAGGCTCAGGCGCAAATATCGCGCAAACTTTAACAACCACCGGCACCAGCCAGGGCACGGCTATCTATAGCATCACGCCAACGGCTAATGGCTGTGTGGGAGCTGTCATAAAAGATACCGTATATGTGAAGCCGGTACCTGTAGTGACGAATAATCCTTTGTCACAAAGCATTTGTACCGGGGGAACGGCTACGGTTAACTTACAATCCCAACTTAGCGGCACCTCATTTACCTGGACGGTAACAGCAACGAATGTAAGTGGTGCGGCCAATGGCTCTGGTACGAGCATCAGCCAGGCTTTAACGACGACTACGAATGCACCCGGCACTGTGGTTTACGCCGTTACGCCAAGCCTGAATGGCTGTACCGGCCCGGCAACGAATTACACGGTTACGGTAAATCCAAAATCTACCGGAACACAGACCTCTAGCATCTGCCAGGGCCAGTCTTATACCTTTAATGGTATTAGTTACACCACGAGTAACAACACAGCGAAAGATACTTTACTGAACCAATATGGCTGTGACAGTATTATTACCCTGAATCTAACCGTAACACCGGCATTGACGAACACGATCAACCCAGTGATCTGCCAGGGTAATAGTTACAATTTTGGAGGAACCAACTATACGACCGGTCAAACCGGTGTTGTCCATACCTTCCATACGGCAAGCGGTTGTGATAGTATTGTTACTATGAACCTTAGCGTAACCCCGGCGCTTACGAACACGATTAACCCGGTCATCTGCCAGGGTAACAGCTATACCTTTGCAGGTACTCCATACACAACCAGCCAGACTGGTATCGTACATACTTTCCAGACGGCAAACGGTTGCGATAGTATCGTGACTATGAACCTGACGGTAACACCGGCGCTTACTAACACGATTAACCCGGTGATCTGCCAGGGCAACAGCTATACCTTTGCCGGTACTCCTTACACAACCAGCCAAACTGGTATCGTGCATACCTTCCAGACGGCAACTGGTTGCGACAGTATCGTGACCATGAACCTGACGGTAAGCCCGCCATTGACCGGCACTCAGACAACGACCATATGCCAGGGACAGTCTTATACCTTTAACGGCATTATTTACACCACAAGTAACAATACAGCGAAAGATACCCTGCAAAATGCCCAAGGTTGCGACAGTATCATCACCCTGAATCTAACGGTAACTCCGGCTATAACGAATACGATCAACCCGGTGATTTGCCAGGGCAATAGTTATAACTTCGGGGGTACTATTTACACTACTTCACAAACAGGGATCGTACACAACTTCCCTACTGCACAGGGTTGTGATAGTATGGTTACTATGAACCTGACGGTAAGCCCACCGCTAACCGGCACCCAGTTTACTACAATATGTCAGGGACAGTCATATACCTTTAACGGCATTATTTACACTGCAAATAACAACACCGCGAAAGATACCCTG